>Ga0180434_10002972_pt1 | contig 21916 bp, 27 predicted proteins | sample SS_ome_7_FD_132453 | JGI IMG/M metagenome (GOLD analysis project Ga0180434, IMG submission 132453) | Hypersaline lake sediment archaeal communities from the Salton Sea, California, USA - SS_1_D_2 metaG | ecosystem: Environmental > Aquatic > Non-marine Saline and Alkaline > Hypersaline >...
ATCAAACTCGACTAAGGGAAAGAAAATGCTAAATATAACCCTCGACGGAAAAGAAAAACCCGTAGAACTCTATTTAACAAAAACCCCCGCGGCCAAATTGAATGCCGCGTAGATCGTAACGCCTTCGGAAACTGCCTATTCTATATAACCGAAAATGGAAAACTCCACATCTGCGGTTCCTGCAATGAAACCGTAATGGAAAAAGCAGGTCTCCAACGCACCTCCAATGGAAAACTAGTCCTCCAAGACTAAGAAAACAGAGAAAAGGAGATCAATGTAGAATCTCCACCCCATAACCCCTATTATAGGAGTCGTAAGATGCAAGAAGGTTCAACCCCGGTAAGAAGTGGCGGAAAAGTTGTCGGAACAGCTACGTTCCCTATCTTCGAAACAGTAGAGGAAGCAGTCGCAGATCAGGGCGAATCCATTATCCTCGGATTCATCAACGCCCAGATTAAACAGACGAATGCACAGCGCCTCCGTGCAGCCGTCACAGGTAAGCCGTCCAAGCTGGACCTCCAGATGCAGGCATTCCAGGCAATTCCGCCCGAGGAAATCGCCGCACACGCCGGCGACAAGGCCTGGCTCGTGAATCGCATCGCAGAGGAAACCGCTATCCTCAAGAAGCAATACGAGGACGCGGCAGCCGAACCCGTCGAGACCCCCATTGACGATAACAATGACGAGGATCTCGACTAAAAGAAAAAGGGATTCTAGCAGCAGGAATTTAGGAGTTCTTTACTACTAGAATCCAACCCGGTTGGAGGGGAATAATCAAACCCCCTCCAACCAAACAACGGTGAGAAAGTGATCCCAGCGAAAGCATGGCATGGTTCTAGATCTAGAACATGATATCTAAATTCAAGATCTGTATGGTTCGACTCCTACCACCGTTATCTAAACATCCTATACTCTAGAAAAAAAGGAAAAACAAATGCCGATAACATTCAAGAAAAAACGCGTAAAGATCAAGCACCTCACAAAAGGCGATACTTTCAAATACAAACGCAGACTCTACCTAACAGTCGAGGGAAACACTGTGATAAATCTCACAGAAGCAGAATGGACAACGTTCGATCCTGATACCTACGTTCAGCCCACTAACCTAACAATAACCGAGGTATAGAAAGAAAATGATCTACACTCCCAAGAAAAATCGCAACTACGATCCCATGACAAAGATCGCCCTATTCTTCACCCTCGGCCTTCTCATCATGATCCTTCTCGCAATATTCCTCTAGGAGAAAAAGAAAAATGTCCTATTCCTACGACCCACCATATCCCGAACACATAAAAGAACCCGATGATATAATAACAAACTGCCCCGCTTGCGGGGGAATAATCACAGACAACGAACTCGCCTGCCCATTCTGCGGCGAAGATCTCGAGCACGATCGAGGAACGAGATGAGCAAAACCCGCAACATCCTCCCCGGCATAATAACCTACCCAGAGAGAAAAGAAGAATGGCTCCTCGATCTCCGAGAACAGCGCAAAATCCGCCCTCTCAGAAAAAAGAGAAAACCCACAACAACGAAAAAGAAAAAGAAACCAATCCTAACAAAGACCCAGAAAGACAAACTCTCCCTCCTATCCCCCGAAATGCGTGCAGCCCTAGGAATCTAACAACATGTTCCCAGACTCTATAACAATACAAAACCTAACAAACGCAGTCCTAACTCTCTACAAAAGAATAGACACTCTAACCTTCTACCTCCTCGACCCCTCTCCTGAGAACAAAAAACAACTAGAGAACCTAAAGGCCTCCATAGAAAAAGAAAAAGCCGAGATCAATTCCCCCAAATCCTAGAAAAAGAAAATGTACAAGAAAATCCTATCCATATCTAGAAAAATGGTCCGCTATGACCACCTCGATATCGCCCATGATGTCTGGATATGGTTCCAGGAACACCCGGATAAGCAACCCAAGAACTGGCTAATCCGCTGCAGAATCTTAGATCAAATCCGCAAGAGAAAGAAACCCATGCGCGGGCTTTTATTCGACCCAGAAAAGCCCCCGCCTAGATTTCTCCTCCCAACAACCGATCTCGAAACCCTTATAGAAAAAGCAAACCTAACAGAACTCGAACAACAAATCCTATACTACCGCCACATTCTAAACCTATCCTATAAACAAATATCAAGAGAACTAGAGATTCCGCGGGCCCGAGTAAGCCCGCTCTCTAGAAATATCCTAGAACGCCTGAAAGGAATAGAAAATGATCAGTATGCCAGATGAACTCAACAAAGTCCGAGAAGAACTCAAGAAAGAGAAAGAGAAAGAAAAAGAACTCTTTATCCCCGGAGCACAATACCATTCCACGCACGGCCAGTACACAGGCCTCTTCTACCCCTGCCCCACGGAAGAACTCTACAACAAGGGAAAAGAACTAACAGACAAAAGATGCGGCTTCATTCTCTGGCAATTCCCAGGAGAAAAGGGCCACCTTATAGTCCTCCACCATCCCACCCAGAGAATCCTAGCTCACATCGAAACAATGGAACTAACTGACGAGGACACAGAAACCGCGATAAACACCGCGCTCGAGATCCTCCGAGAGGAAGAAAAAGATGTTAGCTAATTCCTATATTCTTGAAAAAGATTGGATAACAAAGAGTGGATTCCGCGCAGCCTGCCTCCTTGTTCGCAACAAAAGCCATCGCTGCGGATATGTAGAAATCCCATCAGATCACTTTCTCTACGAAATCCCCTACAACCAACCCCACCCTCTTCTCAAAGAAAAATGGGAACAAAAAGAAAAAAAGGAAAGAGGAAAACGAAGTGTTCTCTTAGTCCTAATCTATGATCCCGAGAACATAACCCCCGAAATCTACTTCGATGTTCACGGTTCTTTAACCTATTCAGATAATCTCAAGGGTTATCCAATTGACGGAGAATCTAATTGGTGGATTGGCTTTGATTGTGCCCACGAGGGAGATGCTTCCTGTAGTTCCATAGATGGAATCCACCGCACCCTTTCCTACGTAGAAAAAGAATGCGAAGCACTCGCACAGCAGATAAAGGACCTCGAAAATGACAGCTAAAATGCCAGGTTTCGAACATTACAAGAAAAAAGATCACATCTCCATAAGCAGTCTAACATCCTTCGCACGCTGCCCGAGGAAGTTCTTCTACAGTAGCGGCTGTCGCCTCCGCTCTCCTGATGAATCCCTTCCTATGACCTACGGCAGCGCAATCCACGCAGCAATCCCATACGCAATACGCGGCGATATCGAAACCGCTATGTGTGAATTCATAGCCGTATGGCAGGATCGCGATAATCGCGAAGATCGCAGACGAAACTCCTCTCGCGCAAGGGTCCTGTTAAAAAACGTCCTAACCCTCCACCGAGGCCACCCCATCTATACAATAATTCCACCCCCGCCAGGAGGCTATGAACTAGACGAATCCGTATCCCCGGACGAGCTAGCATTCGCTATTGACATCGGCCTAGATCGCCCGTTCGTAGGGAAAATCGACGCAGTCGGCCGCCACACGGATCTAAATACCGTCTTCGCTGTAGAATATAAAACCTCCAGCCGCCTCGGTGCAACCTTCCTAAGCGGCTTCGACTACAATCCCCAAACAGTATCCTACGCCCTTATTCTAAAAATGCTCATGCCGGACGAAACCATCAGCGGCACAATAATCGAGGCCCTCGGAACCGCGATAACAAAAGCAGAAGTAATCCTCCATCTCGCCCTCATAAGCGAAACCATGATGGAGGAATTCATAGAATGGGCACAACTACAAACAACCCGCATAAAGCAGTGTGAGGAAAACCAGAACTTCCCGAAAGATCTCAGCGCCTGCCATCCCTACAGCCAGTTCGGTTCCCACGGCTACCGCTGTGACTACTGCGATCTCTGTCGAATTGAAAACTGGACCGATCTCAAGAACATATTCGAGGTCAAAGAATACGATCTCTTTGCCCCCAAGAAAGAGGAAGAGAAATGAAAAATCTCCTCCGCGATATGAAATGCCTCTGCGATCCTACCCGTCTACGAATCCTATCCCTCCTCAAAAACCGCAACGCCCTTAATAGTACAAAAATCGCAAAGCTCCTCGACCTAAAAACCTCCATAACAAGCCATCATCTAAAGATCCTAGAGAACAGGAACTTCGTCCTCTCCCACAAAAGCGGGCGCCACGTTCTCTACAGAAAGAACGATATAAACTGGGAACGGTTCCTGGAAAAGCTCGATACCTTAGAATAGAAAGAAAATGCATCGCACGGCATAATCCCAAGAGAGAAAGAGAAAAATGGTAAGACTAAATGAAATAAAAATAACCCATCCGAAGATCCTACTATACGGACCCGCCGGAACAGGGAAAACCGCGCTCGTACAAACCCTCGGAGAACGAATCCAGATAATGGACCTAGACGATGGCGTAATGACGGGGAGAACATTAAAGGATTCCTTCTACGACCAACGCCAACTCGTAGACGTAATCTCTCTAAAAGAGAAAGATCCCAAACGCGGAACCGTTTTCACCGAGGCAAAGATCCATCTAAACAGCGTGACAGAAAAATGCAAGAAGGGAACCTATCCTTTCAAGGCCCTCTGCGTAGACTCCCTAACCTCTCTTCTAGACGCCGCAATGCGACAGGTCCAGGGTGCAAGCAATCACATCGGCCAGAATCCCCAGCTCCAAGAATACGGTCTCGCATTCAACCAAGTCGAAAACTTCCTAACAGTTATGAAAGCCCTCCCTCTCTGCGTAATCGTAGTAGCTCACCAGCACTACATCGAGTACGACAACAAGATCGACATCCGCGTCGCAATCCCAGGCCGCAAACTCCCTGGTAAAATCTGCAGTTGGTTCGACGAAATATGGAGAATGCAGCTAAAAAACCTCCAGAAGGGCGAGGTAGATTTCCTAATCCAGACAAAGGCCACCGCATCCACCCTCGCACGATCCCGCTTTAACATCCCAAATCTCCAATCGGCTAAAAAAGGTCTCCCAGAAATCCTGAAAGGAATAGGTTATGAGTTCTAAAGAATACGTAGTAACAAGAGACCCAGAGGAATGGGAGGAGAGAGAATGAGTTCTTCTGAACTCTATTGCTGCGGCGGAGCTATCGTATTCCTTCAACATAGCTATCCCAAGAAAACAAATCCAGTAACCCGAGTATCTATACAAGCCAAAGATGCTGGCGGCTGCATGCAATATCTCCAAGGTCCAATAACACACCTAGAACTGGCTCAAATAGCTCTCTGGGCGGTCCAGAGTTCTAAGAACATCATACCAGAAACCCCTGAGAAAGCTCTAAGAATCCGCAACATAATGCAACAACTATACCAGGAGCTAATATAATGCCAGAGAAAAAAGAGAAAAAATGCCCATCCTGCGGTTCCCCTATGCAGAAACGCAAGAGCCAATACGGAGCGTTCTGGGGCTGCTCAACCTTCCCTCATTGTAAAACAACAGAGAACATCGACAATAAAAACCACCTCGTGAAAAATGCATCGCACGGCAGCAATCCTGGGAAAAAACGAACAGACAAACAAATAGCAGAAGACAGCGTAGTGCTAACGAAGATGAAGACCCTAACGATAGAAATATCTAAACTAATGAGCTCCATGGATAATCTCTGTCGCGCGGTTGAACTTCTAATGCAACAGCACGAAGAACTAACAGACAAACTCTCTACGGAATATCACGAAATAGGAGAACTAAATGACCTAGAATCCAGCGGCGAAGAAATTGTATTTTAGAAAAAGGAGAGGAAACGTATCCCTCCTATCCCCAACCTCCTTATAGAAGGAAAAAGAAAATGACTATAGTAAATCTTAACTTCAACAATGTACCCGACGAAGATCCTCCCGTCGCAGAAGGCGTTTATCTCTGCGAGATCCAGGAAGAGCCCACGGTAGAACAGAAGAGTGGCGGTCAGATGATCGCGGCCCGAATGATCATAACGGACGAGTGCGACGACAAGGGTCGTATGCTCTTCGCGAACCATTGCATATGGACCCCGCTCGGAGCCCGCAGCCTGAAGAAAATGATCATCAGCGCGGGCCTCACTCCCTCGGAAGAAGGAATAGATCTCGCGGAGTTCGTAGGAACACTGGTAAAGGTCCTTGTCAAGCACGAGATGTATACTCCCAAGGAAGAGGGCGCAAAGCCTCGCTTAACCGCGCAGGTAAAACAGTTCATCGCGCCTGAATAATCCGAGTAGAAAAAGTGGGGAGGGATAAAGAGAAATTCCTCCCCACCTTTTCCAAAAAGGAGAGAAAATTGTTCGAGAGAGAAAAAGAAGAGCAACTACACAAAGAAGCGGATCAAATAATAAACCGCCTCGAATGGTGGATTATCGACCTATGCTGCAAAGCGCCGGAAGTAATCTACGAATCCACCCTTGCTATGATAAATGAATTCAACCCCATGGTTCGAGAATATCTCCAGAAAAGGAACGAGGAATGATATCTCCATCGAAAGAAACATTCATCCAACAATTCTACGACAATAATCAACCCATTAAGACAAAGAAATGGAGATACTTATCTCGCCCAGAAAAGGACTTCTACTGCGATTTCTATACCGAGATCGAAACCATCCACGGGGGAAAAATAGAAGAACTCAAAATAAAACACGAGGAAGAACTTGATCAAGTCCGCTGGGACACAGAAGACTCAATCGAGGTAAAACTAAAGAGCCAGGTCGAAGATCTAGTAGAACAAATCCAGTCCCTCTCCTATTCCCCCGAGGAAATTATCAGCGACCTCCAGGACTTCTCAATATGATCTGCCAATCAAGTGGCCCCCTAAATGCCAAGATCCTAATCCTCCTAGACATGCCCTCGAAAGAGGACAATAATAGAGGAACTCTCCTCAACGGTCCCGAGGGCCGGCTCCTCCAGGAAATGCTCGAACGTAATTCCATAAACCCTCGCGATTGCTACGTCACAAGCGTTCTCTCCGAGCGCCCATATAGCGGGAACTTCCGCACTTTCTACACAGACCCCGCACAGTGCAACCGAGGAAAAGGTCTTCATCTATCCATCCAGAGACTTCGTTCCGATATCTTCCGCCTCGTCAACCCTAATATAATAATCGCTTTCGGAAACGAATCCCTCCGCGCCCTCGATAACGGAAAAAGATCGGTCGATAAATGGCGCGGCTCTATCCTAGAAACAAGCGCATATGTCCCCCTCCCACGAGAGAATTCTAAAATAAAATTCATCTCCACCTATCACCCACGCACAATTCTCAAGAACTACATCTACCGCACAATCGCAGAGATCGACATCCGGAAAGCATATAAAGAGCAATTCACTCCTTCCATAAACATTCCGAAAAGAAACTTCATCCTTGCTCCCTCGAAAGAAACCGTTCTATCCTATCTAGCGAACCTAAAAGAAGACGACATAGTATCCTTCGACATAGAGACAATGCCGAATAAGCTTATAAGATGTCTCGCTCTATCCAAAGATCCCTTAGAAGCAATCTGTATTCCCTTCATAACAGTCTCTAACCACACAATTCATCCCGACCCTAGTGGTAAATCCCTGATAACAACCTCCCACACGGGGGACACTAATGGGAACTTCTACAACCTCCAGGACGAGAAAGAAATTCTAAGCGCACTCTACGAGTTCTTCAAGAATCCTCTGATAAAGAAAACTGCCCAGAACTACCCATTCGATAGCACGCGCCTTGCGCAGGAATTCGGCTTCGTTATCCGCGGCCTAGATATGGACACTCTAATCGCACAACATGTCCTATACCCCGAACTCCCCAAGAACCTCGACTTCATGACCACGGTTTATACTAAAACCCCTCTCTATAGCGACCACAACACAGCCTACGATCAAAGCGAGTGGGAATATAACGCAATGGATGCCTGTGTTACTAGAGAGATAAGGGACGTTCTAACAACCGATCTCCAGAACAGCGATCTCTATACATTCTACAAACAACATAGCGAGCCCGCGATGATAGCCTATACTCGGGCCCAGAATCGAGGAATCCCAACAGATGAGAAAGAAAGAGAAAAGCTCCTCAACAAGTGGACAACCAAACTTGCTAACGCAAAGGAACAGGTTACTAAAAGAGTCGGATTTGATCTCAATCCCTGCTCCCCTAAACAGGTCCACGACTGGCTATACCTCCGGGAAAAAGTCCCTATCCATAGAAACCACAAAACGAAAAAGCCATCAACAGACGAGAAGACTCTCATCAAGATCCGCGGCAAGTTTCCAAACCTATCAGGAACTATAGACAAAATCCTCGACTATCGCGGTGCGAAAAAGATGATCGGTACATTCCTGAAAAAGGATCTAGTAGATGGCAAAACCCTCACTACGTATAACATTGCGGGTACTGTTACCGGTCGGTTGTCCTCTAGCCAGACCCTATGGAAAGAAGGGGTCAATATCACACAAACCCCTAAAAATGAAATGCGACGAATGTTCCACGCCCCGGATGGGTACATCTGGCTCCACAGTGATCTATCCCAAGCTGAGGCACGATTCGTATTCTGGGACGCTGGTGTCCACGAAGTAATAGAACACTATATGGACGATCCATCTTTCGATATCTACAAATGGAACGCAGCGAAAAATCTCTACCACATACACGAACACAACGTAACAAAGGACCAGAGATCAATCGCCAAGGTAGGAGTCCTTGGTGGAAACTACGGTCTCGGCCCAAAACTAGCGGCGGCAACCTATAGAGTAAGCGTCAAAGACGCAACCCTAGCACTAGAAGGATACCATAATGGAATACCCCATATTAAACAATGGTGGCAACGAATCGAAAGTGAGATTAACTCAACAAGAACTCTCACGACTCCACTCGGTCGCCGTAGACAATTCCTTGGCCGCCTCGACCAGTTCACCTACCGTTCTGCATATGCATACCGTCCCCAATCCACAATTGGAGATATCGTGCATAGAGCTTGGACCTTCTGCGACAAGAACCTTCCCAAGGGTTCTTTCCCTATTATCCCGGTCCATGATGAAATTAACATCCTGGCTCTTGAAAAAGATCTTCCTGAATGTATTCGGGTACTACGCGATGCTTATCATTGCCCTCTTAATTTTAATACTACAAAACATCCGCTAGATATCCCCGTAGAAATATCAACCGGCCCCAATTGGTGGGACCAAGAGGAGATCATAATATGAGAGAACGAAAACATGGAGACAAGGGACCTTTTATACAAGGAAAGAAATTCTGCACGCATGAGGATACTCTTACCTTTAAGGGAAAACCTATTCGTTATGGAGACATTGTGCATTCCCCAGCTTCTTGCCCATACTGTAAAGGCACAGGTTTTCGCGATATTCTTATAACAATAGAGGAGTAATCATGATAAGATTCCACACATTAAAACCCCATCTCTGTTGCGATGCAACGCAGGGCAGTGATTGAGATCTCTATCATACGTGACGCGAATGTAAAATTCCAAATATATTTGCTCGCGCAAAGAAAAGGATGGACAAAGAAGCAGCGACATGAGAAAGAAAAATGGTCCGAACTCTATCACGAGGTAAAAGAAAAGATGATCTACTACTGCACCTATTGCGAGAGCGAACTAGAACCCGAAGAAGCCTTACGGGAACAACCTCCCCATTTCGATCCTTACCACGGTGACGATCCACCTTACTACGAAATCCGCGATTGCTGCCCCCGGTGCGGCTCGGTTAACTGTATAGAAGAAAGAGTAAAATAATGGAAAAGAAATATGCACTATACGACACAGAGAAGAATGAGTTCGTGGGGATGGTGGGGAAACGAGGAACTACGGACAGTAAATATCTGCACCCGGATGGCGATATTGTTATCGAACGCGGAATGCTCTCGCAGGGTAAATCGGTGCACACCATCCACCCCATGCCTAGCGATACCCTTCAGCAGCGGATAGAGGTAGGGCGTCAGGTGCTGGCGGCTGTGCCCAACACTCACAAAATATGGAATGTGGAGGAAGAGCTTGAGGACGACGGTACAGACTGGTCCGTCAGGGTCATTCTAGAACCACGCCACGACTTGCACCCCATGCCCGACAGAATCGGAGATTCAGACGACACCCTTCAGCAGCAAATAGATATCGGGTGTCAGGTGCTGGAAGCTCTAGGGTGTGAGCCTACGATACGATTAAGCGGAATCCGCCCGTATAAAACCAAGACTGATATTGGAGTCGATGTGCTTGCACTTGAGACCGAGCCCATCCCCGCCCCAGAGCCGGAAGCTTCTGATATAGTGGCCGAGTTGCGGAAGCATGGGGTGCGACTGGAGGGCGGGCTGCTGGCGTGGTCTGTCCCTGTAGAACTGCTTGAAAACGCTATCAAGGTTCTGGCGGCACAAGAGAAGGAGAATAAAGATGATTAGCTTGATTTGTGCAACATTGTTGTATTTGATGGGGATGGTATTGGCAGGAAAATTGATGCGTGTTTGGGACGACGAAAACAACGATCCACCACTTTTGTATCTATTCGCCATGTTCGGATGGCCACTTGTTGCGGGTGTGTGCTTGTGGCTTATATTAATAAGCGACCGTAATAATTGAAAGGAGAACAAAGCATGAGCACCGACCCGAAAACATGGACCGACGAGCAGATGGAGCAGTTCATCGGCGTGGAGATAATGAGGTGGCGGCTTAGTGATCGAGTGGCCGCAGCAGGACTACGAGCGGCTGAGAAAACTGGAAGCTAATGATAAGATATTCAGAGAAGCGCTGCGAGTCATCTCAACCCAGCCCGACTACACCTATCCGGAACAAATGGTATGGGTTGCTAAACAGGCGTTAGTTAATGCGGTAAAGGAGAACAACAATGAGCGATAAATGTCCGAAGTGCGGAGCAGAAGCTATTGATGCAACCCATTGGGAATGCGGGTCGTTTAACAAAGCCAAACCGCAAGCGTACTCAAATGGCGTAAAACTTTGGGGGCTGATACGTGTACCAGACTGCTACGAACGCCAACTCGCCGCTGTGACAAAAGAGCGAGACGAGCTACAGGCCATTACAGACAAGCTGCGTAGCGTGATTTGTGATGTTGCGGGAAAGACTGCCGACACGCTCGAAGGACTCTACTGCGGTCTTCCGCAGGCGCGTCTGAGCCGTGGAGGGCATATGTGGCGTGCGGGTGTTGAGTGGGTACTTCGGGAGATACGTAAGATATCCACACGCCAAGCAGCAGAAGAGGCGAGGCATCGCACGGAACCAACGAGAAAGAGAGAAATAGATGGAGAATAATTGGATAAGAAAATACATAGGACTCTCACAAGGAACGGAAATCCCAGAGATGTTCGCACTATGGTGCGGACTTAGTGGCATAAGTTCCGCACTTGGAAGAAGGGTCTATGTAGACATGGGAACGTATAGGATCTATCCCAATATGTTCGTGGTCCTAGTAGCGGGGTCCGGCCGGTGTAGGAAATCTACATCAATCGGTCAGATAGAGAAACTCTTCCCTGGTATGGAGAATAAGCCGAATATAATCGCTCAGAAGATAACGCCCGAAGCGCTTATAGAGGCAATGCGGGATAAGAAGGACGACGAGATAACTGCCCATCAGGGATTCGTTGTAGTAGACGAACTATCGAACTTCCTAAACAAAAGAACCTACGAACAAGGTCTCGCTGCTCTTTTGATTTCCCTATACGACTGCAAGGAATCTTTCGAATACCGGACAAAGGGCAGAGGAAAAGAGGAACTAAAACATACTTGCCTCGGTCTCCTTGGCGGCTCCACGATCGAGTGGATACGGGAGGCAGTTCCTACAGACGCTATCGGCGGGGGTCTAACGAGTCGAATTCTCTTCATCTATGTAAAGAACCCACCCCCTCCACAAGCCTGGACGGAATCCAATCCTGAAAATGACGGCATAAGAAGCGAGCTCATAATCGGTCTAGATAAAATCGCCTCCCTCCAGGGGCAAATGGAACTATCCCCCGAAGCGAAGGAATTCTATATAACACAATACAATGACTTCTATGACAATAGTTCCTTCTACGAAAATAAATACCTAAGCGGCTATGCCTCTAGACGCCACGTCCATATGATAAAGCTCGCGATCCTTTTCTCCGTCGCAGAGACAGATAAAATGATCATCGAGCTTCGTCATATAGAACAAGCCTATGGACTGCTCCTCGACGCAGAGAACCACATGGTGGAAGTTCTTTCTCTTATAACCTCCACAGAGACCGGTTCCAAGATCGAACTCGTCCGGGCGTTTATACGTAAAAGAGGCGAATGCAAGGTAAGCGACCTTCAGCGCCACTTCTCTAGGCAGATGAACTCTCGGGAACTGGGGGAACTGACTCACACTCTGATTTCCTCTGGAGAGATTCGCTTTCAGGTGGATGGTCAGCGGGGTTACTATCAGTGGATACGATAATATTCCTTCTCATTAGTCCCGCCCAGACCTCCTGTACCGCGCTATTAAGATCAGTCCGGAATTGTTTCTCCCCGAATAATAGACTCCTCGCGATAGAAACCGCTCTCTTATTCGCGTCAACCAATCGAAGATCCCACGTTGTTGCCAGGGCCACGATAGTAGAATCCGTGTAAAACGAATGCTTATAAGATTCCACGAACGGGGTCACAAGATGCTTCTGAATAGATCTAGAAATTCCCTCGATGAAAATCCTCTCCTCGCTCTGCTTCGCGGGGAACGGGAACCGTGTCACTAGAAGGCCAACCGCCCAGGATTCCATCAACGGAACCTGGTTTGTGAAAAACTCACTCAATCTCTGCTTACATCCTTCCAATACAATCAAGTTCCCATAGAAAGGAATCCCGTATGAAACATCCACAGACTCACCCTCTTCGCTTAGCCCTATTGAGACAAATCCTGTATGCCGCTGCTTTTGTAGAATCCCAGTTAAGACCTCGTTCGAAAATCTCTCCTGGAGAATCGAGTGATTTATATATCTCAAGGCGGCCCCTGTGCAAACGCCCGCACCGAGACCCTCATTCATCACCCCGAAAATCGGGATAAGAATAATAAGCTGATCGCTCCAGCCATTAAACCTATCAAACCACTTCGAGATATAACAAACTGGTTTCTTCTCCGTCTCGAAGTCCAGTGTTCTACAGATCGCCCTCGGAAGAACTCCCCCTATCCGAACAAAAGGAACATCTCCTCTATAATCCCGATCCGTTACCACCAACTCCGGGTTTTTATCAACTATCAAATCCCCCTCTTGATACATCTGCTGACAAAGACTAACGTTAAACGCATTCTCGCACTCTACCTGTATCTTCATTTCTCTACTCCTGGCTTATGGCTATTAAATTCCTTAATCGTGACCTTTGCACGATACGTTGGGTTCTTTCTTCGGAGGAAATTAATCCTGCGAATAACCGAGGGAGTATACCCCTTCGGCTTTTTCTTCTTCTTCAACGCTCTTGTTATAATATTCTTGAGATCCTTCTCCCCGTAACCCCTCTGGACCCACGCTTTCGCGAGGCGGTTAAGATTCTGGCGATCATCATAGGATTCCTCTCCATGATTCTCCTTCTTTTTGACCGAGATATAATACATCTCCTTCGCGAGATACTCATCATATTCCTCTATCGAAACTCCAAGGGGCTTTTTATCCAGCTCGAATTCCTTTATCTTCGCGGGCGTAATCTCTGGGAGGCTCATAAAGTCCTTAACCTTCTGGTTCCAGTCCTCTATCTCTGTCTCGGTGAATCCATTCTTAGACATCTGAAAATATAAACTCTCATCACCGCTCTTATACGCGCGGATCAACTGCGCGAGTTCATTCTCCCTCTTATCCTTCTCAGACAATCCAAGCCGTGTCCCCGACAATGCGATAAGAATAGACTGATAAGCATTCATTCCATTCCGCTTCGCTCTCATTCCCTGAGCTACACCATACGGGGTAAAGTTACTAGATATCTGCATAAAAAACTTCCCCATCTTCTGCAGGGTAGTATCATGGACATTAATCAATCTCTTGTTCTTCCAATCCACCAGCTTCTTCCCGCGAACCGTTATGTCCGCGATATCCGAGAGACTCTTTATCCCACCCGTTACCGAGCTAAACATTCTCTTGGAGAAATCTTCCAGGAGGCGCAACGCTCCCTTCCCAGGTCTCCCCTTAAATGCCTCAAGCGCAGCGGGGAGACCAATAGAATAGTCCTTACCAACAGTAAGGGTCTCTATCTTTATCTCCTTCCCTTTATTCGGTCCATCTTGATAAACCTGCCCCGTATCAATTTTCCAGAGATCAAGAATATCCTCAACTTTCTCTGGCGGATCTTTCCACTTCCCGGTAAGCCAGAAGGTTATCAACGAAGCAAATACAGCCTTCACCGTGAAGTATTGAAACATTGCCTTCCTCGAATGATGCCCACCCTTCCACTGTGTCCCAGCCTTGAACATGGTAAGAAAGTCACCAAGCATGAACCCAGGAGCGATCCACATTATCCTAAGCGCGGAGGTAGCCGTACCACTAAAGCCCCAGAGCTTTTCATTCATCTCCCCGAATAGATTTTGAAGATGATTATTATATTCAATCATCTCCCTATCCGTCGGGGCCTGTTTCTTTCTCTTAACAAAGTCCTTGTACCAGTTCGAGAATTCCAGAAACTTAACCATTGGAATAAACTCATGGAAGGTCCATCGAGAAAGTGCCCGGAATGGAATCGTAGCGACCCTTAATGGTAGCCTCGCAAGTTCTCCCGCGGTCGAGAGATAGAGATTCTCACTAATAGTCCCTGTCATAAAGTTCTCATACGCGGTTACAAATTCCGCGGCATGATTGTCCCGGATATTTCCCCCGGTTCGTAGGAACTCCGCGAAGACATTCATATCCTCGACAGTCATATTCGCAGGGTCCACCATGTTCCTAGGATGACGGAATTTCTTCATAAACCTATATAAATTCCTATAAGACTTCGGTCTAAGGAACGAACCAATCGGAGCATTTGCTAACATCTGCGCGGTAACTGTTCCGAGGTGAAAGATAGGTCCCAGGGTAAATGCTACGCCTTGTGCAACCTGCCAGAGACTTCTAATAAGCTTCAACCCACCTTTTGAAAAAGCATTCTTTCCATAAAGATTCGACATCAACTGTCGCGCGATTGGGTGAAAATATCCTTCTCCAAAGAATTCTCCCATTCCCTTTGGAAGAATATCCCAACCATCCGCGGGCGGTGCATCCGCGATCTGATACATATCTGTTCGGGTTCGTAGATAAGCCCTTAGTTGTATCATCGCACGATAGTTTGCGATCATTAGATATTCTGTCCGTAGGTTCCAAACCGGGTTCCACGTTTTCGGCTCAAGTCCATAATGCTCAACCGCATCCGCCATGGACATTATCTTCTTCTTCTTCTTCATCGCGGTTGAAACTTTTCTTAGCACACTATCCTTCAATAGTGCTCGGAGTTTTGCGGTATTCTTATAAGTCCCCAGGAAATAATTCTCAAAGAAATCCACAGTGGGATCGAGAGCAAACAAATCATCCCAGTTTTTCTTACTAATTTGCCCAAAGAGATCATTAACCATCGTCTTGTCACGATCTGTTAAGTTCTCTCTCGCATGTTCCTGTGCAATTTCCCCCTCCGTCTCAACCGCTTCTCCCGCCCAGGAATACATCAATCTCTGCTGATGTTCTTTTCCATATACATCAATCATCCTACCAAGCGCATTGTACGTAAGATCCATCTCCTTCTTCAAGAACCCCGGATCTAGCAAAAGAGTCTCTGCATCAAACAACTTAACCATCTCACTCTGAGGCTGGAAGAGAAAAGTCATCATCTTAGCATATGCCTCGTCACCGAACACTCTCTCGAACGCCTTCGCGGGGGTAACTCTTCCAACATAGATCCTATGCAGAAAATTCCTAAGATGCGATTCAAGCCTACGTAGCTTCCCAAATGTCTCCGCTTCTGCCAGTTCTCCTATCCCCGTCTTCTTATCAACCTTTCGGAGAGAACTAGAGATAGAAGAATTCTTCCCACTCTTCCTCTTTCCCTTTGGCCAGAGCATTTTACTAACCTGTTTAGAATTAAGCCCCATACCGGGATCTCGTAGCGTCTCTCCTTCTGCGGCCTTATACTTCCGGCCCTCGATATTAACGCCCGTAGTGAGAACACCCCATAGCCTACTCCTATCCCTATCCGCCTTATCCAACTTAGCCTTATCGTCACTAGAAAGCTCCTCCCCTTTTTCCTTCAATAACTTCCTCTTCTTATCCAACTCCCACCATTCCCCATGAACTCTCCGGATCTTCTTAACAATATTATTAACCTTCTCTATTTCGTCAGGGTTTGTGATTCCCGGAGGATCTTCCTCTTTCTCGCCGGTGTCATTTTCGGCCAGTTCTTCAGAAGATAATGACTTGACTTTTCCAGGACTTCCTTCCGAATCGTCTGGGGCATCCTCGACAGCGCTGCGCTTAGGCCTCTGGTGTCTTTGTACGCGAGCAGCGGCACGAGTTTGCTCACTTGTCTCTGAAGATCTGCTTCCTCTGACATAGGTTCGTTTAAGTTCTTTGGCGTCATTTCTGAATTCCTCTGTGTTTAATGTTCCGTATAGGTTATAGAATAGTTCTTCAAGTTCGTTCAAAAACTCTGAGCCCAGGATATTACGTAGCCTTGCCATTTCTGCTTCCATGAGCATAGAAACATGACCAGGCTCGATATCAAGCATATTAATATGCGCGAATTCATGGAGAAGAGTCTCTACAGAATTAATCGCAGCTACTCTCCTAACCTTGGCATCCGCTCTCCCTGTCCCCTCTGCGGTCATTGCTTTCTCAAGATGCATATAGGGATTAAAGGAGATCGCGGGCCTAAGAATATCCTCCCCCTTCTCACTTTTCTCCGAGAAGAAGTTCGGGAAGATAGATGCATATTCATGCTGCGTTAGTTGTAGGCCAAAGAGAGAAGCGTTCTTATGATTAACGTTTCCCTCGATTTCATAAAGCCTCGAACCTGTTTTCTCAATAATTCCTTCCATCTGTATCAGGAAACTTTTCACATATCCCCTGTCCAGAATCCTATCCTGAAATCCCTGACTAGCATTCGATGGAAACTCGGTATAATAAGGAGTCCCAGGAACTTGCTCAGTATTTTCCAACGTCCAGGCGATATTCAATCGCGGGGCCTGTGTAGCTATCCCCGCTCTCTTAGAAACCGGATCTCTTGCCATCGACTTCGAGACCTGTTCCATGAATACTTCCGCTCTCTGCATTGCTTCCGTTATGTTATCCGAGGGAAAGAACATCGTACCAAGAGGAGTTGTTCCCTCGAACAGTGTCGCCTCTACTCCACCATCTACATCTCTAAAAACAGTGCGGGTCCCGAACAAGCGCCGGTTCATAGCAACCCTAGCCGCGTCACTCTCCTCTTTTGTCTCCGCCTGCTGGACAGATTTAATAAAAGGTCCCTCTCTTCGCTCCTTCTCGGAGGAAGTAGATCTCGCGGGCCTCTGAGCATCAAGGCTATCCCTGAAACGAATCGCACTATCCACATTATCAAACCTATGATAAAGAGTAAAACCATAGCCTTCGTTCTCAACAACATCGGCCCCGCCATCTTCCCTCGGTACAACTCTCGGCTTTCCGAATTTCGCAAGATCGGGAGTATCCACCGTAAGAGTAACTCTCGGCTGCGGAACAACGGGTTCTTTCTTTTGCTGAGCTTTCTTCGTTTCTATTTTATCCTGTATCCTAAACTTTTCTCTCTCACTTTTCAGAAACTCCTTCGCATCACTTTCTTCTTTAAAAATATAATGTGTCTCTACTCCGAAGTCCGAGAGATCCTCACCCCGCGAGGGGATAATTACATCAAATTTCTCTCCGTGTCTTTCAATCTGCGGCACGAATCTAAGTTTCGTCGTATGTGTGGTTCCAATAATAGGATCACCCTTTATCTTCTCCTCTTTCTTTTTCCTAGATCTCTGTTCAAGATCCTTCTGCCCCTGTTCGAGAAGAGTATTAAGCCGCTTTTCTACGATATCCCAAGGAGTACCAGGTTCGAAACCAAGCGCCTTCGTAGCTTCTTTCTTCCGAACCTTGGTATTCTCTATTCGATTAATTGCTTTTAGAATTCCTTGAGTAGAACGCCCAACCGCAAGACCCCCACCGCTCTGTGCAGTTATTACTCCAAGCGTTACGCCCAGTTCTTCCCAGGACATAAAGGGATCTTTTACATCCCCAACACCGACACCGTATCGCAGGAAATGAGACAGCGCCTCCTCTCCCATTTCTTCCGCGATATTCGAGAATGGTCCCCCGGCTCTGAACTTCCCTAGAGCATTCATTATCTTCGCGGTATGCTCACCGATTAAGGGAATCTTCTTCGCGCCCTTTTCTAGAACCTTTCCCGCCCTTGATGCCGCTTGAGAGAGCGCGACCTCAGAGAAATTCTCTATCCAGGTACTAACGAAGCTATCGAGATATTCTTTCCCAACGCTTCCCTCTTGGTTAACAAGCGTAAGTTTCCCGGTCTCAGGATTAACTCCTACCGTGGGCATAAACTTCCGCGCCATATCAGCCGCGATCTTCTGCTGGAATCCCAGGCTGGTTTGCAGAAACGCCCCAGCTACATTCCCTACTGCATCTACGAAGAGATTCTTCTTAATATTCTTCGCCGCGTATTCTGCAAGTTTCTTTTTCGCTTTCTCAGAAACCATTTTTTTAGTTAGATTATCAAGCTGCTTAAGCGCTCTCTTTTTCGCAATCGAAGCAAAGCCTTTCTTCGTAGCTGCCTTAGCAGTTTTCGCAAGCCCATAGGTAGCTAGGAACTCAAGCATAAAGGGGACCGAGCCCCCTACTCCAGTTCCTATCTTACCGCCAAAAGTCTGGCCGCGGGTCATGCCCTCGATTATCTTATCAAAACGCTGTGAGACTCTTTCTTTCGCGGCATTAATATCTTCCGTTGCGGCTTCTAGTCTTTCTTTATCTGTTCCTTGATAGATAGGTCTATCTGCTGCAACCATTCCTTGCACAGTACGCCTTAGTTGATCCTTACGAATTTCCGGGTCCATTTGCGCGAGTCGCTGATCTCTAGTTACATTCATGAAATCTGCGATCGTAATAATATCTCCCACAAAGGGAACCACCCTGCCACTAGTAACTTCCTCCTCAAGAGATTCCCAGAAATCCTTTGGTGCCTTATCTCCGAACTTAGCTTGGGCCTCGAATAGCATGGCCTTATAGGGATTAAGTCTCCTATACTGATAGGAAGTTAACCCCTCCTTCGCGGCCTCTCTACCAATAAACTTCCTAGCGCCCGGATCACGGAAGAAAGGGTTCTCGTATCTTGCCGCGAGCTTTTGTCGCGCTATCTGGTGCTTTCTCTGACGCGGGGACAGGATACTAACATGCGGACTATGCACCGTAGGAATCGCATTAGTCCTAGCCGGAAGAAAGATCCCTTGCTCTTTATCGAAATCCGAGAGAACTTTCTCAAGAGATTCTTTCTGCGAATCTTCCCATTGTCTTTGCACCGCGGTTCTCTGGACCGCTTTCGTGATATCAAAAACTGCTTTGTTCTGTTCATAAAACTCAGGCGTTATCTGTTTCGCGAGTTCACTTTTACCAAGTCTCTCGAAATAAGCCTTTTGATACTCTGCACCTTCTAGGTGCCCAAGAGGATCGAATAGTTCTTTTCGCTTTAATATCCCTGGCTGTAATTCAGGCATGTTTGTTATCCTGTAAAGTGCTTGCTGATATCTTCATCACTAAATACTGGGGCTCCTGAGGTATCTATCTCACTACCATCAGGATTTAGATTAATCAAACCCGGATCAATTGCCCCACCCTTAGGATCGAATACCTTCGTAACAGGAGTCTCCTTAATCTTCCCGCCCTTTGGGGAGAATCCTCCTACAATCTTCCCGGTAGCAACCGCGAGGAATTCTTCTCTAGAGATCGGATGTGTTTTGAAATTCCTATCTTTGAAAATACTCCATCTATTAAGTGGATGAGGAACATCACTGTAGTCTTCATCACTAGAAGCAATATCCCATTCATTAAATCCCTTTTGCATTCTCTGCCACGCCTGCTCTGCGACCTTCGGAGACATGGTCCCCGGATCTTCTTTTACGATATTAAACCTCGCATCCCAATGCGCAGCTTGTTCCTCAGAAGAAAGTTTCTTTACTCTTTCTAACTCAAAGTCGAAAGCGCTTTTTCCCTTATTCTCTTCCTTCTGCATCCAGGTATCAAGTTCCTTAGCCCTCTTCATAGCCGCGATTCTCTCCGCGCTTCCCTCTGGATGTTTCTCAGCAACGGATCTAATAAGTTCAGGAGAATCGAGTTTATTAAGTTCCTGAGCAAAATCAAGCATTGCCTTGCTCTTTCCCCTTTGAAGAATCGCCTTCGCCGTATTAGCTTTCGCAGTAAAGAGTTCCTGTTCTCGAATCTTATCAGGATGCAGCTTCCCTTCATTGCGTTTACTATAAACTGCGTAGGACTTCGTAAGAGCTTCTCTTCCACGCGCGGTCAATTTTCCCGCCGCTTGGAGGGACTTAAGATTAGCGATCCTAGTATCAAGTTGCTCCTTGCTTTCACCACTAATTCTATCCCTAGGAGTATCATCAAGAGACCTAATCTGCCTATCCTGCGCGAACTTAAGATTCTCTCTTGCAATAGCCCTATACCGTTTCTCGATGAAATCCTGACGGTCGATATTATGCTCGGGCGCTACTCCTGGAATATCTAGTTCATCTAGTCTCTGTTGATCCGAGGGCGCGGGTTCTTGCCCGATTCGAAAGATATCCTCGAAGCCAGTTTCCTTACGATCTTTCGCTATCTGTTTCTGTCTTTCTACCTCCGAGATCTGCTCCTGTATCTGTATCGCTTCCAGTCCCTGGGCTTGATTCAATGCTCCCGGAACTACTCCCGTTGCCTGCAATGCTTCTGGTTGTAGATCCCCGTACTGATTCTGTAATCTCGATCTCTGATCGCTTGCCTCCCCGATCTGATTCCGAAATGCTTGCGCAGGATTCGGAAGCTGGTATGCCTCGCTCGCTACGGGGCCTATCTGTTGCTGAGCCTGCGTATTCTGTCTTGCTACTTGATTCTGTACTACTGGTTGCTTCCTGAACGCCTCCGCTATCGGGGTATCGTTCAGTAACTTCGCTGCCTTGTCTCTTATGTTCTTGCTCCCCAGAGAGGACGCTATCGACGTTGCTGTTGCCATTTTCTTTTCTATCCTGTGCTTGAGGTAGTTCAAAGTCTACTGGAATCGTATATCGAAGAACACTTGAAATGTGCTCGAATTTCCATTTTCTTAAAAAGGGCTCGGTCTTACGAGTTGTTTCGCCGCGGATCTCTGTCCGCCCCCAGGAGTCTGTCCAGTACTGGAGTCTGAAGAAAAGCCTATCCATGACCCGCGAATCCACTGGCTTCAATATCTTCCACGCTTGTATAATGAAAGAATAGTTCCCATTCGGGGGAACGTATGCAATAATAAATGCCTGGAGAACGGGTTCCTTCTCATCCTCCACATCCCAGGCTTGTAGAATAAGTGTCCGATCTTTCTGATCCGCAAGGAGGTCTCGTATCGTGCTAACAATCTCCTCTTTTGTTTCATCCGTGTCCGCTACGATATGATCCAGCATATAGTCGATCCCGGCTTGTTCTGTTACTCTGATGATTTCTAGACTCATTTTCTTTTTCCTTCTTATGATGAGGTAGAGGACATTTCTTTCCAATCGGTTCCATTCGTGGAAACCTTGGAAACATGGCCGCGCTGATCTATTGCAAGAATATGATAGGTATATGCATCTATTGTGTGAAAAGTTGTGATGTTACCGTAGTTATGAATAATATACTCGTTGTTATCCTCATTCCCGGTATCATCGTCGTCGATAAGCTTTCTGCAAATCCAGTGATCGAACGTAGTAGTAACCGTAGCAACGCCGGTATCATTGGCGATTAGTTTACTATGCAGAAATCCGGGGGCATCATCTGCAGAATCCCCCTTAATCTTATA
>Ga0180434_10002974_pt1 | contig 21910 bp, 19 predicted proteins | sample SS_ome_7_FD_132453 | JGI IMG/M metagenome (GOLD analysis project Ga0180434, IMG submission 132453) | Hypersaline lake sediment archaeal communities from the Salton Sea, California, USA - SS_1_D_2 metaG | ecosystem: Environmental > Aquatic > Non-marine Saline and Alkaline > Hypersaline >...
CAAGTCCAACACGTGATGGGGACCGGCAAGATCGGTTTGATCGATGGGGCCTTCGACGAAGCCCGTTTTCACCAACCGCAAGGCATGGCATTGTCCAGCGACGGACAAACCCTTTTCGTCGCAGACACGGAAAACCATGCGCTGCGCGCGGTACATCTGACGCGCCAAAAGGTCGAAACGATTGCAGGCACAGGACAGCAATCGTACGACTATCGTGCGGAAGGTCCCGGCACCACAACGCCCCTAAGTTCACCTTGGGATCTCGCCAGAGTTGGCGACAAGATTTACATCGCCATGGCGGGCACCCATCAGATTTGGGTTTACGACCTGAAAACCAAACGCATCGCGGTGTTTGCGGGGACCGGACGCGAAGCTGGAATGGATGGCGCCAATAGGAATGCCGCCTTTGCTCAGCCCTCCGGCCTGGCGACGGATGGGGCCCATCTCTATGTTGCCGATTCGGAAATTTCCAGCATTCGTGTCGTCGAACTGAAGCGGAAAGGGATAACGCAAACACTCGCTGGCAGCGGCGGTTTGTTTGTCTTTGGTCTTCGCGAGGGTGCCGGTAAAAACGCCCGTTTTCAGCATCCGCTCGGCGTGGCTTTCGCAGGGGGTTCACTGTTCGTGGCTGACACGTTCAATCATGTCATACGCCAGGTTGATACCGCGACCGGTCAAGTGACTACCTGGTTCAATACGTCAAATCCAAGCGACGGCAAGTCTGACGCTATAGCCTTATTTGAACCCGGCGGGTTGTCCGTAGCGGGCGATGTGCTCTACGTTGCAGACACGAATCACCATCGCATCGTCGCCATCAACATTAAGACCAAGCAAGCTCAGGTCGTCAACCTCAGGTTAAACGAATCACCCATGTGAGATGAGAAACCCCATGTGCGATGGGGTCACATGACCGGTTGGGACGATGTTTTCGTGTGATCACGTGATGAAACTACGGAACGCCCGCGCACAAACGAATGCGACTGACGAGTTTCTCGATGTCATATTCCTTATGGCAATCGATCGGCAAGTAGGTCCCGTGGTTGTGATCGGTGGAAAGAATGATCAGTCGATCGTACAGGACGGCGTAACCGCACTCCTGCGGCTGATGACCAATGACGAAAAACTTGACGTCGAACGCTTTACCGAGCTGTTCGAGTAAGGCAGCTGTATGCCGTCGGCCCCAGACCATGTTGTAGACCGGCCCGCCTTCGGATAGATCCAGCTTGTCAGCGGGCAGGTCCACGCAGTTCGGATCGAATTGGTCGAGGTGGTAGGCATCCGGCAGAGAATGACTGAAGAAAATACCGTTGGCCGATCGGCCCGCGATCGGAAACGAAGCGATGAATTCATCCATCGCTTCCAACACGCCGTCGATACGAGGTGTGTCCATCACCTCTGCCACGCCTAGTTCGAACTCGCTCGTGACAATTCGGCCCCCTTTGGTGATCGTGTGATTCTGAAGCTGAGCCAGCTCGTGATTGCTCTGCATAAAATGGACCTGTTCAGGGAAGAACGTCTTCCACTTGGCGGCATCGAGTAGGACTTCGATCGATCGATCCGGCTCACCAAAAACGGTCGGTTCCTCATGAATCATCTCATGGAGAATCACGTGCCGAATCGGCGTGGCTTCCAACTGACAGTATTTGACGATTTTTTCAAAATTGCGGCGGTGGCCGTGAAGATCGCCCGTCATGACCACTTGCCCGTAGTCGGCGAAGCACAAAAGTGAACCTTCGCGGACGGGATCACTCAAGTTGAGCTCAGTGGCCTTTCGGAACGTTTCGATGGCGGAGTCAGCAAAGGTCATGGGTTCGCGTCGAGGCACATTCGGTCCACGCACAACCATGACGTTTGGAGCTGTGCGTCAAAGAGAAGCACGGGTACCATCGGATCAATAAACCGTTGGTTATGCAGCGGAGTCTCCGGGAGAGGCAGAAAACGCCTGCATCGGCCCCCGTTTACCACGAACAGCCGGCCCGGTCAATGTGGCATTATTCTTGTCCAGGATATGCTGAGCCAAGTCAATACGCCGAATGACTTCGGTCATATCCGAAGGGCGATCGTTGGGATTCGGCTTGCAGCAATCCAAGACCAGTCGGCTCAATGCCGTCGGGACGTTGGGGTTGATCTCCTCGGGGGGAGGCGCTTCTCGTGGCCCTAGCAAGTCAATACCGGTTCGTCGTTTCTTACTAGGCATCACCGTGGGGTAGGCTCTTCCCGTGATCGCCCAGTAGAGGGTCGCGCCCAAGTTGAAAACGTCCGTCCGCTGATCCAGCGGCGCCCGGCGCTCCACCTGTTCGGGCGCGATATAGTCGGGGGTGCCTTGGATTCGGCCCTTTACGTGACCAATAGGACAACTCTGTCCAAAATCGATGATTTTGACTTCGCCGTCCTTACCGAGCAGGATATTGTTCGGTTTGATGTCGGCATGTACGTAACCCACCTTGTGCATCGCGTGCAGACCCGTCGCGACGCGCTTGAAGATGCCGAGCAGTCCGTGCGTACCCAGTGGGCCGATCTCCTCCAAGCTCCGGCCGTCAACGTATTCCATCAGGATGTGCAGTTCTTTCAGTTGGAACAGGCGACGAATTCGACGCATTTCAAAACTTTGTCGAAGGTAGGGGTGGTTCAGTTTGGACGAGATATTGAAATCACTTTGTGCCTGGATCAGGTAACGGTCATCATCAGTGGTGCGGCGAATGACTCGCTTAAGCGAGAACTGCTCCCCCGTTTGCTGGCTCGATACAAGCCAGATCGTCGAACGAGCACCGGCGCCAATTCGCTCGTAGATGGTGTAGCCCGAAATGGTGAAGCTCACCTAACAACTCCCAAACAGATCACGCATACCTAGGCCAGCCAGGGCCCCGGGGGACTTCACAGTGGGGGAGACGTGGGCCATCGCGACCATTTTAAGCCTTCTCCAAGTTGCCAGTCAACAAAGCCCGGTCAGCTCTTTCTATCGGAATTCGCCCACGCCTTTCTTTTCGTCGTTGTTCAAACGTTACGGCACATTTATTTGTTCGCACAAATCGCCCGTGGTTGTACCCCCATACGCTTGGAATACGTCCGCAACAACGCGGACGGGCATCATTTTCGGGGGAATGCTGTCGGTGGAGCCGTTGCTTAGCGCGGAGAGCTGGCTGACAGACCGGGTCGCCCGGTGGCCGGAGCCGGCGGTTCCAATTGGGGGCCGGCCAGGGTATCGGCAAGGATGACCTGCTGATCGGGGATTCCCCACTTCTGCTGGAGAGCACGGAGTAATTCCGCGGCGGCGGACCACTGAGCGACGGTGACTTCGTTGGACTGAGCTGCGGAGAGCAACCCGATCCGGAAAACGCCGTCGGATGCGTGGGCTTGCGAGTCTTGCGGCCTATGGGCAGGGGACCAGCGGCCTTCAGGGTCCACGACGAGATCCCAGTTGTTCCCGGCAGCCCAGCTGTCCCCGGTAGCGCTGTCGAGGCTGAGCGGCGTATCAATATAAATCGTATGCCAATGAGACTCGGTCGCGTTGGCGGATTGTCGAAGCGAATCGGTGAGCCGGCCAATCAGCTCCGTACCGGTCGGTTGAGCGACATCCGATCGGACGGGTTGAAGCCAATCAAGGAAAGCGCCCCCCATCGTCATGGAGACGACGAGGCCAAGGAGCGTCCTTCGCATACGTCTCTGCCGATTCATCGTTCGTTTCAGTTTACGTTGGTATGAACTGTTGGCTGCCACGTCTCGGCTCCATCCGATAGTGTCAGGCCAATTTGTACTCTAGATATCGGACAAAAGCAACGGGTTGCTTCGAACTTTTTTTTGTGATCACGTTTTTATGGGTCGTTTTTCAAGATGAATGTGTTGTTGATTGGATCGACGTTGTTTTTATCGGGCATTGTTGTTCATGTTATTTCAGCGGCGATGTTTCAACGGTTGAGCCATGCTGCCGATGAGTTGTTTTAGTTGCGTGTGGGATTCGGTGACTTGTTTGCGAAGATCGTGTCCGAGCTTTTGGGCGATATCGGCCAAACGGGTCCGCGGTTGTTTTTCATTCGGCGGTTGCTGAGCCCATCTGTGGTTGAGCCAGCTTGCGAATGCATTGGGGTCGTGCGACAGGGCGGACGACACCGCTGACCGGTGGCATATGATTTTGTGGGTCGGCACGCCCAAAAGTCGCAGCATGTTCCTGATCAGGCGTTCGCTTGTGGGAGGGGCTGACGGATCGATTCGCAGCTCCACCGGCCGGGTGTCCCCGTCGCGGCGGGTTTGTAACAGCGTGGCGGCCACGGTGGCAAGCGTACAGGGCTGGCGGTTGAGTCGGAGCCGACCGGTGGCGTCAAGGTGGATGCGAAGCGGGCCTTGTCGAACAAGCAATGTGCATGGTGTGCCCAGCGCGGGGATGGCTTGAGTGTTGGGCTCGAGCCAGAGGGCGTCATTGCTGTCGGTGTGATGTTGGGGCAGTGCGATCAGGGCGCTGCTGAAATCCACAAGGGCGATGACCGTGCCTTCCAAGTCGGCGGTCATGCCGCCTCCTTCGGCCGGTAGCGAGCCGGCAAAGACCCAGTCAAGTCGCTCAAGCGGACGTCGGGTGTTGGCGTGTCGAAGCCAGTTTTCGATCGGTTCCGTTTGGATGGCGTCGTTGACGGTATGGCGGATTTGGATCTCGATCGATTCGCCGGTTGCGGGTTGAATTCGTTCGGTTTGGATGTCGAACTGCGTGGGATGGCCCGGCACCAAACCCACAAGGCCCATGGCTTGATAGACGTGCAACGGGCGCGCTTGGATGCAGACGATGCTTTCATGTTCTCGTGTTCGAGGTGAACAGGCGAATAGCTCGATGGCGCCTTGGCGGAGAATCACCTTGGCGTCGATTTCCACTTGTCGGCGCGTCCAATCGATTCGGACGCCGGGCTGATACGTCACGATGGTTGGTGCGGACCGAGCCGTGGGAGCGGTGGCAGGTGGGCTCGCGTCGTTGGCGTGGATTGCCAAGGTGGGAAGCAGCGTCGCCAGGACGAGAGCGGTACACACTATCCTTGGCCGACGCAATGCGTGTTCTTGTATTTGCCGGTCGTGCGGATGATACACGGTTGGATTTCTCTTCCAAGCATTGAATGGTGTCGGTTGGTTTGCCTGGGTCGATTGTACATCGGCACAAGAGTTATGGGTTCCGTGCCCGTTGTTTGCGGGCGGCTTCGACGGTATTGCGCAACAGCATGGTAACCGTGACCGGGCCGACGCCGCCAGGGACGGGGGTGATCGCGCTGGCCACATCGCGCACGGACTCGAAATCCACGTCGCCGACGGTTCGGGTGACCTTCTGACCCGCGTCATCCGTGGTGGTGATGCGGTTGATGCCGACGTCGATGACCACGGCTCCGGGTTTGACGTGGTTGGCGGTAATGAGTCCTGCTTTGCCGGCGGCTACGACGAGGAGGTCCGCTTTGCGCGTATGCTCACGCAGGTTGGGGGTGAATTCGTTGCAGGCGGTGATGGTTGCATCCTGCTGAATGAGAAACACGCTAATGGGCCGGCCCACGATGGCGCCTTGGCCCACGATGACCGCGTGGGCGCCTCGTAACGTCATTTCGGTTTGTCGGACGATTTCCACGACGGCTAGGGCCGTGCAGGGCGCGATGATCGGTTGGCCGTAAAACACGAGACCGATGTTGGCGGGGTTGACGCCCTCGACGTCTTTGTAGGGGTCGATGTGGTACTGGATGGTCGGGGCGTGGATGCCTTGGGGGAGCGGCATGTGAAGCATGATGCCGGTTACAGACGGGTTGTTGTTCAGTTCCGATAGGCAGCGGATGATGCCGGCTTCGTTGGTGTCTTCGGGGAGCTGGACGAGTTCGTAGTCGATTCCCATACGTTCGCAGAGGGCTGCCTGGGAGCGGGCGTAGACGAGGCTGGCGGGCGGTTGACCGACGAGGAGCGCTGCCAACTTGATCGACCGACCTTGGGCGGACCATTCAGCGACCTGTTGGCGCACTTCGTGCCGAATGCCTTCTGCCAGTTGCGTGCCGTCGAGAATCGTCGCTGTCATGTGTCGTGCCACCGCGTTGAACAAGAACCCATCTGAGGTGCCGATTATAGACGCGAACGGTCCCTGCGCCGAGTGAGGATGCGATCACGTGGGGAGGGGCAGAGGGAAAGAAGGAAGTTCACCACAGAGACACGGAGGACGCGGAGAAGAAAGGAAGAAGGATTTGAAATTTCAGATCTGAGAAGATCGGTTTGCTCACAACTCGGGATCCATATTGCGTCGCTAATGTTTTATGTGGTTTTGCATGCCCGACGAGCGGGCATGGCACCCTTGCAGGTGAACCTTGTTTTGCGAGATCCACCGTGTCCTGCGAATTCGTTTTGTGGGAATTGGTGGGCGACGCGCGCCCTGCATTGTGGTATTGGATCAGTAGGTTGCGTCGGCGTTTTGGAGGATGGTGTCGCGTCGGGCGGCGAGGTCGGGTAGGTCTTGGTCGCGTATGGCATATTTGGGGTCGCGTGGGTCTTCGTTGAGGGTCAGGACGGCGGAGTCCAGGTAGAGGATGTTGACCTTTTTGGCTTTATGGTTGGTTCGGAAGTAAAGGGGATCGACCGTGATGAGGGAGTTCATGTCCAATGCCAGGACTTTGACTTCTTGGCCTCGTGCGTTTTTTCCGAGCCTTTCGATTGTGCCGGAGCCGTTGGTTTCGTCGAGTTGCCGGTAGAGGTAGGAGCTGTAGCCGGGGGCGGGTTTGTGGTGGAGGACTTTGGCGAGTTCCTCTTCGGGGTCGTTGGTATCATCGCCGGGGCAATACATGATGTGGGGGGTAGCCAGTGATCGGCTGGTCAGGAGTCCCATGGCCATGAGGTTCATCATGGGTTCTTGGGGGCCGGTCCAGATTTGGTTTGTGGCAAGGTGGCCGTCATTAGGTTCGAGGATGTTGCCGAGCGGTTGGACGTCGGGGCCGTGGGGGATGAGTCCGCGGGCATTGGCATAGGTTGTGATGGCGGTTCCGATTTGGTGGAGGTGGCTTTTGCAGACGACGACGCGGGATTGGAATCGTGCTTGGGTCAGTGAGGGGACCAGTATCGCGATCAGCAGGGCGATGATCGAGGTAACGACGAGGAGTTCGATCAACGTGAATGCGGTGGGGTGGCGTATGGGCATTGGTCGTGGGCGGCGATGCGTGGCTTTGATGCTGCGTACGTGGTGATGGGGTGCCCAGTGCATCGGCGTCAATCGTTGGTTGTCCGGGTGCATTTCTTTACTTGTTTCTTTTGACAACATGTACGCTTGGTGCCGCTTGTTGGGGTCGCTTCAGCAGGGCTGCCTATCCACTGGAATAGGTATTTGCTGGCATTTTCGTGGAGGATATCACGTGTATTGTGGAGAACGATGAGCTGCGTTTGTTTCTGCATCGATGGTTTCAGCTCGTTGAGGTTGGAAAGAAACGTTTGTCCGGCGGGCCCGTTGGAGAACAGAACGATCGCATCGGCATTGTCGAAGGCGGTTGGATCGGCAGGCCAGCCGGCGGGGTAGGCGACGGCATAGATGTCGGTTGTGTTCTTGTTGAGTTCTTTGGCGATCTGTGCGGATCGCGTGTTGGCTGTTTGTGTGTCCTTGGGGTCGCTCATACTTGTGGCCAAGACGATCTTCTTCTTGTCTTTCATGGGGAGCCGTTTAAGGCGGATGTTTCGGAACTGGACTTTCATGGGGTCGCCTTTGTGGAGCTGTAGGCCGAGGACTCCGCTACGCCGGCGTTTCTTGATGTCTTCGTCGGTGATGTCAGCCATGACGGTACCGTTGATGCGATGAACGAAGTGGTGGCCTTGTGCGATGACATGGAAGGTGTTCCACTGGTCCTTTCGGATCTTCTGGCCCAGTTCGTTTGGGTCGCCTACGCTACCGATGACCTTTTTCTTGTGGTTGTTGCCGATGACGGTTTTTTCGCCGCGCATGGCGAGGATGCCGCGGAACCGTTCGCCGTACATGGCACCGGAGTAGGTATCGCCGGTTTCAATGTCGCCTTGGTAGCCGCCCGCGACCCATTTGCCCCATCGCTTGGGTTTCTCGAAGCTACGGTATTGGATACCACTGTTGCCGCTCTCGATGCGATATTCGAGCATGAGTTCGAAATCGTCGACGTCGCCCTGTCGCCAAATGAGGAAGGTGTTTTGTTCGAGCGGTTTGTCGGCAGTTGTTTGGCCGGTGATGGTGCCGTCTTCGACGCGCCAGTAGGTCGGGTTGCCGTCCCAGCCGTTTAACGTTGTGCCGTCGAAGATGGGTTTGAAGCCGTCGTCGTCGTTGGCGATGGCGGGTGAATGGCCTGCGAGGGTGAATGTGGCAAGGATGAGCAGTGTTGCCGGTGCGATTCTGTTGAGCATTGTTTGAGCCCTTGATGTTGTTCTCTTTGTCTCGAACCCGTCATGTCGGCGTCAATGTACCGGTCATGCGGGTCGGATACAAGCGATTGAGGAAGTACGCGTCTGGCGGCCTTCCCGATTAGGTTAGCGGGTTGTGGCGTACCCTGTGATTGGGGTGGACGCTGGTATTGAGTTCCGATTGCTATTGCGGCTGAGCGGTGATCGAGGGGCGTTTTTTGTGTTTGATGATTTTGACCCCACCGATGAGGAGAACGCCGGCTGCAAGTAACGGAACGCAGCAGGGCAGCGTGACCGCGGACACTTCGTGAAACGCACGTACGCGATTGATGGTATCCGTGAGTGAGATAATGTCTTCGAGTCCGAATTGTTCCACGGTTCCAGGTGCGACCCAGAGTTTTCCTGTGTCGCTGTTGGGAACATACGCAACCGCGTAATAAAGGCCCTGTTGGGGTGCGTCGATTTCCAACGTTCCAAGTATCCACGAATCCGTGCCGGTAATCGGCTCGTGGAAGAATTCAACTTCCGTGTCCATGTCGGGCGTCAATATGACGGCACCCAGTTCGTCGGGGATCGTGAAAGGTAGATCCGCTTGCGGAAGCCCCGGGCCGAGCACGGCCAGGGCGGGTCGGTAATCTTGCAATCGCTCAATTACAGGAACGCCGAGCTGGAAAAAGAGCGGTTGGCCGGCGTTCGCTTCGAATGTTAGCCAGAGTTGCGGTACGTCGGCGGTGATTTCGTGGTAGACCACATAGGAAATGTTGACGTCGTCAATGGCGATGGCGACGTTGATGTTACCGCCGGTGCCTTCGCTGAAGATCGGTTTATGTGCGTGGGCCGATGTCGTGATGGTCAATGATAGGGCGACTGAGCAGATTCCCATTGATTTGGGGGACATGTCAATACGTCTCCTTATGTTGGTTTGGTAACGGATGAGACGAGTTTTGCCGCCTGCGAAGACCGGCAAGTTGGCCGATCGCTTCGGCGACGGCTGCGGGATTATAGGTCCACACAATGTTGGTGGGGCTTATTCGTATGACGGGGGATATCCTGACAGAACCCAAACAGATGTGCTGGGGTATGTCCGAGTAGATTTTGTTGCTTAACCCGGTAGGACTGATAACCGATGAGCCCAATGAGGTGTAGGGTGAGATTGCGGAGAGGGCGTTGTCGGGCGGGGAGGAAAGGGACGTGAAGTAGTCGGGAACTCGTGTTTTCACGGGCGCTACGGTGGCCCGTCGGTGGCGACAACCATGAGAAAAGTTCAAATTGGTTTGGTGCTGACCTGCGTGGGAATGGTGGGGGCCGGTTCTGCCTGGGGTGGTCTGATTACGGTCGAAAAGGTTGATATCGTCAATCCGGGTTTTGAGGCTGACATCAACGCGAATCCGGTCAGCTATACGCCTGGTATCACGGGATGGGATACGCTGGGCGACTTCAATAATCCGCCGCGCGGTACGATCAATCCGGGGCCGACGGGTTTTACGCTGGGGGTGTCGGTCGAGGGTGCCAATGTCGCATACTCGAATGGCGGGGAGATTGCTCAGGTGCTTCCGTCGGTACTGCGGCCGAATGGGGATTACATTCTTCGGGTTAATGTTGGACGGCGGGATGGTTCTTCGGGGTTTGCGGGCTATGCGGTCCGGTTGCTCGCGGGGGATACTGTTTTAGCTGAGGAGTCCTCGTTGACGCCGGTTGTAGGGCAAATGCTGACCTCCGTGGTGATGTACGATCCGGACGCGTCTGATCCGTTGCTGGGTGAGCCTTTGAAGATCGTGTTATGGTCTGCTGGTAGTCAAGCTTCGTTCGATAACGTGCGGTTGCATGCCTTGGGTGCTCCTCTGCCTGAGACGGTCGTGCTTTGTTTCATGGCGCTTGGCGCACTTACGATGGCCAAACCGAAACGCCGATGATCGCTTAGCGGTTGATTCCACTTTTACATTTTTGAGATTTGTCTTCGCCGGCGGCTTGTTGATCGTCGTGGTTATTCGGCGGCGACGAGCTGGCGGGGTTGGGGTTTGGCGCGCGCGTGGTGCGCCCCGTTGTTTGTAGGTGGCTTGTTCGTCATGTCGGAAAGAAATTGGACGAGCTGAGTTGACATCGTCTTTGAAGCGTTGGGCAAGCGGTTTTGGAGGTAGGGGGCGAAACTGGCGGCACGAAGGCATTGTGATTGCCGCTCGGTCGGGTCTTCGGCGAAACGGAGTAGAGCGTCGCAGACGTCGTTGAGGTTTTGTGAAACGATCGCGCCGGCGGCAAGTGCGATTTCGCTTCGATTCAAGTTCAAATCTTGATGATCCCACAAAAAGACGGGGCGGCCGGCTGCAACCGCGTCCCATGCGATGGTGCTGTAGGTTGTCGCGACGGCGGCGCAGTTGGCGAGTTGGTCTTCCAGTTTCTGGTCCGGTGGCAAGAACCGTGGCGCGAACAGCTTGGGGTAGTTAGCGGGCGAATCCCAAGGGTGGAGTCGAACGGCCAACCGGTCGCCCAGTCGCTCCAACAAGGCTTCAATGAATTTTGTGTTCCATGGGATGACGCTTTGTCGGAGGTAAATCGCTCGGCCTGGGCCGATGCCTCGTGCCCCCACGAGGATACGTACTTGCTCGTTTTCGAGCAGGGTCGGAACTGGTGGCACTTGTGACTTGTCGATGCGCGGATTGCCTTGCCAGACGACTGTGTTGGCGGGCACGTCCGGAATCTTGTTGCATACCTCCGCGTCGCCCGGCGTGTAGGCCAATATGTGGGTGGCGGCAGTGGGGAAATAGAAGCCACGTTCGAGCTTGTCGAAATCGGAGCCGGCCATCCAGCTGGCGTGTTTGATGCCGACCGATGGGATTGACAAGTGTTGAGCGGCGTGGAGTGCGCAGTAAGGCCCCCAGTCTTTTTCCGCGGGGGCGAGGAGGAGCTTGGGACGTTCTTTCTCGAGCAGATCGGTGATGCGTTGGTGCATGGCTACTAACTTGGGTGCCCATCGAGGCCAGCCCATCAGATGGACCAGTCGGCGAGCCAGAGCGCCTTTCAGTGGGGCGAAATAGTTGGCGTCGATCGCTTGTTCACACCAGTTGGCCACACGTTTTTCGAGTGCTTTGGTATTTGTAGCGGGCTTGGGATAGTCGACCTGTTCGCATCGTGCGTTTGTTTGATTGATCAGTTCGTCGAGCGCGGATGTTCGGCGGTGGACCCACAGAAGGCAACGGTATCCTTGATGGGTAAGCAGGTCGATAGGAAAACTTTGAAGGAATCGTTGCTCAACCCATCCGCCGAGGAACACGGCTACGTCGGTGTCGTTTGGGGCGTAGTTTGAGGTGGGGTTGTTGTTTGCGGGTGGGTTGGATAGGGGGACGTGAGTTGGCGCGCGGGAGTTGATCGCTTGCGATAGGTTGTTCGTTCGGTCGCGGAGCCAACGGCGTGGGGGCCAATGGGGGTCGGTCAAGTTGGCGGGCCAGAGTTGCTGAGTTCGCAGGCCGACCGATCGTGTGAGATGGGCTCCCATCCAGTCGGTGATGACTTCCATGTGGGGCGCGTTTTGTTGGATGATGAGCAACATGGCAGCGCAAGCCACGCGTTCATGCCAGACGCGAAGTCGGGCGAGGTCGCCGTCGATTAATGGCATGCTGAGATAGGTCGGGATGGGGGGTCCCTGGTAAGCCATCCGCGCGTCGTATGTCGATGCTTCCATGTCGATCAGGGCACGCATCGAGAAGAAATCAGCGGGGGAGGTATAGGGGAGACCGCAATCGCACATGGGGGTTTCGACATCGTATCGCCCGATGAGAATGGGGGTGTCGGGATAGCGTTGACGAATGTAGTCGATTGTTTGCGGCGAAGGGGTTTGCCACAAAAAGACGATGCGCCCACGATGCAACGGTAGGTTGGGCGGGATGCTTCCAGTGGCCAGGTAAGCCGGATCGATCAGGGTCGAATTTGAAGTACGATGTGGGTTATGTCCAATCACTATTCTTTATTCCCTATGAATCGATCCAAGCGTTTTCGTTTTTGGGGTTGTCGGTTCCAAGTTGTCCCATTCACCTGGTGTCACCTCCGTACCGGGTTACATCCAGACGACGCCGATGCCCCACTTGTGTACGATTTTGGCCCAGCGTCTTCCTCGTGCCAGGCGGGTGAAGGCGGCATTGACGTCGTTTAGGATCCGCAAGGCTCGGGCGCCCATGTGCGGGTCTTCGATCGCATCGTGCCCATAGGGCTCGCCGACATCGTGGAGTGCGACGATGCCGCCGGGCCTGACCAACGGTGTGTAGTCCTCAATATCCTGAAGAACGCCGAGCGTGCTGTGATCGCCGTCGATGAAGAGAAAGTCGATCGGGCGGCCGGTGAGGATGTGCTGCAATTGCTTGTGTGTGTCCGGCGCATGGCTGTTGCCGATGATTTGATGGACTTCAAAGCCGTCCGTCTGCAGTGCATCGACGACCTTGGTCATTGTCTGGTCGGAGGTGTGGGCACTTCCATCGCCGCCGGGGAGATCAATGGAGATTGCACACAAGGGGCAATCGATCTGTTTGGACAACGTGTAGAAGGAACCGCCATGCCGGCTACCGATCTCGACGAAAACTCGGATCGGACGGATGTCATCCAGCCAAGCGAAGAGTTGACCCAGTTCGATTTCGTGCTGGCTGAGCGGGACCCCATCCAGCCGGCAGATCGTGCTGTTCGGTGAGATGCTCATGGTTGATCCCCTTTTTTGCGGGCGATGGCGATCCACCATTCAGCCTCGGCTGTTTGCGATTCAGTGACGGGGATTTCGTGTAAGCTTCGTGGCTGATCCGTTAGTTTCATGGCGCCGCCTGCGATCTGTGCGTAAGCTTTCTCGACGATGAAATGGCGGCTCAACTGTTGATAGAACTTGGGCCAGTCGTAGGCGTGAAAGTGGTATGGACTCGGATCTTGGCCTGATTCATTCGTCCAATCGTTGGGTACACTGAAGATTGCTTGCCCACCGGGGCGGATGGTTTGGGCCAGTTGAGCAAGGAACGGTTCAGGGTCGTGGAGATGTTCGAGCGTTTCAAATGAGACTGCCAGGTCGATATCGCGATCAACTAAGGAAATGGGTTGCGTTAAGTCGCCATATCGGAAGTTCGTGGCGGGATAGGCGGTACTGAAGTTCGCATCGGCGTATTCGATGGCGTCGGGGCTGTTATCGATACCGATGACGCATTGGGCAGCGGTGTTGGCGGCTAGGATGGCGGAGCCGTAGCCCAGTCCACAAGCGGCGTCGAGAACGGCGTGGTCGGGGTGCACGTATTGGCGGGCTAGCGTGTAGCGTGCGATGTGGGCATCGGAGCGCCGGCCACTTTCGCGAAGCATGTCCATGTGTAAGTTGCGCTGTTGCTGAAGGGTATCAAGCGGGTAGGCGGCTCGGGCTTGCGCGGGGATTTTTTCCAAGGCAAAGTCGATTTCCCAGGCGTGTTCGTCTTCCAGTGGGTCGTAACCGGTGACGAGCTGGGATAGCGGATGTTTGCGAAAGCCGGCTGCGAGGAAAAGCTTGTCCCACCAACTGCGGGGTTCGAGGGTAAGGTGCCAAGTCTTGTCGATATCGGGTTGCGTGCCGAGCCGGATGAACGCATGACGTCGTGTTACGCGGAACAACTCTGCGATGGCGCGGGGCACATCTTCGGGGGCGAGGTGTTCGAGCACGTCGATCGAGATGACCGAATCAAATGAGTCATCTGGGTAGGGGATATCGAGAATTGAACCCTGCTGATATCGGCCTGGCGTAAGGCGATTCCCTTCGTCGATGACCGCCGGTGCCACGTCGATTGCGTAAGCATCGATGCCTCGGGCGAGTAATGTGCGCACGAGCAATCCCATCCCGCAGCCGACGTCGAGGATTGACCCTTGATGGCAGATGGTCAGAACCTGGTTGGCCAGCCATTCGGGGTCTTTGAAGGAATGTCCGCCCCATCGATCGGGCCGGGACCAGTAGTGATCGTAAATGCGTACGTAGTCGAGGGTGGCCATTTGGGCTGTTTCCGCGTGCCTTGCCCCGTATGTCGCGTTGGCGATTGTATCCGGCCAGGCCAGTCGCGTGGTCGATTTTGGCCTGACGCGGTCACCTAAGCAATGGGCGGGGATTCCCCTTATGATTATCGGTCGTGATCGTCGAGGAGCTTCATTAGAAGGGTGGGTGTGCGGCAGTGGGTCGTTGTTGGGGGTATGCGCGTCGGGAGTATGGGGCTCGGATTCAGGGAGGCAAAGATGTCTGGAGCCAAAGAAAGGGAGTTGCTGGATCCAGCGGAGGTGATCGGTGCATGGGCCAGACGAGCACTCGAGCTCGGGTCGGAAATGGATCGAGCGATTTTTGAGCGTGAGTTCGGCGAGCTGTACCAGGAAGTTGGTTGGTTCAAAAGAACCCGTTTGAACTTGTATCGTTTCGCGCAGCTCGGCTTGTTGACGCGGATCGTCGTTAACAACGAGATATCGGGTGACTACGTTGAGTTTGGGACGTGGCGAGGGGGGAGTCTGTATCTCGTGGCCCACGAGTGGCGTCGGCTTGGGCAGCAGCGGCAACTGTTTGGCTTTGACTCGTTTGAGGGGCTCCCTGAGCCCGATGGATGTCGCGATGGTCACGCGCTTCATGCGGGGATGTTCGGCGACAACGACTTTGAAGAGACGAACCAGTTTTTTGTGGACAAGGGCTTGAACGGTGTTCACCTGATTCGGGGTTGGTTCTCCGATACGATCGGCGCGTTGGCCGACAAGCAGGTTGCACTTTGTCACATCGACGCGGACTGTTACGACAGTGTCAAGCTAGCGTTGGAGTGGACTTATGATCGCGTCGTCCCGGATGGCTTCATTGTTGTTGACGATTATCGTCATCCAGCCTGCAGCGGGGCGACGATCGCGGTTGAGGAATTCTTTGCCCGACGCCGGGAAGAGGTCCACCAATCGCCCGGAATCGACTGTTCGGGTTGGATACGGAAAAGCTCGTCGTAACGTTTCGCAATGGCGCAGCATGTTAATTGATCATATCGTTTTGGGATGTTGCATGTGGGAATATCCCTTGATGCAGAGGTTGTTTGTACTTTGGGTTGAACGCTCTTATGCGTTCGTTGTCAGGGGTCGAATATCCTGATTAATGTGCAAGAGATCGCTTGATAAGTAGGTTGGTATTCGATCGAGGCCCCTTCACGAACTTTAAAAAAAATTTCTTACTAAACAAAAAAACTATTGACGACCGATCATAACGACGTTAACTTTCCTGAATGAGTCCCGTTCGCGTCACGCGGGATGAACACGTCTCCTTTATAAGGAGTTTGCGCCATGGCTAAGAAGCGCAGGAAAAAAGCAGCCAAGAAGGTAACGAAGAAGGCTGCGAAGAGGAAGAAGAAAGCCACGAAGAAGACAACGACCACCAAGAAGACGAAGCGAAAGAAGAAATAAGGTCGCTTTCGTGGCGAGGTGCCGGGTGTAGGGGGCAAATTGATGCCCGTCATTCATCTGGCACGAAGCATTTAGTAAACGGTCGGGCGTCCATTCATAACGGGCGTCCGTCGTTTTTTTATGCGCGAGGTAGGCGGCGAAGAACTTGGCTTGGCGTGGCGATTTGGCGGTTTTTCGACACCTGTGAGTATCTTTTACTGGCGATCGTAAGTATTGCTCGGTTAGTTGTTTAGGGGAGTTTCGGTGTTTGGGCATTGGCACAAGGGCACATTTGGATCACGCATTGTCACCGTTCAACGTGATGTCTTCGCATGAATCGTTTTGGATATCATTGGCCCAAGTTCATTGCGTCAGAAGGTACGCGTCGAGTCGAGCAGGATGCAGATGGGCCCGTCGTTGAGGCTGGCAACGTCCATATGGGCTCGAAAGAGGCCGCGTTCGACAGGAAGATGTTTCCGTTCCAAGTCTTGGCAGAGTTGGTGGTAGAGTGACTCGGCAAGTTCCGGTCCGGCTGCGGGGTCGAAGGAAGGGCGGCGACCTTTACGCGCATCCCCTTGCAAGGCGAACGCGCTGATGACCAGAATGCCGCCGGCGATATCGGTGATGCTACGATTCATTTTGCCGTGGGCGTCGTTGAAGATTCTCAAACCGGCGATCTTTTCTGTGATATAAGCCACATCAGCCGGGGTATCTTCTTTGGCGACGCCGACGTAGACGAGCAGGCCCGTCTTGATCGCACCCACGATCTTGCCATCGACCTTGACGTGGGCTTCGTGGACTCGCTGAACGGTGGCTCTCATGGTTGGGTGTTGTCTCGTAGATCGACGTAGGTTGCCGACAGAGCGTCGATGTGTTCGCGGATGAGGTGCTGGAGTTCCGGGGGTTCTTCGACAAAAGCCTCTTGGCCGTAGCCGAGAATCCACCAGATGATTTCGCCCAGCCCATCGACCGTGACCTCATAGTGGATTGACCCGTCGGGCAGATGGGTGACTTGCTGTGTCGGATGCCAGAGCACTTCTTCGACGTTGCGAGCCACCTTGGGCGAAAATCGAATACGCACGTCGTATCGTCGATCGCCTGGGATCATCGACCAAGCGTTCCCAAAGTAATCCTGGAGATTGAAGTTGGGATCGACTTCGAACCTCTCGTTCGTTGGGCGGATCGTTTTGATACGGTCGAGTTTGAAGGTGCGCGGCATGTTGTGCATTGCACTGTGGGCGATGAGGTACCACGCACGCGAGATGAACAACAAACGGTAGGGATAGACCCGTGTGCAAATGTCTTTCTGATCGTGGAGGGAGCCGTAATTGACATCCACCGCCCGTCGTCGGTGGACGGCTTCCCAAAGCTGCTCAAAGATACCATTGATGTGGGTGGGAGTCGTCGTGGGGGCATGTTGAAATTCGATCGATTCGAGCGCAGTGCCACAGTAATTTTGAAACTCACGAGGCAAGGAGCTCTCGATTTTCATCATGGCACTGGCCACGTCTTGGAAGTTGAGTAGGTGTCTTCGCGAGACATATTTTTTCAAAACCATCATCAGGCCGAGCGTTTCTTGGAGGGTGAAATTGGGTGGCGGGAGAAAAAAGCTTTTTTCGATGGCGTGGCTCTGGACGTTGGGGTCGTAATGTAAGGGGATGCCGGCGGCTCGAATCAAGTTGAGATCGCGGAACAATGTGCGCCGGCTGACATTGAGTTCCTGGGCCAGGTCGTTGGCTTGGTAGGGTCGGCCGGTCTGGAGCAGCGTAATCAGTTTGAGTAAACGGTGAATACGACTGATTTTCACGCGGAAACTCCTCTGCGGCGGGTCTGGGACTACGAATGAAAGATGACGAAATGGGTGATGACCCCCGCGACTAACAGGGCGCTACCGCACCATTTCATCAGTCGAGCGATGCCTGCTGGTGCTTGGGTGCGGTAGATCATACTCATCAGCCAAAGGGAAGCGCCAGCGAGAATACTGACCAGCGCGCCCCTCGCATATCCTGAATCCATGCTAGGAGATGCTCTTAGCTCTTTCAAGCGCCACAGGGCGACGGCGGCACATATGACGGCCACGGCAGAGAAGGTTCTGGGGCCTACCAGGAAGGCGGCCAGTAGGTAGACTGCGGTGAGTATGCCGTAAGTTGCTGCGGGGAGCCATGTTGGTATCGTTGGCGAATGGGCCGGCAGGGTACCCAGGATTGCGAGAAAGGGGGTAATGAGAATGCCGCTGATGTACAACGGCTCAAAGAAGGGTCGCCATTGCTTGGTTCGCAGCGCGACGCTTGCGAGGAGGACCATCGCACCGGCTGTGATGGCGATCGGAATCGGCCAGTGGACCGTGATCCAGGCGGTGAAAGGTGAGTTGGGTGAACGGATCACCGCGAAGATAACGAGCGACGCCAGCGCAAACAGGGCGAGCCAAGCGAGTGTTGGCTTTGTTGTGCGGTAAGCGGCCCCCACGAGAACGATGATAAGCAGACCGTTGGCGGCAAGTCCCCAGACCCACCGGGATGTTGTATTGTCCTGGTCGATCACGAAGCGCAGTGTGGGCCACAGCGACAGGTGAATTGAGACGAGTACGGCAATGGCGGCGATGATGAAGCCGACGCGCCGGGCGACGCGAATCAATCTGCCTGCGGTGGTCCATGGCTGACCGTTGTCAAGCTGTTGCTCCCACACACGTGCTAACCAGTGCCAAAACCAGGTCATGATCGCCAAGCCGATGATGATTCGTCCGAAGATGGCGGTGTAGTAGCTACCGGTTGTGTTCGGGAGTGACGGCAGGCCGAACATGGTTAGTGAGACGACGCCCAAGGTGATGAGCGCGAGCCCGATGTCAGCAAAGTTTTCGTTCCACCGGCGACCGGCGAGTGCCAGCATCGATCCGCCAGCCAAGAACATGGATAGACCCGTTATCGGTTGGGTCACGAGGAGGCAGCCGAGGACAAGGATCATGGCTCCGACTAGGCCGGCGCTATAGGCGAAGCCGGGCCACGCTTCCAAGTGGTTTGTCAAGTGTGTGAGATTGTCGGGCCAGGCTGCGATACGACGCCGATAAGCCTCCAAGCCGGCGACGAATGTGAATACGCATAGCGTCACGGCACTACTCAATATGAAAGGACTCGGCCAATCCGTGGCGATCGCCTGTGGGTAACCGCTTGCCGTACGGACTTCGCGGACGGCGGGGATGTGCCGAAAGACCACCCATAAACCGACAAATGTGACGACCCAGAACAGAGCGGTGATGAGCTGCCGATTGCGTGTACGGCGATACGCGAGCAAGATGGCTGTGCAGATGGCGGCCAAGTCGAATAGGCCGCCTGACCAGATGTTGACGCGAAACTGGTAGCCGTATCGAAATTCGACGGTTCGGTGGATCGCTTCGATGGAGCTCACGAAAAACATGCAAATGAACACGAGCAGCCCCATCACGAGGACGCCGATGTCCAACACGCCGAGCAAGTCCCGGCCTATCAATGTGGCCGTAAAGGATTGTCGCCAGCGGTATAGCGCGTGGCCCGCCAAGGCCCAGACAAAACACATGAGGGCGGCAGAATGGACGACATTGGCCCATGCCTGGTCCTGCGGCGCGAGCCATTGCGTGTTCCACAGGCAGAGTATCGTTCCCAGCGACATTGCCGCCATGAACATCGAAAATGTTAGACCTGTTGGGATACGACGATCCATCGCCACGAAATACTCCATTGAAGATCTTTTGACTCAGGTTCGCATCAGTTGTCTTATTGACGGGGCGGCGAACTTCGCCGGGTTCTTGTCACCCTTGTAGGCGGACAGCTCTGGCTCGTTAGCAAAAGCGTCAAGTATCGTCTTCATGTTCGCCAAGACTGCGGGTAAGACTTCGTTGGGTTCCGCCGACGTTGGCGTTTGTCGTTGGGACCACTGGAACATCAGGTATCCCTGGTATGCGACGCCAGCGAGAATCGCGATATAGTGATCGATGTCCATGGTGCCGTTGCCGGGAATCAGGTAGTGATCGATCGAGCCGTCCTCTTTGAAGTTGGCATCACAAACATGCGTTAGTGCGATTTTACGGGCGAGCTTTGGGATGGACAGCCCCATAGGTTCACCGGCCATGCGGGCATTGAGGGGGTTCCAACAACAGCGCACCGATGGGTGATTGACGGCATCGAGGATAAACCAGATCTCACGACTTGTGGCGAACGGGCCTTTGTTCTCCAGCAGGATGGTTGTCTGATGGGCGGCTGCGATGTGTGCCAAGTCGCTTAGTGTATCCGCAACTCGCATGAGTGCGGCATCTCTGTTCCCGTTGAGGGTCCCTTGGTTGCCAAAGACGCGAACGGAAGGGCAGTGCAGGGCAGAAGCCAGCTCGATGAACGCGCGCACGTTAGTTTTTTCATGGTCCAATTGCTTGCGATTGGGATGATGGAGACAACAATCGGTGCCAAGGCAGACGAGCTCGAGTTCTGCGTCTCGGAATCGGTTCGCCACCGCTGACGGGTCGTTTGACAGCGTGGGGATGGCCGGCAGATGTGTCTGGCCTTGCAGGCCGTCGAGTTCGACCCCGTCGTAGCCCATCGCTGAGGCCTGCTCGATGATTGTGTCGAGATCCCAATCGGGACATGCTAGCGAGCTGAACCCCAGCTTCATCTGTTCTCCTCGAGTGCCGACCCATTTGTCGAGGGGAAGGACGGCACATCACACCGTTTGTTTGTGTATGCATCGTTTCGATGCTGGGTTGGCTGGGGAGCAGTCGACTCTCAGCCTGTTTCTTGTACCCATGTGTTTATCTTTTCATGACTTATCAGCATTGGTACATCAGCGATAGCGTAACAGATTCGGCTACCGGGTCAATGGTGTCGCTGGGTCGTGAACTTGGTTGACCGAAGAACAGATGATTGAGGAAATGCGGCTTCGTGGGGATCGACACGGAAGGATGTCGTTTGTCATTGCGATTTTTCGTCAATCGCTTCGGGTGGTGGTTGCGAATTGGGTTGATACGAAGGTGTGTTTGCCGACAAGTTGGTGCTCATCCAATAAGGTGGGGCGGTCGCCAGCGTTGTGAGCTGACGGCCGCCCCAGAAGTCTTGCTACGTTAGTTTCGTTTAGAAATCCTTGAGATTGTCATTCTCAAGCGACATGAACTCCTTCTCTGTAGAACCTTGGCTTTCGTTGCTGCTGGTTGTGGCCGCAGCGGCATGAACGCCATGGTCCTGGTGAAGTTTGCTTGTGAGACGCGCGACGTTGGCCGTAGTGCTTCTCTTGGCTTGCGACGGCGTTCTCGTATGAGTTTGGCTCGAACTGGTCGAAGCGCCGCCCTGGTTTCCTTGGACCAGCACGATGAGCTGATCCACCATACCCTTAGCAGCCTGCGCTTGCGCGCTAAGCTCCTCGGAAGCCGACGCGGACTCTTCAGCACCAGACGCGTTCTGCTGCGTCACCTTGTCCATTTGGCTGACGGCGATGTTGACCTGGTCCACGCCTTGCGCCTGTTCGTCGGACGCCTTGGCAATCCCTTCGATCAACTCGGTGACTTTCGTCACGCCGGTCACAATGGCCTGGATCGCTTCACTGCCTTCGCGGGCACGATTGACCGAATCCTCGATAAGCCCGGTGGTTTCGCGAGCGGCCTGAGCGGCACGTTGAGCCAGATTCCGCACTTCGTCGGCGACGACAGCAAAACCTTTGCCATGCTCACCCGCGCGGGCGGCTTCGACGGCAGCGTTGAGGGCCAGCAAGTTCGTCTGGAACGCGATCTCCTCGATCACCTTGATGATCTTACTAATCTGGTCAGACGACTCGTTGATGGCTTTCATGGTACTCTCGCCATCTGTGGCGGCTTTGGCGGCCTGTCCGGACAGATTGTTGGCTTCCTTGCATTGGCGGCGTTGGTCCGCGTCATGGCGGCCATCTCCTCCAGCGCACTTGATGTTTCCTCGAGCGAGGAAGCCTGCTCGCTGGCGCCCTCGGCCAGTTGTTGCGATGAAGCCGAGACCTGGGAGGCTGCGTCGTTGACTTGCTCCACGTTTTCCGTCATGCCGGCGATGATTCGCCTAAACGTACCGCCCGTTTCTTCCAGTTCTCCTCGGCTGAGCGTCTTCAGGCCTTTGAAGATGTCTTTGAACGGCTTGGTAATCCCGCGTGTGATGACGATGGCCAGGACGATGCCGATCACGATGCCCGCGGCAGCGAGCGTCAACATGAG
>Ga0180434_10002975_pt1 | contig 21909 bp, 16 predicted proteins | sample SS_ome_7_FD_132453 | JGI IMG/M metagenome (GOLD analysis project Ga0180434, IMG submission 132453) | Hypersaline lake sediment archaeal communities from the Salton Sea, California, USA - SS_1_D_2 metaG | ecosystem: Environmental > Aquatic > Non-marine Saline and Alkaline > Hypersaline >...
GGGGGGTGGGGGGGGGGGGCTGGTGGGAGGGCTGTTCTATGCCTATTGCCCGTATAAACTCGGAATAATGGGGCACATCCAGATCTTCTTCGCCCCCTTTCTGCCCCTGATGCTGCTCTATCTCTACCGCTACCTGCACAAAGGGGGAAGGAGGAACGTCTTTCTCTTCGGGCTCTTCTTCCTCCTTCAATCCCTGGTCAGCTGGCACTACCTGGTATTCTGCTCCCTTGTGGCGGGACTTATGTGGTTGTGGGCCGCCCTGTTCTCCCGCAGAAAAACGGAATGGCTGCGTCTGGCTGCGGTGGCCGCCGCCCTGGTCCTGGCCGCCGCATTCCTGATACCCTTCGCTCTCCCCTATCTCAGGTTAAACCGCCGGCTCCCCAACTTCGGACGGAACCTGGAGGAGGTGGAACTCTACTCCGCCACTACCGACGATTATCTCAGCGTCCTACCCGAGAGCGTCATCTACGGCGATGCTCCCGGCCCATTCAGAGAGGGCAGCCTGGTCACGGAGAACACCCTGTATCCCGGAGTGATGGTTATCATGCTCGCCCTGGCCGGCCTGTTTATACGCAAGAAAAAGGAGGGGGACCCCCCTGTCTTCGGCTCTACCTCCTACCGTAGAGGGCCCCCGTTTTTTCTGCTTCTCACATTTATAGGCTTTATACTCACCTTCGGACCCGAAATAGGAGGGATGCGTAACCCCCTGTATACCCTCCTCTTTCACCTGGGTGTACTCAAGTTCATCCGCTACTCCAGCCGTTTCTATGTGCTGGTGGTCCTGGGCCTCTCCGTTCTCGCCGCTTACGGCACGGCCAAGCTGGCGGTAAGGATCTCGGGATGGAGAAAGAGCTGGAGGGCCGGGCGCCTGGCGGCGGCGGTCCTGGTCGCACTTCTCCTCCTGGAGATGCTGGCCTTCAATTTCACCGTTTATCCCGTTCCCGCATGGGGGGATGTGCCGGAGGTCTATACCTGGCTGGAGGAGCAGGGAGACGTGAGGGTGATCGACCTGCCCGCCTCCCCTCTGGATCACGACGGTAACAGGTACGACGACTGGAACATGGACGTTGTCCCCGAGTCTCTCCTCCCCTACCTGCAGAGGGAAGGCCTGGTTGTGTATATGAGCACATACCACTGGAAACAGACCACGAACGGCTACAGCGGTTACACCCCCTTCTTCTACCGCCGCATTTTCACCGAGATGCAGGCCTTCCCCTCCCAGAGGAACGTGGAACTCCTGCGGGGCCTGGGCATCGATTTCGTTTTCTGGCATTGGAACTGGGTGGAGGAGGAGGAGCGGGACGAGTATCGTGACCGCTTGCTCTCCACCCCCGGCCTGTCCCTGGAAAAGGATTTCGTCGAGTGGACGATCTTCCGCGTAGAGCCGGGGGTTCTGGCCTCCGTAGAGGATCTCGAAGCCTCCCTCCAGGCTCCCTCTGCCGTGCCTGAGGGGGAAAGCTTCAACCTTGGTATCCTGGTCAAGAACGAGTGCGGGTCTCCCTTGGTCATCGTAGAGGAGGACCTCCAGACCTTCCATCTATCCTTCCTCGACAAGGGGGGAAACGTCGTGAATGAGGAAAAGGGGACCTATCGCGCCCCCTTCTTCCTTCAGGGCGGGGAGGAGACCTCTGTGCCGCTCAAGATCGAGGCGACACCCGAGGAGGGCGCCTACCAGATGCAGCTGGAGCTCGAGGGTGGGGTGCTCGGCCGACATGACTTGCAGCAGGAAATCAAAATCGTCGAACCCGAGGACCTGGTGGGAAGCGGCGTCCTATCGGGCTCGGTGGCTCTGAAGAAGGGGGCGGAGCTGGTGGAGATTCCCATCCCCGACGGGCTCTATCCCCTCGTCCTCACAGTGCACAACGACGGTGATACCCTGTGGAGGTCCGGTTGGGAGGAAGAGCAGGTGGGAGGTCATTACCCCTTCGGCCTGGTTTATTTGGGCATGAAGTGGGGCGAGAACGGCGAACTGGTCTGGGGGGAACAGGGCGGAGTCCTCCCCTGCGACGTCTCTCCCGGTCAATCCGTGGAGGTACCGGTCCTGGCACGGCCGCCCGACCAGCCAGGCACTTATGAGCTCCTCTTCGTGCTGAGGGACAAGGACGTGGATTGGTTCGGTCAGGTCCTGCTCATCGAGGCCGATATATGCCAATAGCAGCAGTGAGAATAAGGAATAGTGAAGGTGGAATACAACAACCTGTTCCGCACTAAAAGAAGAGAGTACCTCGTCGTGCTCCTCTTCTTCCTGGTCATGGCCATCCTCTTCACCTGGCCCCTCATCCTCCATATACACAATGGAGTCATCGGGGGTTACGGCGATCCGATGCTCAACAACTGGATCATCTCCTGGGAGGCCAAGACCATATTCGCCAATCCCACCAACATTTTCCAGGGGAATATCCTTTATCCCGCCAGGGACGTCCTGGCCTATTCCGAGCACCTCTTCACCCTGGGATTGCTCGGTGCCCCTATCTACCATCTAAGCGGCAATCCTGTGCTCACTTATAATCTACTTATCTTCTTCGCCATCGTTTTCTCGGCCTTCGGCTGTTATCTGCTGATAAAGGAGCTGACGGGCAGCAGGTGGGGAGGCCTGTTCGGCGGGCTCTTCTTCGCCCTCTGCCCCTACCGTATCGCCAAGGCCGACCATATACAGATCCTCTTCTCCGCCTTTCTGCCTTTCATGCTCTTATACCTCTTTCGCTACCTGGAGAAAGGCAGGATAAAATACCTGGTTCTCTTCGGCCTCTTCTTCCTGCTGCAGTCCCTGACCTCATGGCATTACCTCGTTTTCTGCACCTTCGCGGCCGTACTCCTCCTGCTGTGGACGGCCTTTTTCTCCCGCAAAAAGGAGGAGTGGCTGAGACTGGGCGCCGCCCTGGTGATCATCCTGGTGGCTATGATGATCATCCTACCCTTCGCCCTGCCTTATATCCGTGCCCACAGCCGGCTGCCCGGGTTCGAGCGCACCCTGGAGGAGGCGGAGTTCTATGGTGCCAGCGCCAGGGACTATCTGAGGGTCCTGCCGGAGAGCGTGGTCTACGGCGGCGCTGCTTCCCCCGCCGAGGAGGGCGGTGTCTGGTTGGAGAAGGTACTCTTCCCCGGATTTCTCATTCTGCTTCTGGCCCTGGCAGGGCTGTTCATCCGCCGCAGAGAGGAGGACAACGTCCTCGCCTTCGAGCCTGAAGCCTTCAAGCGTGGGGCCTTATACTTCCTGGTCCTCGCCGTACTCAGTTTTGTCCTCACCCTGGGTCCGGAGATATTCGGGGTAACCAATCCTTTCTACACCTTTCTTTATAACCTCGGCATTCTTAGATTCATACGATTTCCCTCCCGCTTCTATGTCCTCGTCGCCCTGGGCCTCTCCGTGCTCGCCGGGTACGGGGTGGCCAAGATAGCCGCCAGGATGGCCGGCTGGAGGAAGAACTGGAGAGCCGGCCGCATCACCGCCCTGGTGCTGGTGCTCCTCCTCGCTGTGGAGATAGCCACCTTCAATGTCGCTATCTACCCCGTGCCCGTCTGGGGAGAGGTACCAGAGGTCTATTCCTGGCTTAAGGAGCAGGTGAACGTACGGGTGATCGAGCTGCCCACATCGCCCCTGGGGGAGGGGGCCCTCAGGTACGACGCTTGGGAGATGGGCCTGGTCTCCAAGAACAAGGAGGAATATAACTCCCGCGAGGGAATGCGTATGTACTTCAGCACCTATCACTGGAAGGATATCGCCAACGGCTACAGCGGTTATTTTCCCTTCTTCAACCGCCGCATCATCACCGAGATGCAGGCCTTCCCCTCTCAGCGCAGCGCGAACCTCCTCAGGACCATCGGTATCGACTGCGTGCTCTGGCACTGGGACTGGGTGGAAGAGGACGAGCGCGCCGAGATAGAGGAGCGCCTTGCCTCAATCCCCCAACTCTCCTTGGAAAAAGAGTTCGAGGACACGGCTGTCTACAGGTTGGAGCAAGAAGACCTGGCCGACATTGACGAATTGGAGGTATCTCCTGAAACTCCCGAGGCGGTGCCCGAGGGAGAAGGCTTCAACCTGGCCCTGCTGGTGAAGAACACCAGCTCCTCCCCCTTCGCCGCCATAGAGGAGGATCCGCAGCCCCTGTACCTCCGATTCCTTGATGATAAGGGAGAGGTGGTATACGAGGAGCGGACCGAGTACCGCCCCCTCTTCTTCTTGGACGGCGGCGAGGAGACCTTCCTGCCCGCCGGGGCAGCGGGGACACCCGGGGTTGGCGATTACCTCCTGGAGCTGCGCATGCAGGACAGCGTCCTGGGGGAGATTACCTTCTCTATGGACATCGCGGTAAGAGAACCCGAAGCCCTGGCGGGTACCGGCAACCTCTCTGGTGTAATGACCTTGAGGGGTGGGGAGGAATCCATCGCTATCCCTGTTGCTGACGGCCTTTATCCCCTGGTCCTCACCGTTAAAAACGACGGTGATACCCTGTGGAGGTCCAAGTGGGAGGAGGAACAGTTGGGGGGTATATACCCATTCGGCCTGGCCTTCCTGGGAGTGGTATGGTCACAGGATGGCAACGCCGTATGGGAGGAGCAGGCCGCCGTCCTGCCCTGCGACGTATCCCCCGGCCAGTCCATACAGGTACCGGCGCTGTTGCGGCCTCCATCGCAACCGGGCACCTACGAGCTCTACATCGGTCTCAGGGACAAGGACATAGGTTGGTTCGGTGTACCCTTGATCGTAGAGGTCCTGGTGTCACTCGACCATCCACAGTAGGTTCTCATCCTGCACCGACCTACCAGTTCCCCTGAGTAGAAAGGCGGCCAGCTGGGTGGCCAGTATCTTGAGGTCGTCGGTGTTGAGGTAATGGGAGCAGCAGCGGTCGAAGAGCACCCGGCTGTCCGGCGCGAACTCGTCATCCCCCCCGTGCAGGACCACCAGGATAGGTACACGGGGGAAGGGTAGGTAAACATAGGATTCGTCCCCGTAGGACGCCTCCTCCCCTCCCAGAGCGCGGGCCACCTCCCCCAGCAAATCCCGATTCATACCATAGGCCTGGGCCAGGGGCTGCTCCACAGTGGGCACCAGGGTGGTAGCGTAGAACCTGCCTCCGGGCAGGTCGCGATAGGCGATCCATTCCCCGCTGACCGGCACCCCACAGGAGAGTTTGATGTAGCGCAAGGCCAGGACCCGCAGGGAAAAGGAATCGATATGAGGAGGTAGGATCATATCGCCTTGGGGAAGGATGAGCTCCAGGGATTCGCCGAAGGTGGGTATTGTTATCTTATACCTGTTATCCGCCAGGGATTCGCAGTTAAAGCCCCCTTTTTGGGCCTGCCCCTCCAGGTCTATACCCCGGATTTCCTCCAGGGCCTGCTCAAAGGTGCGCGCTTTGCGCTCCTCGTGATCGGAGGGACTCACTTCCCGCCGGTGGCCTCCGCCTGCATCTCCCCTGGCTGTAAGGGCATTTGGTCTTTGATCTTGCGGGCACAGGCGCTCTTGGAATACCTGCCCCGTCCCCTCCAGAAATCCGGTTCGATCATCTGCATGTCCCTCACCCCTGTGTTATGATAACTACTAACACCATTATACTATTTCAACATTCATTTACAATACTATAATAATATTAACATACAGAACAGACAAGTAGGTTTACAGCAGCAAACTACCAGCTCAGATAAGGATTAGGCCTACGACAATAATCAGGAGAGGGGGGAGAGATGGAGCTGTTTACCAGGGATATCTCCTTCAAGACCCTGCAAGGGGAAGATGGCAGGCTGGAGATCGAGGGCACGATGCGGGACGTCCGCCAGGGCGAGCCCCTCCGCCACATCATCATCAGGGCCGAGGTGGACCTCGTGGACGGCCGTATCCACAGCCTGGAGGGGGAGATGCCCAGCATCACCTACGAGGAATGTCCCGAGGCTCTGAATATCCTGGACAAGATGGTGGGAGAATGCATAGCCCCCGGGTTCTCGGAAAAGGTACGTAAAGTGGTGGGGTCCCCCGAGGGCTGTACCCATCTATCGGTCCTGGTAACCAACCTGGGCCACGTAAGCGTACAGGGACGGGCCTCCATGGTCACAACTTTATTCGAGGACGTAAGCGATGCTCGCGAGGTAATCAGGCAGCAGGCGGAGGCGCTGGGCCTCCCCGGGAGCTGTTATACCTGGAGGGAGGGCGGCCCCATGATGAAACGTTGGAAGGAGAAATTCATCGAGGGAGATTAAGAAGAGCAGCTGAAAAGCCGACAGGAACACAAAGCGCCGGGTACGAACATACGAGGTGGCCATGTTCGAGAAGATATACATATCCATCGTCATCTTTCTCTTAGGCCTGGTGGTCGGCAGTTTCGATAACGTCGCTATCTACCGTATCCCCGAGGGGAAATCGATATTCGCTCCCCGCTCCTTCTGCCCCAAATGTGAGGAACCCATCGCCTCCTACGACAACATCCCCCTGATCAGTTATATAATCCTGCGCAGCCGCTGCCGCCACTGCGGCCACCATATCTCCATCCAGTATCCCCTGGTGGAGCTGATAAGCGGGCTGCTCTTCCTGGCCGTCTTTGCCAAGCTGGATTTTTCCTGGTCCTCCCTGTTGATCCCCTATCTCTTCATGGTCACGGTGCTGATCATCGTCTCCGTCATCGACCTGCAGAGACAGATAATCCCCAATAAGATCATGTACCCATCGCTAGTCACGGCTATCATCGCCATGGGCCTGGTGGCCCTGGCCGAGGGTAACGTAAGCATATTATGGGAGAGCCTGAAGGGTTTCGCCGTGGGCGGGGTCCCCCTGGCCATCCTGGCCCTCGTCCTTCCCAGAGGCATGGGAATGGGGGACGCCAAGCTGGCGGCCTTCACCGGCATCTTCCTGGGATGGAAGAGCCAGCTCATCGCCCTCTTCTTCGCCTTCCTTCTTGGCTCCATCGCAGGGGTGGCCATGATGATCGCCGGGAAGAAAGGACGCAAGTCACGTATACCTTTCGGGCCCTTCCTCGCCGCCGGCGCGTTGATGGCCCTGTTCTGGGGAACCCCTATATGGGATTTCTACACCGGTATGTTCCAGGAGTAAGCATAGAAGCTGTGGAACCTGGATACATCAAATCCTGGAATGAAAGAAAAGAACGTTCTCAGGCAGATGATCCAGCATGGCGAGATTGAATCACCAGGAGGATTTTCCCCCCGTTTAATCCAAGTATGGATAGAACCGATAAGAGGGTAACGGCGTCTAAGCGAGGGCGGCCAACACCGCAGACAAAAGAAAAAAACGGAGCTCTGGGATGAATCGGCTCAAGAGGGCGGCGGCGAAGACAGGCTTGCTGCTCGATAAGTACTACAAGTCGGTACCTGTATACAGACTGAATAGAACCGACAAGCTGATAGGCGTCGCGACGGCCGCCCTTTTCTTCGTTCTATACTTATTGACCTGCAGCCACGGACCCAATATCGCCGGGGATGCGCCGGAATTGATAGCCGGCTCCTACTCCCTGGGAATACTCCACCCACCCGGCTACCCCCTGTATACCTTGCTCGGATATGTCTTCTCCCATATCCCCATCGGGAGTATCGCCTTCCGGGTCAACCTGCTCTCGGTGGTGACTTCTACCCTGACTTTGTTTGTCTTGTTCATAACCCTGATGAAGATAACCAGGAACCGGGCCGCCTCGGTAGTCTCCGTGGCTATACTGGGATTCTCCAGTATCTTCTGGTTCTACTCCCTGATGGCGGAGGTCTTCCCCTTGAGCAGCCTCTTCGCAGTGCTGCTGTTTCTTATGGCCATCCTGGTGAGAGACCGTTGGGTATCGGGCAACCGCACCGGCTCGGAGAGGCTCTTTTTGTTCTTCGCCTTTCTATGCGGCCTGAGCCTCACTCATCATCACACCATCCTGCTCATCTTCCCGGCGCTGCTGCTCTTCACCCTCCACCCTCTTATCGAGGTCATCAAGAAACCCAAGCGCCTGATATCGGCCATATTGCTTTTCCTGCTGGGATTGGTCCCTTATATCTATCTGCCCATCCGGGCCTCGATGAATCCCTATATAAACTTCTCAGATCCTTCGAACTTAAACTCATTCTACAATTTTGTTACCAGGTCTTATTACGGCAGCACGCAGCTGTGGGCCGGTCCGGAAGCAGTGAACCGGCTGGACATGATCTTCGACTACTTCCTCACCCTGAACACGCAAGTTTACATGGTGGGCATAATCGTCGGCGTGCTTGGCATGTTCCGGATGGCCAAGAAACGTATCGGGGATTTCGTGCCCCTGATGACCGCCTTTTTCCTCACCGCCCTCGTCTTCCCCTGGATGGCCAACGTGGAGATACCCGGAATCTTCGAGAGGTCCACTATCGAGAGGTTCTATATACTACCCATCATCTTATTCATGTACTTCGCGGCCATGGGATTCGCCTTTATCTTCAACTGGATAAAGGAGATGGTATATCGATCAAAACTCGAGGAGTACCGCAAGAGAAGCGCCTCGGTGCTAGCCGTGCTTTTGGTCATCCTGCTCATCGCCCCCTTCTTCCTGCTGCCGGTGAGGAACACGGTGAGGAACGTCAACCTCAGGGACGACTGCTTCGGGGAGGCTTATATCCATAATGTTTTGCAGTCCGTGGAGGACGGGGCCATCCTCTACCTTGACGGAGACGTCCCCATCTGGCTCATCGGGATGTATCACGCGGCGGTGGATGAAGGCCCGCGCGATATTATCTTCATAGCCAGAACATTCTGGGGTTTACCCTGGTACATGGAAACCCTCAGGATCTGGTACCCGGACCTGGAGATACCGGAGTTTGACGAGGTCACCTACACGGGAGTGGGGACGCTCGCGTCCTTCAATGCCGCCTTTCTCGATTTCATAGTAAAGAACAATCCCGAGGTCACCGGCCTCTACACCATCTACCAGGACCCCAACATAGAGAAACACTACGACCTGATACCCTACGGCTTCGTTTATAAGGCCGTCCCCAAGGGAGATGAACTTGATTTAGACAGCTACTACCGGTTTTACGAGGAGTTCGCGGAGAACCTGGACTGGTGCGGCCTGGACTACACCCAATATACCAATAACCGCAGGGAGATCTTCATGATCATGGAGATGTCCTTGTCCCTGTCCAAGGCCGCCAACATCTTCGAGGAGCATGGCAGGCTGGAGGAAGCCCAGCAGCTGAATGCTTTAGCTTTCAGTATTCTTCCATCGGAGGATTTGCAGAGGGACATGGCTTATGTCTTTCTGAAGATGGGCCGACCGCAAGATGCTTATCCCCTGCTGCAGAACTACCTGGATGAAGGATCGGCCTTTATCCCCGATACATGGCATACCATGCTGGAGCTGGAGCAGATGTTCAGAGAAGCGGAGGGTGAATGATGTCGAGTAGAACAACCAGGGGGCTCATCATCTTCGTCTTCATGCTGCTGGTCCTGCTTTTCTTCACACTGCCGCTGTGGAGCTCCAGCCGCCTCCTCTACCAGGGAGACGTGATCAACAGCGACATCACCGAGCTCAACTTCCCCGCCCGCTACTTCCTCTCCACCGAGCTGGACGCGGGCAGCCTTCCCTTCTGGAATCCCTACGTAGGATGCGGCTTCCCGGTGGTGGCCGAGGGGCAGACCGGCGTGTTCTATCCCCCGAACCTCGCTCTATTCGGTATCCTGGACCCCGTCCTGGCCTTCAATTTCTCGGTTATCCTGAGCCTGCTGCTGGCCCTCATCTTCTCCTACCTGCTCTTCCGCCATTACAAGATATCCGTGATCTCCTCCCTTTTCGCGGCCACGGCCTTCACCTTCTCCGGCTTCATGATGTCCCGGCTCAAATTCACCTACATGATCAACTCCATCTGCTGGATGCCGTTGGCCATCTATGGGATGGAGAAGGCCTTCTCGAAGAAAAACCTCAAATACCTGTTATTGTGCACCCTGGCCCTGGCCATGCAACTGCTGGCTGGGGGAGCGCAGATCTTCCTCATCACCATATCGGTGATGGCCATCATCTGCGTGTGGCGTTTCGTCTCTATGGCCCTGAAAAGGAACGGGGAGACCGCCTTCGATAAAAAGATGGCGGTGAGAGGCGGGGTCATCATCCTGGGAGTGATCCTGGCCGCCTCCATGGGGGCGGCCATAGCCATGCCACAGCTCATGCCCCAGTTGAAGGGCTATCCCCATTTCAACCGTTCGGCCGTCAACTCTTACAGGTGGTCCCTGGGCGTGCCCATGCAGCCCAGGAACCTGGTGCAGTTCGTGTCCCCTTACCGCTACGGCAACCCGGCCGAAGGCACCTACGACCTGGGGTACGACTTCTTCTGGGAGAACATCGCCTATCCGGGGCTCCTGGCCCTGGTCCTGGTATTGATTGCCATATTATTCCTGATAAGGAAGGACAACGATATCAAGCTGTGGCTGCTCATAGGGGTGCTGGCATTGCTGATATCCCTGGGCGACAACACTCCCCTGTCGCAATGGATATGGAAATACGTGCCGGGATTCAAGATGTTCAGGTTCTATCAGAGGTATCTCATCGTGGTCGTGATGGCCATGACCATTATCGCGGGCAAGGGCCTGGACTATATCTTTTCCTTCTTCCGGGATAAGCGGGCCTGGCATATATTCATCGCCGCCCTGGTCTTCGTGGTACTCCTGGTCGACCTGGGTTTATTCGCCTACAACCAGTATTCCACCATAGACGCAGACCGCTACCTTGAACCCAACCAGACGGTGCAGTGGCTGGAGGGAAAGGTGAACGCGCCGCCGCAATACCAGCGCATCGCCGTCCTGGGCGAGAACGAGGCATGGGAGCAGGCCTATACCCAGGCCCGGGGCTGGTTGGGAGACAAGGACCTCTACTTCGAATACCTCCAGCTCCTCCCCTCCAACTACAACAGCATATTCGAGATACCCAGCTACACCCAGTACGGGGATTACGGCATCGAGACCATAAAGCAGATCTGGATCCTCACTTACTATGCCAAGGTACGAGAGGTTGGCTGGCAGACCGATATCCCCGATACGGTGATAAACGTGCTGGCCATGCAGGGCACCAGGTACATCCTGACCCCCTATATCCTCGACAACGAGGGCCTGACCCTGGTCAAAGAGATAGACTTGGACATAAGGGGCATGGACTACCGCATATACGAGATAGACGCTGCCATGCCCCGGGCTTATATCACGCGTAAATTCGAGGTGATCGAGGACTCAACAGCGATGACTTATTCCCAGGTGACCGAGGCCTTCTGGAACATGGACGCCGTGCAGGACCGCGTCATCCTGGAGAGGGAGCCGGCTCTATCCTACGACCCCGAGCCAGAGGGAAGCGCCGAGATAGTCTATAACGGCGACCAGAAGGTAGTTATCGAGGCGGATTCCCCGCAAGGGGGGATCCTGGTATTAAACGATTCCTACTATCCTGAATGGCATGTCTACGTGGACGGTTTGGAGAGGGATATACTCAGGGGCAACATCGCTTTCAGGGCGGTGGAGCTCGGGCCGGGGAGCCATACCGTGGAGTTTTTCTACCGCCCGGCTTCCTCCCTCTACGGCCTGATCTTCTGCATCGCCGCCCTTCTTCTGCTGCTATTACTTTTTCTGTATAACAAGCAGTCGGGGTTCTTCAACGTCGATAGGTATGGAACCGAAGAGGCGCAGACGGATACAGAAGCATTGGAAGATGAGCCTGCCGCCAGCCACTCCGATCCAGGCAACACCCCACCTTAGATGGGGCCAGGCCTAAGATATTAGATACCCGAACGTTTTTTTCAGGGACCAGGCAAAGACAAAAGAGGGGACTTTTCAGCCCCCTCCTTTTCATCGATGAAATCGATTAGATGGTTCCGTGTGCGCTACAGCTGGGAGCCGGTGGCGAACCACCTTCTCCGGAGTCCCAGGTGACAGTGACGGTCCCGCCGCCGGGGCATGCCGTCGGATCGGTCTCAATATAAGTAGGAACCAAGTCCGATATTGCGCCAGGATATGCACCTTCGCTGCTGGCTGCATAGATGTTGGATGCGGACTTCAAGGTCTTCATATTGGACTGGCAAGTCCTCTGCTCCGCGCTTCCGCGAGCTGCCAGGAACACCGGTACAGCAATACCTACGAGAATACCAATGATTAAAATAACAATCATCAACTCGATCAATGTGAAACCTTCTTGCCTATGCATCTAATTCCACCTCCTTTCCTCGCAAGATAAAATACCTGAAAGAAAATTCTTTCCTCTTGCTCTCACCTCCCTCGCTTGCACCCAAGATATTTGACGCCTATCTATTAACTCGACAAATCCCGGATATTCTTTAGCTCGTTTTCCTTCCTTCTTATCCTGTAAATATGCAGGATAATGCCAATATTCACCAACCTCAAGCCGGAGAAACCGATGGCCTTGAAAACCCTGTTCAAAAAACCCTTTTTTGCTAGGATCCTTCAGATCTCATTACCGGCCTTGATGGGCTTTTTTCTCCTCGTATTAATAAACGGCTTATGATTTGTCGGCTTTTCAAAAAAACCAGTGAACGGTGTTATTTGTCGGTAACCGGTTACCATTAGGGGGTGAATGGAGACGTAAGAAACCGTACTTATATTGATATATGTATGCTTAGCTAAATGTATGCGTGCCAGGCCCCCAGAATGGGGTCAAAGCTTCATTCTTCAGTTCTCGAAATATAAGACATAAGTTGGATAAAAATGTTTCGAGAACTGAAGAATGAAGCTTTGACCCCATCTTTTAGGCACAGGCACCGTGGTGCCGCGGACGGCGCCGGCGCTTCCGTACTGCAATCATCCAAGCATTGATGACAGATGGGCCGGTTTGCTATAAAAGAAAGGTAACAGCTTCAACTTGGAGAGTTTATGAAGATTTTAGCCATGGATATAGGAGCGGGGACCCAGGACATCCTCTTATACGACTCCGAAAGCAAACTCGAGAACTGTATCAAGCTCGTCCTCCCCAGCCCCAGCCTGCTGGAGGCCGAGAGGATATCAGAGTTCACCACCAGAGGGGAGAACCTCTTTATCGAAGGATACGCCGTAGGGGGTGGTGCTCTCTCCAAGGCGATAAAGCGCCATGTCTCGAGTGGTTTCCAGGTGATCATGACCCCCGCCGCCGCCTATACCATCAGGAACAACCTGGAGGATGTCGTAGCCCGCGGTATACATATCGAGGAGAGTCCACCCTCCGGCTTTAAGGGAGCCAGGCTCCGCCTTGAGGAGTTGGACCTGTCTTTTCTACAGGGGCTGCTGCAAGCGATGGGAGATAGCCTGGACACTCTTGATGCGGCCGCAGTCGCGGTTCAGGATCATGGAGCATACCCCGCGGGCAAAAGCAATCGCAAGACCCGCCTCTCCCATATACGGCGAAAGCTTGAGGAAAATCCCAATCCCCTGGCCCTCTCCTACCTCTACGGGGATATGCCCGGTGATTTCCCGCGCATGAACTCCGCCCATACCCACCTGAAGGAGCAACTATCCTGCGAGCATATACTGGTAATGGACACCGCCCCCGCCGCCATCGTGGGCTGCCTCGCCGACCGCGAGGTGGCGCGGAAAGCCGGGGGAAGATTACTCCTGATGAACGCTGGAAACGGCCACACCATGGCGGCCATCACGGACGGCGGCAGGGTTATCGCCCTCCTGGAGCACCACACCAGGTTCCTGGAGCCGGCCACCTTTGCCTCCTACCTGGAGTCTTTCTGCTCGGGCGAGGCCAGTGACGACGACCCCTTCATGACCTCCGGACACGGTCTTTTCTATCTGGCGGAACCCCCCGGTATGAAGGCCCTGGACATGATAGCCGTTACCGGCCCTCACCGGGAGCTGCTGGAGGGAACCGGCCTCGATTTCTATTACCCGGCCCCCGGAGGGGACATGATGATGACCGGACCCATGGGACTGGTCAAATCCCTTGAATATTACCTGGATACAGGGTGACACCCATTCTTGCGACTAGCCCTCACATCTTTACTCTTCATCTGATTAGCCTTCGAGCCATGCCTTGATCCGCTAGAGGAGTAAGATATTTTCACCGCGTGCCGAAATATCTAGGAAGAAGGGGCAGCCTTCCATCATAGGGGCGAACCGGAGCAAGCAATAGAACAGCCATCTAGATTTCAGGCATAAGGCGATATGTTATGGATTGGCCAGAGAGCTTTTTTAGATCAAAAAAGAGAGAGTATCTTCTGGTGATTTTACTCTTTATCTTCATCACCATCGCCTTCACCTGGCCCCTGGTCCTGCACCTGCATAATGGCGTTATCGGGGGGGAGTACGATCCTCTTCTTAACAGCTGGATAATCTCCTGGGACGCGCAAACGATCTTCAGCCAGCCCACCAATCTCTTTCAAGGCAACATCTACTATCCATCAAGGGATGTTCTGGCTTATTCCGAGCATCTTTTCACTATGGGGGTCCTCGCGGCACCCGTGTATTATGCAACCCACAACCCCATCCTGGCCTATAACCTCCTCATCCTTTTCGCGTTTGTTTTCTCCGCTTTCGGATGTTATCTGCTTGTTAAAGAGTTGACCGGAAGCAGGTGGGGGGGATTGATCGCAGGTGTGTTCTTCGCTTTCTGCCCTTTTAAGATGAGTGCGCTGCCCCACATTCACGTCCTCTTCTCTCCATTTCTGCCTTTTGTATTACTGTACTTGTATCGCTATTTGCGTAAAGGAAGAAAATGGGATCTCGTTTGGTTCGGCCTCTTGTTTCTGGCCCAATCCCTGGCCAGTTGGCATTACCTGGCCTACTGTGTTATAGCCGTTGGTCTCTTATGGATATGGTTCGCCGCATCCTCACGTAAGAAGGAGAACTGGCTCAGGCTGGCCCTGGTGGTTATGGCTTTGATCCTCGTAGCTGCAGTGATTGTGCCTTTCGCTCTCCCGTATTTCCGGGTTCGCCACCGACTTCCCGACTTCGGGCGTTCACTTGAAGACCTGCAATCCAATTCCGCCACGCCCGCGAAGTATGTAACCGTCCTCCCCCAGCATGTAATCTACGGTAAATCTCCACCCCCGCCTTTGATCCAGGGCAGCCTTCTTATAGAATCCGTTCTCTTCCCCGGACTATTGATAGTGCTGTTGGCATTGGCGGGAGCTTTCATGCGCCGCCGTCAGGATGATACGGCTCTTGCTTTCAAGCCCGCTTCCTTTCGTCGGGGCTATCTCTATTTCCTTGTGCTGTGCGTAGTGGGCGTGATCCTTACTTTCGGCGCGGAGATCGGAGGCGTCAGCAATCCCCTGTATATGCTTTTCTATCATCTGGGTCTCTTCAAATTCATACGTGTGCCTTCACGCTTATACGTACTGGTCGCATTGGGGCTGAGCGTTATGGCCGGGTATGGAATGGCAAAGATATCCATAAGATACTCGCAATGGAGAAACAGCCTGCAAGCAGGCCGTATACTGTCTATAGCGTTTGTGCTCCTATTATTGGTCGAGCTGGCCACCTTTAACTTCGGTGTTTCCCCCGTCCCCGTTCACGCCGATGTCCCGGATGTTTACAACTGGATAAAGAAACAGGGGGACGTGCGAGTCATAGATCTCCCCACAGAGTTCAACAACTTACCACTCCAGAGTATGGCGATCTACTTCAGCACCTACCACTGGAAGAAAACCTCGAACGGCTATAGCGGTTACAGCCCTTATTTCGCTCGCCGTATCTTCAACGAGATGGAAGGTTTCCCCTCGAAACGCAGTATTGACCTCCTCAAGGGCCTGCGCATAAATTATATCATCTGGCACTGGGACTGGGTCAACGAGCCAAGAAAGCAGCAATACAGGGACCGCTTCCTCTCCCTACCCGGATTGGAGTTGGAAGGGGAATTCGATGATGTGACCGTCTTGGGCATAAAGGATGGAGATCTGGCCTCACCGCATCAGCTGAACGTCTCGGTCCTGGCTGCGGAAAAGGTACCTGAAGGGGGTAGCCTGAACGCGAGCCTTGTGGTGGACAATCCGACTGAGCTGCCTTTTCTGATCGTGGAGGAGTGCCCTCAGAGTTACCAGATACGATTCCTGGATACACAAGGGGAGGTCGCTGCGGTGGCCATGGGCGAGTATCAAGCTCCCTTTTTTCTGGAAAAAGACGAGGCGACCACCCTGGAATTGCCGGCTATAGATACACCTTCACAGGGAGCCTATACGATGGAACTGACTCTTTTGGGTGGAGTGTTAGGAGAAAGGACTCTCTTTTCTGAAGTGAAGGTAGTGCCACCCGGATCCCTCATCGGTAATGGGATCCCCGACGGCAAGGTCGTTTTTAAAAACCTTGGAGAAACGGAGGAGGTGATCCCCCCCAGCGGCCTGCATCCCATCAACCTCGAGTTGGAGAACTCGGGCAGTCTATTCTGGAAATCGTCGATACCGGATCCCGACTCGCAGCAAGAACCGGAGGATGAGGCCAGCCTCTTCCGCCCGGTTTACCTGGATATCCAATGGGAACTGGATGGAGAGATCCTGGCTGAGACTATGGCCATCGAGCTCCCTTGCGATATCTCCCCCGGCCAGACCATAAGAACGCCCATACTATTGGAGACCCCTTACAATGCGGGAAGATACCGTCTATTGATCGGTCTGCATGAGGAAGGCGGGGGTTGGTTTGGTAGCCCGGCAGTGGCGGAGATACCGGTGGGCTCCTCTTCCTATTTACCCACTCCCCCTTAATCTCTTTCTCAACAGGTGAAGGAAGAGCAACCCGAGTAAGGCCGGCTGACCGTACATCAAGAAGGGTATGAGACCCCTGCTGAAATGGGGCTCGATGACGAAATCCTTGTCCACTCCCAGCTTGTCTCCGAGTATGGTCGAGGTGACCAGCTTGCCCGATACCACCGCGCCTTCCATTCCCGCGGAGTGGCCGGCCCTGGTGAAGTCGCCGCAGAGGTAGAGGTTGGATATGGGGGTGCGCTGGGTGGGGCGATAGAGGTCCATATGCGGTTTCTGGGCGAAGACGCCCTGCCTCTCCCTCACTATCCTCCACTTGGTCACCTCGGCGTCGCGGGCGCCAGGCAGCAGCTTCCTGATATCGGTGATGACCATATCTATGATGCGCTCGTCCGTGAGGGGAACGAGATGTCTGCAGGGGGTGATGACCAGCTCCAGGACGGAACCTTCCTGAGGGAAAGCCTCCGGCACCACCTGGGTCAGGTCGGCGAACCAGTTGAACGCCGTCCCTATGCCCGCCGCGATATTGTCCTTATCGATGACCTTACGGTCGAACCAGACCATGGCCGACAGGGAGGGGGCGTCCTCGAAGCGCCACAGGTTCCTGAAATAGCGGTAGTCGTAAAGTTCCTCGGGAAGGATGCGGCGCAGGACCTGCACGGGCAGGGCCGACACGAAGACGTCCGCCCGCATGTTCCTGCCCTTGGTGGGGGTGATGTTGAGTACCTCGTCGCCCTTGAGCTTAATGGACTTCACGCCCACGCCGTCCAATACCTTTCCACCCCGGCTGGTTATATATTCCACCGCTTTCTCTACGTAGATCTCTCCCAGCCCTCCCTTGGCGAACCCGACCCTTACCGCCTCGGAGGTGGTGGTGAGGTTGCGTATCCAATAAGCCATTGCTTTGGCCGAGACCTCGTAGGGCTCCAGAAAGGTCAGGCCGTTGATCATGGCCCTGAGCATGTTGTAGATAAGCCCCTGAGATACGCCGTAGCGGTGCAGAAAATCCTCCACGGTCATGCGATCGTAGGAGGCCACCGCCCCCTCGCTCATGGACAAGGCCCGCGTGGCCGCGGGCATAAAGCGCAGCAGGTCCATATAGCTCACGTGGTGGAACTTAAATAGAGAGAGGCCGTGCAGAGGGGCCGGCAGCCTATAGGGCTTGAAGTCGGCCGCGTCGCCGTCCGCCTTGAAATAGGTCAGGGTATCCGTCCAGCGGATGACACCCTCAGCTCCCACCTTCTCGAAGAAGTCGAGGATGTTTGCGTAATGGGGGAAGAAGACATGCAGGGCATTATCTATGGTGTCGCCATCGGAATCCACCCAGGACATGGCCCGGCCGCCCAGTTCTTTCTCCGCCTCTATCAGGGTGACGTCGAAACCGTTGTCGATGAGATGAACCGCCGCGGAAAGCCCGGCCAGCCCTCCGCCCATGATCAAAGCGCGCATGATATACCTCCTCCGTTTGTGGGCCTGCCCGACAGTCAGGTCATGCAAAGTACATTGTAGCAAAGATGGAGTCTGGCTTTATCGCTCCCGGCGTCTACTGCGCGGGCGGAGGCGGAGGTGGCGGTATCCGCTGTTGTTGCTCCCGCGGGCTCTTGGCCCCGAAGACGACCATGATGATGCCGCCGGTCATCAACCCTATACCCAACATGATGATGATTATGCCGATAGCAAGGATCACGCCGGAGGACCTTATCCCGAATATCACATCCATGTCGATGCCGGCGGAGCCGTCGGCGTTCATGGCCACGATGGTGTATTCGCCCTCCTCCAGGTCGAATTTGACCACCTGGGCCCCGGTTCCCTCCGAGGTCTCGATCCAGAAATCCTGCCCACCCGGGAGCCCGGGCTCGGCATCCCCCCGCCGTGTCTTGTACCTCAGCCGGGAGGGGAATACGTCAAGGTCGGTAACCTCATCATGCTCGACGTCGTACAGATAATCCCTTATATCGTCAGCATCGGCGACCCCTATGAAGACGGCCTGCGAGGAATCGTCGTTCTCAACCTCCACCTTTACGGTGTCCATACCCAGCCAGTCCAGGGCAGCGGAAGCTCCCCTGTCTATCTCGATGGTATCGGAGATGATGGCATAGGAACCGCTTCTGACATCCATGTTATCGGTGACGTGGAATCCCTCGCTATCCTTGTGATACTGGCTGGCCCAGACCATGGCTCCTCCGGCCAGGAGAACGAGAATAGACGCCAGGATGAACAGTATCCCGAAAATCAGCAGCAAGATCCTTTTCGCGCTCATAGACAATCTCCAGGACTAGGGTGCACATCACGATCTTCTCTGCGAGTTCATAACCGCTCACGACTATCATACCTCAAAGTAAAATAATCTGAACCTCCCCCTGTGTAGATGATAGAATCGCCTTAAAACGCGGCCTCCAGGAGGTAGAGATGCCCATTTACAACTTCGAGGGAAGAAAACCCCGTATAGCGCCTACGGCCTACGTGGACCCTTCGGCGGTGGTCATCGGAAAGGTGTTCATAGGCGATAACTGCTACATCGGACCCGGGTCGGTAATGCGCGGCGATTGGGGGGAAGTGATCATAGAGGAGGGCTCCAACCTTCAGGATAACGCCGTCATCCACGCCCGTATATCGGAGACCACCTACCTTGGCCCCAACTCCCATGTGGGACACGGGGCCGTCCTCCACGGCTGCCGCATCGAGGGCCACGTGCTGGTGGGCATGGGGGCGGTGGTCAACGATGGGGCCGTACTGGAGGAAGGCTGCATAGTGGCCTCGGGGGCGGTGGTCCCACCGGGGATGCGCGTTAAGAAACGCACCCTGGTGGCGGGGGTGCCGGCGGTAGAGAAGGGTGTCGTCGATGATACCATGGACACTTTCCTATGGATCGGGACCAGGGCTTACCAGTCTCTTCCCCACCGCTACCAGGAAAACAGCACGGAGATAAACTTGCAGGAGGCCCGGGACCTTTACCAGGAGAACCCCGAGCCGGAGTAGGTTTGGCACATGAGACCGGTCTTCGAAGATAGGGTAGACGCCGGGAGCCATCTCGCCCGATCCTACGCAGGGCCCCGGGATAAGGTTTTGGTCCTGGGGATCCCCCGCGGAGGCATACCGGTGGGATATACCCTGGCCAAAGCCATCGGCGGGCATTTTGACACCATAGTGGTGCGCAAGCTCCCCATCCCCCATAATCCCGAAGCCGGTTTCGGGGCTGTTGCGCCGGACGGCTCCCTGGTGCTCAACGAGGACATGCTGAGCAGGCTCCACCTTGCTCCGGACACTATCGAGAAGACAGCTGCCGATGTCCTGGAGGAGGTACGGCGGAGGGAGAGGATTTATCGAGGCGAACGCCCCTTTCCCGACCTCAAGGCCGCAAATATCATCCTCACTGACGACGGGCTGGCCACCGGATATACCATGATCGCCGCTGTGAAGATGGTGCGCGAGAGAGAGCCGGAATCGGTCACGGTTGCGGTTCCAGTGAGCCCCATCGATACCGCGAAGAGGATCGAGCCACTAGTGGACAACCTCTACTGCCTGCACATCTCCCATCATTACCCTTTCGCGGTGGCCAGCTTCTATAATGATTTTCACGATCTCTTGGATGAGGAGGTCCTGCGCTTCCTGGAGGACTCGGCTCCTGGATGAGCCGCCAAGATGTCAGGCGGCGACGTCCTCCTGCTCGCTCGAGGTCTCCTGTCTCTCCCCCCATCCCACCGACATCAATCCCATCAGTATCATCACCGTCCCCACTATGATGGCCGGGTTCAACGCCTCCCCCAGGATGACCCAGCCCCAGAAGAGCGAGATGGGAGGGATAAGATAGATATAGAAAGCGGTTACCGAGGCCCCCAGGCCCTCCAGGCCCTTAACGTACATGAAATACCCAAGGGCGGTGCTCACCAGGCCCAGGAACATCAGCCATCCCCAGCTGGAGGCGGACATGGCCCCCAGCTCACGGAAGAGCTCGTCGCTGATCAGAGGAACCTGCATCAGTGTTCCGACGAGTATGGTGTAGGCGGTGATGAACAGGATACTGTGGGCTTCGGCCAGGGGCTTCAAGACTACTGTATATACGGCCCAGGAAAAGGCCGCCAGCATTATAAAGGCGATTCCCTCCACCCGGCCCAGGCCCAGGCCATCCCCGGCGCCGTAGACGGTTATGACCGCCACGCCGACCATGGCGGTTACTATGCCGGCAACCTTCCACTTGCCCAATCCCTCCTCCAGGAGGAAATAGGCGAGCAATGCGGCGAATACCGGGGTGGTGTTGGCCACCAGGCTGGCGGTGCCCGCCGGCACCAGCGTCTCCCCGTAGTTCACGGCCAGCTGGTAGCCGTAAACCGCGCATATGCTGGCCAGAAAGACCATGCCCCACTCGGGGATGTCCAGCCGCGGACGTTTTTTCCGATAAACGGCCAGAAAAGGAAGGAGGGCCAGGGAGGCCAGGAGGAAGCGGGAAAGGTTGACGGTGAGGAAGGAGACCTCCTCCAGCATGGCTTTTACGGCTATGAAGGCCAGGCCCCATATCCAGCACAGGACGAAGAGCGTAAGGTGATACTTCCAGTTCTTCCTCATATGGTCACATCCGGGATGCCTTGGCACTCTCCATATCTTCGCTGGACCGCTTTATTACTCTACCGCAACCGCATGATGCGGAGAAGGCAAGAAAAAGGGGCCGGCCAGAAACGCCGGCCCATTTCAAGTGCGGGATTACTCTTATTCGTCCTCGGAACGCGCGGCGATCTTGTACCCCATCTTGAGCCACAGGGGATAGGTGGCGAAGATGGCCGCCGAGATGACGTGTCCCTTGGTGGAGACGTTCTCGTGGTCGAATTTGAAGACGCCGGAGTTTATCATCCAATCGCGGCCGGATTCCGCCTTGCACATCTCCCATATCCACCTGGTCCACTCCATGTTGAAGTAGAGGCTGATGCTGGTCACGTAGAAGGCGCCTATGGTGGTGACGTTCAAGAACTTCCTGGCCTTATCCCTCTTCTCCGCCTCCTTGAACATGCGGCTGGTCGTCTTGCTGTAGAGCCAGCCCAGACAGGCAAGCCATGGCCCGTCGATGAGAAAACTGTCATAGGGAATCAATCGAAGCCCTCCTTTCCCGTAAAACCTTCATTGCAATAGATTATACTCCGCCGCCGTACTCATGCAGGCCCTTTTCTGCAGAGCGTGCCTGACCTCAAGGCTTTTTCAACGGTATCTTCAACGTCTTGAACATCAGCCTCCTGCCGTGTCCAAGATATTTTTTCATCTCCCGTACGGCATCCCTTGTGCTGCCACGCTCCACGGCATCTACCA
>Ga0180434_10002976_pt1 | contig 21909 bp, 19 predicted proteins | sample SS_ome_7_FD_132453 | JGI IMG/M metagenome (GOLD analysis project Ga0180434, IMG submission 132453) | Hypersaline lake sediment archaeal communities from the Salton Sea, California, USA - SS_1_D_2 metaG | ecosystem: Environmental > Aquatic > Non-marine Saline and Alkaline > Hypersaline >...
CACCGTGGTGATTCAGCTCTCGGAACCGACGGCGACCTTTCTGATCAACGTGGCCCAGCCGCACACCATCGGCATCATGCCGGCGGAGGAGGCGTCGGACCCGGAAAATCAGAAAAACCTGCAGCACCCCGTCGGCACCGGCCCCTTCATGTTTGTCGAGTGGATTCCGGATCGGCACGTCAAGCTCAAACGCTTCGAACAATACTGGGGCGGTGAAGGCGAGCCCACCGGATCCGGCGGCAGCAAGACCGCTTATGTGGACGAGGTGATCATCCGTCCCATCAAGGAACGTTCGGTGCGCGTTTCCAGTCTGGAAGCCGGGGATATCGACCTGGGCTTCATTCCCACCACCCAGAAGAACCGGCTGGAAAAAAATCCCAAGCTGGTGATCGCCGGCACCGGACCTACGTTCGACTTCTGGAATTTCTGGTTCTGCGTCAATGAAAATTCCCCCATGAAAGATCTCAACCTGCGTAAGGCCTTTGCCTATGCCATCAACAAAGAGGAAATGCTGATCGCCACCACCGGCGGACCGGGTGCGGTCGCCAATTCAGCCTTTCCGAGCTTTTCAGCCTGGTTTTCCAAATATCATTCCAACGAATACGGACCGCAGCAGGACCTGGCCAAAGCCAGGGAATATCTTGAAAAGAGCAGCTACAACGGCGAGGTCATCACCATCACCACCTGTAAGGACTACACGGCCATGGACAAGCAGGCCGTCGTTGCCCAGGCCCAGCTCAAGCAGATCGGCGTTGAAACCAAGCTGGAGTACCTCGACTGGACCTCGTTGTTCGACAAGTACAAGTCCGGCAACTTTGAAATCATGTCCTATGGCTACGGCGCCCATGCCGACCCGGACATGTATTATTTTGCCCGGCTGCACTCCGACAACACCTACAATGGTTGGGGCAATCCGACCTTCGACATGCTGGTTCTGAAAGCCAGGGCCACCACGGACTTTGACGAACGCAAAGCCCTGTACGACCAGGCCCAGAAAATCATCGTGGACGAGCTGCCGCTGCTGGTGACCTTTTCAGAAGAATACTTCTACGGCCACAACCAGCGGGTCAACGGCTTCAAACCCTGGGGCGCCGCCTTCCTCCGCCTGTGGAACGTCTGGCTGGAAAAATAGCCTCCCATATCCGTGGTTCCGCCCCCTTTGCGGGGAAGGAACCACGGATATTCATTAAGAGAGCAAGAAGTTTCCCCTGAAAAACGTCTTAATCCTTTTTTTCGACATTGAAGGCACAAGGGCATGAGCTTCGGATACCTGATTAAACGCCTGCTGGCGGCCATACCGGTGCTGCTGATCGTGTCGCTGATGGCGTTTTCGTTCATCCACATCATCCCCGGGGATCCGGCGATGGCCATGCTGGGGCTGAACGCAACCCCGGCGCAGGTCGAGGAGCTGCGCCGTGAAATGGGTCTGGATCAGCCGCTGCTGCTGCAATACGTCAAGTGGCTGGCAAAGGTGCTGCAGGGCAATATGGGCAAATCCGTGCTTTCCGGACGGCCCATTTTTCAATCCATTACCGAAAGACTGCCCCACACGATGGTGCTGGCGTCCATGGCCATCATGATATCGATTCTGATCGCCATCCCTTCGGGCGTCATCGCCGCATCGCGCCAGAACTCCACCACGGATCGCATGGTGATGCTGTTTGCCCTGGTGGGCGTTTCGGTTCCCAGTTTCTGGGTCGGCATCATTTCGATCATTTTTTTTTCAGTGAAGCTGAACTGGTTTCCGGCCTCCGGCTATGTCTCCATTTTCGAACATTTTTTTCAGGGCCTGCGGTACATGGTGCTGCCGTCCATTTCCCTGGCCCTGGTGCTGGCGGCGGTTTCCGCGCGCATGATGCGCTCTTCCATGCTGGAGACCCTGCGTCAGGACTACATCCGCACCGCCCGCGCCAAGGGGTTGAGCCGCTGGGGATCGATCTTGAAGCACGGCTTTAAAAACGCATTGATCCCCGTGGTGACGGTCATCGGCCTCGATTTCGGCTGGCTGCTGGGCGGAACGGTGGTGATTGAAACCGTTTTCGGCATTCCGGGTATGGGCCGTCTGGTGGTGTACGCCATCATGAATCGGGATTATCCCATGATTCAAGGGGTCATCCTATATATGGCGGCCATTTACATGCTGATGAACCTTCTCGTGGACATCCTGGTCATCTTTTTGAATCCCAGGATCCGGTACTAAAATCGTTTAAGGCACCCATGGCGGTCGAAAAAAAATCCAATCGGTTTTTCAAATCCCTGCGGGCCAACAAACTGGCGCTCTTCGGCTTCGGCATCATCGTCGCGCTGCTGATCATCAGCATCGCTGCGCCGCTCATTGCCACCCACGATCCGATGGCCATCAGCATCCTGGACCGCCTGAAGGGCCCCAGCAGCGAGCACTGGATGGGCACGGACGAGTTCGGCCGGGATATTTTCAGCCGTGTGGTTTACGGCACCCGGGTATCTCTTTTGATCGCCTCCTTGGTGGCCCTGACCGCCGCCGTGGTGGGCACGTTGATGGGACTCTGGTCCGGCTATTTCGGGGGAGCGCTGGATTTTATCATCATGCGCATCATGGACGGCCTGATGGCGTTCCCGGCGCTTTTGCTCAGCCTTTCCATCATGGCGGCGCTGGGACCCAGTACGGTCAATCTGGTCATTGCGCTGGGGGTCGTTTACCTGCCGAGCTTTGCCCGCATTACCCGCAATACGGTGCTGGCCCTGCGGGAGCTGGAATATGTCGAGAGCAGCCGGGCCGTTGGGGCAGGCGCCGTGCGCATCATTTTCGACCACATTCTGCCAAACTGTCTCTCGCCGCTGATTATCAACACCACGGTGGTGTTCGGCTACGCCATCCTTTCAGAAGCGGCTCTCAGCTTTCTGGGCTTCGGGGCTCCCTCCAAAGCCAGCTGGGGAGCGATCCTGAGTGACGGGCGCGATTTCATTTTTCAGGCGCCCTGGATTTCCATATACCCGGGTGTGGCGATTTCCCTGTTCGTACTGGGCGCCAACCTGGCCGGCGACGGCCTGCGGGACATTCTCGATCCACGCATGGAATAGCATGAATCAATCGAACCCGGAAAAAACCCTATTGGACTGCCGCAACCTGTCGGTGACCTTCAAGCTCGACCAGGGGCATTTCAAAGCCGTGGACGACATCTCCTTTCAGCTGAATACCGGTGAAATCCTTGGTGTCGTTGGTGAAAGCGGCTGCGGCAAAAGCATGACCGCCCTGGCCCTGCTGGATCTGGTGCCGGAACCGGGAACCGTTTCCAGCGGTCGCATTCTCTTTCAGGGCATGCCGCTGCGGGAAAAATCCGAACAGGAAATGCAGGAAATCCGAGGGGACCGCATTGCAATGATTTTCCAGGAACCCATGACGTCCCTCAACCCCGTTTTCCGCATCGGGCGTCAGGTGTCGGAGGCGCTTTTGCTGCACCGCGACATCAGCCGGGAGGCCGCCAGGGAGCAGGCGGTCGCCGCGTTGGCCAAAGTCGGCATTCCAGCACCGGAAAAGCGCTACCGTGAATATCCCCACCAATTGTCGGGCGGCATGCGGCAGCGGGTGATGATTGCCATGGCCATGAGCTGCGAGCCGGCGCTTCTGATCGCCGACGAACCCACCACGGCGCTGGACGTGACCATACAGGCCCAGATTCTGGATCTGATGCGTCAGCTGGTGCGGAAAACCCGCATGTCCGTTTTGTTCATCACCCACGATCTCGGGGTGGTGGCCGAGATGTGCGACCGTGTGGTCGTCATGTATGCCGGCAACATCATCGAAAAGGCGCTGGTTGAAGACTTGTTTGAAAATCCATACCATCCTTATACCGTCAACCTGCTGGAGTCCATCCCCAAAATCGATCGGAAAATCGACCAGCTCAGCATTATTCCGGGAACCGTTCCCGGCATTCAGGAACTCATGTCGGAAGGATGCCGCTTTGCCCCGCGGTGTTCAATGGCGCAGCCGCTCTGCAGGACGACCAGCCCCGAACTTCGGGTGTTGCCGAACGGACGGATGGTGGCCTGCCACCGGGTGACGGAGGAGGGTTTGACATGAGCACCGCGCCTTTGCTCCGTGTCCGCGGATTGAAAAAGCACTTTCCGGTGGGCGAATGGAAAATAAAGGGCCTGGCTGAAACAGTCAAAGCGGTCGACGGTATCGCGTTCGACATGCACCACGGTGAGACGTTGGGCATCGTGGGCGAGAGCGGCTGCGGCAAATCCACCGTGGCACGCCTGGTGCTGCGCCTGATACCGGAAACCGAAGGCCGCGTCATTTTTGAAGGCCAGGACGTTTTTGCACTCAACCGCCGGCGCCTGCGCCGCCTGAGAAAAAAAATGCAGATTGTTTTTCAGGATCCTTTCAGCTCCCTGGATCCCAGAAAAACCATTCGCAACATCATCGGCGAACCGCTGAACGTGCATCGGGTGGGCACCCGTCGGGAGCGTGAAAAACGCGTCCAGGAGCTGATGGAACGCGTCGGCATCAGCTCCCAGTGGGCCAGTCGATATCCCCACGAGTTCAGCGGCGGACAGCGGCAGCGCGTGGTGGTCGCCAGGGCACTGGCCCTGAATCCCAGCCTGATCATCTGCGACGAACCCGTGTCCGCTTTGGATGTGTCCATTCAGGCCCAGGTGCTCAATCTGTTGAAAAACCTGCAAAAGGAATTCGGGCTGACATATCTTTTCATTTCGCATGATTTAAGCGTGGTCAAACACATCAGCAAAAACATCGCCGTCATGTACCTGGGAAAAATCATTGAGCTGGCCGCCAATGACGACCTGTTCGACGAACCGCTGCACCCTTACACCCAGGCCTTGCTGTCGGCGCTGCCGGTACCGGACCCCAAACGGATAAAAAAGCGCGTCCTGCTGAAGGGAGATGTGCCCAACCCGATCGATCCGCCCGCGGGCTGCCGTTTTCACACCCGCTGTCCGGTTGCCATGCCCCGCTGCTCGCAGGAGGAGCCGGTTTTCCGCCGCGTCGGCGCAGACCGCATGGTGGCCTGTCATCTGGTGTCGCGATAAATACTTTTTACCATCAATGTGGACATTTCAATGCAGGGACGACTCTTCCGGTTTCGCCGGTCCCCCTGCGCATGAAAATTTTTAAAGGCTGCCAATGACCGCATATCCGTTTCCGTTGATAGAAATCAAAGGCCCGCCGCGTCAACGCGGGCGTCAGTACGGCGCACAGTGCAAAACGCTGATTGAACGCAGCATCGATTTTTACCGCTGGGCGTTTCGCAGCGAATCCGCTCTTAACTGGGATGTGTCTGCAGAAAAAAGCCGGGAATTCATCGCACCCATCAAGGCCTACGACGCGGAAATCCTGGAAGAGATGGAAGGTGTCGCCGAAGGCGCCGATCGGGAATTGACGGACATCCTGGCCCTCAACGTTCGCAGCGAGCTGGTGTTTCTGCTGGCCGCACAGGGAAAAAAGGCCAAGCCCGCCTGCACGTCCCTGGCGGCGGCGCCGCCGGCCACAACGGCTGAAGCGACACTCATCGCCCAGAACTGGGACTGGTGGACCCGAACGCGGGAGCAGTGCATTCTGTTGAAAATTACGCAGCCCGGGCGGCCGGCGATTCTGCAGGTCGTCGAAGCCGGCCTCGTGGCCAAGACCGGCATGAATTCAGCGGGCATCGGACTTTGTACAAACGCACTCGTCAGCGACAAATGGCGTGTCGGTGTGCCGTTTCATGTCATTTTGCGCGGCATCCTCAACGCCGCCACCATGGGAGAAGCCATCGGTGCCGTGACCCGCGCACAGAGGGCCTCCGCGGGCAACTACATGATCGCCCATCGGGGCGGTATGGCTATTAATATCGAAGCGGCCCCGGAAGATCTGAACCTGATTCGTCCGCAGGAAGGATTGCTGACCCACGCCAACCATTTTCAAATCTATCATCCCAACATTCAGGATCAAAAGCTGGCGCTTTGGCCGGACTCCATCGTACGGGACTGCCGGGCCGCCGCCCTGCTGAAAGACCGACGCGGCCCCGTCGATCCGCTATTTATCATGAATTTACTTAAGGACCACTTCGACCACCCGCTTTCCATCTGCAGCCATCCACCAGCGGACATCCCTTACGAAGAAGCGGAACAGACCAACGCGGCCGTCGTCATGAATTTGAGCCGCAAACAGTTTTATGTGGCGAAAGGCCCGCCATGTGAAAATCCGTTTGTCCGCGTGCCGTTTGCCTGATGGCGCTTGTACATTTCATTTTTTCTTCGCGTTCTTTGCGTCTTTGCGGTTCAAAATCTGAAGGCAGCCACGCTATCCCAGCTCTTTTTTGACGGCCACGGCGATCTTTTCGATGGTGTAGGGCTTGCGGATATATTGACGCACGCCTAAACGCAGGGCCTCCTTCACCCGGGTTGTCTCCGAAAAGCCGCTGACGATAATGACTTTCTGCTCCGGCCGCAGCGAGACGATTTGCTTGAAGGCGTCCAACCCGTCCATATCGGTCTCCATAATCATGTCCAGCAGAATCAGGTCGGGCGGCCGTTCCTTGACAAACGACGCCGCGGCCGCCCCGTCGGAAACCGTTGCAACGCAATAACCCAGCGCCGTCAGCATGTTGTTGGCGATCTGACGCTGATCTTCCATGTCATCCACCACCAGGATCAATTCCCCCGATCCGGCGTAGTCGGACAGATGAAAGGTTCCGGACCGGGGCGCCGCGCGCTCCCGGGACGCCGGGAAATAGAGCGTAAAGATGGATCCTTTGCCGGTGCTGCTCTCCACATCGATGTAGCCCTCGTGATCCTTGACGGTTCCCCAGACCACCGCCATGCCAAGGCCGGTGCCACTGCGTCCCATCACTTTTTTGGTGAAAAACGGCTCGAAGATGCGTTCCTGATCCGCCTTGGATATACCCACGCCGGTGTCCGCAACCTGAAGGACCACGTAGTCACCTTCTTTTCGATCTTCGCGGGCACCGGCCGGATTGTCGATGTAGTAGTTGAACGTCCGCAGGGAAACGATGCCGGGATCGTTCATGGCTTCGGCGGCATTGGAGACCAGGTTCATAATGGTCTTGTTCAGATGAACCGGGGAGCCGGCCAGGTCCAGCAGGTCCGGGCTCAAATCGAGATCAAAGGAGACCTCCGGGTGAAACGATCTGATTTTTTCACATTCCGGGCTGGCAAAGAAATCCTGGACAATCGAATTCAGGTTCAGGGGCTCTTTCACCGCCACGCCCCGGCGTGACAGGGTGAGCAGGTCCTGAACAATGGCCGCCGCCTTGTTGCCCGATTCCTTGATCGTCTGAACCGGTTTTCGCAGCGGACTGTCCTCGGCGATCTGCATCAGAATCAAATCCGGATAACCGACAATCGCCGAGAGAATGTTGTTTAAATCATGCGCCACCCCGCCGGCCAGAGCCCCGATGGCTTCCATCTGTTCGGCCCGTTTCATCTGATCTTTAAAGCGTTTGTCCTCCGTCTTGTCGCGCAGCAGCACCAGCTTTCCGCTCAAGCGGTGGTGAATATCCTTGAGCGGTGAGAGACTGACTTCCAGACAGCAGGGCGGTGTCAAATGCTGCAAAAGAATTTCCTGTTTGGCGGCACCGGCTTCCGACCGCAGAAAGTTCAATTCGGGCATGTTGCGCAGCAGATCGTCCAGCGCTTTGCCGATCATATCATCGACACGGCATGCCAGAAGACGGCAGGCCGCCGGGTTGATGTCCACGATGCGGTTCAAGGCATCAAAAACGATGACACCGTCCGGCAGGCCCTCAATCAGCTTGTCTCGGGCAATCGGGCGCAGATCCAGCAGTCGGTATCGGAAAAGCCCCCAACTCAGCAACACCCCGGTGACGGTAAAGGCCAGGGGTGTCAGATCCAGCCCGCGTACAGGACTGTGGCCGCTGAGATACACGGCATTGCCCACCCAGGGGATAACCGCCGCCGCCAGGATAGCGCCGGACTGCTGTCGCGACAGGCGAAGCCGGCTGAACGCGGCCCAGGCCAGACGAAGGGTTCCCAACAGCAGCAGGGCATAGGCAAAGACCATCTGGATCCAAAACCAGAGTCCGTGCTCGTAAACCAGAATTGCCTGGAGCGGTCCGGGGTTGGGATAAATGGCGCGCCATATCAAACCGTGCCGCTCATTGGTCATTACCAGTAGAAACGTGATGGCGGGAACAATCCACAGCCACGCCTTTTGCCTGAAAGACGTCTTTTCCGCTCCCGTGTATTGGAAAGCGAAAAAAAACCATAACACCGGCACGGCGGCGATACCGACATACTCGAACTTGGCCATCGCCACTTTCAGGCCCTGGGCGACAAAAAGCGCCTCCAGGGTCCGGAATACCGTCCAGATGAAGATGGCAGCATCAGCAGGACCAGCGCATGCGCCCCGACCTGCCGGCGGCGCCGCCATATGAAAAGTGCGTTGAATGCGGACAGGGCGGCCGCCGCAAACATGCAGACGGCCACCGGCGTATATTGCACGTCCATGACAGGATCTCCTTATGCAAAGCCAACGGATGAACGTTCACCGCCGACGGCTTGTGACTGATTTCATTGTTTTAATAGGCCTGAAGCTGGTTGTATGACACTTGGCCCATGTTTTTACAAGCCCTTTGACATTCGCGGCACGACAGCGTACACTCTTAAAAAAACCAAACCGTTGTGCCCCGCCGGCCGCTCAACGGCTGGCCGGGTTTTGTCAACCGATGGAAACGGCCAACCCTGTGACGACATCTGTTGCCACCGGCAGCGCGCTGACGGTCGATGGCCTTCCGGACATCGCGACCCTCGGCGCCGAATGAGGATGCAAGATGGAAGATAAAATAAAAATCGGCATCAGCACCTGCCTTCTGGGCGAACGCGTCCGCTATGACGGCGGCCACCAGCACGACCGCTTCATCACCGGCACCTTGGGACGTTATTTTACTTTTGTGCCGGTCTGCCCGGAAGTGGAGTGCGGCATGCCGGTTCCCCGCGAAAGTCTGCGTCTGGTCGACGATCCACGGGACCCGCGTCTTGTGACCATCAAGACCGGCATCGACCACACCGACCGTATGAAGACGTGGGCGGCATCCCGTTTGGATGCGCTGGAAAAAGAAAACCTGTGCGGCTTCATCTTTAAAAAAAACTCGCCCAGCAGCGGCCTGTTCCGAGTGAAGGTCTATACCGAAGCCGGCATGCCCCGCAATGTCGGCGCCGGCATTTTCGCCCGGGCATTTACCGAACGTTTTCCCCGCATACCAGCGGAAGAGGACGGCCGCCTCAACGATCCCGTCCTGCGTGAAAATTTCATCGAGCGCATTTTCGCCATGCGGCGCTGGCGGGATGTTCTTAAGCAGCCGCGAGGTCTGGGCCGCCTCGTCGATTTTCACACGCGGCACAAGCTCCTGATTCTGTCGCACAGCCAGGATCTGTACCGCCGTATGGGAAAATTGGTCGCCGATGGCCGGACAATACCCCTTGATACACTCCACCGGCAATATGAAGCCTTTTTCATGGATGCGCTGCGCTTGAAGACCACCGCAAAAAAAAATTTAAATGTGCTGCAGCACATGATGGGTTATTTTAAAAAAAACCTGTCCGCCGATGAAAAGCAAGAACTGCTGGAAGTCTTTGATCAATACCGCCGCAATGCCGTCCCGCTGGTGGTGCCGCTGACGCTGATCAACCACTACGTGCGCAAATACGACCAACCCTACCTCAAGCATCAGGTCTATCTTAATCCCCATCCATTGGATTTGAAGCTGCGCAACCACGCATAAATTTTTCCCCGGATTGCGCCTTGAACATGGAATCCGGGGAAAAAATTTATATTAAATTTAAAAACATAATGGATGCATATTCGAATATTCTTCTGACAAAGCGCTAGAAAGGCCAGAAGCTGTTATCGTTCCAGATGGACTCGGTCAGATCGCGGTCCATTTTTGACAGGAAGGCCAGATGGTTGCGTTCCCATTGTGACAGCCATTCGTATAGCGCTCTTTCCTGCGGATCATCGGCTTCCTGCGCGCGTTTTGAATACAGGCGTACAGCCTCCTTTTCCATGCCCATGGCCGCGGAGATGGCGGCGGCTTCAAAGCCGGCGGCATGAATGCGGTCCTTAAGATCGGCGGTCAACACCGCATCGGTCACGTCCGGCGGCAGATTGTCCACATCCGGCGGCATAAAGGCGCCGTTTTCCTGGACGGCTTTGTACTGGGCGGTCAGCATGTCGATGTGCTGCTTTTCTTCGTCCGCCATCATCTTGAAAAAATCTTTCACTGCGTCATGCTGCGCGCTCTGCGCCGCCTTGGCATAAAAGGCATTGCCCCGTATCTCCAGCAGCAGGGCGCTTTTCAATATCTTAAGCGTCTGTTGTTGCGCCATTGTTCCTCTCCTTGTTCTCGATGTTGAAACAACAAGCAATCATGCGTTATTCACTGTCCGAACCCGGTTTGCGGCGCAGGGTTTTTAAACGACCCCGGCGGCGCTTGCTTTCCAGGCGCCGTCTTTTGGCCTGGCGCTTAGGGCGGGTTTTGCGGCGTCTTTTCGGCTGCTCGGCGGCCCGTTGAATCAGGTCTTGCAGGCGGCACAGCGCATCATGCCGGTTGCGCTCCTGGCTGCGAAAGCGCTTGGCGTGGATGATGATGTGGCCTTCCCTGGTCAGCTGATTGCCGGCCAGCTTCTTCAGCCGGCAACGGACATCCGGTGGCAGGGACTGGGCACGGTCCACATCAAAGCGCAATTGGACCGCCGTCGCCACCTTGTTGACGTTCTGCCCGCCGGGTCCGCCGGCCAGAACGAATTCAAGGCGGATATCTTTTTCGTCGATCGACAGGTCGGGGGTCGCCTGAATCCGCATCAGCCTTTTTCCCTTGAAAGTGTCCGCGGCGCTTATTTTCAACTGTCGGATGGCGAATGTCAAGCGGCCTTGAAATCGATGCGGTTTTATTGTACCAGTGCGGCATCATGAAAATAAAAAAATTCAGGGCATTGACCGACAAATCATGGCTCAACTTGTTCGAAATCGATTACATGGACAAATCCGGCAGGTCCAGAACCTGGCAGCTGGTGTCGCGCGCAGCCACTCCCAAATGCATGACCGGCGCCTTTGACCGGCCGGACGCCGTTTTGATGGTCCCTTACCACACCGGCCTTAAAAAGCTGGCGGTCATCCGCGAATACCGGGTGGCTCTGGCGGATTATCAATATGAATTTCCGGCGGGTCTGCTGGATGCGGGCGAGACATTGGAACAGGCGGCCCGGCGCGAACTGAAAGAGGAAACCGGTCTGGATCTTACAAAGGTTACCCGACACAGCCCGGCTGTCTACAATACCGCCGGCCTGGCGGACGAATCGGTCAGTATCGTGTTCTGTGAATGTGACGGGCAGCCGTCGACCACCGGCAACGAAGGCAGCGAAGAAATCTACGTGCAGCTGTTGACGCCGGTCGACGCCGGCCGCTTGCTGGCCAGCGGGCATGCCAAATTTGACGCCAAATGCTGGCTCATCCTGAACCACTTCGCCGCTGTCCCTTGAACAGCCGGCGCACGCGTGTTGAAAAAGAACTCAGTTCGCTTCGCTCACAATTGAAATGATGGAGGGCGCACATGCCGCTAAACCACATCGACAACGCCATCGCCGGCGCTTCTCTGTACGGCATCAGCGAGGAGCCCACTTACTCCGGGGTCCTCAGCTTCATGCGCCGCCGCTATACCAAAGATCTTGCAAACGCGGACCTGGCTGTCAGCGGGGTGCCCCTGGACCTGATGGTGTCCCACCGTCCCGGCACCCGCTTCGGTCCGGCCGCCATCCGCAGGGCCTCGGCCCATCTGGCCTGGGGGCCGCCGTGGCCCTGGCCCTTCGATCCCTTTGAACGCCTGGCCGTGGTGGACTTCGGCGACTGTCTGTTTGATCCCGGACGGCCCGAAACCGTGCCGGCGGCCATCAGTGAGCACGCCCGCACCATTCTGGCAACGGACACGCGCATGCTGACGTTCGGCGGCGACCATTTCATCACCTATCCCCTGCTTAAGGCCCATGCGGAAAAATACGGTCGCTTGTCGCTGATTCACTTCGATGCCCATTCCGACACCTGGGCGGAAGAGGGCAAACGGGTCGACCACGGCACCATGTTCTACCACGCACAGAAAGAAGGCCTGATCGACCCGGGAACCTCGGTTCAGATCGGCATCCGCACACACAACGAAAACGATCACGGTTTTCACATCATCCATGCCCCCCACGTCATGAACCGCGGCGCCGCTGAAACCGTTGATCAAATCAAGGCCATCGTCGGCGATCGCCGCGTGTATCTCACCTTCGACATCGACTGTCTGGATCCGGCTTACGCCCCGGGCACCGGCACACCGGTGCCCGGTGGACTGACCTCCTTAAAAGCCCTGGAAATTCTGCGCGGTCTGACGGGCATCGACTATGTGGGCATGGATCTGGTGGAGGTCTGCCCGGCCTATGACGTCGCCGACATCACCGCCCTGGCCGCCGCCACCATCGCCGCCGAAATGGTCTGCCTGACAGCCGCGGCCTAGGGCACAGTAAAGGGGCATGCGGGATTTCTCGTTTTGCTGTTATCCACAGGCGCTCCCATTGGGGTGCCCATTGTCCCAAATTTTTTCTGACCATCGAACCATTGCTTTCAACTCCCTGCCGGCTGCACCCCTGCGCCCGGCATGCGGTTGAAGCGACGCCCATGCTATAACGTTACGGCAACGAAAAGTAACGTTACAGCATGGCGTATCCGACGATTCCCGTGACGTGTTTTCGATCCAACCGATCTGACAACGCTTGTTAATGGTGTGGTTGCAAGCGATTTGAGGTTAATCCAAACAAAATGGCATAAAATTTGGATTCTTGACCGATGGTCTCATATGCCGTCAAAGGCGACCCGGTTGCCCGGCGGCATCGCCTGGCGGCACCTACTTGCCGGTTGTCGAAAGCTTTCAAATATGCCATCGTATGAATGCTTTTATCATATGCAATGCTCGGAAAAACTGGTTTTCTGCCCGCAGTGAACACCGCTTGTGCGAACGAAAGGAGGTGGTCCGGAAAAAGTGCTGTATGTGAACGCAACAATGGAGTGAAAACAAATGATTGAATGAGACAAGACGAAAAGGAGAACAGTTGCGATGAAAAAACTACTGGTGCCTGTGGCAGCGATCATGCTCGTCGGTGCGCTGGCGGCGGCCGCCGCCGCGGACTGGGGATTTTACGGTAGCTCGAGGTTTGCGACCTTTTATACCGCCAACGATTACGGGGATCAGGAAGATCCGGACGGCGACGGAGACCTGAGCTGGTTCCAGCAGGGCAACAGCCGCATCGGCGCCGATGTCAGCGGCGGCCCCATAAAGGGAAAATTTGAGTACGGGACCGGCGTCAATCTGCGCCAGCTGTGGGGCGAATACGACTTTGGAAGCATGCAGCTGCGCATCGGACAGGACTACACCCCGGTGCACACCTGGACATCCGCCCAGGTATACGGCGAAGACGATGACTTGTGCGGAACCGGCGCCTTTTACGGCAGCCGCAAGGATCAAATCAAGATGATTTTCAGCGGCTTTGAGGTCGCCCTGATTGAGCCCAGCACCGATATCGGCAACAATGTGCTCCCGGCCGACAGCGACACCGACACGATGCTGCCCAAAATCGAAGTGGCCTACCGCACCAGCATCGGCCCCGGCAGCGTCGGTATCATGGGTGGCTATAACGGTTTTACGGTTGAATCAGCCGATGGGGACGATGATGTGCAGATTAACTCCTGGGTCCTGCAAGCCGAGGGGCTGTTCAGCTTCGGCGCGGCGTATGTGAATCTGAGCGGCTTTGTCGCCGGCAATCCCGGCAACTACGGCGGCTACTACGACATCTACTACCTGCGCGACCCCGACGGCATGAATGTCCCTTCATCCTATCCTGTAGTGACCGACTGGGACAGCGAAGATGCCCAATCCTTCGGCGGCACGCTGGTTGGGGGTTTTTCACCCAGTGACGCCATGACCATCGAGGCCGGTCTGGGATATACTTCCCATAAAAATGACGATGTCGGCGATGATGCGGACAACACGCTGGGCCTCTATGTCCTGGCCAACATCACGGTCGGACAGGGTTTCTTTATCGTTCCGGAAGTCGGTTATTTTGAATTTGGTGATGATGCCAATGAAAACGACGAAGGCGGTCTGACTTATGCCGGCGCCAAATGGCAGATGAATTTTTAAGGCGCCTGTTTAACCATCGATACACGGCAAACCCGAAGCCGATACGCGGCTTCGGGTTTTGCTTTAACGGGTTGGTGTTTTTCAGGCGTTCTGTCGGGCGATGGAAGTATTTGCGTCTTGTGCGGGAAGCGTGCTGCCCGGCCGATGTTCGATCCCGGCGGCCGCAACCAGTCGATTTTTTGTTGTGTCTTTTGAACAACAATGCTAAAGCAAACATTAAACCCATGTCGCCGAAGATAAAATATTGTGCGTTTGCTGAAATGCTGGAATTTCAACACGGATAGGGAATGCATTTCGAATCATGAAAAAGGCGCTGCAACAAATTTTCGCGGACCTTGGCGGCGGCCTCTCCATGCGGCCGGACACTCTCAAAAGCATCCTGCCGGTGCGGCGCCGCCTGCTGAGAGGCATGCTGGCGGCGCTAAGCATATTCGGCCTGCCCGCGCTGATCATTGCCTGTATCGAAACCGTAAAGCTGGGGCTTCCGCCGGCTGTATTTCTTTACACACCGCTTTATCTTGTTGTGTTGTCAACAACCCTTTATTTTTCGCGTCTGCCATTTGGGTTGTGCGCCGGCGTTATGCTGGGCAGCCTTTATCTAATCGCCGTGTTCAATTTAATTCACTTTTCTTTTGCCGGCGCCGGCATCGAGCTGCTCTTGACCGTCAGTATGTTGGCAACCGTACTGTATGGCACGCGCGCCGGCCTGCTGGTTGCCGCCGCCTGCCTGCTTTCCATTGCAGCGGCGGGGACCGGATTTTTAAGCGGCGTTTTCCAGATCGAACCGTTAATGCCGGCCACGACCGGACAGGCCGTGGCATGGATCACGGCGGGCATCGTTTATGTTTTGCTTTCCGGTGCGCTGGTGTTGAGCTCAGGCATGCTGCAGGGACATCTGATTCGGTCCTGGGAAAAAGTGCAGCAGCAGGCGGAGCAGCTGCAATCGGTCAATCAGGGGCTGGACCGTGAAATAGTGGATCGCAGAGCGGCCGAAATGCGGCTTAAGCAAAGCGAAGCCCAATTCCGGACCCTGTTTGAATTGGCGCCGGATGCCATTTACCTCAATGATATGCAAGGCACGCTGCTGGACGGCAACCGGGCGGCTGAAAAGCTCATGGGCGTGGACCGCAGGCGGTTGATCGGCAAAAGCTTTCAGAGCCTGAACCTGCTGGCGCCCGATGACCTGCCCAAGGCGCTGTCCATTCTTGAAAAAAATATCAACGGCCAAGCCGGCGGCCCGGACGAATTGACGATTATCAATCCAACCGGCAAATCGGTTGTGGTCGAGATCCGCTCCTTTCCATTCAATTTGAACGGTAAAAACATTGTCATGGGCATTGCCAGGGATGTAACCGATCGCAAACGCCTGGAATTTCGGCTGGGCCAGGCCCAGAAAATGGAGTCCATCGGAACTCTGGCCGGCGGTATCGCCCATGATTTCAACAATATTTTATCCTCGGTCATCGGCTACACGGAGTTGGCACTGGAAGAAATTGATCGATCGTCAGCTGTTGCTGAATATTTAATAGAGGTATGCAATGCCGGCAATCGCGCGCGGGACCTGGTCAAGCAGATTCTGGCGTTCGCCCGCCAGTCGGATGACGTCCTCAAACCGGTTCAGGTCAGCGCCATCGCCAAAGAAGTGCTGAAATTGATCCGCGCTTCCATCCCGGCCACCATCGACATACAACCGAACATTCACAGCGATTCGCTTGTGATGGCGAACCCATCCCAGATCCATCAGATATTCATGAACATCTGCACCAACGCAGCCCATGCCATGGAAGAGCAGGGCGGTACGCTTACCGTCTGTCTGCAGGATGTCGCCATCCAAGAGGAGCCCAAGCCCCTGGAATCCGGGCCCGCACCGGGTGATTATCTGAAAATAACCTTTGCGGATACCGGCAAGGGCATCGCCCCGGAGATCATCGACGCCGTCTTTGAACCCTATTTTACCACCAAGGCCCCGGGAGAAGGAACCGGCATGGGACTCGCCATGGTGCACGGTATTGTGGGCAGCTACGGCGGCCATATCGACGTCGAAAGCACCGTTGGTCAAGGAACGGTTTTTTCAATTCATCTGCCGATCACCAAAAAGCGCGGCGCCCGTCTGACGCTTGAAACGGAGCCGATTTCCACCGGAAACGAACGGATTTTGTTTGTTGATGATGAAGCACCCATCGCCGACATGAGCGGCCGCCTTTTAGAACAATTGGGATACCGGGTGACAACGCGGACCAGCAGTACCGAGGCCTTGGCCCTGTTCAACCAGCGGCCCCTGGATTTCGATCTTGTGATTTCGAACATGACCATGCCCAATATGACAGACGATCGATTGGCCCTCGAGCTGCTGCAAATCCGCCCGGATCTTCCCGTGATTCTCTGTACCGGCTACAGCAAAAGAATATCGGAAGACACCGCCGTCAAAATAGGCGTCAAGGCGTTCATCTACAAACCGATTGTTAAAAAGGACCTGGCCGCAGCGGTGCGGCGGGTGCTGGATGCATGAATTCTGATTAATTATAGTGCGAACACATATGTTTTGTTTTATACCATAGTGTCGAACGACTTATTCCCAGGACAGCGTGTCGGCGGCGGTGAAGACCACCCCCCACTATGGCGCAATCGGATAGACCCCCCCCTTGTTAACCTCTGGATGTCAATAGGGATTTAAACCAGCTTCGATGAGCTGTTTGCAAGCGGCAATGAGAACAAACCAAACAATAGGATCATTTTCCTGTTAACGGCGGATTTTTCTTGTGAGGACGCTATAGTAAGAGCCAACAGCCCTTGATCAGAATCAAAAAAAGATCGCATTCCGCAGATTCCGGAATGCGATCTTTAAGGTTTCGTATCGGAAGGGTAATCAACCAGGGGTCAGGCGTCACCGTTATCCTGGGACCATAGTTGAGGCGCATGCGGTCCTTCGGTTCGGTAGCTTCTGCCGGGCCGGATATTGAGGACATTGGCGTGATGGAACAAGCGATCCACAATGTCGTTGGTGATGGCGTTATTGCCAAAAGCGGCGCCCCATTGCTCCAGACTGATGCCGGAGGTGATGATCAAGGAGACGCGGTCCTGGCAGGCGCAGATCAAGTCCAGCAGCAAGCTTGGATATTCGTCCTTGTTGCGGATAAAACCGACATGATCGATGATCAGAAGATCAAGCCGGGCCAGTTTGGCCACCGCGGCGTCAGTCGTGTCATCGGCCAGGGTAGCGTAAAGTTGATTCATCAAATCCTGGAATTTATAAAAACGGACACGCAGGCCGGCCTTGCAGGCCTCGATCCCCAAAGCGGCTGCGATATGGGTTTTGCCAGCGCCGGTAACCGATAGAATTAGAAGCGGATGATGATTTGCGACGAAGTTGAGGGAAGCCAGATTTTTCAACTGTTCCACATTCAAAGCGGGCTGAAAGCCCCAGTCAAAATTATCAAAGGTCATGTTTCTTGGGAAACGGGCTTGATCCATCCGCCGTTGAAGGGACCTTCTTTTCATGGCGGTTGTCTGTATTTTTACCAACCGGGCAAGAAACGCAAGATGCCCGATTTTTTCGTCTTCGGCCTTCCGGAGCACATCATCCATGGCTTCGGCCATATCCTTGAGACGCAGGTTTCTGAGATCATTTTTCAGGGTTTCCATCGGTATCGCATTCATTTTTACCCTCCTTGAGCAGTTTATCGTAATGATCAGGCGTTTGTTTTTCAACGGCATAAGCGCGTAGATATTGCCGCGTGTTTTCCGGGATTCTCGGTTCAAGGCGATTTTTTTGTTTCAGTTTTTTGCCAGTGATGATTCTAAAAACGGCCTCGGCGCTGAAGGCCTGATAGTTGGCGGCGTAGGAGAGCGCCCCGGCCACCACATCCGCGCCATGACGGTCGGCATACTGCAGAATCCGTTGCAGATGATAACCGGCGGCGCTTTTTCGTGTTTTTTGCAACCCCTTGTAAAAAATTGTTGCCGGTTCCCCCAGGCGTAGAAAGGCGTCTTTAAGCAAACGCTTTTGGCCGGTCATTTTTTGGTAAAGTTTTTGATGTTCCGGCAGAACATTGCGGTCTTTGTCTCCATACGGATGTCTGCAATCCAGCTTGCCGTCCACCCAGATTTCCAGGTGCTTGGGATACAGGCGCACATTGGCGCATTTGCCGATCAGATTCGGATCGGCGCTGTAGTGTTTTTGATCCACCACCACACAAAAATCCACGTTGATTTTCCGGTCGATTTTCTTGTAATACCCGGCGGCCAGATGGGGTGACAGGGGTTTGAGGTAAGGTCTCTCTCTTTCAAGACGATCCGCCGGACGCTGTTTGAGGGTTCCGTGGATACGTACATTGGCCTTGTTCCAGCGCCATTGATCCGCCTGTTCGTTCAAGTCCTCAAAATCAACAAACTCCCGACCCGCCAAAAAGTTGTTTTCAATGTAATGAAACGGACGCTCCACCTTGCCGTGGCGTTCCTTTTTTCCCGGCTGCAAAATCACGATCCTAAATCCGTATTCATCGGCAAACGACTGGAACTTGGGGTTGATCCAAACTTTTCCCGGCCCGACATGCCTTCCCACCGTGGTCATATTGTCATAGGTGATGATCTCGGGCACGGCCTCCAACTCCTTGAAAGCCTCCTTGTGCAGTCTTATTACACTCTCAAGGGTCTGGTCCGTAAAATGCCTAAAATAGATCCAACGGCTGTAACAAAGCACGAAAGAGCCGGTTTGTACCACCTGCCTTTTGCCGCCGATAATAACGTTATGCGGGCTCCAGTCCATCTGTCCCTCGTTTCCGGGCGGATGATCGATGGGCGGCCGGGGGATTCTGACCCGCGGCGGACGGATCGTACGGACATATTCCTTCAAAATCGTGTATCCGCCCCCATAGCCCAATGCCTTTATTTCTTCCATCACCCGCACGGCGCTGAGCCGCTTTTCCTTGACCAAATGACCGATTTTCGGCTTGTAAGGATCAAGCATGCTCGGTCGCGGGGTCGTTTGCGGAGCCGCCGGCATGGGATTGGCCATCCGGTCCATCACCCTTCGGATGGTTTTACGGTTGATTCCCGTTATCCTCTGCGTCCCCCGGATCGAACCGGTCTCCTTAAAAGCCTTTTTAATGCGTTCTTCTTTTTCCTTGCTTAATCGCATGCTTCCTCCTTGATTGCATAAAGAATATCTTTGACTTTGTTTATTTTCGCTCTTCGTTCGACGCCGACTCCCCGCTCGATGGCCTCAAGCATCTCAATCACGGTTACAATGACTTTCCAAACCCGCATTTCCGCCCCTACGATGGCAAGGGCGTTTCGGGGAGATTGCAAAATCAAGGGCTTCATGTGATGCGGGGCTTTGCGGTAACAATCCACCAAACGGTGAACCTCGTTTGGCGAAAGATGGTGGGTCTGGATGGCTGCGGCAACATCCGGTTGGTTGCAAAGCGGTATCCGCGCCAGGGACGAACCGGCCCCGGGGGCGATCTGGCCCAGCAAAAGCGCTTCGATCACCTCCGGTGATAACCGCCGGATCATATCCAGCCGCCGGCTGATCCAGCTCTTATGACGATCCATCAGCAACGCGGCTTCCTTCCGGGTCCAACCGTCAATCTCGATCAATTCCTTGACCAGGAGTGCTTCCTGAATGATGGAAAAGCCTCCCGAATGGTTCAAAAGATACAACATGGCCTTGGCCTTTTTCCCATCAACCGTAACAACGATGGCGTTCAGACGCGAAAGACCGATCTTCTCCGCCGCCCGGTAGCGCTTGAATCCATCCACCAAAAGATAAAGACCCCGGCGTTCGGTAGTGATGACCGGCGTCAATTGCCCCTGCTGCGAAAAGGACACCGCCATTTTAGCCACCATCCTTGCCGTTGAACGGCGCAGCCGCTCAAAGTCCAGGTCAAATTGATCCAGTGGCACCGGGATGATCCCCTCACACCGATTCATGACGGCAGAGACAGAACCTGAAAAAGGGTTCCGTCAAAGGCGATAAGATCCTTTTCAATCAGGCTGTCACGGGCGGACAAAAACTGGTCGAGATGGAGTCGCAAAATCTTGCAGATCTTTTCATAGCCGTAATAGGAAAGCCCCTTTTTATCCGACACAAGGACCAGAAAAAAATATACCAACAGCTCCCGGTGCCCAAGGGCCGACCAGTACCCGTTGCGCAAAAACGCGTGCTCGATAAACGCAAAACTGCCACTGATCCTACGGATCCGCCCTGGTTTGATGGGATGTTTTTCGATTTTCATCAGCCTCCTCCTTTAGGGTTATTGGTTGCCCATGAGGGTAGAGACTGTTTTTTATAAAATCAATCGCGTCCGTCGTTGCAAGATCAATGTATTGCTCTGGTATTATTATAAATTTACCCTTTAATGCGTCCGTCGTATCAAGATTGTAATTTTTTGCTGAAATCTCATAAATACCTGGTTTGATTAAAATTTCATTGCGTAACGCGTCCGTCGTATCAAGATCTGCTGTCCTGCTATCATAATTTTCTGTATTTATACGGTTTTTTTCTATCGACGCGTCCGCCGCCGATGGCTCCCGGTTTTGGTCCGCCTCCCGCGCCCTCCGTTCCCGCCTCTTTCGGTCCCTTTCGGACTGAAGCAACAGGTTGCGCTCGCAGGCTTTCGGATGGTTTGCCCGGTAGCGACTGGATCGACCCGGATTCCTTTTTTCGTATTCCGATTTGTCTTGAGCCCTTTGATTTTTGTAACCGGGATCTCTTGCTATCTTCGCCTTGTGCCACTCGGCCTTTCGTTCGCTCTGGCAGGATGTTTGCCCGCAATACCCCTGCTCGTTGTCTTTTAAACGCGGGTTTGCCGGTACGATGCGACGGCAACATTTACACCGAATCGTTTTTCCCATGGGTCGCCCCCTCCATCAAAGCCAAAAAGGCTAGATGCGATGAAGGCAATGCGGAAGTAAAGATATAATGTAAATATAAAGTTTTGTTTTTAAGACAAGAAAATGGTCCGAAGAAAATAATCGGGCAAAAAAGGAAAAGTGGCGCGGCGGGGGGGGGACTAAAATCCGCCGGACACGGGGAAGTAAATCACCGCCTTAAGGGGTGAAGAAAAACGCCGGCGATGACAGTTTGGGGATGCTCACCATGAACCGTTTTCGGTACCTGAAGCAGCTGAATATCTTGAAGTTTCCGTTTCTACCCTGCGCCGCTATGTGCAGTCCGGCAAGTTAAAGCCTGCTCAGGTTGTCGGGCGCAGCCAGCTGTTTAATGCCTCGGATTTACGGATGTTTAAGCGCAGCAAGAGTGTCGCCGGACTGAACCCTTCCTCCGCCCAGTAGGACGGGGTGAAGTGCACATACAGATTCACAGGCCCCACCCGGAAGACCCTCCACCTGCTGGAACATAAAGGTCTTGAAGTGTTATTTTAACGCGGAATCCGGACATTGACGCCTGGTTTCCGGATTCTGAATCTGTAAACAAAGCGTTGCGATGTCTGCTTTTGCCGCTGAGTGAAAATCATGAATCAAAGTAGCGCATATTGTATCTGAAAGGATTGCCCTCACTTTTGGGATGGATCAATCCACTCGACTGCGAAGAAACAGCCGCCCGGCAAGGCCCTCCAGGCGTGCCGCAATATTAAGGTCCAGCCCGGTCAGGCCGCAGCCGAAACCGTTTTCCCGATGACCGGTTGATCAGATAAAAGGGGTGATAATGCCACTCAATTCAGCTTACACACCTGTTTTCAGGGTCAAAATGGCCGTTTTA
>Ga0180434_10002978_pt1 | contig 21891 bp, 21 predicted proteins | sample SS_ome_7_FD_132453 | JGI IMG/M metagenome (GOLD analysis project Ga0180434, IMG submission 132453) | Hypersaline lake sediment archaeal communities from the Salton Sea, California, USA - SS_1_D_2 metaG | ecosystem: Environmental > Aquatic > Non-marine Saline and Alkaline > Hypersaline >...
AAAGATCGACGTAGTCGATCATTAATGATTGGGCAAAGCCCAATCTTTAGGGCCCTCACCTTTCGTACACTTATGGCGTAGCCTGTAAGGTTGGCCGGAGGCCATACCAACACAAATTTTATAGAGAATTTTATTCATGTACCTTTTGAAACGACGACATTTCATATTGTGTTGGGCCATAAAAAATAAAAAAATTTATTGTTGAGCACACTGGACCACTTGAGGTCCGTGCTCCTCATCATCATCTGTACCAAAGAATTCATGGGCCCATCGGACACGTCCTTCGGCTTGGCTCTTGTCAAATGCTTCTGCCATGGCAGAGGTGCTGAGTAGTTCAGAGGGTGACCCGCGATCCATCTCGCCATCATGAACAGGAAGTTCCTCTGCCAAAAGTCGGGTGAGTTGGTGGGAAAAGACGGTCGAGGCAAGAGAAGAAATGTCAACCTCGCATGCAATCACAAGGTGGCCACGCTGGGACTGAGACCCTAGAGGGAGGCCACCATTTGGGACCGAAATGAGGGGTTTTTGGAGGATGAGGCGCGGGGGCACCGTGATGGGAACCTCGGTGACATGACCTGTGTCTGAAAACATGGGGACCATGAGCTTTCCACCCAAGAGTGCCAAACGTAGCGAAACGTCACGCTGGATAATCAATTCAAAACCTTCAGGCTTAAAGACGTCGTGGGGGAGGTAGGAAACTTGAACAATCACGTCACCCGTTTCACTTCCATCCACATGGCCCTTCTCTGAGAGGGTTGTGCGGTAGCCGTCAAGTACTCCTTTGGGGATGTGGACCGTTTCAGACATTTGGACACGTGAACGCCGGGCACCTTCTGCCATGATGCGGTCATAACGTACGCGCTTTTCTTGAGGCCGGAACAACTCTTCCAAGTCAAGTTCTACCTCCACGTGGATGGGAGGAACGCGTCGACGAGGCACATGTGGGGCCGCGTCAGTCTGGGCCGCCATCTCGATGCCCTTTGGACCATACTCGTCATAGATCTTGCGTTTCTCGGGGTGAGACAGCACAGAGTAGGCGTATTGAAGATCCTGGAAAAGCTTGGTGGAGCCAGTAGGTTTGTCTGGGTGACGGAGGATACGGAGTCGCTTGTAGGCAGAGGAAATTTCTTCTTGGCTTGCCTCGTGGCCAAGCTCCAAGCGGTCATAAAGTTCAGTGTGGGTGCCTGGAGGAGCCGAGGGAAGACCGCCCAAGGGGTTACCCATTCCTGGCATACCAAACGGAATTCCAAAAGGAATACCATCACTTGCAAAGGGATTGCCCGAGGATGATGCGTGGACAAACCTCACATTTCCACCTCGGCCACCGGGGACGAATGGGATACCGCCTTCAGGAACACGGAACATGGTTTTTAATGTGGTGGGTGACTTTTCTTTCGACATAATTTCAACTAGAGGCATAGTCAAATGAATTTTCACTTATAAATTTTGTAACTTGCGAATTTTACCGATATTCGCAAAACCAGGCCACTGTGGGGGTGAGGGCAAATTCATTTACCCTCACCTCTAGTTCCAACAAACTTGGTTCCCACAAATTCAACTAAAGAATTGTCTTGTCTCATTAAAATCCATTCACCATGGCGCATCCCCAAGACTGGTCCAAAGTTTCTGGTGAAAATGCCTTGGCAGCAAAGGGCACCATCCACTTGTCTCCACGCTTGTCTACATCCTTCCGCAAAAAGATTACATGGAATGGCTATGAATTTGGAGGTCTCAAGTCGGCCATCCAAAAACTCATTCGAAGGTCCAGTGCTGCAGATGTTAAAAAGGCCCTCACCGACTTGAACGTTCCTTGGCCCGTGTTTTTCTTTGGAGTCGAAATGGATCTCTACAAGACAGTCACCTTTCCTGGTTTTCTTCAAACCGCCTACCTGGCCAAAGAAGGGACAAGCGACCTGTCCGCGGACGGCATCCGAACCAACTTTCTCAACCGTCTCCGTGTCATCTCGGTGGAGGACATTGGGATGGGGAACCCTTTGCTCCCCGCCGTCATTCACACGGCTTTGCCCTTCAAACCCAAGACCAAGAAGGACGAAAAGGTCAAGCCGAACCCGGACCGACCCGTCCAGCTTCTCCAAGTCTTGATGGCTGAAGCAGCATCCAAGAAATGCCGCCTCATTTCTCATCTCAAGACCGCCTTTCAGCTGCCGCCCTACTACTGGGATTCTACCCACGACAAGACTTCCAAGGATGAAACCGACGAAGCCAAGGTGCAGCGCCTCCGCAACCTCTGGTTCGCCCTCACCCCTCACCTCAAGGGCATTGCATTTCCGCCCACCATGAAGGACCTTCACAAGGAGACGGAGGAAAGCCTTATGACATCCTTTGTCAAGGAGGTTGTCGCGAAAAAAATTGAAGCCTTTGCCTACCTCTCAGCCGCCCTGTTTGGTGTCACAACGGGAAGGGGAACGACGCCATATGCCAAGGGCACTGGGACACCAGCAAAGAACCTCTTGAAAAAATTTACGGCGGCAGCCCTCAAGGCAGTCAAGAGAGATCTTGGCGCTCCAACCCTCCAGACAGTCACCACTCTTCAGGAATGGCATCGCCTCTTGACCCATGCCGAGCAACCCATCTACCTCTACCATGCAATTTGCCTGATGATCTACCGTGACCGAATGCCGGACGCCTTGCCCGCCCTTCCTCCCATTACCGAGGCGCAAGCATCGGCAACTTACAAGGTCAATCTCGCCGTTCCGCCACCCAAAGAGGGTGTTCCCTTTGCAATTCCTGAAGTCGCCCGTGACATCCACACGGGAGCCAAGGACAAGGATGTAGTTAATTTTGCCTTTGAAGGTTCTTACGTATCCTCTCCCGCCGAATTTTGTGGCGACGGCACGTGGAAGGATGGCTATAGGGTGTTCAAGATGGGTCAGGTGTCTGGCAAGGTAATGACCACCGAGGCGCTTGGATACTTGATGGAAGAAGCGGCCAAGTTGAGAGATGGTGAACCAACGGCTGCTCAGCTTGCCGCCATGAGGGCCCATCTCAAGGAGGTGTCTAAGGATCTTGCGCCTGCCCCTTATCTTGTGGAGGGTTCTGGAGCTACAAAGCCTAAAGGAGCACGAAAAACCAAGGCTTCGCGTAAACCACGCAAATTGAAAGGATCGCGTGTCATGGCCAAGAAGAGGCGAGGGTCGCGCTCTCCTCCACCTTCCAAGACGAAACGTTCCAAGTCAAAGGAGAGAAAGTCATCCAAACCAAAGAGGACTCGAAAGACCAAGGCAGGAAAATGTTCTCTTCCAAGTGACAAGCTAAACTTTTTGATGGGACCCTCCATCCATGAAATTTCCCCAGAGTCGGCTACCGGTAAAAAGGTCAAGAAGGTTTTAGAAACCAAGTTGCAAGGCCAGTCAAGGTGTGGCAAAGGTAAACTTTTTACCTACCTTGGAGAGGATGTGATTGCCAAGGGTCCCTTCAAGCTATCTTCTGCCAAGAAACTCGTCCTCAACTTTGGTCTGAACCGTCTGCTTGAAGCTCTTGAAAAAGATTCTGGTGTCTCTGATGCTTACTTGGGTGGCATCATGCCTGAAGGAATCTACCGCGATCCAGAAGGTGGCATTTGGATAGTATGGGAGAACGTTGGTCCGGTCTACAAGCCAGAAGAAGTCAAGGTCCACACCACCAGGATTGACACCGGGTTCAAGGTGGTGGACCGGGAGAAGAAGGACATTCGCATCTCGGAAATTGCCAATGCCGGAGAGATGACCGCGAGAGAAGCTGTCGCCACCCTCCAACACCTCTACTTTCGAGGCATCTTGATGGCTGGCGACTCGGGTGCCCACAATGTCATCCAACGTCGCTCGAACCTTTCCAAGCCCATCGCCGGTATCGACATGGAGGAAATTCGAGGTCCACCTGCAAAGGACTCCCCATGGTTGTTTCTTTTCAAGTCAGTACCATCCAAGAAGCAACGCCCCGCCTTTGGTCCCTACCTAAAAGACATCCAGCTCCTTCCCACCCTCTCTCCGGCATTTAAAAAACTTGCAAATGACTTGGCTGGCACATTTCCGGGGTGTGGACTTGAAAAGGCTGACGTGTATGAAGCACGTCTCAAGGAAATGAATCGGGGAGTGGCTGCTCTTGCAGCTGAGATGGGAGGAGGTGAGCCAAAACTTGTTGGGCCAAAGGCTTCTCGGCGCTTAAAGTCCAAGAAACCAAGCCGTCATTCGGGATCCTCACGATCCATCTCGCCTTCAGGACGTCATCCATCGTCGAGCCTGCCACCTCCTGAAAAGGATGTATTTGCGTCTCTTGATCCAAAGTCTATTGAAATTGTATAAGGAATAAAGAGATTTTTTATTTTTCCATTTATCCGAGGAGAAAATATGTTTAGTAGATGGCGTCCACGGCCAAGGGGTTGTAGTTGTCAGGGACATAGGGGCCGGGGTTGGACTGCCACTGGCCGACTGGGACCATCCCATCAGGATCTGTCGCGCAACTAATCTGGTGGTCCGTCTCGAAGCCACACACGACATAGGGACCAACATTTGACACGGGGCCGCAACCGGGAGGAGCAGTAGCGGTGCAATACTCTACACATGCAGCAGGATCACCTCCTGCACATGCTTGGGCTGAAGGAAGGACTTGGGTGCCACCCGGACCAAGAGGACCAAGAGGGGCGCCAAAGGGGGACGATGGACCGGCCGGGGATGGAGCGGGCTGAGGGCCGCCACATGCACCCGAGAGGCACGAAGCGAGGTTGGGGTACTCGCCAGTGGAGCCGCCAATCTCTCCAGGGATGGGGACAGCGACAGTGCAGTCACCGACCTGGAGGGTTCCACCTTGAGGAGTGGGCACGACAGGGGCACCGAGGGCTGACCCAAACATGCAGTTCCATCCAATGGGTGCCACAACCTTGCCAGAGCACATGCACTTGCCTCCGTCGCCCAGGTAGCCACGGGTACGGTCTGGGCAACGAATGCGTGAGCAAGGGGTGGGGGTAGTGGACCCGACACGGACAAGGGTGAGACCCGGTCCCAACATTTGGGTGCCTACATTGGGAGCTCCCAGGGGGGCCCGACCGCCCGTCACGGTTGTCACCTTGGTTGTAGTGGGTGGCATGCCATGGTGACCAGCCACTACAAGGTTAATTGTAAAATTCTGCGAAGCCGCACGAACAATCTCTCCAGAATGGACAGCTTGTTTGTGACCACTACCATCAACAAGCATCAAGACTTGATTGTGGCCATGAAGGGCATTCTGAACAAGGGTTGTCATTTATTAAGGAAAAGACAAAATTTTATTTCGTTTCTTAGGGGAGGTCCAAAGAGAAAGTCGTGTTGTAAAGGGAGGAATGGAATTGTAGTGACAAATAAAACCATGGGAAACTTTTGGTCCAAATCACCACCTCACCAAGAGACTCAGCCTTTGCTTCTTGCCGCCGATCCAGGGATTGAAGTACCGCCGGTTGGGATCCACGGTGACCCCGAGAAGATGGATTTTTCGGGGGTGTCTCAGGTTGCTCTAGCTGGTGGAGGTGTCAAAGGCCTCGCCCACCTGGGTGCCTTGGAAGTCATTGAGAGATACCATCCGGGCTTTGTGTCACAGATCAAGGGATGGTCGGGAACATCTGCGGGCGGGATCCTGAGTTCTCTCCTTGCTGTCGGGTGGTCTCTTGAAAACCTCAAGAACCTCATCATGGTCACCGACTTTACATCCTTCCTTGACGAATCCCTTTCCTTCTCCGTCGTGGAATGGTTGCGTGACGCTGTCCAGCTCGTGTCCTATGAAGGCCTCAATTCTGGAAATGCGTTTTATGAGTTTATGGGGATCCAGATTGCTCAAGTCACTGGATCCAAGGACACTACCCTTGGTGAGCTTTGGGCATCAAGGGGAGTCAAGCTTGTCCTGACAACAACGGATCTGAACCTTCGCCGAGCCGTTCACCTTTCTCATGAAACCTATCCCGATCTTCCCATCCGCCTCGCCGTCCGGATGACCATGTCGATTCCCTTTGTTTTTCGGCCAGTGGCCTTTAAGGACATGGTCCTCATTGATGGAGGTGTCCTTGACAACATGCCCCTCCACGTCTTTGATGCCACTGAGCCTTTCCACTCTACCTTGGGCATCATGTTGGAGACGCCAGACGAGTGGTATGTGGACCAAGGTGAGGCGCCTCCATCTTCCTCCTCACCGAAATCCATCTCCTCCTTTGGTATGGCTATTGTGGATGTCTATCAGGCGGCAATGCGGCGTGAAAACTTTGGGCGGGACGACCAAGAAAGGCTCTTGGTGATTCCCGTTCCCAATTTTCCCTTGACGAAATTTTCATTGACTCCTAAAGAAAAAAATGATTTATTGGATGCCTATCCGCGAAGCGTCTTTGCAGAGCTTGATAAGAAATAAAAATTTCACAAATTCATTTCAGACCCCTAACACATGTGACCAGTCATAGGTGCTGCAGGCAACCACCAGTTGTTAGTGGAAGCATAGGCATAATCTGAATCCCCTGGGACGGTGTAAGCAGAAGTTCTCGCCATTTTCAAGTTGACACATGGTTTGGAGCTGCCTACTGTAACCCGGACGGGGTGTGGGAGGAGTGCAAGATTTCACCGATGTGCATTTTGTGGGATAAGGCGCAGTGGTTTGGTTGCAAGTCCCGCCCGGCCCACACCGTGGTGCGTTCCCTTGACTACATTCGGCATTACCGCAATCTGCCGGGTTGGGCAAAAACGCGAGTAAGTGGTACGGAAGACATACTCGAGTCCAGGTCCACACATCCCCACGATCCACTTGGAAGTTGTGCACATGAACACCCTCCGCCACATGAAGCCCCGTTGGGGTTACATGCTTTTCCACAAGACGGGGGTTCGGCGCTAAGGTGTCCTGGGTGAGGCATGACCGGATGATGAGGCATGACCGGATGATGAGGCATGACCGGATGATGAGGCATCACGGGGTGACTCGGTGCGAGGTGGGTGTGATGGGGATGGAAGCCCGTCGCGGTACAAGGCTTCAGGTGGGCAAAGACGTTAAAGTCGGCAGGCAAATTCTGACGGCCCGGTTCGACAATTTCAAGGTAGTCAGTGAGGGAAGAGACGGGAACTTTTGAACCACAGTGGGACATTTATTGAATGGATGAGAGAATTTTATTTTGATGAGACATGAGGCTTAGTGGGGAAAGTGGGGATGAGGCATGACCGGATGATGCGGCATGACCGGGTGGTGAGGAAGGTGGCCCTGGTGGGGAAACTGGGGATGCGGCATGACCGGGTGGTGCACCATGTGGGCATGGTGGGGCTGAAGGCCAGTTGCGGTGCAAGGCTTCAGGTGGGCAAAGACGTTAAAGTCGGCAGGCAAGTTCTGGTGACCAGGCTCAACAATTTCGAGGTAGTCGGTGAGGGAAGAGACGGGAACACGAGAGGCGCAATACATTTTTATTTGATAGGAATGAATTTACTTTTCGTCTAGCTAAAGAGTTGTAGGTGGTGGCAAAATCGAGGACCGCTGGTCAGGGTCAAAGGTCGTATTGGTTTGGAGTGGGAATGGAGAGGCATAGGGTGGCAAGGGCTGACCTTGTGGCGAACCGGGGCCACCTGGCAACCCATGCTGCATAGCTGCATCCATGGCTTCGCGCTTATGCTTCGCCTTGACGCCAAGAGGAATGGCAATGGCCAAGATTAATACAACAATGACGACCACCACAATGATGATAATGGTGGTCGAGGAGGATTTCTTGCCAGAAGGTGGAGGCGGGGGTGCCGGAGCAAAATAGCAACACTTGGCAGCTGAAGCTTGGGCGTTGTAGGTAGCCACCTTGGTTGCGTTTAGGCATTGGCAGTAGGGGTCCGTCGTGTCACCTAAGCAATTGGGAACCAACTTGAGAGTTTCTACGTCAACAAGGGTCTGGCAAATGGCTTCGGCAAACTTGTCAACATCAGGAGGATCCGTCACCTTGGCACAAGCGTCTTGCCATGAGCCATTGTACATGACATCCACAAAGTTGGAACATACCGACGCAGTGGTCAAACCAAATGCGGCTGCACATGAGGAGTCTACTCGAAAGGATTCATGGGGAGGCGACGCCAGGGGAAGATCCGTCTTGGTTGTCCACTCAAAGGCCTTGAGATTGGAACACCCACTGTCCGAGAGGTAGGCCTGGCTACGTGGACAACACCCGCCGGATGGCTTGGCAACCGTGGACCGAATGGCCATAATTTCCTTGGCAAGTGTCACAAGGTCAGGTGGTACCGTCGTCGTTTCGCTCGCCGGACAGGGACATGGGCCGTCCAAACCCTCTCCAGGCATCAAGTCCTTGCCTTCTACCTCTTGACTTCCGTAACAAAAGGTGCACGTCTTGCCTTGGGCCAAGCAATTGATTTCTCCATTTGAAAGGTTGGTCAAGTTGGTGATGGAAGGGTCACGTGCGACGTAGTTCAAATAAAGACCTTGAAGATTAGTTGGAAACTGTTGAAGCCACGCCTGCAAGGTTTCCAGCTTGGACAGTGCGTCCGTCCCGGAAGTGTCCGTCACGCCTGGCCTTCCAACGGGTTGGAAGGAGATGGTCCCCTCGAGACCGCTCCCGACCTGACAATATTGAGCATGGGACCTCTTGTCATTCATCAAGGTATAATCCGCTTGGAGGCCAATGCCCGTTTGATGACTTGACATTTATCATTCTACTCCATTTGGATTCTTGGCCAAGGATGGAGGGGCTTAGGTAATCTTCCAAAGTGACACATAGCCTGGAGCGGTTGTTGCAAAGTAAAAGAATAAAAATGTAATCACCAAGGCCAACCACACGTCCACCGTGTAGTGGCGTCTGCACCACACAATTCCTGCGATATTGGCAAGGTTAAGGGTGGCATACAAGAGGAGGAGAGGGAAGGTCGAGTAAGGTTTTTCACCGGGGATTTTGTCCCTCAAGTAGATCGAGGCAAACGTCGGAAGGAGAGCAAAGACGACATGGCCAGAGTAAATCAAATCATACGTAGCTCCATGCATGAGTTTTGGGATCTTGAATTCTTGGGTGACATCGGGGAGGAGGGTCACGGAGAAACAAACCATGCGGCATAGCATCAAGGGGATGTGGCATGCTGCCAAGAGGCGGTAGGTCTCGACCCATGTTGTCCAACTACGACCTACTGATTGGGCCATCAGAAGGAGGAGTGGCACAGCACAAATCCCGGATTGGATATAGGCAAAGGGCTTGTAAAGGCGGGGCGCCATCCACTTCTTGGGAGGGTTATTCCTGTGAAAAATGTCCGGAAGAGGAGGCCATTTCTCCATAGCGACTTCCTTCCCCCATTTCCAAACACCGCATGAAAACCAATGGTGAAGGCAAAACGTAAGCCCATGCAAGATCGCCCATGTCAAGGTGGTGATGCTAATAAAAAGAGGGTCCATTTTATTGAATAGAAAAGTGACAATTACCACAAGAATGAACTGAACCAGCCAAGCCAAGTCTGCTTATCAACCTCTTCATAAGTCTTGATCAGAGGTGATTTTGATTTCGGTGAGGGTGGGGGAAGTGGTGATGCGGGGAGGGGAGACGATAAAGCTGAGGGAGGATCAAATGGATCATCCATCCATTTGCGAGGCAACAAGGTGTCAAGGTCTTTTGATTCCAGAGCCTCAACCCGCAGGTCAGAATCCAAGCCATAGGGCACTTCAAGAGGTGGACCTGCAATTAAAGACGTTTTTGTACGTGATTTGAAAGAGTCCCAGAGGAGACGATGTGCCAAGCACCCCATACCGTTTCCGCGCTTTCCAAAGACGACCAGGGTAGCGTCAGACCGCAAGAGAGAGAGGGATCAAACTTTCGAATGTTGATCTTTATTTTCTCTTCCCGTTCGATTTTAGTCTCTTTTTGATGTAACATCTTTTAAAAAACACATCTCCACTTCACTCTAATGCTCCGTTTTACCAAACTCGACCCAAGAGCCACTACACCACGCAAAGGGACAGACGCGTCTGCCGGATGGGACCTCTTTCCCCTTACCGAAGTGACCCTACCGGCCAAGGCTACAAATTTTCCCGTTCCGACAGGTGTCGCCGTGGATCTTTCTACCCTCTGTGGAGACTGTCCCAAGGGCCAAGCCGTCTATGGGCGCGTTGCCCCTCGCTCGGGCTACGCCTACCGCCACGGTGTGGACGTCCTTGCCGGGGTGATTGACCGGGATTACCGCGACCAAATCCATGTCATCCTCACAAATCCTTCGGACGCACCACTGACCTTGACCCCCTCCAAAGCAATTGCCCAACTCGTCCTCGAAGTCCACATGGATAATGTTCGATGGGAAGAAGTTCCATCCTTGGAAACTTCGGAACGTGGCTTGGGAAAATTTGGTTCTACCGATAGAGTCGCATAATTTTTGTATTCAGTGAGACGCTTAAAGGAATGATTTTTATCTCACTCCCTAACCAATAAATGTCCCTCCCTACTCCTGGTCAAATTTCAATGATGCGTTCTTCTGGTGCGACGAGTGCCGCCTTGGCCCCCGTGACATCCCAAGATTCTAGAGGGTTTTCCACCATTCTACCTGCTGCCCATGAGGCCCCAGCCGCCTATGAGGCCCCGCCCACCTATGAGGTCCCACCCACCTATGACGCCTATAGGGCAGGCGCTTCATCAAGCCATCCAACGACCGACCCATCGACAATGAGGCCTCCTGTCCATGGCCACGACCCCATGGCACCACCCCCTTCCAACACCTCTCACGCCTTTATGCGCCATGTCCATTCCACCGCTCCTCCTCACACCGCCAATCCCCTCCACACGGGCCAAAGTCCCGCCCCTTCCATCTCCCCCCTCGCCGAGGGCCGTGGCATCTCCATTTCAGGCACCCTTGACTTGGAAGACGCAGCCGTCCCAGGGTCCTCCCACCTCGGCTTTGGGTCATCTTCCGGCTTTGCCTCATCCTCAGCCGTCAAGATGCCCAAGGGGGCCAAGGTCCCTATGGAATTTGAATTGGGAGCGGCTCTCCCCGGCAACCCACCCTCATGTGTTATGCCCTTTAACGAAGTCTACACGCCGTCCCAAACTGCCGTCCAGCAGCAAGTGAATTCGGAAGCGACGGGAGTGAACCTCATGCCTGCTGATCTTCAAGTCCAACTTGCCATGACGGGCTATTGGGGAACCCAAAACCGTGGACGTTCCGCCATCATCATCCCCGAAGAACATTCCGAATGCCCAGACATTAACGACTTTGGACCTCTCATCCCCGGTTCTCGCTCAGGATTTGAAGGGCCACCCTCCATGACACGTGCCAAGAAGTACATGTTTTCAGACGTGACGGACAAGCCCGTCCAGCCACGCTACCCTTACAAGATTAAAAAGCCAGACATTCGCGACTATGTGCCTCCCAAGCCGGTGGGCATCATGGTGGGAGAAGACGACGAGGTTGCGACGGCCATCGCCGAGGCTGGAGGTGCCACGTCGGGGGCTACCTGCTCATGCCTTCCACCCCAAATGATGATCTACTCCTCGGTCCAAGCCATGATGATTTCAGCCTACAACTACACGGCCCTCCAAGACACCCTCATGAAGAGAGGCCTCATTCTTGGTGTCAAGAATTACATTGTGTGGCCACCCCGCAAGGATCTTTGCTTATGTTCTCATATTGGACGTTACTATGCATCACGTTTTATTGATTTTTCAAACCGGATGAGGCTTCACCCCGCATCCAAAGAACTTGACCTCAAGACAACCATCCAGGCCCAAAACGAGGCCTTTGCAAACAAACTCCTTGGTGAAATCTTTTCCATCCAACAACAAAACCAAATCTGGAACTACGCGCGTGACGCTGGCCGGCTTCGTGGCCTGGATCCTCGTCCCGCCTTTGAGCCTGACGCCCCTCTCGTCGACAAGCCCATTGATTGTTTAGGCGCTTCCGACTTGCCTCAAGTCTTTGGGCCAGGTTTTGCCTCCAACCCAGACACCTACAATGCTGCAAGAACCCTGTCAAAACCTGCTTCGATTTTCCATGAAGACTTTAAGAAGTGGACGGGGATTGATTATTCTCAGCACTACAAGTACAAGGACAATGTGCCTATGCGTTAAACAATAAACCCTAACGACGTGGCTGACTTCTCCGGTTCTCTTTGGAAGGAATGACAGCAAAGGCAATTGCCATCCCAAGACCCATTCCTAGCCCCGTACACATCCTTTCAAATACTTTTACGAGTAGATTTCCCCAGTAACACATTGTTTGTGGGAGGGCAAAAAAACGGAATTCAAAAGATCAATAAAGAGAGGGTTTCCCACGAAATAATAAAATGTCTTCGTTCCATGTTCCCTATGACTCCACCCGACTTTCGGCTTACGATTTGAACCGGTGTTTTGGGCCATCTTCTGGGCCATCTTCTGGTTGGATCAACACGAACCGATCCTTAGTTTCTGATGACGGTGGTCTTGGAACCAACGGATCGTTTGACTATTGTGCCTCTACTCAACAGGGTGGAGGGGGAGGAGGTCCGCCAAGTTGTTCATGGGCTCAAGTGGAAATCGAAACCCAACCTCAAGCAAAGACGGCTTATTTTTCCTGCTCTGGACAGTTTGTAACGTGTACCGAACCAGGCCCCACCTCGATGTGTCATCACCAATCTTGTGGTGATCAGCCCTGTCAGAATGGTGGTTATTGTTTCACGGATCTCCACACAGAATACCCTTACAAGTCTCACTGTGTCTGTCCGCCCCACTACGGGGGAAGTGACTGTTCAAACTGCTTGTGTCGGCATGGTGGAAAATGTACCGCCAAGGGATGCGTTTGTCCGCCAGGTTATGTGGGAGACTACTGCCAGACCAAGGTCCCGGGTATCACGAAATCAATTCTTTGACCTCAACCCTAGTTCAAAACCCATTCATCCATTCTCTCCCACTTAGAAAATTCCAATGGCTTCATTCTCGTCCCTGATGATGGAATCTCTTTTTGCTTCTTTGAGCGGATCAGATGTCGACTCTTTTGAGGCCAAGACTACTCCTGCGTTGGAACTCTTTGCTGATCTTTGGAATGGCGGGTACATGACCCACATTTTTGCCCCATGGACCCTTGACGAAATCCGCAAAGACTATCCACGCCTTGCCGATTTTCTTGCCTACATTGCACCCTATTACCAAGAGTCCTACTGTCGAATGGGAAACTACTACCCAGCCCTTCCGCGTAACTTGACCCTTTCAATGATCCAGAAGGGCTATGTCGATTCTCGGCCCTACTACTCTTGGTTCGCGTCCCTCTACCTATCCATCTTGGTATTTCTTGACCAGGTCGATAGGCCTTGGGATGCTCTCCATACCGTCTTGCGAGCATGGATGCGATCATGCACCGGCATTTGGCACACCCATTCCTCTATTATTGAAAAGTTTCTGGCTTCCATTGGCTTCAGTCAATCCAAACCATTAGGTTTGCATCTGGAAGGAGGAGACCAAGACAAACGGATCGAGTGGGAAGACGGTGACGACCGGCGTTTCATTCGTCTTTGTGCTTGTTTTCTTACCGAAGCAATTCCTGGATCCAAGTGGGCGGCTCACCCCGTTTTGACTCGAGGACCAGATGAATTCCGTGTCGAATTTGCGCATTTCCCGCCCACCTTTGTCGTTCTCGACCAAGACCAAGAGCGTCCATCGTTTTGTAAACTTTTAGGGTTGGCTCAAGACATGTGGGGCGAGTTTCAAGTTCTTTTAGAGACAAACCTTTCGGCCTACCGCCCCATTTGGTCCCTCTTTCCTCTCCTAGCCCCCATCCTCAGGGAGAGGTTTTGTGAGGGTGACGATTCAAGCGGCGAGGAAAGTGACTCGAGTGGAGAGGAATCAAGTGACGACGAGGAAGACGAGCTTCCACCTCTCGAACCTCTTTCCGATGAGGAAGAACCTAGACCTTCTTCCATCTTGAAAGGCCTCTCATCCTTGTTGCATCATCCACCCTATGCCCATCCACCAAACGAAGAGGTCCCATCATCCGCCTCAAAAGGCTCATCATCCGCCTCAAAAGGCTCATCATCCGCCTCAAAAGGCTCATCATCCGCCTCAAAAGGCTCATCATCCGCCTCAAAAGGCTCATCATCCGCCCCATCAGCCGCCACACCACCCATCCAGGTAGAGTCTGAGGCTAGCCATCCAGTCCTTTCCAAGATTTTTGCAAACTTGGGATATGGAGAACATCAATCTGATTTTGCATCCCTCTTTCAAAATGTCGCGTCTTTTGTAGGACCGGAAATCGAAGCGGGTGGTCGTTTTGCGGGGGCAAAGCTCAACGAGCTGGCTCAAAACTTTCTTGAGCCACGCCTTGGAGGCAACCCACCAAGCTCTGGTTCCACCAATGAATCTTGAATGAAAAGGAATAAAAATATTTAAAATTTTGAGAATCACGAGATATAAGGCACCGACTTGAGGCGCAAGTAGGGTTCCACTGTAAAATGGCCACCCGAAGACACCACTAGGCGGTGGTTGAGGGCGTCAAAGACGGCTTCCGAGATGGTAGTCGGTCTCGAAAAATGACCAATAAAGCGTTCCATCGTCCGAATACCGCGTTTGTTCAGGGTTAAAAGGTGATCAATCGATGCAAGGCGATCAGGGGTGAGATAAGACAGGGTGGTAAAGGGAGCACCTGATGCCTCGTCCCCTTCCCCCGCCAAACAAACATCGATGGATGACGACACGAGGAACCCATTCTTGATAGGGTGGGCCATAGCCTTTTCAGTCACCTCTTGATCCACCGTGATTCCCTCAAGGGTCTTGATGCGAGAGATTAGCCAAAAGGTGCGGATACACTCGAGGAAAATTCCTTCAAGGGTCATTTTCCACGAATCACTCAAAAGGGGTTTGGGCACACGCACCAGGGGAGAGATGGAGCACCGCACCACCACCTCTTCTGTCTTGGCCTCTTCCTTGATTTCCTCCACACGGGTTGTTCGAGGTTTTGGTTTCTTTTTGGGTTTTGGTTTGACCGGTGGAGATGGAGGACCAAAGATTACTCGGCGATCGTCCTTGAGCCACGTGATGAGCTTTTGAATGGCCGCTTCGCGAGATGAGGCGAGGACGTACAGGGGTTTGCCGCAGGTCTTTTTGGCTTTTGCCGACTCACTTGGCGTCAAATTTCCGTCGTCTTCCAGATAATAGCGTTGCTTCCGAATCGGATGAGCACCAGGCTTACCATCCATGCGGGGAGTGGGAAGCTTGAGCTTGATTAGGTTTTGCATAGTAGAAATAGGAAGTGGCAGTGATTTATTAATTTAAATTGGGTGTTTTCCTTTTGACCGGCGTTTGTTGTTGACTGCATTTAGTACAAGAATAACAATTAGATTCATAACAATTCCCGTCACCATCCCCATGAAAAAGTAGGTCAGCATCCGCCCCGCTGCTGGATTTTCCTTACAAAACACGTGGTACTTGCGATAGAGTTTATGGTACCATTTTTCCCAGTGGTGAGACGGTGGCGAGCGAAAGACTCCTATGGCCATCTTGTGCATCGGCATAAAGGACCCGAAATCCACCAGGACTGCATCCGACACGACTGTCACACTGCTTCGATGGTTGGCGAGAACCTTTTTCAAAACTTCACGCAATTTTTGCGCATCCTTGGAGGTATAAGAGGTGATGGGTTTTTTAAAGGTCGTCATGGCATCAATGGCGGCAAGAAGAAAGGGGTGGGCCGGCCTTGACGCCATGATTCCTCGCTTAATTTTGGACTCTCCCCACAAGGGTTTTGCATTGGCAACAAGAATGCACGATGCTGAAGGATAGGCGAAGCGTTCGAGGGACCCACAGGCTTCAAGGTCATAGTCAAGATAGACGCCGCCTATTGCTGCAAGAATCGTGACTCGAGCAACAATGGATTGAAGCCATGGGCATGACGAGGTGCCATTAAAAATGGGCAAAAGCTGGGGAAATTGACGGTGGATCAGGGCCTTCACCCGGTCACCACGCCAATGAATAATCTTGTGCCTTGGGTGGTAATGGGCCCAAGAGGCAGACATGTCAGTGGGGGGAGAGGCTTCCTTGCCCAACCACACAAAGTGAAAAATCGGAGGGAGGGAAGAAGGGCGGTTATGAGGTGGTGGAGGGTGATAGGCTCGAGGCCCAAATGAAGAACGATACATTTTTTATTAGTGGCCTGGTCTTAAAATTCCCGCTATACAAGAAAATTTTATTACGGATCCAAGGTTCGAGCTTCGCTCTTACCAGGCCTCTACAAGTCGAGAAGTTGAAAGTTTCATTCTCTGGGGAAATGGATCTAAGCCTCGACGGGTAAAGCCGCAAGAAGTGCTTCTACACGGGCCAAAACATCATTGGAGGGAACTGGACGCGTGATGACTTCCCTGCGGTTTTCGGTATTGTCGATCGTCGTCTTTTCTTGGGACTCGTCGACCGGGCCGTCAATGCATTCGGCGACACATTGGTTCCCCGATTTCCACCAGTTACGGGCACGGTAGAGGGGTGCATTGTCTAGACGGTGACGGCGTTTGGGACGGGACGTGTTCCCCAAGGGACACTCGAGGGAAGCCTCGCAGAGAGAGGAGTTGTAGTTGGAGGCAAAGATACGGCGGAGACACAAGGAGGTGGTGCCGGGGCCTCCCGGCCCGGACGAGCATCCACAAGTTGTGGAACCCCCACCATAATGATCCAAAATCGAAGGGCCCATTCCGGAACCAGCACATCCTGAGCAGCCACGAGAGCACATGTTTTATTGTAAAGAAGGGCAAAAAAACATTGGGGCGATTTGTGATTTTCAATTCTATGGTCCAGAAGAGATTTCATCTCTATGCCAAGTAGAACGAATACCATATTTTGCCAAGCAAAATTGCTCGGCTTACACTTCCCATTCACCTAGGGTGATATGGTTTCGGTATCTGAAACTCAAGCCACTATAATATGAATTGTCACTGTTTGAAAAGGTAGATCAATAAATTTACCTCGCAATTAGGAACCCGCGTTTTGCCTTGAGATCTTTGAAGCCGAGTCCCGCCTTTGATGGTGCCTCACTATCCCGATGGCGCTTATTCAAAAACTTGACCCTTGAAAACGTCTTTTCTAAATAGTCTGGGTCTGGCATGCCAATCTCGACATAGGTTAGAAAGAGGGCTCGACAACAATAGGATTTGACTCGGAGTATATCAAGTGCCTCTGCAGGGGTCAGCCTTGCCCTAGATTGCTTCGTGGCCTTTTCACTCTTGGCGTTTTGACTCTTGGCACACAAAGCACGCCGGGCCACCACGTGTTTTTCAAAAGCAGCCTTTCGTGTGGAATTCGCACCTGCCCATTCTACGACTTTGGCATAGGGAAGGCTTAGCAGCATCGAGTAGGTTTCTCTTTTGTTTGCAACGACACGAAGGCAAGTGAAACATCGAATTGGAAATTCCATGGCCAAGTTGGTGTGTGGTGGTTTGAAAGTGACGGTTTGAAAGTTGTAAAGAAATCCATATGGCCCAACACAATATGAATTGTCGGTGTTTCAAAAGGTACATGAATAAAATTCCCTGTCATTCCTTGTAAAATTGTGTTAGGCCCTAGGTCTCGTCGTTGGGTCCATGACCTGTATGACATTTCAGTAGTGGTCAAAGACCACTGGTAATCTTTACATGATCAATGTCGGGTCGAGCCATAAATTTTTTTTACATCAAAAAACCCGTATACATTTTCTTGGCCTTTTTCCAAATGCAAAACGTCTTTTCCAACCAGGCTCGTTTGGAAGATTGTGATGGGCGTCACTTGACCCTATGGGAAAAGACGCTTAAATTTTATTGTGACACTGTGGTCCATGACCAATCCGTTGAGGCTGCAATGGCAACCTTGCGTGACTTGGCCATTGATTTGCATGAAGGAAATGCTGCAAACATTGTGCACTACAAGTCCATGCTGCGCAAGATTTTACTTTCGACACCTGACCTTTGGTGGTCCATCGGGCGTGCCAACCAGGGAGGGGATGTAACCCTTGGCCAAGCTACAACCCACCTGGCAAGTGTCTTGGATGAGAAAGATGCGCTTCCTTCCCATCCAATTTTTTCATGGGGATCCATTTGTCAAATCATTCGCTATTATCCCTCCCATTTTATTGTCTTTGCACTTGAACACCTCGATCGGGATACCCCTTGCGAGGCTCCCATTTCCGAAGAACTTGTCGTTTCTGCAGCATCCGCAGCCGACAAGGTCATTTTGGTCTACCAGACGGCTACACATCCCCTCCCCGTCACCGCGGCAGTTTTGCGTGAAATCTGTGTCTTTGGCGAGTGGAAACGCCACTTGAGGGCATTGCTTCCCGCCTACCTGGCCGCCCATCCGGACGCTGCATCCTTGATTCGAAGCGTCATGGACTGCATTCCCAACCAGATACAGTTCTTTTTGGACCATATTCCCTTGCAAGCCTGGAGGTCCTTTCCTCACCTACTGGAGGGGTTGATTGAACATGGGCCTCAGGACACGAGCGTCTTGGCAAAGGTCATCACCCTTGTCCTTCAAGCCGTAAACACCGAAGGAGAAGATCCCATCCCTCGAGTGGGCGCTCTTGCCGCCTGCACCCGCCTCAACCTTTTGCGCATTTTACGTGTCATCCTCAAGTCTCCAACCTATGGAGACGGTGAGGACATTGAACCACGTGTGCTGTCGGACCTCTTTGCGAGTGCCATTCGCCACAACTCCCATGAGTGCATTGCCCTCCTTCACACCGAGTACCCAGACGTCCAGTTTGGACCTCAAGAGGTGAGTGCTCTCTTGGGAGCTTCACGTGCCACCCAGGTGATGTGCTACAATGAAGAATTGACCAAGGATTTCACCATGGCCTACCATGTGGATCTTCAAGACCTTTTGGGCCACCTTTCGAATCTCTTTCGCACACCCTCCCCCCAAAATCATCGTCAAGCAAATTTGATTTTATTCTTGTGCCGCATCTTGGTGAAACATTTAGAGTTACACCCACGAAAAATGGAAGACAAACATGTCTACCAAGTGCTTCTCAAGGGCTTCCTGGACCGGGAGGTTGGGACTACCCTCTTGCCCCGTTTCCGGCATCTATTGACTGCGTCCAACCTTCGAGCCCTGGCGTCGGATGCACCCTTCCTTCTGGCATCCCTAGAACTTGATCCACCCATTCATTTGTGGAAAACATCCAAGGGAAATCTCGTGCCATTCTACTTGACAGTCCACCAAGCCACACCAGCTCCCACAGGTCTCCACGCCACAATTGCCCTTGATTTTTATCGTCATGTGCGCAAGGCGGCGGAAGTCTTGGGTCGGTTTGACAGGCGAAGGATCGGTTGCCTGTGGTCTGATAACCCTTTCGTCTCTCGTCGATGTGCCCTTGAGTCGTTGCGGACGTATGAAATTTCCGTCTATGCCATCATTCTCCATGCCTCCGACACCTCACTTCCCTTGGTATGGCGGTCGAACCGTGCACGCTTTCTGTCCGCGTCAGTTTCATCCTCGGGATCTCTTCCTTCGGCTGTGGTTGGCAGGCAAAAAGGTGATGGTGAGATGCCCCCAAAAGAACTGATTGAAGTTTCTATGCTCGACTTGGATTCCTGTCAGGCCTTTCGCCTCGTCCAAGAGTGTGTGGGAGGCGCCACACCTTCTCTCTATGACCCAGTCTACGTGGAGGACAAAGCGTGTGGATGGGTGGGTTCTCTTCCCACTTCCTCCAACATTTGCCTCCAGGCCAAAGGCATCACCTTGCCACCCATCTACTTTGTGTCAATCCGACCCCTGCCTCCCTCGTCCCTCTCATGGTCGGCCATGATGCCGCGTCCGTCACTCAAGGCTTCTTTGAGCACTGGACCCAGCAGATTATCAGAAGAACAAGGAGAAAGACGAAGCCCACGCCGAGGCCAACAACCGTGCACCACAAGGCGGTATTAGACGATTTTTGGGGAGGCGTGTGGCTTGAATGGCCCGATCGCATGTTTTGGATGGCTGTCAAGACGGCCTGGTAAAGGCCAGACATGTCGTGGCGCATCGCCCGAAGTTTTCGTCGGAGGCGTTTCGATTGGCTGCGCAAGCGCCATTCCAAGTAGGTCACCATCGCATGGCCGTGGTTTGCTGGTCTCGGATAAAAGTCAGAGTCAGTAGTAGAAAGATCGTCATCATCGGGTGGAGGGGCGTGAAGGGGGGTGGGCAAGAGTTGACGTGGAGGTGGACTCGGGGCCATTGCCAAACGGTGGTTTTCAGAGGGTGGCTGGGGCAGTCCATCAAAATGGATGGTTTGGGGAAGTTGGGATAGGTGGGACGGATGAGACGGAGGCGGACCATGAGACGGATGGATCTGGCCGGCCAGGGTTTCCCCTGGCCTTTGATAAAGTGCCTCCCTATACATGAGGGAAGGCAAAGGATTTTCGATTGGCGACCCCAATTCAGAAAAGGGTCCTCGATGCATTGAGCATGTGATTTTTTTATTCTTGACAATTCAGATCAAGGTCGCCAACAATAGACTTTTAACTTTTTATGGCCCAACACAATATGAAATGTCGTCGTTTCAAAAGGTAGATGAATAAAATTCCCTATAAAATTTGTGTTGGTATGGCCTCCGGCCAACCTTACAGGCTACGCCATAAGTGTACGAAAGGTGAGGGCCCTAAAGATTGGGCTTTTGCCCAATCATTAATGATCGACTACGTCGATCTTTAGGTCTCGTCCGACATTGTAGTTTTGCAAAGCAAAACTATGTCGGGTCGAGCCATATTTCGAGAAGAGATTTTTTTTTTGTACAAAACTCCTAATTGAACAACAAGTGGTCGCCCTTGTTTTCCTCATAGTCGCGTGTCAAGTCAACGTCCTCTCGTTGGGGATCGGGCGACCTTCCAGCCTCTTCATCATCATGGGGGTCATAGACGGGTCTGGAAGTGTCAGAGGCAGGTGGCGATGGTGGAAGAATTGCTGGCTCGTGGGACGCTACAGAGCCATTTGTCGAGCTTTTCGCCGATTTTGGCGACAAGTCATCCCTTTTCCCCTCTTGGCTTGAAGAGGCTCTGCGAATGGCAGTGGGGGGTTTTTTTCTCGAGGCAGCCAAGCGCAGGAGGGCACTATTGGCCTTTGTTCTTCCTCCGGATGTTCCGCTCGGACGTCCCCGTGGTGGCGGTTGTCGTTGGGTGCCTCGAATCCATGAATAGTTGGGGTCTGGGTCTTCCCCCATCTTTCCAATGGGAACCATAATGTCGGGAAGGTAGGTCGTGTCGGTCTGGTGCATTGACGCTTGGTAAGCATTGATGGAGGCTTCAGACAGAGCTGGAGTTGACTTTTTGATTTCACTCATTTGGGTCATGACAGACTTCATCAAGAGAGCATGGGGTGTCCGGTGGTTCCAATCCCGGTCATACTCAAAGCGAAGACGTGCTGAAATGTCACTAAATTCATTCGACGCTTCACGAAAGGCTGCCTCCTTGGATTTTGGGTCCATAAAAGCCAAGACGTTTGACAATGACCCGACAACCATGGTTAAAACCGCAGACAAGCCACGAACAACGCGTTCAGACGTTGATAAATCTTCCTCCAAAAACGCCGATTCAATCCCTTGGACACCCAGCCAAGCAGACAAGATGAGAGTGGGAATGGCCAGAGCATACAAGAGCTTTGAATACTTTTGAGATTCCTTCCAATGCATGATAAAGTTCCCACGCGCCTTTTCCATCCATTCCTTCAAGGTTCGGTTGGAGTGCGGGTTCCATCCCCTGTTCTCCAGTTGCCAATCATCAAACAAGTCCCTTGCCATTTCAAAGGTTTCATCTGCGTCTGCCATGGCCATGGTGCGAAAGGGGATATAGGTTGTGAGTTTTCCATAAAGTATTTTGAATTTATTCTTATGGCCCAACAGGAAATGAACTGTCAGTGTTTCAAAAGGTACATGAATAAAATTCCTTATAAAATTTGTGTTGGTATGGCCTCCGGCCAACCTTACAGGCTACGCCATAAGTGTACGAAAGGTGAGGGCCCTAAAGATTGGGCTTTGCCCA
>Ga0180434_10002979_pt1 | contig 21890 bp, 34 predicted proteins | sample SS_ome_7_FD_132453 | JGI IMG/M metagenome (GOLD analysis project Ga0180434, IMG submission 132453) | Hypersaline lake sediment archaeal communities from the Salton Sea, California, USA - SS_1_D_2 metaG | ecosystem: Environmental > Aquatic > Non-marine Saline and Alkaline > Hypersaline >...
GAACAACTGGTCACAACGCAATTTCGCACGCGTGCGGGAGGTACGTACTCCTCTAGCTTTTTCATATACTCCAAAATCTCGGGTCGATAATACCCGTTATAGTTCGTCAACACGAACTCCCGCTGCCACGTATGGTCCCGATCAACCGTCTGCCATTGCACGTCGCTCTTCCACAACGCGTCAACCAGCTCCGGCCGAGCCGTGCACACCGATTCCACATACTCCCGCTGACGGCCGTAGGCCTTCGCATGGTCGTACATCTCGTTCGCGTTGCGATAGTACGAGTCTTGCAAAAAATGCGCAAAACTCCCCCGCACGGTTGCTCCCAGATAACGCGCCAGTGGAATCCAGCTATGCGGAGGGCTCTTCACCACAACACCGGGTTCCTCAGCGATCTGCCGCCAGACCTCCAGCCACGCACCGTATTCATCCGCGTACCGCTCCCCCGAAGGGAGTGTATTTAGGTCGATCGTCATTTCAGTTTCCTCACGGTTTCCATTTCCCGACGCCATCGGTATTGAGCACGCCGCTCAAAGTCCAACCACCACTCCACCTCCACGCGAAGATTGTGCTTGCCCCCGCGCACCGACAACCCGCCAAACGTTTTCCAGCGGCCGAACTTACACGGCCCCAACTCCCAATTCGTCGCATCCACCGAAGACCAGGGCACGAAAAAGACTTCCTTTTCTCCCCCAACGCCGAACCCGTGTATCCACTTCGGCCAGACCCGGGCGAAACATTGCCCGACAAAACGATACCACTCCTTGCCGTGCTTTCCAGAAATGCCGCCGAGCGCAATCCGAGGGTAGTCGCGCGCTAAACTATACAGCTCTTTTTCTGGGGTTCCGAAATGAAACGTGGGAATCGCCTCCACCCCCTGTCGCCACATCTCCTCCGTATTCTTTAGCGTGCCCCGCCAATCCCCAATCACGTCCAAGCTGAAAACATGGGTGAGCTTCGGGTCCGTGGCCTTCAACTTCTTGCATACGTCAATATAGTCTTGCAATTTGATTTCCGTACCACTATTGAACGCAGAGAACGCACCCGAGTCCATCACCCAATCACGAAAATTATAACGATGCCTCTGCTTCAAAAACATGTCCAGATAAACGTAGGACACCAGCAAAGAGGGCTCAGGTGTTCCTGTCAACCCCTTCGCCAGCGCCTCGGGCGGTCCGCCGTACGCTAAACGAATGGAGGTCACTTATCGCCCTCCCCAAAGAAGGCAACGATTCGCTCCGCGTCCGAGCCCGTGCCCGGCAAATAGGAATCCACGACAGCCCATTGCTCCGGGGTGAACTCTACCACGTGTTTCGTCGGGGCCGACACCGCCTCCGGCAACGGCTCAATCTCGGGCGGGGACCATTCCGCCGCCAAAAGAGGCTCGTACTCATGCTCCTCCCAGCCAAGCGCGGTCAGGTCCCACCCCTCGTCCCGCAAGGAAAACATAGTCTCGCTCAGCAGTTCGTTATCCCACACGGACAGCTCACTAGTCCGATTTAGAGCCAGCGCCAGCGCCTGCGCCGTGGCATCGTCTACGTCGATAATCTTGCACTCCGCGTCGATCCACCCCATTTCGCGCATCACCGCGAGGCGTCCGTTGCCGCCGATAACGTGTTGCGTGCTCTTTTGCACCACGAGCGGCTCCACCTGCCCGAACTTTTCGAGCGAGAACCGGATTGCCGCCTTGTTTCTTGCGTTGTGCAAATTTGCGTTGCCGGGCAACTCCTTCAACGTGTCCAGACGCAACACCGTGTCCACTACTTCTCTTCTTGTATCTTTCATTGTTGTTTCCCTTGTTTCTTTCCGGGGGTCTGTTTCTGCGTCACCGGATTGGCGGGCGTCTTGAGCGTCTTCGGTAGTTTACCACTTGCATCCGCGGGTCGCATACTGTTCAACCGGGACTGCGCCTGCTCCCGACGCAACGTGTCAATTTCATCCTCCAACGACTGCCGCTCTGCACTGGCCTCCTTCGTAAGCTCATCCACAAAAACGGGTCCCGAAGAGGTCATCATAAACGCGCGGTCCCCGCCCTCCTCATACGGGTCCAAGCCGAGAGCCCGTCTCGCCTCGTTGAGCGTTTCAATAGCATGCTCCACGTATCCAACGTGAGTCAGCATCTCCATATTTCTATCCCGAATATCCAGGGGGTCGAACTTCAACGAAACAACCCGCACGCCAAGCCCCAACCGAAATAGTCGGTTGAGCGCGTCAGCCCACCTCCTCTGAGAAGGCTCCACGATACGGTCCTTGTATATTTCAGCTTGCGACAACCCCTTGCCGCTCCCTAGCTCACTGCTCTCAGCAATACCCAAGATGGCGGGACTGACCCCGTGCGCCGTCAAAATTCCATCCCTGCTCGTTTCCCGCGTCGCCATGTATGAAGACGTTTCTAGCTCCGCGTCCAGTTTTTCAAACCGAACCTTCACCTCCCCCTTCATCGACGGGATGGGCACAACCAGCGTCTTGTGCGCGCGGCCTTTCACATGCGTGTGGAAATATTCCGAAATCAATTTCTTCACTGAGTCAGACAGCTTAGCACCCTCAATCACCACGACGTACCGGGGAACCGTATTATGTTCAAAATATTGTAGGATATAATCTCGGATGTGCACCTTTGTCAGCAGGTCCCCCATCGCCGGGAGTGCGTCCGTCATACCATAGTAAATCGTATTCGCATGATGGCGGGGCACCCAAACAATTTCATTCGCAGCCCGACCAAAATTCCGCGTCGGCTTGCCTGTTTCCCGGTCCACCATGTTCCACGTCAACTTCTTCGCATCCAACGGCCCGTCCTCCCGCGGATTGTAATAGTCTTTGTGCCCGGGAGTAGCGTCTCGATTGCTCAGTACCTTGTGACCGAATGGCTGATAGTAGATGTACCTCTCCGGCCCGACCAGTTCAACCCACCCCACAAACCCCCGCAACGTGCGCACGCGTACCGCGGGGATATGTGCCAATTTCGTCACGACCATGTTCTTATTTCGGATTACCTCAAGCGCCGCCCACCCGACAGCCTCGTTATCCATCGCAGCCCGTGCTAATGTCCCCTCAAACCCGATGATTCCATTACACTCCTCAATGAATGTCCGAATCACTTTTGTCTCAGCCGCCACGAGCTTCCGCGTCTTGTCGTCCGCCTTTGCCGGATCATATTCCCCGCCGTCCGGTGCCTCCGAAGGCTCCAGCGTGTACGGGCGACCTACCGCGTCCGTTGCCTTGACCTTGCATGCCCGATAATGTGTCTCGTCCACCTCCAAAAACATGCTCAGCAACTCAGGCGGGTACGGGGGCTCCACAAACTCCGCCTCGTGCAGCTTCAAATCGTTTCGACCGATTTCCGCCTTGCTCTGCGTAGACCCTTCAACCATTTTGGCAACGTCCAGCGTCCCCAGATTCTTCGCCTCCTTATGAACGCGATCCGAGGGGATGCCCCGCATCGATTTTTTCATCACCGCCCGCACCACGTCGTCCGCGCTGACCACTTTATTCTCGTCTGTGATAAACGCCTCCGAAATGACCACCTCGCCCCCGTCGAGCACGGCACTCTCCCGCAGCGCGTCCGCAAGGGGGCCGGTCGTTAGTACCTCCTCGTCCTCCGCACTCTTTTCCACACGCGCCTGAAGCGCCCCACAAATCTTTCGGGCAGCCGTGTCACTCTTGCCCTTCTGTTTCTGGTCAGCAACACACGCGTCAAAATCCGGGTATCCTGCGAAAGGAGACATCACCAACTCCCTCAAAAAATCATGCGATTGTAATACCGTCCAATAGCGACTCTTCCATTAAATCCGCCGCCAACATGTCATATAGGTCAGCATGTCGTGCGTGGTCCGTACCCTTCGTCCACTCGTACCTACTATTCCCGCGCGTATCCTCCACAATCTGCCGAACGGGGACGCACATTTCCTTCACCCACTGCCCGCTCAAAATGCTCGCATAGTTCTCGGGCAGTATATTTTTCTTCCTCCGCAATTGGGCGAAAGCGCGATCCATAGCCTCCGTTCTGTCTACGTTGATAATGCGGTCTTTCAAATCGTACGTCTGCCGCCTATCCGTACCCTCCCCGCGGTACCGACACATCCACACATCACATCCGGCAAGCTCCTGGAACTCCCGCGAAACCATTGTCTCGGGCATCGAGTCAATGACGCACTTCTGCACATTATATCGCTCTACCAGCTCACACAACGCGTCCAAGTGAGGGGGCACTTTACCGACAAAGAGCATCCGACGGCGACCCCGAACCGGCTGACTAATACGCACGTCAAAAGAAGCCCCCACGTCCACGCCCATCGAACAGTCTTCCTTGGAACGGTCCGCAGCAATAAACGCGCAGTCGGGTTGAATCTTAACGTTATACCCATCCTCAACACATCTATCCAAGAGCTGCTCGTTCACCCGGTTACCGACCGCCGCAAACGGGAGCCCCAACTCCGAAGTAAAAAAGTGCTGAAGCAATCCGGGGTCCGACTGCGCCGCTTGGAAATTCACCCACATATCCGCAATCGGGTTGATGGTGGCACATAGCTTTGAAATATGATACCCCTCACTCGTAGTCACTTCCGGGCGTGCCGCAATCCACACGCCATCCCGACTATCCCTCACCAACGTACCTCCACACCGCGGACACACGCACCGAATATCGCGGCGGCATCCGGGCTCCCATTCGCTGTCCCGCAACTGATAGGACACAACCGTGCCCTCATCGTCTGTAACGTCTTCCACTACCACACGGAACCAATCCAGCTCTGCCACCTCCCCGCAATCCTGACACGGCACGTTCCACTCCCGGCCGTCCGACTTCTTCAAAAGTGCGTTGATGCCCTTGTTTGGCAGGGTAGGATTTCCAATATATCGCTGGAACTTGTAGAGAGAAGCGCCCAGACGGTCAATAGCGTACATCAAGTTTCCCTGATCGCACTCGTCCACTTCGTCCACGTACAGCACGTCCGCCGGGTGCTCCCGAAAATCGGCAAGCACGTTAGAGCCCACATATTTAATTACGCCGCGCCCAAAGGACTTGAGCACAACGCTATCAAAGAACCCCGCATCAACGACCGTCTTGTACCGGGGCACAGACTGGACGCACCGATTGATTCTATTTTGGACATACGTGCCGCGATGCTCAAACTTCGGCAAAACGAAAAACAGCGACAGGCCAGAGTACGCCATCGCCAAGTGATCGACAATCATCCACTCCGACTTTAGACACTGCGTTGATCCCTGGACAACAATGACCGGGGCGGTGGAGCTGTAAAGCGACTTGATGTGCGGAAACCGAGAAAAGTCCAACCGATCCCCGTGCGTGTTGATATGGTCATTGCGAGCAAAATCTAATCGCTGGCTCTTCACCTCCAGCAACTTCACCCCAACCATCTCCGCGTCGCTTGCCCACTTACTCATCGTCTTCGTCCTCCAGCCCGGGAATCTGCTCCTGCAACCGCTTCATCTCTGCCCTGATTTCTTCCTTAGTTCGACGAGGCCCTTTGCGTTCTTTCGCCGTACCCTGCTCCCCACCCGCGGGCGCTCGTTGCCGTGCCGAGTCGTCCGTAATGATTCCCAGCTTGATAAGCAAATTGATCGCGTCCACTTTACAACGACGGCGGCACTCTATCAGCTTCGCCTTCAAGTCCAGAAACTTCTCTGGACTATTTGCCGTCACTTCTTTTTCTCCACGGGCATCCCGGAATCGAATTACCCCGTCGGGCTTTATCAGCTCAATCTGCTGCGTAAGAAATTCAATCTCCTGAATCAATGCAGAGTACCGCTCTATGGCGATGGAAAAACGAGACTCCCCGCCCATGAATTTCTCAAGCTCCTCACGGTCCTCCCGGAGCCAACGATAGATGGTAGCCTGGGAACGGCTAAACTCCCGCGACAGCGTAGAAACAGAATGCCCCCGAGCGTGCAAGATACGAGCGCGCCTTTTAAGCTCCTCCACCGAAACGTCTTCGGCGGGGTCCTCCAGCCACGCAGCCGGGGCCGCCTTCTCTTCTTTCTCCTCCTCCGCAGCCGCCTTGAGAATATCCGCGAGAACGGGGGGCATCAATGGCTTGTCTTTTTTTGACATAAGGACATCTCGTAAAGGTGCAAATGATTCTCATACTTTATCACACCCGAGATTCGCTGTCAAGCACTTGCACGCGCGTGCAACCTCCGAGAAGAACCGACACTCGTACGGAAAAGATATGGCCTCCATCGCAATCCGTACAGCCGGTTCAACCATTCCACGGGATACCCGGCAGACAGCCGGACCCTCATCAGGGGGCACGCAAAAGACGACCCGCGCATCCTCATAGAGAAGTTCAAACTCCGCAAGATGCAACACCATCAACAGGGGGGTGAGCACGTTTGCGGTCACATGCGTGGATAGATCGGCAAACGTCAGTTTCGTGGGACTGCCCGCGGCCTGAAAAGTAGGACAAGCGCACACTCCATCAAATAGGAGGCCATCTCCCACCCACTCCGCAATCGCAGCCGTCGCATGATGTGGCTCCTCCAGACGTGCGGGGTACCACGTGACACCCGCAACCCGGCAAGGCTCGGGCTGAACCGCATGCACACTATGCCCGCCCCCTCGCAAGGTGCTCACCACGTCACCTCCAAGGTGGGAAGATGCGTCCAGTACGACTATATTTTTACTATGCACGGCAACCCGCCTCTTCTCTGCAAACGCAATGTCAAAAGGACTATCAACCACCACGAATATCCTTCGGCACCTGCGCACCCGTAGGAACAACAATTTGTGACTTTTTGGGTCGTTGCGCCGACGCCTGACGCACGCCCTCCGCAAACTCTTCAATCGCGGCCGCAGCCACGGGCGCATCCGCATCCGCATCCGCGCCGCTCTGTTGAAACAGCGAGTCCACCACTGCCATCAAGACAAAGATGGTCCGCTGTTGCGCCATCAGTCGCCCCCGGATTGCGACCAAGTTTTCCGCGAGCGATTGGGGGTGCACCGCGCCCCCGGGGCCGACTGCCAATTGCAAATCTGGCTCCGCCTCTTGTAGGGCCGCCGTCAATCCCCGGGTTGCCTCCTGAACCGCCGCCGCATCCCAAATATCGTGCATTTTTAGCTCCTTTTACCGTCTTTAGCTTCGATTGCCGCCAAATCGCCCGAAATCCTCGCAGATCGGCCCGTATGAGCCCGATCAGCTCCAATCTGGCCCAAAACCCGCGCCCCCGGCATACGGGGGCACACGGGCTCCCATGGGGCCGATCCCCTATTTCGCCGCCGCAATTGCATCCGCAGCCGCGTCCCGCTTGCCGGGCTCACCCCCCGGCTCTTGAGGCGCGGCACCCTCTGCCGGGGCCGGGGCCTCTGCCGGGGCCGGGGCCTCTGCCGGGGCCGGGGCCTCTGCCGGTTCTGCCGGGGCCTCTGCCGCCAACGCACGGAGCAGCGTGTTCCACCGAGCAACCGCCGCCCGGTACTGCTTCCGCACCTCTTCCCGGTCCGCGGCCGCCGCGGCACCCAATTTCCGCCTCGTCTCTTGCAGAGCAACCGCCGCCGCGTTTTTAGCTTCCGCCCGTGCGGCGCGCAGTGCGTTATTGATGTCAACCAGCTTCGCGTCCCGGTCCTTTCCCAGCTCCGCCACCTTGGCTTCAACTTGCTCCCGGGTTGGAATCTTTACCTCGCTCATTTCCATGTCCTTTCATTAATCGTTCTCGCCCCGCCGCCAATCGTTTCGCAGCGTGGTCACACAAAAAAGATACGGCCTCGCAAAGAAATTGCAAGACGCCTAAACACAACCACAAAATTTTCATTCCTTGCCCCTGCGCTGTATAGCCTCGTACACCTCCCGACGATGTACGGGGACTGACTTATCCGCCGCGATACCGATGCGAACTTTATCTCCGCGGACCGCTACTACTCGAATCACAATTTCGCAATCCCCAATGACAATCTCCTCATCCTTTTTTCGTGACAAGACCAACATGCTAATCCTCCTCCTTAAAGGGTAGGTATTCATCCAAACACGGCAACAGCTCCCGCAAAGAAATTCCATGCTCGTCGAACACCCGTTGCCTCTTCAAATACTCCGCCGAGAGTAGCGTCTGCGCCTGATCGTATTTTGCTTGGAACCCCGTGAACTTTTCACCCGCCGCCTCCTTCATTGCCTCCTCCAACGTTTTAAGGCGTTCCCGAAAATAGGTGGCCTGTCGCTGTAGAGCAATAATTCTACTACACTCCTCCACATCCGTCGGGCGCACGGCGTCCAACTGCGTCTTCGCCTTTTGCGCGTCCGCAACACGCACCATGACCGAAATCACAGCATCTTCCATTTCCGGGTGGTCCTTTATAGCGAGGTCCGCCTCCAATCGAATCTCTCTATCCTTGAGACTCCGAAGCAGCTTCCGCAACCCAGACAAATCCGTGGGCAATCGTTTCGCCATAGTATCCTCCTATCCTAAGGGTCCGCATTTAACACACTCACACACCTTACAATACTTTCGCAAGACCGTAATTTGTTTTTCAGATAGACTGTCCGTGGGCACTTTCAAAAGCTTCGGCACAATAGTCCACCACTTACAAAAACCGTAATCCCAGTAAAGGCGAGCCAATTCCACCACCTCTACATGTCCGCCCCCGGTGACGCCGGACTCCCCCGAAACCGCGGCCCACAAGTCCGCCTCCGGGTCCGCCTCCGGGTCCGCCTCCGCACGAATTACAGGTCGCCCGTCAGCCAAGAAGGGGATGATACCTGTCTGTAAAGCCGCGGCCGCCGCCTCCCGTCCCACTAAAAGGGAAGCGCATCCGTTCTCAAAGCATACCAATATATCAACGCTACGAGAGGCGGGAGTCACCGCCAATACCCGCCTTCCCCGTCCCCCGCATAGATCACACTTCATCGGGTCCTCTGCGTCCGACACATCACGCAACCGCACAAGAAAGGGACGATACCTCTTGTATAACTGGTCTGCCAACTCCTTGTCTGGTGTGCGAACCCCGTCCATTCCGGCCCTCCTTTTAGGCTGTACGAACCATACTTTCTCTCATCTCAATAACGTGCGACGGAACGTTAAACTGATGCCACCACCGATTGCTCCCGTACCGCTCCACGTACCGAGAAGTCGCCCGTACATTCTCCGCAACAGCGAACGCGTCGTCCAGCACGCAACTAGACTTGAACGCAAGCCATCCGCGGCGACTGACTAGTGGGGTATCGTCGTCATCGTGGGGCTGAATAAGCACCGCGTTAGAGTGCCGACTGTCCCGATAGAAAACAACCCCCAACGACCGCAGATAATCTTCAGCCGCGGGGTCCTCGTACGGGTCCCCCGGCAACTGAAAAGACATCCGTAAATCATAGGGTAATTCTCGTATCGCATATAATTGAGCTTGCAAGGGTTCTCTCCTCTCTGCTTGACGGCGGCGGCGACGGCGGCGACGTGTCATATCGTTTCCTCTCCCGAGTACCTTTTATGTTCCCGCTTGCCCGAACCATACTTTTCGTCAACCGCCGCACGCAGTTTAATGCGAGCCGCGTTCATTTCGTGTATCTTCCTTACCACGTTCTCCACACAATCAGGCGTGTCACATGCGCGTACCCGGTCCTCCAGCTCCCACTGCGCCCGATTGCTTTCGTATAGCCTAATGTACTCCCCGAACGACGAGGGGGCAAGGCCGACCGTCCGATAAATAGCGCGATATAGCCGGGTAAACTCTTCTTGAATCGCCTTGCCGCCCAGCTTGCGACTTTTAAGGTCCAGTATCGTCAGCCGGTCTAGCGCCTCCCCAACACCCATTTCGACCCTCACCGTACGCTCTTTACCAAACAACCAGCTCATCGGACCCTCCCTATCGTAGTGTACGGACAACGTTTATATGGACACCCCTCCTCAAGCCGACAGCACTCACAGAAATTTCGCTCGGCTTGCCAAAGAGCACCCCACGCAGTCAAAGACGCGGAGTGCCCCCCGCCACGCTCATGCACAACAGCGGCACACCGAGCCTCCGCCTGTTGCTTGCGCCGCAAAAGCGTCGTAAGTGTCTCGTCCGACAACAAGCGGATCGCATGAGACACCCGAGCTATTTCCCGGCGCACTTTCTTGAGCTTGCCGTGCACCTCTTGCCGAGTTCCCGCTTCCAATTGCTCCAAAAAATGAAAAGCGGGCAGCTCCCGGCTGACTTCCTTCTCGTACCACTTTAACCGCTCGGACCGCGGGGCGTTCCGCAGCGTGTCAGGTAGTGCCTCCATGAGATTCTCCCTCCAAGTAATCCAAGTAATCCGAAACCGCCCTCAAAAGGTCGGCCGTCGCACGGGCGTCTCCGAGCGCCCTATGCGCATCCTTTATTTCCACGTCAAACTGCGAACATGCCTTCTTCAAAGACCAGCTCGGGCAAGAGATGCCCCACGCCGCAAAAATACCGTACAGCATACTCGCCGCGCAAAACGGAGTCACACTATGCGGGAAACCCAAACGATTTCGCACGTACGCCGCCCGCAGTACCGCAGTATCGAACGAGGCATGCCACGCCACCAGTCGAGTGGCGTTGAAGTTCGTAAACTCCGCAAACCCCCGCCACACGTCCGGCCACTCACTCGCCGCCTCCAGCTCCTCCACCTTGATGCCCGTCAAGGATTGACAGAACGGGGTGAACGCCGAAAGATTTGGGGGGCGAACTAAGGACGAATACGTTTCCAACACCTCCAAGTCCGTGGACACCCGGACCGCGCCGATTTCTACAATACTCGGCAAACCGCAACCGCCCGCCGCGTGCGCCACTCCAATATCAGTCGTCTCCAAATCAAAGACAACACATTCTCGGTCCAACAATATCCCCATCACCAGACCCTCACCCTTTCTTGTATTTGCTCAAATGCCAAAAACACATACTGAGGAATCTCACGTACCCGAGGCGTCAATAAAATCTCCCTTTTTTCCCCCGCAAGAACTTGGACGACACATATCGCTGAAGGCCCGCTGTTTCGCACGGCTAAAAGGATTCCGCAGTCCGGCCCGCCCGCGGATATGCTTTCCGGGAGGAACAGGCAGTCCCCCGGACGCGGATAGCGCGGAGTTCGTGTCTTTATTCCCAAGCACTCCAGAACCGTCTCCATCGCTTGCTCAAACGTGCGACAGGTGAAACCCACCCCCGCGTTCAAAACGATCCACTGTTGCGTCCACTTCCCGCGAAGCCAACGACGGAACCGAATCGAAACGTCTTCGCTGACACGCACGAGCGTATCGCATGCCCGCGTATCACACAGAGGGGGGGCACTCATCATCGGGCTGCTCCTTCAACAATTCAAATAGATAGCCCTGCGCATTAAACAAAATACCGCACAGAGCCTCCTCAATGTCCACGGGTTGCTGATTTACGTCCACACACGGGAACCCACGGTGCAACAGCCACACCGCCAGAAAGTGGCGGGAAAGACTTTTCATGTACTGCGCCTTCGGGATACCCTTCTGCCAGTTGTCCGAAGTACGGAGCGTCCCGTCAGATTGTTTTTGATTTTTGAGCATGTATCTACAAAATCGCGCAACCACGTCAGGGGAGTAGTAACCCTCCAGGTCTGGCTTTCCCTCAGCCGTGTCCCGGGTTGCGCCTGTCTCGAACTTGCGTATTTTTCCCATTAGCTATCTCCCTCTATCATAAGCCTGAAACGCGTCCCGTAAAAAAGCGACCGAATTTTTTCTATAAGGCCAAAGCGAATTCCACGCCCGAGGACATAAGAACGCAGCGCCGCCCGCCGCACTATATGCCTCCACGTGCGCGTCACAATCGTCCACAAGCACTGCGTCGGGTGCAAGAACAGAGGTCTTCGCAGAAAAAATACTGCCGACAAAATAATTACGACATGTTGGAAACATCTTTTGTATCCACCGCATCCGACCCTCCGCCGCACTTGGATGATGCGCACAACACGTTAGGAGCACCACGTTATCCAAGCCCACGAGGTCCACAAAATAGGAATAGATACCTCCCGCGTCCGGCATCAGCGGCAAGCCCGCCCAGAAGTCCGCCCCGGCCGCGTCAAGGGGTGCCCAAAAATCCACGCCTTTCATCCCCCAGAAAGCCTCCATTCGATACACCCCGGCATGCGAGGTCTGCAACGGCTCCCGGTACGGATCGGGCTTGCCAAGACAAGCACACGCACCCACCACAAAATCGGCAAGCACGCCGTCCACGTCTAAATAAATGCGCATCCTATTTCCTTCCGTACCAGAACACCTGACCGAGCCACACCGAATTGACAGACACAACAAAGAGCCCGCCGGAAAAACTCCACCACTGCCCGAGATGCGGATAGTAAAACAGATTCCATAGGCCCCAACTCGTAAAGAACATCACGGGAAGAATGGACACCCCGCGCACTTTCTTGTCTGCGTGCAACCGCACACAATTCAAGATAAGAAGCACACCGCCAAAGAACTCAAACAGTCCGTTCGTAAAATCCATTATTCAACCGTGAGCCAGCTATGCTCTCCCTGATAAAAGTCCTTGTCGTAGAAGGGGTACTCCACGGGCACCCATCGCATGATAGAACCGTCGGGGGCAAGCTCTACAGTCACCACCCAAAACGCGAGATGAGCGGCAAGGGACAGCTTGCGCATAAACTTCGTCTGGTCTTGACAACACCCACACAACAGCACATGGACGCCACGCGGACAGAAGTATCCCGATTTGTGAAAGTGCCCCAAGAGTAAAATATGGGGCTTCTCCCCTCCTGAGTATGCCTCAACGATTTTTTGCGGCTTGTAACTCAACGCATAACTTGTTCCGCCGCCCGGGTGAAACAGTCGCATGATACTGCTTCCGCCCTTAGTGCGCAGCTCAATATCTCGTTCCATGAACCCCACGTATTCCAAATCCTTCCGCCCGACCTCCGCGGCAAACATACCCGTGTAAGTACCAATGTCCAAACCCACCTTCTTCGTATACCAGCCCTCGTGACACTCTCCCGCAATGAACTTAGTAGTGATACCGGACCGTTGCGGGTAGTGGTCACAGAAGTATGCCACTTGATCGGTCACGCCATGGACCAGCAACTCAAACTGATTGAAGCGGGCCTCCCCGTCGATATAGTTACCAACCAAATACACATCTTTGATTTTTTGCCGAGCGAACTCATCGTACGCAGTTTCCAAAATATCAAGGCGCTGCGCCGTCGAACAAAGATGCGGGTCGCTGACCACTCCAAACGTATACACCCGCCGCCCCTTCAATGGAATCTTTATCCGCTCCCGCGGGCTCGGCAAGAACTCCCCAACGATTGCCGCTTTCGTCCCGCGCCTTTTGACATTATACCCGCTCGCCCGCAACGACTCCAACAGGGACACCACTTGCTCGTCCGTCCCGCCGAGCTGTTTCGCCAACACTCGAATCTCCTTGAATGCCCGCCCCCGTGACAGCAGGACAACCGCACGGCTTCTCATGGTAGGGGATTCTAAATCAAACTCCAAGCGGGAAAAAAGAAGCTGATTCGTCTTCTTTAGCTCGGCAATTTGTTTTCGCAGCAATGTCACCTCCGCGACCTTCCTCGTCGCGGCCTCTGCCTTTGCTGCCTCCGTAAGGAGAGAACTACCTTTTCGCTTTCGCTTTGTCGTCATAGTTCAAGGGCCTCCGCAGCCAATCCCGAAACGTGTTCTTCGGAACCAACACGCCGCGAGCTTGTACTGCTCTAAATAAGGACGCGATTGAGATGGGAGCACCCGTCGAAAATGCCTGATGCAATTCCACAAGTTCTCTTTTCAATTCTCTTTGTTCCTCTGTCCGTTCCGGCAACAGCTCAAACCACGAAACTCGCCCCGCGCTTCTAGGGTCCGCCTTTGCCGCCTCCAATAACGTTCTTTTCTTTTTCTTGGCCATCGTACTCCTCCTTTTTTGCAGTATATGCAATAATCGCCTCCCGCACAACGTCACAAATCATTTGCGTCGAATCAATACGGCAGTCGGTCAACAGCGCCTCCTGAACGTACACCCCGCGATGAGCCATCCTTTTATTGACGGTCGTTGCGACCGCCCGCATAGTAACCTCGCTATCCGTAAATTCCCGCCAACATACGGTCCGCGCATATTGCCGCAAGCGGTCCTGAAACATACCCGCGGCAAAGGAATCACAGTCATCCAGCTCTAGACACGATTTTTGGATGTTCTTCAGCGCCACCACAAGCGTCACCGACACGTTGATGATTCGACCGTCCAGCAAGGACAGCTCCTGGTCCGGCACGGGCACGTCCCGCCCCTGCGCGTGCTCGTATATCAGCTCCTCGCAGCAAAATACTAGGGTTATGCCCGGCCCGCGTTCCGCGCGACGCCTGCGCACCCGCCCGAAAGATATGATTACACCCCGCTCGCCGTCGTGCAATCGATATATCTTCAACGGCCAGAGCCATACCAGCAACCTGAACACCGGAGTCAATAGTTGCGCAAACGATTGCGCGAGTGCTATGAGAGACTCCATTACCGGGCTCCCTAGTTACATCATTCGGAACGCACGCCACGGCCCCACCATGATGGGCTCTCGCCCCCTCAACGTACCGCTCTCGTACCCCGGTCCGCCCTGTCGCAACGGGGCGGGGGCAAGCGGCGGAGTGTTCCAGTCCCAATCTATCGGCGGGCTCCCCGGGGGCCTCTGCTTAGCGGGCGGGGTGGGACAACTCCCAGAAGTACATCTCGTCGGAGTCGGTGCGCGGCGGGCGCGCCAAAACCAGCGGCGCGCTTCCGCCGCGTCAACGAGGAACAATCCCAACATCACTGACAGCAATACGTATTTCATTCCTTACCCGTACCCTCCAGCAGCGCCCGGAGAGCAGCGTTCTCCGCCGCGGCCTTCTCCGCCGCGGCCTCTCGCCTGTCCGCCTCCGCGGCGAGTCCTTCCAGGAGTGCCTTTTTTTCCTCGTTATTCTTTTCCAGCCCGGCGCGAATTTGCTCCAACGGAGACACGGGAACCGTAGAGAACACGGTTGCGGCTGTCACCGCCTTTGCGGCGGCGGTACCGGGAATAAATTTCGCTGCGAGCAACGCCCATCCCGTTTTCAACAGCCCGGGCAGCGTAAAGACTGCCTTGAGCAAGATAAACAACAGGATACCGATTACCAACAGCGCACCCAGAAGGCGACCTAGACTGAAAACCACGCCGCCAAGCAAGTTTCCAAACGCACCCGCGAGCCAGTCCCTCACGGGAGTGTTTCGCGCCTCCCGCCGCAGCCGGTCAATATGCTCGTCATCCGGTATCCTCAACGGGTTCCGTCTGTTTGGCCGAGTAGTGTCAACGTCCGGCGGCACCGGGGGCGGGCACGTTCCATCCGGGCAAGGGGGCCGGGGCCGGATAGGGCGAGGCCACTCCACAAGCTCCTCCTCAAAAAGGATAGTCGCGGGCGGTGATACCATCGGCACGGCCACGGGGGCATCGTTGCCTTCGACCTTTTCGACCTCGACCTCTTCGACCCCTGCTTGATCCTCCGGCGGATGCGTCTCAACATAATCCCGGATCACAAGCCGCAAGTCCGACGCAAGCTCCAGCGGATTGCCTTGATAGACGCGCTGATAGATAACCGTACCGGGAGGCCCGAGACGGCCGTTTCTAGGGAGCTGCATCACTACCGTCGCCGGTTCGGTAATCCCGGCCCCGCCGTTGATGAGCCGAAAACGGAACATCTGGTCCGAGTCGTCCAAATTATACTCGTTGAAATGTGCCCATGACTCTTTTGCGCTGCCAAATTTCGCTAGCGCCAAAAGAGACTCACACGCCGCCCAATCCGCTTTCAACTGCGCACTCCGGGCGTCCTTCTTCTTTGTGATAAGCGAGATGAACCACTTATCACTGTCGTCGGGCGGCATCGCCATCTGTCGCACGAACGCGTCCTCTGTCTGCTCCCAGCCGCCGCCCCCGCCGCCGATGTGCTGAACCATGTCACCGAGACGGATCACCTCTTCTCGAAAATCCTCCTGTATCGGAATCTGCACGTCCTGCGCGTGCACGCCCGCCCCGATTAAAAAGACACAAGCCGTTAGCCATTGCCATTTCATTCTACCTTCTCCTGTTCTGGAAAACCGATGTGGATTACGAGGGGTCCGCAAGACACGTCCAGCCCCTCGTTGTTGAACCGAGATAAAATTGTCGCCGCCCATTTTGCGGCTTTATCTACCTCCGCAGCCGACTTCGACACGCGATAGCTCGCTGCGTTTATGTCGCTCCGAATAGAACCGCACTCAATCTCCTCAAACGCCTCGTCCTCTGGAGCCGCCTCAACAACCGCCGCCCCACGTTCCCAAATACCAGACTCCGCCCGGCAACCCCAGAAAGTCGGCCAAATGGCGATAAGGAAAAACGACCACCCGACCGCCGCCAACACCAGAGCGCCGATGTCCGGGGAACGCCCCTGCGAATTGATTTTCATTCCCTACTCCTTCTTTTTTTCCACCATTCCCGCAAGAAGTAAAATCGCAATCGCAACCACTATAAGCACGCCAAATCCGTCCGAGTTTATAAGGCCCACAAACGCGCAGCTAGGAATGAGGCAGAAACAACATAGCAGCAACAGCAGTAATACAAATATCATCGCCACCACTTCACATATTGCGCACGCGCGGGATGCGGGGGGCGGTCTAAGATCACCACCCACTGCCCGCTCGCTAGGTGGAGCCTACGAAACTCCGCCTCGGTATATTCGTCGATGCGATACGTCGAGTTATTGTTGCATACCCACCACTTCCCCGTGTCTGGATTGTACCCGAACAACGTCTGGAAGTGTCGCCCCCCTGCGCCAATCGCAGCGCCCCGGCCGGTTTTGCATGCCCATTTCATCCAATCCCATGTATTCGAGCCCGTAATATTGTATACCCTGATTCCACGCGCTCGACAATAGGCGGCAACCCGAGACGGTCCACTGCCGCCGCGCACTGCCCGCTCGTCAACACTGATTTTTCCGTCCCCGTTCGCATCGTAGTCCCACAAAAGCATCGCAGCAATGATGTCGTTCTGGTCCACCCCACACATACCGATTGAGCACTGAACACATGACCCATCGGGGTTCCTGTATTTGGCGCGGATACCTTTGGGAAGGTCCACGGCGAGCCGGGGGTCGGGGCACTCGATGGCCAAAGCACACGAGCAGAGCAACAGCAACAAAAGAAGAGCGCGAATCATGGCAGCGTCCTTTAGATATAGAGGAAGGCATTTTAATCGCCTAATCGCCTCTCCAAATCGTATCAAATAAAAAATAGGATGTCAAGGACTTACTCGCACGGGTTGTCTGGCTCATCGCGTTGCCTCCGGGTTGACTGCCCTAGTATTCCACCGCCGCGATAGTGCCTCGCAAGAATCCTGCCAGTCGATACATAGCGGCCCCATTACTCGGCAGCGATGTATGAGTTGCCACGCCCCGCCCCGGAAGTGCTCAGTTACTTCCGGTTGTTCCCCGCAAAATGGGCAGGGTAGAAGCGTCTGCGTGGTTTGATTTGGTTTATCGCTCATGATTAGCCGTTGCACGCGCGTGCAACCTCCACTAGTCGCCGGACCCCTTCCCGGCGAGCCTCGCTCCGAGATAAATTGTCCGCGTCCGCCACGGGATTACCACTTGGCAGCCGGAAGCACCACCCGGCCTGAATCCCCGTTCCAGAATGGACGCTTGCCCCCCGGTACTTCAAAACCAGCCGTTTATCCTTGACTCCCCAATTGTCCCACACGCCCGGGACTCCGAGCCGCCACAACACCTCCGCCTTATCACACGACCCGTACGCCCGCCCGATGTCAAACAATATATCCATGCCCCGCCCAAACATGAGCTGAGGCTCCGTTGCCCCGTGCATCTCCACCTCCCCCATGCGGTACGTTTCGCGGATACGCCGCTCCGGCTTCTCCGCCATCACCTCCGCATAGCAAGAGGCCCGACACATCGGCACAACGAAAAAAGCGCGGCCGGGATTAATGCGTACTTGTGTGTCCAGCCCCGCCCACCCAGACGGATGAAAGAAACAACCGCCGTCAAGCGGGAGCACGTACTTGTGACTCTCACCCAAATGGATAGCAAAATTCCGCGCTGCGTTGATGTTGGTTAAATAGTGGCGGCGTTGTGGGTCGTTGACACACGCGCGGAACTCATTGGGCACGTACGGAATGACTTCGTACCGATGACCCGCCTCCTTTGTCCACTCGCACATAGCCTCCAAGCGGTCCGCGTCTATAACGCGATTGAAAATAAAGCACTTGTCACACTCAGCAAATTCGGCCTCGTTGGCACAAATAAACTTGAGGTTCTCAAAAGACTGCCGAGGGGAGTGCCGCGGCGGAATGTCGTTGCCAATTATACGACAGAGTAAATATCGCTTCATCTCAACGCCTCCCCGACACCCCGCCGGATGCCTTCACGGAACGTTGCACCAGACAACCGCGTTTTATCCAGCCCCGCAATATGCTCGTGACACGCTATAATATTTTCCTCGTCAAACAAAGCGGGCGCTTCCTCAAATATATCGTACAGCCCCGGATAGTCCTTGCCGAGATACTCCTCCACGGCCGGGTGACGGTTCACAATGACGGGGCAATCCCGGGCGAGACACTCAACGATGGCATTATTGGCCGAAGTGTCAAACAGCTCCAGGAATACCACGTTCTTTGATAGCATATCATCATACAGTGCATTATCGACGCGAGGCAACTCCACAACGCCACCCTGATGTTTCCGCGTGCCCATCTGCCGCCAAAAATCCCAGACCCGTTGCTCGGCCATCTGCACCCACTGTTGATCGAGCTTCAGTGCCACCTTTTGCCACCCCGGCAACTTCGGTAGTTGATAAATCGCGGAGGTGTTGCGCAACCACCAGCCGACCTGAATGATTTGCCGATCCCGGTTTTCAAGAAACGCGTTTAGGTCCCACCCCTGTTTCGGTATCTCAGTCGGGTGGATAACAGAATGCACGGGCACGTCTAGTTTCGTGCGCAACCACGCCGCAAGATATTCGCTCAGCGAGAACGCGACCTTCAGGTGTGGAACCGATCTCTGCCACAACGCCGAACTGAACACGGCGCGGGGGTCCTGGTTCGCATCAAACCACATCGGCATGTTTGGCGGGTTGTGAAACACGGCAACCCACGGGCGGGCGTACGGGCGAGACATGCGACTATAGGTGAAACTCCGCTCCACAAAATCCTCAAACAGCACGCCCCCGTAATCGTGGAGCATGTGCAAGGCGTGCCACGCGTACGGCCACCCGCTCCGATGGTGCCCGCGGCCGACAGGCTGTAGATTGAATTGCAAACGTATCATTGTCCCCTCCTTTTCATTTCACAAAAGCGGGATTTCCAACCCAATATAAATGGAACCATATCGGAGGAATGTAGTGGCTCACACCGTCGGCACTCAAAATCCGATGGCCCCCGGAACCGCTTACATGCAATTTTTCTGGTTTCTCAATCCGCACCATGTCTCCGCCCGGGAACACATATACTCGATATTGCTCGCTGCGAATGTCTATCCACTCACGCTCCAAGGAATCCATCATTTCGTTTCTCCCGATAAAGGTAAGAGGGAGGGCGCGACAAGTCGCCTTGTTCGCGCCCTCCACAAGCTGCCACCACAACAGCAAATCACTCCAATACGATTAGTAATCCGTAACACGGCACCCGCATGGTAACAGATGCTCTGTTACCGTGCGGAAATAGCGTTTCACTATCGCCTCATCACCACATGAGCCCGGCCCCCTTCGGCGGCTTCGCGGGTGGAATAGAGCGAATTCGCAAACGCCCAATCCCTATCCAACAAGGCCGAGTCGCGCGAAACGCATCTCACGCAGCCCTTTACTGGCTTGTCTTTCTGGCACCACACAATCATCCCCGGCACCACCGGCACCCCATCTGCCGTCGTGGGGAGGCCGCGCATTCCGGCTTCCAGTTCGGCAACCTCGGCCTCTAGATTGGCTATATGTTCGGCTAGAATGGCTATACGGCCCTTCCTCGCCTCGTTCTCGGCTTCCAACTCGGCTATGCGGGTTTCATATGGCTCAGTAATGAGTTCTTGCTCCATTTCCTCGCAGGCTCGCAAATAGGCCCCTTCGTCTCGGGATGTACTCATGGTTGTTTCTCCTTTGCCGCCTCCGCTGCTTCGCGGGTAGAGTAGCAATACTCGGCAACTACATACGACGGAAAGCAGTCACGTCCATAGTATGCAATTGATGCTGTCCCCGTACGACCATCTGGATGCCATATCTCCATCCCCGGCACCACCGGCACCCCGTCTGCCGTCGTGGGGAGTTTGTCAACGATGTCCTCCAGTTCGGCTATCTCGGCCTCCAGTTCGGCAATCTTGGCTTGCTTGCTGTCGCTTGCGTGTACTGCGACTGCGGTCGCTTTTGCAAAAGCCAGAGCATTTTCGAGTTTGTCGGTCACGGCTTCTCCTCATATTCAAATCGAATACCGTTAGGCGCAATCAGGGCTATGAATTCCGACACCTTCATATCCAGGATACTTGGAGTACATGCTCCCCCCGCCCGCTGCAAAGCACCTGCCAATGAAAATGTACATTCTGCTATCATTTTCAGTTCACTGTCTCCCGCTCCAAGTTTCTCTTTCGGCTTGGCTTTCGGCTTGGACTTCTCTTTTTCAACTTCATCTATAATTTCTTGTTAGTCGATTTCTTTGGGCAGCATCATACAACTTCTCACACCTTGAACAATTAGGATCAGTCACATGGCTACCATGTTTCTTCGGTTTCACCTTTGATTCTAAAGGCGTGTTCTCAATAGGTAGTCTTCCACACGCTGCCCTCTTTCCTTCCTCAGGAAACCAGTGCCACACTTCATATCCATGTTCTTTTAGCCAAACCCCATAAACACTTTCTACATTCTCGGGCTGTTCTTGATTAGAACTACACATCGTTAGGACTCCTTTTGTCCAGTGGTTAGTTGTTATGGCCCATTAAACGTCCTCGTTCAATCTCAATACGTACCGATTGGGTACCGTAGCACGGTCCAAGGTACACGCCGAAAAAATGGCGGGGTTCTCGCTGAAAAATTGTTTGAGGTGCCGACAGTTCTTCACCCCCCGGCTCGCCGCCCACCCGCGGCACGTACAGTATACCACATCATCGGCCCCGAGTCTAATCTCGTACGGGCGGCGACTCCCGTGGACAACACTAATCAAACGAGAGCGTCTAATCGTAACTGTCATCCCATGCTCCTTGTTTAAGTTGCTGCTCTAACGGGCCTACCGTCGCCCGCCATCCGAAATGATGTCGTCTGCCGTATCGGCCAGATAATCCGCATGTGTGTAATCCTCGGCCCACCGAAACCCGGGCGGTTCGTAGTCCAGACCTTCCTCCTCGCAGTATGCCCGCTCATCATCCCGTGCCGCCCCGCATGCGGGGCACACCTCGTCGCAACCACATGCGGGGCACACGCGCCCCGCGGCCTCCAGCTCCTCGTCTACGCGTTCCTGGAACTCGGGGGTCATTGGCAACAGCATAGCGACCACCATGCCGTCCTGCTCCGCATCCGTAATCTCGTCCCCCTCGAACGCGTACCGCGGTGCCGGGTAGGCGGCGAGCAGCTCCTCGGGGTCATCGAACCGGCGAATGCCGTCGCCGGTGTCCACCCGGGCGTACGGCTTGGACACGGCCTTTTCGATCACTGCCCGGCGAGCGCATGCCTGCGCCCGGCGAGCGTCCGCCTGTGATGCCTTTTCTCTCAGCCACCCATCAATCAACGCCATCGCCTCCCGCACCGTCCCCGTATTATCCACGCCCCACCAATTCCCGTCGCATGCGGCCTCCAGAAGGTTATAGGTGCCGTCCCACGTGTACCCGTCCTCCTCCATCGCCTGTTCGATTCGGTACCCACGGTAGACCCAACCGACCCGGGTGAGGTCTGCCAAATGGCGAGTAAGTGCGGCCTTCGCGGTCCGCAACAGCCGCCCTTTATCCCGGGTCCGAATGAATTGCCC
>Ga0180434_10002980_pt1 | contig 21888 bp, 17 predicted proteins | sample SS_ome_7_FD_132453 | JGI IMG/M metagenome (GOLD analysis project Ga0180434, IMG submission 132453) | Hypersaline lake sediment archaeal communities from the Salton Sea, California, USA - SS_1_D_2 metaG | ecosystem: Environmental > Aquatic > Non-marine Saline and Alkaline > Hypersaline >...
CTACAACGCGACGTCAGCCTTTTGCGCGGTGGGTCTGGAGCACCCACCGCGCTCGAGAGGGCGTTTTCGGGGCGGCGCGGCGGGTGCGGAGATTTACCCGCCGGAGGCGGGCCCGCCGCGCACAAGTTAGCGTTGTAGTGCTAAGGCGGGCCGAGTCGAACCGGTCGGAGGTACGCCGGATTGGCGGCGCGCGCCGGTCGCGCCAGCCTCGCGCCGCACCGCCGAGTCCCCGCGAACTTCCGTTCGCGGTTCGAGGCGATCGTGGCTCGAAAGGCGGCGGCGTCGGTCGCCTCCCGTCGCTGCGACCGCGTGATTTCCGGCGCTCCTCGGTTATAATGGCGCTTCCGCCAGCCGTCGCATGACGCCGACTCGTATAGAGGGAGGAGCATCGCCATGGCCGTCAAGGACCGCATCACCATTGCCCGGGGCGACCTGACCGAGCAGGACGTGGATGCCGTCGTCAATGCTGCCAATAACGATCTGCAACTGGGCGGCGGGGTGGCCGGCGCCATCGCCCGCAAGGGCGGGCCCGCCATCCAGGACGCGTGCAACCAGCACGGCCCCGTCCCCCTCGGCGAGGCCGCCGTCACCACGGCCGGCAACCTGAAGGCCCGCTACGTCATCCACGCGGCCAGCATGGCCCTGGGGCGGAAGACCACCGAGTCGAACCTGCGGGCCTCCACCCGCAACAGCCTTCGGCGGGCCAAGGAGAAGGGCCTGGCGACCGTCGCGTTCCCGGCGGTCGGCACGGGCATCGCAGGGTTTCCGATGCGGCGATGCGCGGAGGTGATGCTGGAGGAGGCGGCCGCGCATCTGGCCGGCGAGACGAGCCTGGAGGAGGTCCGCTTCGTCCTCTACGGCGCCGACGCCTACGAGACCTTCCGCCAGGTCTACGACGCCATGGAGGCGTGAGGGGCGCGCGCGCCGTTCGAGCCGGCGGCGGAAGCCGCCGGTCATCCCCATCCTCCATGGCACGTGCCACGGCGGATAGAGATGCCCCGCCGCTTCCGCGGCGGGCTCGGGAAGCGCGAAAGGCGCGGCGGGTCTGGAGCACCCGCCGCGTGATGCACAAGGCAAACGTCCCATGCCCGAGATCAACCCCTACGACACCATTCCCCAGCCGAGCGCGGGCGTCCTGTTCGAGCCGTGCAGCCGCGAGGGGGCGACCTTCGCCGGCACCACGGCCGTCGTCATCGACGCCATCCGTGCCACGACGACCATCGTGGCCGCCCTCGCCGCCGGCGCCCGCGAGGTCGTGCCGTTCGCCACCGCCGATGAGGTCCGGGCCGAAGCCGAACGCCGACCCGCGGGCTCGTTCGTGACGTGCGGCGAGCGGTTGGGCAAACGCATCGAGGACATGGACCTCAACAACAGCCCGCCTGCCATGACCGCCGAGACGGTCGGCGCACGGTCGCTGCTCCTGACGACCACGAACGGCACGGGGGCGATCCTCGCCGCCATGGAGGCCGAGACGGTCCTGGTGGCGGCGCTTGCGAACCGGACGGCCGTCGCCCGCCGGGCCGCTGCCCCCGGCCGGCGCATCGTGTTCCTGACGGCCGGCACCGTGGGCACGGTGGCCGCCGAGGACGCCCTCGTGGCCGGGGCGTGCCTGGAGGCCATGATCGCGTCGCCCGGCGGCGAGGCGTTTCACCTGGAAGACTCGGCCCGGGTGGCGCTGGCGGCCTGGCGGGACGCGAAGCGCCGATTGCCGGAGGCCTTCCGCGACACCTGGGGCGGGGCGTTCATCACCGGCCTGGGGCTGGAGGACGACCTGGCCGCCTGCTCCCGGCTCGATACGTGCGACCTCGTGCCGGTGGTCTGCGGCGCCCCGCCGGTCGTTGCGGCAGGGTAGGGCGAACTCGGAAGTCGGACATCGGAAGTCGAAAATCGGAAGCACACAACGGCAGCACCTGGCAGGCCACGCGGGCGCCACGGTTGGCTTGTCAAATCGTGTTGCTTGTGTGACCCGGCCGGTCTTGCCCGGCCGGGAGAACACCGGTTGACGAGTCCCGGCGCGGCGGGCCGGAGAACACGGATTGGCAAGCAATCCGTGGCACCCGACCGCCGCGCGGGAAGGCGGCCCGCCGCCGGCGGGTACACTTGTGGGTTGCAGCCACCGCCCCCGGCCCCTATCATCGCATTTATGGGCCGGCCGAGCGAACCCGAACCGGTCAAACTCCTGGTGGGGATGCTGTCGGCCTACCCCGGCGCGATGGCCGAGGCCGAGGCCCTCCTGGCCGACCCCCTCGGCCCGGTCCAGGACCGCAGCGACCTCTTCGCCCACGCGTTCACCGAGTATTACCGCGACGAGATGGGCCATCCGCTGGCCCGGTACTTCGTGTCGATGGAGCGGCCCATCCGGCCGGAGGACCTCGCGGGCATCAAGCGCTTCACCGGCGACGTGGAGGACCGCGTGGCGGCCGAGGGCGACTGGCCCGTCGCCCGGCCCGTCAACCTGGACCCCGGCTACGTCGCCCCCGCCAAACTGGTGCTGGCGAGCACGAAGAACCACGCCCACCGCCTCTACCTGGCCGACGGCATCTACGGGGAAGTCACCCTCCTCTACGAGCGGGGCGCCTGGCGTCCCCTGCCCTGGACTTATCCCGATTACCGGACGGCGGATTACCACACGTTCTTCACCCGGGTGCGGGAGCGGCTGCTGGCCGAGCGCCGGGAGGCCGCCCGTGACTGAGGTTGTCCCGGACGCGGTAGCGGTCGGGTCGGCGTCCGTCGCGGCGGCGGAGGGCGTGATGGCGGCGTGCGCCGCGGCGGGCCCGCCCCCGAGGAAACGGTCGGAGGCCGAGGCATGAGGCGGCTGCTGCCAACCGGACCGACCGCCGCCGGCTGGCTTCGCCGGGCGGTGGTCCTCGCCGCCGCCGCCTACCTCCTGATCCTGCCGCAGGTCGCCGCCGACGCCTCGTTCTTCGGCATGCCGGGTCGGCCCGGGCCGCTGGCGGTCCTCGTACTGGGCCTGGGCCTGTGGCTGATGCCGGTGCTGCTCGTGGCCTCGTGGGCGGCCGAGGGACGACTCCGACTGCCGCACCCCCTCCTGACGATTCCCGCCATCCTCTTTGTGATCGGCGCGGCGGTCTCGACGGCCGCGGCGTCGGACAAGTCGTCCGCCCTGGTCCGCTCGGCCGAGATGACCGGCCTGTGGGTCGGCATGTGGGCGCTTGCGCAGGCGCTCGTCGGCGAGGGCGAGAGGCGGTTCCTCCTGGCGGCGCTGGTGACGGCGGGGATGGTGTCGGCGGCCGTGGCGGTCTCCCAGGCGGCGGGGGCGGTTCCCCGGGCGGCCGTGGGGCGCCCGGACGTGCCGGCGTCTCTGCTCGCGCTGGCCCTTTTCGCGGCGGTGGGCCTGTCGGCGGAGAAGTGGGCCGCCGTCCCCGCTGCCGGTGGCCGGGCGCTGGCGGCCGTGGCGGCGGCCTCGGCGGTCTTGTGTGCCGTCGGCATTGCCCTGGCGACGAGCCGGGCGGCGGCGGTGGCAGCCGTGGCCCTCGGCGCCTACTGGGTGGTTGTGGCGCGCGGCGTACGCCGCCGAAGGGTGCGACTCGCGCTGCTGCTCCTGCCGGTGGCACTGGGGGCGGCGGGGCTGGTCGTGGCGGCCGAGGTGGACCATCCGGCCGTCGCCTCCGCCATGACGCCGCTCCGCGACCGGCTCGACGGCTGGGCCGCCGCGCTGAAGATCCTCTCGCGCCACGGGGCGACGGGCGTCGGGCTGGAGAACGTCGGGTCCCATTACCTCCAGCACAAGGCCGCCCGGGCGCCGGAGGGGATGGCCGACCCGCACAACATGGTCCTCTCGGTCTGGAGCACGACGGGCCTGGCGGGCCTGGCGGCGCTCGTGCTGGTGTGGGCGACGGCGGTCCGGGCGTGGCGGCGCGAACACGTGGAGCGCGGCGGGTCGGAGCCTGTCCCGAGCGTAGCCGAGGGGCAACCACCGCGCGGCCCAGCAGAATTGCGCGGCGGGGGCGGAGACCCGCCGCGCGAGCCTGACTCTCGGCGCGGGGGCGGAGGCCCGCCGCGCGAGCCTGACTCTCGGCGCGGGGGGTACGGAGACCCGCCGCGCCAGACCTCCCCCGCCCGCCTGCCGGGGCTCATCGTGCCGACGGTGGCCCTGGCCGGACCGGCCGTCTTCTGGTTCCTGGCGCACGCCTTCGGTGGCCTGGACTCGGCGGAAGGGTTGGCGTGGGGGATGGGCGGCGTGGCGGGCATGGCGATGCTGGCGGGCCTGCTCCCGGCCGAGCGGCTGCACCGACTGGAGGCCTCCGGCCGGCCGATGGCTCGACTCCGGACGGCCTGCGTGGTGGGCCTGGCGGCCTTCGCCCTGGCCCAGCAGATCGGCACTGCCGTCCTGGACCCGGCGACCGCCTGGGCGATGCTCGTCCTGCTCGTCGTGACGCTCGGCGCCGGCCGAGGGAGCGCGGCGGGTATCCGTCGGTCGCGATCGGGACAGGCTCCGACCCGCCGCGCATACGCCCCGGTGGCCCGGCCCATCGGCCTGGCGACCCGGTTCGTCCTGGTTCTGGCGGCCATGGGATTCTGCTTCGCCTACGCCCGGTTCCTTATCGTGCCTGTGGCCCAGGAGCGGCGGATGCTGAAGATGGCCCGCTTCAGCCTGGATACGTTCGGCGTGGAGCCGACGCGAGCCGCGGCCAAGGCAAATCCGCTGGGGTGGGAGCCGGCCTACCTGCGGGGCCACCTCTGGCACCGGCGGGCCAGGGAGGCGAGCGGACCGGCCGCCGCCGTCCGTCTCGAACGGGCCATCGAAGGCTACCGAGCGGCGCTTCGTCGTCATCCGCGGCTTCGGCGGGCGCACCTGGCCATGGCGGACGCCTGCCTCGCCCTGCCGGGCGCGCAGACGGATGCGCATCTGCTGGCCAAGGCGCGGGCGGCGCTGGAGGCGGCCGCCCGCTTGTCGCCGACGCACCTCGCGACGCGGCTTCGGCTGGCCCGGGTCCTTGACCGTCTCGGCCGGCCGCGAGAGGCTTTGGCCGAATACGAAGCGGTGCTCCGTCTGGACGGGCGGATGCCGACGGCCGACCGGCGGCTCGGCGAGGCGGACCGCGCCGCGGTCCGGCGCCGCCTGGCCGACCTCTGTGCGGAGGCGGCCGAGGGCAGCACCCGCGACCGCGACGTGGAAACGCCAAATAGTCCTTGACTCCCCCACGCCAATCCTTACCATTAGCGTCTGCTATGCGAAGAATCGCGAGAAGAACTGCGATCGGCACGATGCGTGCGGGGGAAGGAGACGATCCATGTACTATGTGCTACTGATTCTCGCCCTGATCGCCCTGATCGTTATCTTCGTGGTCGTGCGTAAGAAGCAGCAGCAGTAAGCGGCCATCAGTACATGGCCGGGTGACCGGGCGCCGGCGGGAAGCATCGGCGGACCGGACGGGCCCTCGCGGGCTGTTCCGGTCCGTCCGCTATGGTGGCCGGGGCGGCGGAGGGCGTTCTGCCCGTATCGACCTCTGCCGTGTAGCGTGTTTCCAGGTGAGGGGCCTTGGCGTCGGGGCCGCCGCACGGGCGAGTCTCCTGAAGGAGCGCCGTATGCACGAGGTCCGGATCACGACCGGCAAGATCGAGATGCTGGCCACGCTGAATGAGTCCCCGACGGCCGAACGCATCTGGGATGCCCTGCCCATCGAGAGCACGGTCAGCACGTGGGGACAGCAAGTGTACTTCAGCATCCCGGTCCAGTGCGACCTGGGCCCGGAGGCCCGCGACCGCATGGAGATCGGCGAAATCGCCTACTGGCCCACCGGCAGTGCCTTCTGCGTCTTCTTCGGCAAGACGCCCGCGTCCAAGGGCGACGAGCCGCGGGCGGCCAGCCCGGTCAATCCCATCGGCCGGTGCGAGGGGGACGTGAAGGTCTTCCGCCAGATGCGCGCGGGCGACACGATCCGCCTCGAGCGGATCGAGACCGAGGAAGCCGACGTGGAACGGGCGGAGCCTTCGGGCGAATCCGCCGGCACGGAGCCGCCCGCTTCGCCGGAGCCTGAAACCACCCCCTCGGACGCGGGCGGGACCGGGGTCGAGGGGGCTTCGCCTCCCGCCGGGCCGTAACCTTTGCTCCAGAAGCGGTTTACAGGTCTGTTTGCCGGCGACACGGGCGGAAAAAGCGGTTGACGCCGCTTCTACCCGGGTGTACATTTAAGCAGTGTATACCCGCGGAGCGGGATGCGCGGTGGTCGGTGCCGACTTCGGCGGAGGTGTTCGGTGCCGGGTTCCGCGGAGGTGTGAGGTGTGATGAGCGCAAACGCCCGCCGGCGCGGGTGCCCGTGGGCCGAAAGGAACCGGCCCGGCGGTTGTCGTTGCATCGTTCGTCGCCGGCATGTGCCATGCCGGCGGCGGCCGGGAGAAGACACGATGAAGGCAGATGCTGAAACGATGGCGGCGGGAACTCGCACCGCCCCAGATCGCACCCGCGCGGGTCGCGTCCGGCCGGTGAACGCTGATTATACACTCAGCGTAGTCGGCTACCGCCCAGCGTGCCCGCGCGGGACACGTTTGCTGCCGGAACGACAGGACCGGACGGGCAAGGCCATCCGTGTGGAGCCTGGGCATGTAGCCAACGTCAGGTAACCCGAGGCGAAGGTCGTGCCCGTTCCTCCGCCTAAGCGGAGACGGCCGAAGTGGGGTCGGGTCGTGGTCCCACTTTTTTGTTTGGCGGGACGAGGCGTTTGAAGGCAGAGCACAGCCGGGCAGGAGTGAACACGCGAATGAACGGAGCCGACGTGGTCCGGATCGTCGATGCGATCCGCCGAGAACGCAACATCGACGCGGAGGTCGTGTTCCAGGGCATCGAGGCTGCGCTGGCCTCGGCGGCCAAGAAGCACTTCGGCTCGGAGGAGGAGGCCCGCGTTTCCATCGACCGCGAGAGCGGCGACATCACGGCCTCGATCGAGGGCGCGCCCATCGACCCCACCGTCCTGGGCCGCATCGCCGCCCAGACCGCCAAGCAGGTCATCATCCAGAAGATCCGCGAGGCCGAACGTGCCAGCCTCATGCAGGACTACGGCGACCAGATCGGCACGGTGGTCTCCGGCCAGGTGACGCGGATGGACCACGGCAACGGGGTGGTGAACCTCGGCCGGGGCGAGGGCTTCCTGCCGCGCAGCGAACAGATCCCCGGCGAGACGCTCCACGTCGGCGACCGCATCCGGGCCCTGATCATCGAGGTCCGGGAGTCCGGCTCGGGCGTCAAGATCGTCCTCTCGCGCATTCACCCGGACCTGATCATCCGCCTGTTCGAACTGGAGGTGCCCGAAGTGGCCGACCGCGTCATCGAGATCGAGGCCATCGCCCGTGAGGCCGGCCACCGGACCAAGATCGCCGTCTCCAGTGCCGACAGCCGTGTCGACGCCGTCGGCGCCTGCGTCGGCATCCGAGGCAGCCGCATCAAGAACATCGTGGAGGAGGTGGCGGGGGAGAAGATCGACATCGTCCGCTACAACGAGTCGTCCCAGGTCTTCATCGCCAACGCCCTGAAGCCCGCCGAAATCACCGACACCCTCCTCAACCGCGACATCAACCGCGCCACCGTCCTCGTGGCCGAGGACCAGTTGAGCCTGGCCATCGGCAAGAAGGGACAGAACGTGCGGCTGGCAGCGAGGCTGTCGGGATGGAACATTGACATCCTCACCCCCGCCGAGTACGAACAGCAGCGCCTCAACGCCGCCGAACAACTCGCCGGACTGGATGCCGTCGGCCCCGAGCTGGCCGAGGAACTCGTCGCCGCCGGCTACATCAGCCTGGCCGACGTCGCCGAGGTCGACCCGGAGCGGCTGGCCGCCTTCGGCGTCTCGACCGACGAGGCGCAGGAGATCATCCGCCAGGTCGGCGAACTGGTCAAGACGCTCGAGGCCCAGGCCGAAGAGGAGGTCCGCGAGGCCGCCGAGGCCGAAACCGACGAAGAGGCCGGGGCGACTCCCGCCGCCGAAGGCGAACCGCCCGCAACAGAAACAGAACCGGCCTCGGAAGAAGGCGAGCATCCCGCAGAGGAACCGGCCGAAGCGGAGCAGGTCGAGACGGCCGGGGGCGAGGAAGTGCCCGAGACCATCCGGGCGGACGAGACGCAAGACGAACCGCCGGACGCATCCGACGAAGCAGCATCAGAACCCGAGGACGCCGAGCCGGCCGATGCCTCGCCGACCGGTCCGGCGGCCGGGCAGGACGCCGATAGGCCGAAGTAATACGACAACGCCAGGACTATTCCGCAGGCGGGTCTCCTGACCCGCCGCGCGGGAAGCAGCATGGTCGTAGCCGACCGGGAAGGAGCAGACGTGTCGGTCCGCATCTACGAACTCTCCCGCGAGTTCGACATGTCCAACAAGGACGTGATCGCGATCTGTCATCAGGAGGGCCTCGAAGTCAAGAGCCACTCCAGCACGGTCGACGAGGACGAGGCCGACATGATCCGCCGGCGCCTCGCCGCCAGGCTCGGCACCGAGGAGGAAGCCCCCGAGCCCGAACCGGAAGCCGAGGCCGCCGGGCAGGCCGCGCCGCCTGCGCCCGCGTCCCCGGCCCCGGCCACCGAGACCGAGGCGGAACCGCAGGCCCCGGTGGAGGCGGAACCGCAGGCCGAGCCGGAACTTTCGCCCGAAGAGCAACTCGAGCGCGCCCGGAAGCGGGTCGTCTCGCTGCCGAGTCGCGGCCGGCGGAAGCCCAAGGCCGAGGGCGTCAAACTCCCCGGCCGCCGCAAGCCCCCCGCCCGCCCGGCCGAGGAGGAAGAAGAGGAACCCGAGGCCCCGGCGGCCGAAGAGGCCCCCGCTCCGGAGGCCCCCGAGGCCGAACCGGCGGAAGCCGAGCCCACGACGCCCGAGACCGAGGTCGAAGCGGCGCCCGAGCCGCCCTCGGAGCGGCCGAAACGCCGGTTCGTACGTCGGCGGCCGCCTCGGCCCGGCCCGAAACGGGCACCCCGCCCGGCGGCCGGGCCGAAACTGGCTCCCAAACCGGAAAAACCGCCTGCCCATCCCCAGAAGGCTGAAGCGGAAGAGGCGGTGCCCCCGCCCGAACCCCACCCCCAGGCGGTCGGCGTCGGCGAGAAGCGGCGGCCGCCCGCCAGGCCCAAACGCAAGAAGGACAAAAAGCAGGCTGCCGTCGATCAGCAGATGAAGGCCGAAATGGAGGCCCTCGCCAAGAAGGGCCCCCCCACTCGCCGCGGACGACGCCGACGCGGAACAGACGAGGGGGAACAGGCCGAAGGCATCCGCCGCGCCCAGGCCTTCCGCCGACGAGAACGCATCCGCCAACGCGAGGAACTCGAAGAGGTCGGCGCCGGCGGCGAGGGCCCCGGCGGCCAGCCCGTGGTCAGCGAGCGCGGCCGGCGAGGCGCACGCCGACCCCCCGGCCGGCCGGGACGCCGACCCTCCCGTCCCCGTTCCGCCGAGGGGCCCAAGAAGGCCACGGTCGAGGCGCCCATCACCGTCAAGTCGCTCTCGGCGGCGATCGGCGTCAAAGCCAGCGACATCATCAAGTACCTGATGATGCAGGGCCAGATGGCCACCATCAACGACGCCCTGACCGAGGACCAGGCCCTGGAAGTGGCCCTGGCCCACGAGGTGGAACTCGAAGTCCGGGCCGAACACGCACCGGCCCAAATCATCGAGGAGATCGAGAACCGACAGGATCCCCCCGAAGCCTGCCGGCCCCGACCGCCGGTCGTCGCGTTCCTCGGGCACGTGGACCACGGCAAGACAAGCCTCATGGACTATATCCGCAAGACCCGCGTGGTCGAGGGGGAAGCCGGCGGCATCACGCAGCACATCGGGGCCTATCGCGTGCCCATCGGCGAGCGGTCCGTCACGTTCCTGGACACCCCCGGGCACGAGGCGTTCACGGCCATGCGGGGCCGAGGGGCCCGCGTCACCGACGTGGTGGTCCTCGTGGTGGCCGCCGACGACGGCGTCATGCCGCAGACCGAGGAGGCCATCAACCACGCCCGGGCGGCCGAGGTCCCCCTCGTCGTCGCCATCAACAAGTGCGACCTGCCCCAGGCCGACCCCGACCGCGTCCGCCGGCAACTGACCCGGTTCGACCTGCTGGCCGAGGAGTGGGGCGGCCAGACCATCTGCGTGGAGACCTCCGCCGTCACCGGCCAGAACGTCGACCAGTTGCTCGAATCGCTCTCCCTGGAAGCCGAAATCCTGGAACTGAAGGCCAACCCCGACCGCGAGGCGCTCGGCACCGTCATCGAAGGCGAACTGACCGAGGGCATGGGACCCATGGCCACCCTCCTGGTCCGGACCGGCACCCTGAGGGCCGGCGACGTCGTCCTGGCGGGCCCGGCCTACGGACGTATCCGGGTCATGCACGACGAAAACGGCCGACACATGCAAGAGGCCGGGCCTGCCGACCCCGTTCGCGTGGCCGGGCTCTCGGACGTGCCCGACGCCGGCGACCGCTTCTACGTCCTGGATGACCCGGCCACCGCCAAGGAACTTGCCGAGGCGCGCTACCGCCGAGACCGCGAAACCGAACTGGCCGAGCAGCGCCGCCCCCGCACCCTCGAAGCCGTCTTCGAACAGATGGCCGAGCAGCAGGTCACCGAATTGGCCGTCATCATCAAGGCCGACGTCCAGGGCTCGCTGGAAGCCATCCGCGACAACCTCGAAAAGATCGAGCACCCGGAGGTTCGCGTCCGGGTTATCCACGGGGGCGTGGGCGGCATCAACGAGAGCGACGTCCTGCTGGCCGACGCCTCCGACGCCGTCATCATCGGATTTAATGCGGTGCCCGACCCCACGGCCCGCGCCCTGGCCGAGCATCGCGGCGTGGACATCCGTCAGTACAGTGTTATCTACCACGTGACCGAGGACGTGCGGCAGGCGCTGGAAGGGCTCCTGGCCCCGGAAGAGGAAGAACACCCGCTCGGCGAGGCCGAGGTCCTCCAGACCTTCCGCATCAGCCGCGTCGGCACCATCGCCGGCTGCCGGGTGACCGACGGCACGATTCCGCGGAACGCCCGGGTCCGGCTCGTCCGCGACGGGCTCGTGGTGTACGAAGGCAAGATCGATTCGCTCAAGCATTATCAGGAGGACGTCCGCGAGGCACGGTCCGGCACCGAGTGCGGCATCAATCTCGAGGGCTACAACGACATCAAGGTCGGCGACCGCCTGCAGGCGTACGAAGTCGTCTCGGTGGCACGGACGCTGTAGCCGCTGAACGTCCGGCGACCTTCGGTCGCCGGCTCAACGATACGGCGCACAATAGTTCGCCGCCCCACTTGCCCGGCGCGTGCCGTAACTGCGAGCAGACCCATGGTCATCGGCGTGCTCCACCTGCAACTGGCCATCCGGGAGGCGAACTCCCTGAAGGACAAGCGGCGCGTCCTCAAGGGGCTCCGCGACCGCATCCGCAACGAGTTCAACGTCTCCATCAGCGAGGTGGACGGCCAGGACCTCCGCCGCAGCGCCACGATGGCCGTCGCCCTCGTGACCGGCCGGGGCGGCTTCGCCGACAAGGTGATGGCCAAGGTCGTCGAGCGGGTCCGGCGGACCCCGGGCGCCGAACTGGTGCACTACGAAACCGAAATTCTCTGAGTGCCGCCGAAGAAGAGGCTGTTTCACTTCCCTCTTTCATCACGGGAGAGGGAGGTTATGAAACAGCCTCTAACCGGAAGGGCCATCGGCAGGGGCGCAGTGCGAGCAATATCTTAACAAGATATGCCGTTATTTGAATCCATAAGGAGCCATGGTGCCTGCTCACATGGTGCCTGCTCACGGTGCCGAAGAACATCGCTCCAATCTGCATGACGCCTCGCACGTGCATGAGGCCCCGCACCTGCCAGCCTGGGGCTCCGCCGGGCAAACTAGGTGCGCACTACTCCGGCGAGACCAGCCGCAACGTGGGGAAATACGACCGGTAGCGCGAAGCGTCGCGCGTCAGCAGCGTCATCTGTTCCACGGCCGCATGCGCGCCGATGACGAAATCCGGCAGCGGCGACCGCTTCGTGCCGTCGCGCTCGCGGTACTCCAGGAAACACTTGCCCGCCAGGAACGCCGCCTCCAACGGGATGGGCCGGTGCTCCAACAGGCTCGCAGGCAGGACCGCATCGAGGTCTTCGATGCGGTCGAAACTGATGGAGACCTCCGCGTAAATGACAGGGTTGATGACCAGGATATGGTCCTGGGCGACCTGCTCGAGGGAGCGGCTGGACCAGGCGAACCAGGCGGGGTCCTCCGTCAGAACGTCCAGCAGGACGTTGGAATCGACCATCACGTCGGCCATCACTCACCCCGCGTCAGGGCCATAATCTCGTCGGTAGACAGGCGTTGGGTCGCACGCCCGCGCATCGCGTCAAGAAGTTTGTTGCCCCGCCGTCGCCCTTTGGGGGATTTTCTGAGGATGACCTCCTTGCCGCGAAGAACGAATTCCACATCCGTGTTGGGCAGGAGGCCGGCTTTCCGACGAATGCCGATGGGAATGGTCACCTGGCCCTTGTCGGTCACGCGCATGGGTCGCTCCTTCCGGAAGACCGATTCATACACCCGTAATTCTTACTTCAGGCGGTAGGAATGTCAAGCGGAAATCCCCGGGAGCCGCCCCGCCGCTCGCGGCAAGGCAATCCCGCCCGCGCGGATCGGGTCCCCGGCTCGGCGGTTGCCAAGGCGACGGTGGATGATATAATGCATATCCGAGGATTCCAAGAGGCCCCGACGTGAAACGTCCTCGACGCAACAAACCCGGCCGGCGCGGACGACGCGTCGCCAGCCTCGTTCGCGAAATCGTCAGCCGAGTCCTCGTCACCGAACTCTCCGACCCACGGATGGGCCTGGTGACGGTGACCGGCGTGGAGGTCTCGGCCGACCTGCGGCTGGCGGACGTCCGCGTCTCGGTCCTCGGCGAGGCGAAGGCCCAGCGCGAGTGCATGGAAGCGATTGCGCACTCCCGCGGGCACATCCAGCAGCAGGTTGCCGACGCTATCGACATGAAGTTCTGCCCCGTCCTGCGGTTCCACCTGGACGATTCGGTCAAGAAGAGCGTGGCCGTCAGCGCCCTGATTGCCAAGGCCCGGGCCGAGGACGAAGCCGCACGGGCCGACCGCATCCGCCGGGGCGCCGAACCGCCTGATGACGAGGATACGACGCCCGGCGACCCCGACAAAAATTAGCCGCCGAGTTTACCCGGGGCGTGTTGTGCTCGGCGCGGCCGTGATGCCGCTTCGGAAACGGAAACCGCACCCATGGAAACCTTTACCGAAAAGGCGGAGCGCCTCGAACGCATCCGTCGGGCCCTGAAGGGCAAGTACGGAGAGATGGTGCGCCCGCCCGTGACGCACCCGGTCGAGCACGCCGTCCGGACCATCCTGGCCGAGGAGGCCGACCGTGCGGACGTGGAGGCGGCCCTGGAGCGCATCCGCGACCACTTCTTCGACTACAACGACCTCCGCGTCAGCCGGCCGCGCGAAATCCGCGAGGTGCTCGGCGAGGACTTTCCCCGCGCCTCCTACAAGGCCCGCGTCATCCCGCGGCTGCTGGACCAGGTGTTCAAGCGGCACAACAGCATGGTGTGGGATTTCCTGGAGGGGATGGGCAAGACCAAGACCCGCGAGTTCTTCGAGGCCCTGGAGGAAGTCCGCCCCTTCGTCGCTGCCACCATGGCCCGCGACTGCGCGGGGGCCCACGCCTTCCCGGTCGACCGCGACGTGGGGCGGGTGCTCGGCCGGCTCGGCCTGGTGGACATCGAGACCGACTCCGAGGCCCAGATGCAGGCCTTCCTCGAACGGGCCGTCAAGTCGGATCAGGCGTGGGAACTGCACGCCCTCCTGAAGCGCCTGGCCGAGGACCTCTGCCTCGTCGGCGAACCGACGTGCGGCGCGTGCCCGCTGAAGGAGATGTGCCCGACGGCCGAGCAGCGGACCGCACGCCGCGAACGCAAAAAGAAGGCCGCCCCCAAAAAGAAGAAGAGAACCACCCGCTCCCGAAAGAAGGCGGCCGGGACGAAACGCTCGTCCAAGGGACGAAAGGCCAAAGCGGACGCCGGGAACTCCGATCCCTCCGGACCCGCTAAAGCCCAGGGCGGCAGCCGGGCGAAAAAGAAGACAGCCAAACGCAAACGCAGGAAGCGGTGAGCCGACGGGCCCGCCACGGCGTGCGGCGACCTCCGGTCGCCGGCCCGGGCAATACGGCGCCACAGTTAGCCGCCGAGGGTGCTCGGCGCGTGCCGGTCTCGACCCGCATCACGCTGTGCCGCGAGGATTCCGCCCATGACCGACCGACCTGTCCTGACACTCGGCCTGCCCAAGGGCAGCCTCCAGCGCGCCACGTTCGACCTGATGGCCCGGGCGGGCTACGAGGTCGAGGACGCCGCCCGCTCCGACCTCCGCCGCACCTCCGACCCGTCCCTGACGGTCATCCTGTTCCGGGCCCAGGAACTCTCGCGCTACGTGGACGACGGGGTGCTGGATGCCGGCCTGACGGGCAAGGACTGGATCGCCGAGAACCGTTCCCGCGTGCACGTGGTCCGCGACCTCGTCTACGCCAAGGCCCGGATGGTGCCCGTGCGGTGGGTGCTGGCGGTGGCCGAGGAAAGCCCCGTTACCCGGCCGGAGGACCTGGCGGGCGGCCTGGTGGCCACCGAACTCGTGGGCGTCACCCGGCGGTACTTCGAGCGGCTCGGCATCGACGCCAAGGTGGAGAACTCCTGGGGCTCGACCGAGATCAAGGCCCGGTTCCCCGGCGTGGATGCCATCGTCGACGTCACCGAGACGGGCTCGACGCTGCGGGCCAACCGGCTCCGCGAGGTGGACACCGTCATGGCGTCCAACACCCAGTTCATCGCCAACCGCGAGGCCTGGAAAGACGCCGACTCGCGCGACCGCATCGAGCACCTGGCCGTCCTCCTCCAGGGCGCCATCGAGGCCAAGGAGATGGTCGGCCTGAAGATGAACGTCCGCAAGGACGATTGGGACGAGCGGATCAAGCCGCTGCTGCCGGCCGAACGCAGCCCCACGCTCAGTCACCTGGCCGAGCAGGACTGGTACGCCGTCGAGGTCGTGCTGCCGGCCGCCAGGGAACGCGAACTCGTGCCGCAGTTGAAAAAGGCCGGCGCCACGGGTATTATTGTGTACCCGCTGAATAAGGTCATTCACTGACGCTGCATGGCGGCGTGCGGCGACCTTCTCATCGGGAGGGTGCCACAGTTAGCCGCCGGGCCCGCCAACAATACGGCGGGTAAACTTGCCCGGCGCGATCATGGAGCCATCGTGTCACTCGCAACGCTAACAACCCGTATCGCGCTCCTCGCCGCCGTTGCCGCGGCGGGCTGCGCGGCGCATGCGCCGTCCGAGCCGGGTCCGGCCTCGCTGGCCGAGACCTCGCTGGCGGCGGCCGGCGCTGCTGAGTCGCGGGATGGTCTGCCCCCGCGGACGCCGCTCGAGACGCCGGGCGACGACCCGCTCCAGCAGGCGCTTCGGCACTACGTTCGCGGCCGGCTGTTGATGAGCCGGCAGGACACCGCCGCGGCGGAGGAACTCCGCCAGGCCGCCCATCTCGCGCCAGGCGTACCTTGCATCTGGCTGAACCTGGGCCTGGCCCGATACGACGCCGGCAAGGTCGATGCCGCGGTCCAGGCCCTGGACCGCGCGCTCGTGCTGGCGCCGCAGGATGCGTCGGCGCTGTACTTCCGCGGCCGGATCGCCGCCGCTCGCGGCAACATGGCCCGGGCGGCCGACCTCTTCGACCGCCTGCTTGAGTCGACTGACCCGCTCACCCCCTACCACATGCTCGGGACGTATCATCTGGCCCGTGTCCGGCAGAACCTGGGGGACCTCGGCGCGGCCGCCGAGGCCTACCAGGCCCTGCTCGATGCGCTCGGAGCCCCCCAGGCGTTCTTCCGCCGGTACCCGGAACTCTTTCTGCTTTACCGGAGCAAGGTGAAACTGTGTGCGCGGCTGGGCCGGCTGTTCCTCGGGCAGGGCCAGGCCGACCGCGCTGCCGAGATACTCCGGGAGGCGCTGCGGGAGCGGCCCCGGAACCCGGACCTGCTGGACCTGCTGGCCCGCGTCCACGTGGCGCGGCAGGACTTTGCCTCCGCACGCCGATGGGCCCGCCGCCTCATCGAGGTCCAGCCCGACGACGCTACCGGGTACCGGCGCCTGGCCGAAACCTATCACGCCGAGGGGCGGGCCGAGGACGCCATCGGCGACCTCCGGCGCTACTACGAGGCGCACCCGCAGAACCAGGCGCTGGGCCTGCTGCTGGCCTCGGCGCTGGAGTCGGCCGGCCGGACCCAGGAGGCCGCACGCCTCTACCAGGACCTGTGCCGGCCGGGGGCCACCACGGGGGCCGATCCGGCCACCGCCCTCAAACTGGCCGACATCCACCTGGAGTCCGGCCGACCCGTCGAGGCCCTCCAGGCCCTGGCAGCCACGATGGTGACCGAGGAGGTGCACTCGTCGGTGCTGGTGAAGGCGGCCAAGATCATCGACGGGCTCGAGGAACCGGCCGAGGTCTATCGCCAGGCCCGCCGCCTGGTGAAGGACGAGGTGTCGCATTACGGGCCGTTCGTGCTGGTGGGGATGCTGGCCGAGGCCGCCGACCGTCCCGCCGACGCCCTCGGCCTGTACGAGAAGGCGCTCTCGCGGCAGCCAAAGGCTGCCATCGCCTATTCCCGCAAGGCCGACCTGCTCATCCGTGACCACCGCCTGGCCGACGCCCTCTCGGTGTACCGGACGGCCGTCCAGGCCGGGCTCGACCTGCCGGTCTTCCATCGCAAGATGGGGATGCTGCTGGACGAACTCGGCCGCCTGGACGAGGCGATTGAAGAATACCAAAAGGTCCTGGACCGCGCCCCCTCGGGGGACAGGGTCACGTCGTATTTTCTGGCGTCGGCCCTGGGCAAGGCCGACCGCTTCGACGAGGCCGTCGCGGTTCTCGAGCGGCTGCTCCGGCGCCGCCCGAAGGACCTGCGGGCCCACGTCCAGTTGGCGGGTCTGCACCTGGCCCAGGACAAGTTGGATGCCGCCGAGGCCCTCCTCCTCCAGGCCCGCGACCTGCACCCGGACGCGACCGGCCCCCTCGCCGTCCTCGCCGACGTCCACTACCGCCAGGAGCGATACGACGAGGCCATCGCCCTGGCCCGGGAGGTGCTCCAGGCCGAGCCCGACCGCCAGTCGATGCGCCTCCTGGTGGCCTACGCCATGGCCGGCAAGGGGGACCTCCAGGCCGCCGCCAAGGAGGTCCGGGCCCTGCTGGCCGCCGACCCCGAGAACGTCGAGCGGCGCTACCTGCTCTCCGGCCTGTACGCCGAAATGGGCCGGCCGAAGGCCGCCGAGAAGGAACTCGTCCGTATCCTCGACATCCACCCCGACCATGCGCCGTCCAACAACGATCTCGGCTACCTGTGGGCCGAGCGTGGGGAGAACCTCTCGCGGGCCGAGGCCATGATCCGCCGCGCCCTGAAGGCCGACCCCAAGCGGCCGGCCTACCTGGACAGCCTCGGCTGGGTCATGTACAAGCAGGGGCGGTTCCAGGAGGCCGTCGGACCCCTGGAAGAGGCCACCCGCCTGGCCCCCGAACTCGACCCCGTCCTCTGGGACCACCTGGGGGATTCGTACTGGCGGCTCGACCGCCCCGAGGACGCCGGCAAGGCCTGGAAACACGCCACCGAGATTCTCCAGAAGCAGGAGAAGCCGGCCAAGACGGAGGACCTCAGCCGGCTCCGAAAGAAACTCAAGCAACTCCATCGCGGCGGCCGGCCCGAGGTGGCCCCCGCCGCCGACGAGGCCTCCGGCGCCGACACCGGCGAGGCCCGGTCCGGCGCCCCGTCACCCGCCCGCCCGTAGGAGCGCCCCATGTCCGGCCATTCCCACTGGTCCACCATCAAACGCAAGAAGGGCGCGCAGGACGCGAAGCGCGGCAAGCAGTTCTCCAAGTGCGCCAAGGCCATCATCGTGGCGGCCCGCTTGGGCGGCGGCGACCCCGACATGAACCTCCGCCTCCGCTACGCCATCGATGACGCCAAGGCCGTCAACATGCCCAATGCCAACATCGAGCGGGCCATCAAGAAGGGCACCGGCGAACTCGACGAGGGGGCACGCATCGAGGAAGTCGTCTACGAGGGGTACGGGCTCGGCGGCGTCGCCATCTTCGTCGAGGCCATGACCGACAACCGCAACCGCACCTCCAGCGAGGTGGGCAAAATCTTTGAGCGGCACGGCGGTCACATCGGCCGGCCCGGGTGCGTCGCCTGGATGTTCTCCCAGAAGGGCGTCATCACCGGCCCTCCCGGCCAGGACGAGGAAACCCTCATGGAGGCCGCCCTCGCCGCCGGCGCCGAGGACCTGAGCGCCACCGACGAGGGGTACGAAATCTACACGCCCCCCGATGCCCTCCAGGACGTCAAGCAGGCCCTCGCCGAGGCCGGCGTGCCGGTCGACGGGGCCGAGGTCGCCCAGGTGCCCCAGACCTATGTCTCCCTCGCCGAGGATGACGCCCGCAAGACCCTGGCGCTGCTGGAGGAACTGGACGACCACGACGACGTCCAGAAGGTCCACTCGAACGTGGACGTGGACGCCGACCTGGTGGCGAAGATCCAGGCGGGGTGAGCGATGTCGGATTTGGGATTTCCGATTTCGGATTGGTGTTCAACGGCCGGCTCGGGTCGGCTCGCCCGGGGCCGCTTCTTGTTTCCGCCTTCCCCTTTCCGGTTTCCGCATTCCACCTCACTCCACCGTCACGCTCTTGGCCAGGTTCCGCGGCTTGCCGACCGAGCCGTGCAATTACCCCTTGCCAACAGCGGTTTCACGAACCTCGTCGGCGTGTTCTACGAGATCCGCGCTGACGCGGCTGCCCAGCGTCACGAGCACGACTTGCACGCCTTCTCGGCGGGCGAACTTCATTGCGGGGATGAAATCCGTATCCGCCGTCACGAGGGCGATGCGATCGACGATCTGGCGGCTGGCGAGCCAGGCAACGTCTAGCCCGATTTTGATGTCCACGCGCTTCTGGTCCATTTCGGGTCGGATGAGTTTGCTGATCACGAGCGACAAGGCCCGATCCGCATTGTCCGGGATGCGTGTCAGGTCCAGCAAGCCACGATTGGCCAACCTCTCCAGGGGCAGATCGATTCTCACTTGAAGCATGGAGCGGTCGTCGCTCAGGCTCGACTGGGTTGATTCGAGCAGATCGTCGCTAATGGCAGGATTGAATCCCCACCCGTTAAAGGACAGTTGCCCCCGGCGACATGCGACGTGGGCCTTGTGCGCGATGGAATCCAACAAGGAGGTCATTCGCCGGCTTGTTGGAGTTTGGTTGAAGTCAACGGTTGTCTTCAGGAGGGGATTGCCTGCCTTGCCCGCATACGGAGGACAGTCATAGTAATAGATGCGGAACAGATCCTCGTCATCCGAGAGCACCTTATCGCACATGGCCAGAATGTCGTCCGCAGAAGCGTGTTGATTGTCCTGAAGGGAGTAAAGACGGCGCCGCACGAATCCGCCGTCCAGGAGAATGGCGATGCTCTTCATAAAGAGTTGTCCCCTTCCCACAATAGATAGCAGTGCAGTAGGAAGGGGACATTGTTGTCGAAACGTCTATGTCCTTCAAGTGTATTATCGCCGAGTGGCGCCTTCTGTCAAGCCCGATTTCTCCCGCTTTCCGCTTTCCGGCTTCCGATTTCCGACTTCGCCTCACTCCACCGTCACGCTCTTGGCCAGGTTTCGCGGCTTGTCCACCGCGCAGCCCCGCAGCACCGCCACGTGGTAGGCCAGCAGTTGGAGCGGGACGACGTTGACGATGGGCTGGAGCGTCTCGGCCACGTCGGGCACGTACAGGACGTGCCGGGCCAGGCGGGCGATGTCCTCATCGCCCTCGGAGGCCACCGCGATGACCTGGCCGCCCCGGCTCCGCACCTCCTCCATGTTCGAGAGGACCTTCTCGTACTGGAGGCCGCGGTTGGCCAGGAACACGACCGGCATCTCCTCGGTAATCAGGGCGATGGGCCCGTGCTTCATCTCGGCGGCGGGCAGGCCCTCGGCGTGGACGTAACTGATTTCCTTCAACTTCAGCGCCCCCTCCAGGGCCACCGGGTAGTTGTAGCCCCGACCCAGGTACAGCCAGTTGGGATAGTCCTTGCAGACCTCGGCCACAGTGCGGACCTGGTCGTTCAGGTCGAGGACGGTTCGCACGAGGTCGGGCGCGGCCTGGAGGCCTTCAATCAGTCTCCGCGCCTCCTGCGGCGCCAGGTGCCGGCGCCGGCCCATGAACATGGCGGCCATGAGGAGGACGAGCAGTTGGCTGGTGAAGGCCTTGGTCGAGGCCACGCCGATCTCCGGCCCGCAGTGCAGGTAGACGCCGGCGTCGGTCTCGCGGGCGATGGTCGAGCCGACCACGTTCACGATGCCCAGGGTGAGGGCCCCCTTGAGGCGGGCTTCCCGGATGGCCGCCAGCGTGTCGGCCGTCTCGCCGCTCTGGCTGATGGCCAGGACCACCGTTCCCTCGTCGATGATGGGGTTGCGGTATCGGAACTCGCTGGCGTACTCGACTTCGGTGGGGATGCGCGCCAGATCCTCGAACAGGAACTCGCCCACCAGGCCCGCGTGCCAGGCCGTGCCGCAGCCGGTCAGGATCACCCGCCTCGCGTGGGCCAGCGTTTTGCCGACGTCCCGGATGCCGCCCAGGTGGACCTCGCCGGACTCGGCCTCCAGCCGGCCGCGCATCGTGTCCGAGAGGCTCTCGGGCTGCTCCATGATCTCCTTCAGCATGAAGTGGGGGTAGCCCCGTTTCTCGATCTGCTCCAGGCTCCATTCCACTTCCTGAATCTGTTTGTGTGTGGGCACCGCGTCGACGGTGGCGGTGGTCAGGCCGTCCCGGCGCACCAGGGCCATCTCGCCGTCGTCCAGGTAGATGACGTTGGTGGTATGCTCGATGACGGCGGCGGCGTCGCTGGCCACCACGTACTCTTCCTCCCCGACGCCGACGATGAGCGGCGAACCGTTGCGGGCGGCGACCAGGACGTCCGGCTCGTCGGCGTGGACCACCGCGATGCCGTAAGCCCCGCGCACCTCCGCCAGGCCGGCCTGGACGGCCTTCTCGAGGTCGCCCTCGTAGTAGCGGGCGAACAGGTGGGCCAGGACCTCCGTATCGGTCTCGCTGGCGAACACGACGCCCTCGGACTCCAGCAGCCGCCGCAGCGCCGACCAGTTCTCGATGATGCCGTTGTGAACGACCGCCAGCCGGCCGGTGGCGTCCGTGTGGGGATGGGCGTTGGCCCGGGTCGGCGCGCCGTGGGTGGCCCAGCGGGTGTGGGCAATCCCGAGCGTGCCGCCGACGTCCCGCCCCGCCATCTGCTCTTCCAGCCGGGCGATGCGGCCGGGCGTCTTGACGACCGTCAGGTGAGGGACGTCGTCCTGTGCCAGCGCCACCCCCGCCGAATCGTACCCGCGGTACTCCAGCCGCTTCAGTCCCTCAATGAGGATGGGATACGCCTGCTTGGCGCCCAGGTAGCCCACGATGCCGCACATGGAATATCTTTCTCCGTTGGGCCGGCCGCTACATCGGGCAACCGGCGGGCCTGTAGGGCGATATCGGCCGGACGCCGGGTGCGGCTGAAGCCGCGTTGCGGTCCCGCGCGGCAAATCCCCGCAACCGCCGCACGCCGTGAGGATGCGCCTGTTGAGCCGTCGACCGTGGGTCGATAGAGACTGGCCGTCGCCGGAATGTCAAATCGGGCACCGGGCGTTTCGCCTCGCCTTGCCCCCCTCGGGAAACAGCGGGACGCATCCTCCCGCGGCCCGCTGCCTCTATGGGCCGGGACCTCGCGTCAGATGTGCTCCACCTCGATGCCCGCCAGGGCGCAGTAGGCCTTGTACTCTTCCTCCAGGTCGCCCCAGACCAGCAGTTGGTGGAAGCCCTTGGTGTCGCGGCTGTCTTCGACGCCGTCGAC
>Ga0180434_10002981_pt1 | contig 21884 bp, 20 predicted proteins | sample SS_ome_7_FD_132453 | JGI IMG/M metagenome (GOLD analysis project Ga0180434, IMG submission 132453) | Hypersaline lake sediment archaeal communities from the Salton Sea, California, USA - SS_1_D_2 metaG | ecosystem: Environmental > Aquatic > Non-marine Saline and Alkaline > Hypersaline >...
GTCGAAGGGCGACCTGTTTGGCTGGTGTCGGGGCCGTTCATGGTTCGACAGGCCTGTCCTGAGCGCAGCCGAAGGGCTCACCACGAACGGCAGCAGCGCACACCACGAACGGCAGTAACGCTGCCCGCAAATGGGTGGAAGTACCCCCGTTCCAGTGTCGCCCTGACGGACGGCTCTGGTGCCATGTCACCCTGAGGGAGCCAAAGGCGACCGAAGGATCTCCCCGCCGCCGAGATTCTTCGCTTCCTCCTCGCGTTGCTCAGAGCTTTGGCTCAGAATGACAGGAAGGGGCGCCTCGGCCGGGACAGGCAGCGCGCGCCGTGTTGACGGTGGTGATAGAATGGCTTGTTGGCGCGTTGTCGCCGGCAGCCCTGCCGGGATGAGCGACAGCGGGGCTACCGAGGAATACGGACGGAGGTGCGCTTTGGTCTGGCAAGAGATTCTGGGATTCATCGCTGGCGCTTCGATAACGGTGGGGTTCGTACCGCAGGTATGGCGCCTGTTCAAGCTGAAGAGCGCACGAGAGATAAGCCTCCCCTTCACCCTTCTCCTCTTGCTGGGTATGAGTAGCTGGCTGGCCTATGGGGCCTTCTTGAGCCTTCTGTCGGTCATCGTGTGGAACGCGGTAAGCATGGTCCTGGCTGTGGCCATGCTCTACGCCAAGCTCCGCTGGGGCCGGGAGCGGAACGAGGAGACGAACTGAGGCCGTCGATTGTCGTGGGCACTATGTCGTCACGGCAGATGGCTACAATTGCACCGTAGCACAGGTTGCCCTTCCTGATGACAGTGTCTAGCCCAGGTCCTCGAGCAGCTCGTCTACCGAGTCGAAGGTCCTCACACGGCCAGCCTTGATGTCTTCCTCCGCCTCCTGCTCGCCTTCCTGCCACCTCGCCGTCCAGAAGTAGGCCTGGCTCTTGTCCACCAGCTTCTTGGGCACCAGGACCGCCCTGTCGTCTACCACCTCTATCTCCACCAGGTCGCCTTCCTCAATGCCCAGGGCCTTCCGCGTAGAAGCGGGAAGGGTTATCTGACCGTGCCTGGTCACCTTGCTGTATGCCACTTTCGATACCTCCTATGGCCGCTCCAGCGTGTCGTCATGCCGTCCGATGTTGCGCAGCACTATTGTCGAATCCTCGACGTGGAATGTCAGCCTCAGGGACCGGCTGACCCGGGCTTCCCAAATGTGTGGCGTTCCCTTGATCTTCTTCACCTTGAGCGCCGGGTACCGGATGTCGCTCGCCAAGTTCTTGATCGCCTTGCGACCCTGTGCTCTCTCATTGTCGCTGAGCGCCTGCCATGCCTTCTTGAACCTGTCGGTCCGGGCAATCCTCATTGCTGCGTTCTTTCAGTAAATTACGAAACTAGTATATTACTATCTTGTGCAGATTTCAACCTTGTGCATTTGACTGTTGCCCACCCTCCCGCCCTGAGATGTGGTTCTGGGGGACACCCCCAGGCCCCCGCCAGAGGGGGAGACCCCTCTGGACTCCCCTTCTACGCTGGTTCGCCGTGCGCTCGGGCCGCAGGACGGCCGATTTTCGAGCCTCGGAGGCCCGTTCATGGTTCGACAGGCTCACCACGAACGGCAGGAGCGCTCACCACGAACGGGAGGAACACTCACCACGGACGACCGAACGGCTCACGGCGAGCCGATCCAAACCCGTTCGCCCTGAGCTTGTCGAAGGGCGACCTGTTTGGCTGGGATCGGGGCCGTTCATGGTTCGACGGGCTCACCACGAACGGCAGCAGCGCACACCACGAACGGCAGGGGGGCTCACCACGAACGGCAGGGGGCCTCACCACGAGCGGGTGGGAACACCCACGTCGCTATGTCATCCTGAGGGAGCCAAAGGCGACCGAAGGACCTCCCCCCCGCCGAGATTCTTCGCCTCCTCTTCGCTTCGCTCAGAGCTTTGGCTCAGAATGACAGGATGGGGTGCACGGGCGGGTGTGAGTTGCCGGGTCACAGGCCTGCGGCGGCGAGGATGTCGGGGACGGTCTCCTCGCGGTTGATGGCCATGATGTGCACGCCGTCGCACAGGTTGCCCTTCTTGATGTCGGCTATCATGCGGCCGGCGATCTCGATGCCCTTGTTGAGCGCCTCGCCCTTGGGGGCGCCGGCCAGCTCGTCGATGAGGTCTGGCGGCACGAAGATGCCGGGCACGTTGTCGGTCATGTATTTGGCCATGCGCGCGGACGAGAGCAACACGATGCCCGCCATTATCTTGACGCGGAACTGCCGGGCGTAGTCCATGAACTTGGCGAAGTTCTCCAGGTCGTAGACCGCCTGTGTCTGGAAGAACTCGGCGCCGGCCTCGACCTTCTTCTCGAACTTCATCAACTGAGGCTCGATGGGGTTGGCCTCCGGGGTGACGATGGCGCCGGCGCAGAAGCTGACCGCGCCATCAAGCTCGTTGCCTCCCAGGTCGGTGCCCGCCTCCAACTGGCGGATAGCCCGGAGCAGTTGCACCGAATCGAGGTCGAAGACGCCCTTGGCCTCCTTGTGGTCGCCGACGGGCACGGCGTCGCCGGTGAGGCACAGGACATTGCCGATGCCCCTGGTGTTGGCAAGGAGAAGCTCGGCCTGGAGAGCGAGACGGTTGCGGTCACGGCAGGTCATCTGCAGTATGGGCTCGCCGCCGTTCTCCTTGATGGCGAGGCAGCCGCCGACGGAGGGGAAGCGCATTACCGAGCTCTGGTGGTCGGTGACGTTCATCCCGTCCACCTTGTCCCGGAGAAGCTCGATGTGGTGATACATTTTCTCCAAATTCGTCCCCTTCGGCGGGGCGATCTCGCTGGTTATGACGAACTTGCCGGAGTTGAGCACCTGCTTGAACTTTGACACCATAGCTCTCTCCTTACCTAGGCTACCCTGGCGACGCGGGGCCTGAGCGAAACATGGAAGTCCTTGGGCGGCTGGTACTGCTTCATGAGGTCGAGCCGTCCCTGCTCCTTCAGGCGGTTGTATATCAGCGTCCAGGCGCAGTCCTTGTTGATATCCACCTCGCACTTGCCGTCGTTGGTGCCGCCGCACGGGCCGTTGAGCAGGCCCTTGTGGCAGGCGGTGAGGGGGCAGATGCCGGCCGTCATTCCGATGACGCACTGGCCGCACTGGGCGCAGACCTCGTGGAAGTCGCCGGGGCTGTCCTCCATGCCGATGAACAGCGTATCGAGCGCGGGGATGACGGGCTTGCCGATGTACAGGCTGACGCGGTGCACTCCCAGGGCGCATGACATAACCAGGACGCAGTTGGCGCTCTGGAGGGGGCCGTCGTTGTCCTTGAGGGCCGCCTCGGTCATCTCGTCGCAGGCGGTGGGGATGACGATGGTTCCGGTCACCAGCTTGCCCGACTCTTGCAGCCGCTCCTTCATCTCCTGGACCTGCTCCACTCCTCCCGTCCTGGTCATGGTGGCGCAGGTGCCGCAGCCGATGACGAATACCCGGTCGAGCTTGTCGAGGAGCTGCTGCACCTCTTCAATGGGCTTCTGCTTGGTTATGGACTTCATGGCGTACCTTCCTCACTTCTCTAGGTCGCATCTGAGGCAGCGTTTCGCCTCGCGCCGGGCGTCCTCCTCGGAGAACCCAAGCTCGGTCTCGGTGAAGCTGCCCTTTCTCTGCTCGGCGGGCAGGAGGGTAATCGGCGGCCTGAACCTGGGCTCCCACGACTCCTCCTCTTCCTCCTCCTCCGCTTTCGCCACCTCTTCGATGACGCTGGGCTTGAGGTCGTATATCTCAACGCGTGACTCATCGCCGCTGAGGTACTTGTCAATGGCGATAGCGCCTCTCCTGCCGGCGGCGATGGCCTCGATGACCATGCCCGGCCCGAAGACGAAGTCGCCGCCGGCGAAGACGCCGGGTACGTTGGTGGCCAGCCGGTTGTCGTCGATGAACAGCCGCTCCCAGCGGGTGCGCTCCAGGGCGCTGTCCGGGGGGAGGAAGGACAGGTCGGGGGCCTGCCCCACCGCGGCGATGACGGTATCGGCCTCGGCGAAGAACTCGGAGCCGGGAACGGGAACGGGGCGGCGGCGGCCGGAGTCGTCGGGCTCGCCGAGCATCATCTGGATGCAGTCGAGGCCGGCCACCTTCCAGTGGTCGTTGACAATTCGGGTGGGGCTGATGAGGAAGTTGACGTTGATGCCCTCGGCCAGTGCCTCGTCGTACTCCACCTCGGTGACGGGCATCTCCTCACGCGAGCGGCGGTAGTAGATGCTGACCTCGTCGGCGCCGAGGCGGACGGCGCTGCGCGACGCGTCGAGGGCGACATTGCCGCCGCCTATGACGGCCACACGGCTGCCGATTCTGAGGGGACGGCCGATCTTGATGTCGCGGAGGAACCGCAGGCCGTAGTAGAAGCCCTCGACATCCTCAAGCTCACCGGGTATGCCTATCTGCTGGCTCCGCTGCGCCCCGGCGGCGATGAAGATAGCGCCGTAGCCGTCCTTTCTGAGGTCCTCGACGGTGAAATTGACGTTGATGGGGCTGTTGTACCGAATCTCCACGCCGCGCCTGGCGATGTAGTCTATCTCGTTCTGGATGACCTGGGGCGGCAGGCGGAAGTCGGGTATGGCCACCGACAGCATGCCGCCACCCACGGGGAGGGCCTCGAACACGGTAACGCCGTAGCCCATCTGCGCCAGGAAGTAGGCGCAGGCCAGCCCGCAGGGCCCGGCCCCGACGACGGCCACCTTCTGGCTCCTGGTGCGGGGGAAGGGCTCGGGCTCGGGCAACTCGTCGACGTGGTCGAAGTACCAGTCGGCGGCGAAGCGCTTCAGGGCGCGGATGGCCACCGACTCGTCCAGCTCGCCGCGGCGGCAGCGGCTCTCACAGGGGTGGTGGCAGATGCGGCCGCAGATGGCGGGGAAGGGATTGCGCTCCCTGATGGTCTCCACCGACTCGAGGTACTCGCCGGCGGCGATGTGGGCCACGTACTTGGGGATATTGATGCCGACGGGGCACGTATGCTGGCACGGCGATACCATGAGCGCATCGCACACCGCCGCGGGACACTTCTTCTCCTTGATATGCGCCTCGTACTCGTCCCTGAAGTAGTTGATGGTGGTGAGCACCGGGTTGGGGCAGGTCTGCCCCAGCCCGCACAGGGAGCATTCCTTCACCGTCTGGGCAATGGACAGCAGGGTATCGATGTCGCTCTCCTGCCCCTCGCCGCGGGTGATGCGGGTGAGGATCTCCAGCATCTGCCTGGTGCCGAGGCGGCAGGGGGCGCACTTGCCGCAGGACTCGGTCTCGGTGAAGCTGAGGAAGTAGCGGGCCACGTCGACCATGCAGGTGGCCTCGTCCATGACAACCATGCCGCCGGAGCCCATGATCGAGCCCAGTCGGGCCAGGGTGTCGTACTCCACCGGGACGTCGATGAAGCGGGCGGGGATGCACCCGCCTGACGGTCCGCCGGTCTGCACCGCCTTGAGCCGCTTGCCTCGGGGGATTCCGCCGCCGATGTCGAAGACGATGGTGGACAGCGGTGTGCCCATGGGCACCTCCACCAGGCCGCTGTTGACTATCTTGCCGGTGAGGGCGAAGAGGGCGGTGCCGGTGCTCTTCTCCGTGCCGATGCCGGCGAACCAGTCGGCCCCGCGGTCGATGATGACGGGCACCGACGCCAGGGTCTTCACGTTGTTGATGTTGCTTGGCTTGCCGTCGATGCCCGACTGGGCGGGGAACGGTGGGCGGGGCCGCGGCATGCCGCGACGGCTCTCGATGGAGGCCATGAGCGCCGTCTCCTCGCCGCAGACGAAGGAGCCGGCGCCTTCCTTGATGTTGATAGTGAAATCGAATCCCGAGCCGAGGATGTTCTCGCCGAGGAAGCCCTTCTCTCTGGCCTGCTGCAGAGCGAGGCGGACTCGCTTCACCGCCAGGGGGTACTCGGCACGGACGTAGATGTAGCCTTGCGTGGCACCCATGGCGTATGCGGCGATTATGAGGCCTTCGATGAGGGCGTGCGGGTCGGCTTCGAGGATGGAGCGGTCCATGAAGGCGCCGGGGTCGCCTTCGTCGGCGTTGCAGATGGCATACTTGGTGTCGCTGCGCTCAACGCGGCACAGCTCCCACTTGCGGCCGGTGGGGAAGCCGGCGCCGCCGCGCCCGCGGAGGCCGGCCTTCTTGACCTCTTCGATGACCTCTTCCGGGGCCATCTCGAGGAGGGCCTTGCGCAGCGCGCGGTAGCCGCCCTGCTCGATGTAGTGGTCGATCTTCTCGGGGTTGATGTGGCCGCAGTTGCGCAGGATGACCCGCTGCTGCTTCTGGTGGAAGTCTATGTCGGCGTAGCGTGGCGTAGCCACGCCGGTGATGGAGTGATGGTACAGAAGCCGCTCCAGGGGCTGGCCGTCACGCAGATGCGAGCTGACAATGTCCGCCGCGTCCTCCGCCTGCACGCGAAGGTAGAAGATGCCGTCGGGCTCGACGACCACGCTGGGGCCCTGGTCGCACAGGCCGTGACCGTGGCAGCCGCTTATCTCCACGGTGGCGTTCTTCAGTCCCTGCCGCGCCAACTCCTCCTGCAGGGCCTGGTAGACCTCGCCGGACCCCATGGAGAGACACGGAGTCTCCTGACAGACGAAGACGGTGCGATGGTTCTGCATACTAGACCCCCTTGTCCTTGAACACCTGCTCTACCTTCTTGGGATTCATGTTGCCGTAGACCCGCTCGTTGATGACCAGGTTGGGCGCCAGGGCGCACACCCCGATGCAGGCGACGGTCTCCAGGGTGTACTCCAGGTCGGGTGAGGTCTCACCCTCCTCCAGGCCAATCTGTTCCTTGACCAGCTTGAGTATGGTCTTGCCTCCCCGCACGTGGCACGCCGTGCCGCGGCACACCCTGACCACGCGCCTGCCGCGGGGCTGGGTGTAGAGCTGCTCGTAGAAGGAGATGACCCCCTGTACCTGGCTGGGGAAGAGTCCCAGCTCCTCGGCTATCATGGGTATGGACTGCGGGGGTATGAATCCAACCTCATTCTGGATGCGCTGCACCATGGGTATCAGCGCCCATCTCTGCTGGCTGTACTCGCGTACAATCTCCCCTATTCGCTCGAAATCGACTTCAACGGCAGGGTTGGATTTGTCTGGCATGTCATACCCTTTCTATCCTCACGTTGCATGGCTTGAGTGACGGCGTTCTTGATTGCGCGTCCGGGGCGAGGGAGAACAGTGTAATGGCGGGGCTTTCGGGGAAGGACAGCGGCAGGAATACCGTCCCCTCGGGGGTTGTGCCGGTGACAGTGACGGCGGCGGTGACTTCGGCCACAGGTGAAATGACCTTGACCTGGTCGCCGCTGGAGAGGCCGAGCTTCTCGGCATCGGCCCGGCTGATATCCAGATGGGCCTGGGGACGGTGCTTCTTCAAGCGCCATGCCCGCGAGGTCCGGGCGCCGCCACCGACGTGCTGGAGTATGCTTCCGGTGAGCAGGGCGAAGGGATAGTCGCCGTTCCGCCGCTCGGACGGTGGTGCGTATTCGACGGGCGTGAAGCGGGAGAAGCCGGTGAGGAACTGCCCTCCGGAGACGCGGCGGGCGTCCACGTGGTTGCCGCCCATCTCGGCATGGTGCAGGCTGGTCGTGTCCAGGTCGGAGTAGTTGATCCCCTCGTAGAGCGGCACCAACCTCTCCACCTCATCCATCACCTGCTCAGGCGAGGTGTACGGCATGGGACAGTCCATCTTCTCGGCAAGTCGAAGGATCGCTTCCCAGTCCGGCAGGCTCTCACCGACGGGCTCGATGGCCTTGCGCACGCGGCTCACCCTTCCCTCGAAGTTGGTGAGAGTCCCGTCCTTCTCGGCGAAGCTGGCCGCCGGGAGCACCACATCCGCCAGCATGGCCGTCTCGGTGAGGAACATATCCTGCACCACGAGGAAGTCAACCTCCGCCAGAGCCTCCGCGGCCAGGCTTCCCTCGGGGAAGCTCACCAGCGGGTTCTCCCCTACGACGTAGAGTCCCTTGATTCCCCCCTTCCTGGCCGCCTGGAGGATTTCGATGGTGCTCAGGCCGGGGTTGGCCGGCAGGTCCGCGCCACAGGCTTGGCCGAACCTGGCTCTTGTGTCGTCGTCCGCCACGCTCTGGTATCCGGGGAGGAAGTCGGGCAGCGCTCCCATGTCGCAAGCGCCCTGGCCGTTGTTCTCGCGCTGCAGGGCGAAGATGCCGCTTCCCCTGCGTCCGACATTGCCGGTGAGCAGCGCCAGATTCGCTATAGCCTGGACGGCGTTGGCTCCGTTCTCGTGCTGGGTGATGCCGATACCGTAGACGATGGCTGCCTGACCCGCCCAGGCGTAGAGCCTGGCGGCATCGCGAATCACCTCGGCCGGTACAGCGGTGATCTCCTCGACACGCTCGGGAGAGTAGTCTGCCAGCGCCGCAGCCACGGCCTCGAAGCCGTTCGTCTTTCGGGCAACGAACTCCTCATCGGTGAGGCCCTCGTCGACAATCACGTTTGCCAGGCCGTTCAACAGGGCTACGTCGGTGCCGGCTCCGGGGCGCAGCCACAGCGAGGCGAAGGCGGAGAGCTTGGTCCGCCGCGGGTCTACGAGTATCAGCCTGGCCCCTTTGTTCTTGACGGCACGCTTGATGGCGTAGCCGACGGCGGGGCTTGATGAGGTAGGGTCGGCTCCGACAACGAGAATCACCGCCGCCTGCTCCAGAGCACGAAGAGTGTTGGTGGAGCCGGGGAAGCCGGTCGAAGGGCCGAGCCCCGCCTGCGTGGCGGCGTTGTACAGGCGGCTGCTGTTGTCGATGTTGTTGGTCCCCAGGACGCACCTGGCGAACCGCTGCAGCAGGTAGTTCTCTTCATTGGTGCACTTGGGCGAACCGAGAACCGCCAGGCTGTCGGCGCCGTGCTCTTCCTTTATCCGGCTGAAGCGGGCGGCCACTGCATCCAGGGCCTCTTCCCACGACACCTCCTCGAAGCCGTCGTCGGTCTTCAGCAGAGGGCTGGTCAGCCTGTCCGGGCTGTGGATGAAGTCGTAGCCGTAGCTTCCCCTGACGCAAAGGGCGCCGCGGTTCACCGCATCGTCCTCACCGGGGGTGACGCGCACAACCAGCCCGTCTTTGACCTCCAGGCTGACGGCGCAGCCGGAGCCGCAGAAAGGACAGGTCGTCTCGACCGTGGTCCTGGTGGTGCCGCGGTACGGCTTCTCCCTCTCCGTCAGCGCACCGGTGGGGCACATGGCGACGCAGGTCCCGCAGAAGGTGCACTCGGAGATTTCCAGAGGCAGGTCGCCCAGCGTTGCCGGCTTGACCGAGAATCCGCGGTGGAAGTAATCGATGGCCCCTTCGAGGACCAGTTCCTGGCAGGCGCGGATGCACTTGGCGCACATGATGCACTTGGAGGTATCTCTTTCGATGAAGGGATTGACCTCCTCGATGACCGCCGTCTGGGGGATCCTCTGAAAATCGACCAGCCCGATGCCCAGGTCGGTGGCGAGCTGGCGCAACTGGCAGCGGTTGCCCTTGTCACAGACGAAGCAGGAGTCGGGATGGCTGGCAAGCACCAGCTTCACGATGTTCTTGCGGTGCTGGGTGACACGGGGGGAGTGAGTATCGATGACCATGCCGGGGGCGATGGGGGTAACACAGGAAGCCATCAGCCGTCCCGAGGCCTCGTCTTCCACGAGGCACACGCGACAGGCGCCACTTGAAGTCAGGTGGGGATCGTGACAAAGCGTGGGGATGTCTATGCCTGATTCACGTGCCAGCTCCAGGATGGTCATGCCCGGATAGCCGCTTACTTCCCGTCCGTTGAGGGTTATCGTTATCGGCTGCACATCACCGTCCTTCCTCTGTCGTTGTCCCTATGTGAGCGCAGGGAGGCAGGTTGGGGCCTCGACTCCAACCTGCCATACTGCGCTACTTGTTGCGGTTCAGGGCGGTTCCCTGCTCGGTATCTACTAGGCAGCGACAGGCTGCGTGGGTTGCTCTCCGCGGTCCGCCGACCTGATGGCCGCCAGAAGCTGAGAGCTGGCACTCTTCTTGGGAATGAAGCCGAAGGCTCCGGCCTGCTCGCTGGCCAGGACGTTCTCTTCGTCGTCGTACTGGCTCAGCATCAATACCTTGACCTGCTCGCATTCCTTGCAGATGGTCTTGGCGGCTTCCAGCCCGTTCATGACGGGCATCACGATGTCCATCAGCACCACGTCGGGCAGGAGTTCGCGCGTCTTCTCAGCCGCCTCTCTCCCATCCACCGCCTCCCCCACCACCTGCATGTCCTTCTGCAGGCTGAGAAGAGCACGGATACCGTCTCTGACCACGGCATGGTCGTCGGCCACCAGCACCTTGATCCTTCGGGTGACCTTGTCCAGCAGCTTCTCGATTACCGGCATGAGCGCCTCCGGCTGTACCGGCTTGCAGAAGTAGTCCTCAGCCTGAAGCCGCAGGCCCTCGATTCGTGACCAACCCTTTATGAGCTGCTCCTCGTACGAGGCATCGAGCACAATCATGGGCAGGTCGCTGTAGTTCGGGCTCTCCTTCAGCCACTGGTGCAGCCGGAAGGCCTCACCTCGCGGCGTTATCGTACCCAGGATGACCAGTTCGGGCTTCTCGGAGCGTACCGCTTCCTCCGCCTGCTGTCTGCTGCCGACAACAACCACCTGATAAGCCTTCGCCTTGCAGGTCGTCTGCAGACCGGTGGCGAAATCAGGCTCGTCGTCCACAACCAGGATTCTCACTCTCTTTTCCATCTCCACCTCCTTGCTGGCCGCCATCTTCTTCACCTATTGTCAGCCAGCTTTGCTCAAGAACCTGTAAAAAAGGATAAACGACATCACGCCAACGGCATAGAGGTATTCACCCCAAAACGGGAGGGGGAAACGCCCTGCATTTGGTGGATTGGCTCCCTGAATCGGGGGGTAGACCCCCTGTGGCGAGGAGAATGGAGGGTGAGGTCACGAGAAGGACAGGCGGAGGTGCTAGACGCTGATTATGCCCTTGCGCAGGGCGTACTTGACCAGGTCGACGCGACTGTGGAGGTCGAGCTTGGCCATGAGCTTGGTCTTGTGGCCCTCGACCGTCTTGGGGCTGATGACCAGCATCTCCGCTATCTGCTGGGTGGTGTGGTCCTCGGCCAGCAGCTTGAGCACGTCCTTCTCCCGGTCGGTCAGTTCATCATACGGGTCATAGCTCTTTCGCGTGCCGGCTGCCTGCTGGTAGTCCACCACCAGGTGCCGGGCCACCGAAGGCGACAGGAACGAATCGCCGTGGTACACGGAGCGAATGCCGGCGGCGAGCTCGGATGACGCAGCGACTTTGCTGATGAAGCCGTAGGCTCCTGCTTCGATTGCGGGAAAGACGTATTCCTTGTCGTCATACTGGGTGAGGGCCAGCACCTTGGTGCCGGGGGCTTCCTTACATATGCGGCGGGTGGCTTCGAGACCGCCCATGACGGGCATGGCTATGTCCATGAGCACGACGTCCGGCTCCAGCTCCTTGACCATGTCCAGTGCTTCCATCCCGTTGGCCGCCTCACCCACCACCTCTATGTCCGGCGTCAGTCCCAGCAGCGCGCACACACCATCCCTCACGATAGCATGGTCGTCAACCACCAATACTCGTATCTTCTGCATTCGCTCCGCTCCAGACCAAGGGAACATCGGCGATGAGGGTAGTGCCCTGGCCCGGCTGGGACTGGATGGAGCAGCTGCCCCCGACCAGCCGCAGCCTCTCCTTGATGCCGAAAAGGCCGGCGCCGCGTCCATTCTCCTCTATCCCGGTGAGCTGCGAAACGTCAAAGCCCTTGCCATCATCGTTGATGGTGAGGATAAGGTCATTGCCTTCGCGCCTCAGCGATATGGCTACGTTCTTCGCTTCGGAATGCTGCATGATGTTGCCCATTGCGCCCTGAGCCCAGCGGAACACAGCCACTTCCGTCTCGGGTGGGAGGACATGGCCGGTCTCCTGGAAGTCGAAGGTTACGTTGATGCCCAGGGGCGTGAGGTTCGCTTCGGCATAGTGCCGGATGGCGGGGACAAGCCCGAGCGTGTCGAGAAGGGTAGGGCGAAGGTCGGCTATGAGCCGGCTGACCTCGCTGCCTATCTGGGTGGCCAGCGAATGCACCTTCCCAAGCCTGGACTTGAACTCAGTGTCCTGTACCCCGATCATATCGGCCATCTCTATGAGCGCCTGCAGGTTGAAGGTCAGACCGGAGAGCGACTGACTGGTCTCGTCGTGCAGTTCCCTGGCGATGCGCCGCCGCTCCTCTTCCTGGGCGAGCAGGACCTGCTGCACCAACTGGCGATACCTTTCCCTGCTGCCCTTGAGCTGCTCATAGAGCCGTGCCTCCTCGACGGCGACGCCCACCTGGTCGCCTATTGAGTGGAGAAGGTGCATGTCCCGCTTGGTGAAGTGGTGCGTTTCGCGGCTGGCGACGTTTATCACGCCCAGCACGGCTTCCTTGGCTCGAAGTGGAACGCTGAGCCACGCCTTAAGGCCCTCGTGGCGCACCCACTCGGGGCGGGCGGTGCGCGGGTCAGCCGATATGTCCTCCAGCAGGATCGCCCGACCGCTCTGCGCTACTTTGCCGGCTATCCCCTCACCGACCTTGAGCTGCATCTCCTTGACGTACTCGGCGGACAGCCCGCGATAGACCCGATACGACAGCGTCTGGATATATTCGTCGAGAAGGAGTATGCCGCCGGCGGTGCCGTTCATGATGTTCAGCACGTTGTCCAGCGCGACCTCGAGGATGGCGTCCAGGTCTCTCAGGCTGCTGATGGCCGCGGAGACGCGGCTCAACGCAACCAGGTCCGCGGTCTCATTTTTGGCCTTGCCCTCCACCTCGGCGGACGGCATCGGCGCTTCTTTCTCTGTGCTCATCCCTGTTCCTCAAAGGCGAAAAAGGTCCTCGCCGGCATCGGGGGAACCGCCGGATTGGGCCAGCATATACGAAGGCCCACACGCTGTCAAATGACGCGAATTGAGTCATGACTATGGTCACCGAAGATGTATCGTTGACTCAAGGGCGGCCCTTCTTCTGGCGGTAGTTGCCTGATTCATCAGGCATGACTCGCCCAATGAATTGGGCAACTACACCTGTCAAGGCGGTCGCCTGTGGGGGGGCGGGGGGGGCGTTCCCCCCCTCTTGTGTAGAGTCTGGAGATCGCTAACACTTTGTATTGATGCAACACGTGACGGCGCTCTGGCTTGACTGCCGCCAGGGCAGGTGCTAGCATCGGGCACGCCGCGGTGGGTCTGGCAGGCAGTGGGTTCGCTGGAGCCTGTGGGGCGAAACCGTCGGCATAGCAGGTCGGCCTGTCCGAGAAAGGAGGTCAACGATGGCTTTTGAGATCACCAGCGGCGCCTTTGGCGCGGGAGAGAAGATCCCGCGCAAGTACACCTGTGATGGCGACGACATCTCACCTCCGCTGCAATGGAGCGATGCGCCCGCCGATACCAAGAGTCTCGCTCTCATCTCCGATGACCCCGACGCGCCGGTAGGCACCTGGGTGCACTGGGTGCTGTACAACGTGCCGGGAACGGCCACGTCTCTGCCGGAGGCGGTGCCGGCCAAGGATGAGCTGCCCGATGGCAGCCGGCACGGGCGAAGCAGTTGGGGCCGGGCGGCCTACGGCGGCCCCTGCCCTCCGGGCGGCACCCATCGCTACTTCTTCAAGCTGTACGCGCTGGACACCGTGCTTGACCTCGCTCCCGGCGCCGGCAAAGAGCAACTGCTCCAGGCAATGGAGGGGCACATCCTCGGCCAGACCGAGCTTATGGGGACATACAGCAGGTAGTGTGGGCCGGGCGAACACCGGCTGACCCGTCGGGCGGCCTGGCGCCTTCTCAGCGCCGTCCCATCTTCGCCAGTGCAGCGTGAGTCACGTCGGGGTGGTCGGTCAGAAGGGCATCGACGTCGATCTTGAGATACCACTCCAGGCGCTCCTCCGGCATGGGGTCGAGGGGACAGACCCACAGATTGTGCTGGCGGGCGGTCTTCATGTAGCGGGGATTGCTCTTCATCGCCCGGTAGGTGGTGCCCACCCCGTTTCCCCGAAAGGTGGGGTTGGGGCTAAATATGCTCACCTCGCCAATCCACACTGCCGCCTCAACATCCCGCGCAGCCCACAGCAGCTTGGTGTCAAAGGAGAGCAGCATCACTGTGCCTGCTGCAATGCGGGGCCGGATCACATCGATGAGCTGAGCGGCGCGCTCCGTCTCGATGAAGCGGGGGTCCTTGAGCTCAAGGGCAAGGCCGATGTCGGGCGGCGTGAAGTCCAGCAGCTCCTGCAGGGTGGGGACCTGCTCGTTGGGATACTGGGCTTCGTCGAAGCGGCCGCAGTAGGAGCGCTTGACCCGCAGCTTCTTGACCTCATCGAGTGTCATCTCCGGGAGGGTACCGCTGCCGTCGGTGACGCGGTCGACGGTATCATCGTGGTGGCAGACGATTATGCCGTCCCTGGTGAACCACAGGTCGGTCTCCATGATGTCCGCCCCGCTGTCGATGGCCAGTTGGAAGGACGCGAAGGTATTCTCCGGCGCGTGGACCGGCGCGCCGCGATGGGCGATCAACAAAGGGCGCTGACGATTGCCGAGTACGTTCATGTGACTCCTTTACACGGTCATTCTGTTGAACACGGTTGTCTCTCTTTCAGGCGGGCGCTGCCAAGCGGGCGGTTCAGCCTGGACCTTTGCCGGCCTGGGCCTCCTTTTCCTCGAGCCACTTCTGCGTGGCGATCTCCTTGCGCCTGATGAGGTCATGCTGTCGCTGGAGCAGGGCTCGCTGCGCGTGCTCCTCCTGTGCCGAGGCGACCGGGCGCGGCCGTCATGTGCGGCGTCCTACCTTTGTGGAGCCACGATTGCCCGGCACCCCATCGCCGCTACGGGCGAAGGGGACTACTCTCCCTCGCCGCCGATGGGGGCGCCACCACTCTGGGAGAAAGATACCTGGATGGTGGTGTCGTAGGCCTTGGTGCCGCCGTAGTAGTCATGGGATACGTTCCACTGCACTGTCTGTGGCTGCGTTTGTCCCTTTTTGGTGGATACGGCGTTGACGGTCACCGTGGCGTTGTCCCAGGGGAACATGTCACCGACGTGCACACACAGGCCGGCCGGCGCCAGCGCGTCATAGGCGTGGTTGCAGTTCTGGAGCAAGGCGTAGCCGGTGTCGGAGGGCTCGAGGTAGATGTTGACGTTCTCTGCCTTCCCCTGGCCCCGGTTCTCCACCATGGCGGTAATGGTGAAAGCGGTATTGGGGGGGACACCGGGGGGGTTGGCGTTGGCCGTGATGTAGAGGCTTGGCTGGGGCTCCGGAGTTCCGCCTCCTCCGGTCGTACCTCCGTCACTGGCGCCGCCGCAGCATGCTACTGCAAGCAGAGACGCAACAACAATGAGACAAAGCAAGAATCTCTTCGCCATGGTCCCACCTCCCATTGCAATTGTCGCTGGCGGCCTTTGCTTACGCGGCCGACTTGGCTTCGGAGACCCTTGAGTATCTTGGTCTGGCCAATTATAGTACGGCTCCCCATCTGTTTCAATCATGTGCATGTGTCGTACACGTACCCCTTGTCGAGAGGGAGCGGCTTCTGTGCTCGCCAGGACCTCGGAGCGCCAACGATGGCTGTTGCGGGTGTTTCGACGGCGGTACTGCGCTCCCCTGCCTGCAGGTTCACACTATGGCAGCGAAGTGTAGAACGGCACCTTGTCGCGGAGGCACAGCAACTGCACAACATGGCGACCGGAATAGAGGCACGGCGGGACGCCGCCGCCGGGCATCACCCATTGGCCGGCCATATAGAAGTCCTCGAGGCCCGGCAACGTTCTTGGGACGAAAATCTTCAAGGCGTCCGGCGTTGGCAGCCAGCCCATGTAGGCTCCGCGTTGATTCAAGGTGTAGCGCCACGTGGTGTGCGGTGTGGCCACATCTGTCACCTCCACCAGACGGGAGATGCCGGGGTAGTGCTCCTCCAGAGCCTTCAGTACCTTCGCTGCGACCCGTTCCTTCTCCGATTCGTAGCGCGACCGGTTCCTTCGCAACTCGTTCCACCACTCCCACTCACTGTCGAAGGATACCTGGACCACCGTCTTCCCTTGCGGGGCGAACCTGGGACTGTAGTTGAATATGCGGAGCATGATGCTACTGACAGAACGCCTGCCAAGTCTGAAGGGACGCCATAGATTGACGTAGCTCAGCCACGGTTCGCCGGCGAACTCCCGCGCCACTCCGAAGCTGACCATCACCATGGGACGCGTCAACTCCCAGGACTCGTAGCGTTGCTCGATATCGTCGTCTACATAGCGCCCGTGGAGCATCTTGAAGATGGTATTGTAGCCATCAGCGGCCGATACCACTGTGTCGGCGTAATGCCTGGTGCGGTCGGTAAGGCGCACGCCTACAGCGCGGTTGTCTTTGACCAGAACCTCCTTGACCCTGGCGTTGTACGTCACCTGCCCACCCAGGTCCTTGTAGCGCTTCTCGATAGCGGCGACGAAATCAGCACACCCACCGGCAAGCAGTCCCAGTTCGCCGTCTGCCAGCAGCCCGAGGAGCCTGAACAGGAACCATGCCGGCACCTCGGGCATGAAGAGGTTCTCGACCACCTGCCGCAGCCACGGGTCGTGAATGGCCTGAGCAAACTCGGCGACGGAAGCGGGGTACTCCTTGGTCATGTATCTGAACTGGCTGCGCATCTGCCATAGCTGTCTCAGTTGCGTGAGACGGCCCGCCAGCTCGGGGGGCTGGTTCATCCCCAGTCCACTCGTATCCATTCCACGCATGGCCCTGGCACCGGCAATCAAATCGTCTACGGTTTTGGCGTCCTGGGGTGATACAGCCTTCATGTCGTCAGCCAGGCGCTCGAGGTCAGGTGTGACGTCCAGGCTTCGTCCGCTGGCTTCGTCGGTGAAACGGCAGTACGTGGTCATGTCCACGAAGCTATCGGCTCTGGCAGCGCCCAGTTCGCGATACAACTCGTGGAGCGCCGTGCCCGGTCGGTGCCCCATGATGAAGTGTATGCCGCCGTCGATGGTGTACCCCTCGCGTTGCCAGGCGGCCGCCACACCGCCGGGTGCGGCTCGGTGTTCCAGGATGTGGCTCTGGTAGCCGTTCATCTGGGCGTAGCACCCGGTGGACAGGCCGGCAAGTCCAGCGCCAATGATGACTACCAACGGTTCGCTACTCATTCCTGTACTCTTCTCCGTGACGGATAGCCTCATCCGGCAGGTTCTCAATCGGCACCGGCTCCACCGGGTCGGCCAACGAGAAGCCGAATATCCGCGAATAGAAGTATAGCTCAGCGTCGAGGGTGCGCTTGATGTTCTCGGCGCGACGGAAGCCGTGCTGCTCGCCCTCGAAGGTGACGTGCGCCACGGGCAGCCCTTTGGCGCGCAGTGCCTCCGCCATCATCTCCGCCTGATTCGGCGGGACTATCTTGTCCTCAAGTCCCTGGAAGAGGATGACCGGGCAGGAGAGACGTTCGAGTGAGTGGATGGGCGAGCGCTCAAGGTAGATGTCGCGCCGCTGTGGATAGGGGCCAATGAGTCCGTCAAGGTAGCGGGACTCGAACTTGTGTGTCTCCGTGGCCAGAGCCTCCAAATCGCTGACCCCAAAATGGCTTGCCCCAGCCTTGAAGAGGTCGCGGAAGGTAAGCGCACTGAGGGTGGTATACCCGCCGGCGCTGCCCCCTCGAATGGCGAGCCGCTTTCCATCGACCAGGTCGCGTTCGACAAGCCAGCGAGCTGCGTTTACGCAGTCATCGACGTCGACGATGCCCCAGTTACCACGGAGGCGCTGCCGATACGCCCGGCCGTACCCGGTGCTTCCCCCGTAGTTCACGTCGGCGACGGCGATGCCGCGGCTGGTCCAGTACTGAACCATCGGGTTGAGTGTGCCGGATGTAGCCCCTGTCGGACCGCCGTGGCTGATGACCAGAAGGGGTGGTCGCTCGTCGGGAGGGGCCTGGTACTCGCCGTTCATCGGTGCATAGAAGAAGGCGTGTGCGGTCAGCCCGTTCTCGGTGGGGAACTGGATTGCCTGAGGGCTCGACAGGAACTCGGGGTCGATGACCACGGCGCTCGACCGGCGCAGCACATCCAACCGGCGTGTGGCGAGGTCCAGCCGTACGACGGATAGCGTCTCTGTCGGCGAGCCTCCGAGGAAGGCAACGCTGCCGGGAGCGGCACGGAGGAAACCGACCGACGTGTACGGGGTCTCAATCTCCTGGAACCGGCCTGTCTCGCTTTCGATACTTGCCAGGCGCCATCTCCCCCGGTCGCCGTAGGCGCAGATGATGCGTTGCGCTGATTCGATGGCATAGGTGGACATGCCAAACAGCCACTGCGGCACTCCGAACTCGGCTTCCAGGGGGCAAAGTGGCTCGACCTGCTCATGTCGCCAGCGATACAGATTCCACCAGCCGGTCCGGTCGGAAACGAAATGCAGGATGCCGTCCGGCGACCATTCAGGCTGGAAGATGGACTCCTCTGGTCCGCCGGCCACGCGCTGCGCATGACCGAGCGAGTTGTCATCCTCGATCGGGGCTACCCACAGCTCCGTTCCATCCCATGGCATGTTGGGGTGGTTCCACGTGAGCCACGCCAGGCTGGCTCCGTTGGGACTGAGCCGTGGTGACGAGTAGAAATCGTTGCCTGAGACCAGCACCCGGCCATCGCCGCCGGTTCGAAGGTCGAGGCCCACCACGGTGTTCACTGGCTGATGGCCTGCAGAGGTGTGGTCTTCGCGCACGCAGATGATGCGGTGGCGGCGTCGGTCAATGACAGCGTCGGCATAGCGCATCTCGCCCTCTGGGCTCATGGGATATGGTTCGGAGCCGGGCTCCTGACGATAGAGGCGCTGGTCGGCGAAGTTGGAGAAGTAGACAGTGCCCTGGTCAACAAGGAAAGCGCCTCCTCCATACTCGTGAACCAGCGTCCGTGCGCTGAAAGGAGGCGGCGTAACATCGGAGGTCTGCCCGTCCGGCGACCGCCGTACCACCACGCAGCGGCCGCTTTCGGCCGGCCGCATTTCAACCCAGTACGTGTCACCTCCGTCGAGCACTATCTGGCCAAGACTGATCGTTTCGGAGACGATAAGGTCAGACGTCACTGGCGATCGCCAGGAGCCGTAGGGCGCTGTATTGGGTTTCACCATGGGCTTGATCCTCCTCGCGGCCGTGCTGGTGCAGCAGTCCAGGGGTGGCTAGGGGAGTGCTTCGACGCCGCGACAATGCCCTCGACCTTGCAGCGGTGCTCAGGGCACATGGGCGCTTCTGTGGACGGAGTGACGCGCAGTCCCATGAACAGTCTACTTGCCGGCTGGGGCTTTCTTCGAGTCGGGAAACACGCGGCGGGCGCTCTCATCAGAACCTATCTCGACTTCGACTACCACCGCAAAGGGGCCGCCGAACTCGGACTGAAGCCTTCGCCACTGCCTGCTGAGATACCAGGCTGCACCGGACGTGCCCCACTCTCCCAGGCCGGCGCAGGCAAAGAAGTAGTAGCCCGGGAAACGCAGGTTGGGAATCTTCAGAATGACCCCATAGTCCTTTCGCACCGGACTGCTGGCGCTTTCGAACTTCCTGTCGGACTTCTTGTCGCGTATGAAGGTTACACCGCCCTCCTGCCCAAACTCGACGAACCGGTTGTTCGGCTCACGCACTATCAGGTCGGTTACCTCGTTGAAGAAGGGGCCACCCACGGCTATGATGGACCGGTTGAGGTTGGCAAAGGCGGTGACATCATCCAAGACACCAACCGCCCTGGTTCGATACGGCCGGATAGAGTTGGTTATGTACGAGACGGCTCGAACATCACCGCCGCTAGGTACGTTCCCGGCAGGTCCGACCAACTGATACGCCCTGCCGTCATGGTAGCGTTTGACGTACCTGTACGGAGGCGGGTCCGGTTGGGTGAGCCGGGAGTCCGTTAGCGTGCCGTGAGCGATCACCAGGTTCTGGTCGAATGCCGCCTTTCCCCAGAAGCGACGAAGAAGGACACTACGGTACGGTCGGCGAATGACGCCGAAGAAAAGCCCGAGGAGAAAGACAACGATCCCGGCAACCACGTATATGAGCGCGTACATCCATAACTCATCCATCGCATCTCCCTTCTGTGCCTCTGCCAGGCAGCGAACATCCGAACAGGCTATCGTCTGGCCGAATCCGTCACTGTAGAAGCAGTTATAGCATCTGCCCTCACGAGTGTCAACAACGAAGCAATTGTCCGGGACTGCGCCCGCTGGAGTCAGGTGTTGTGTGGTATAATCTGCCGCGCCGGAGACCGAAGTGACTGAATTGACGAAGGCCGAGAGAGAAGCCCTGGTCGACCGGGCCAGGGCAATACGTGACTACAAACTCATGCAGGCCAAGGGCTATGAGCGACTTGCCAGGCGGGCGAAGGACGAGACGACCAGGCGGCTCCTGGCCGAGTTGAGCGCTGGCGAGACCAGGGAATGCGAGTACTGGTCGCGGGAGATTGAAGGACTGGGTGGTGGCGTTGAGAGGGCCGGCAAGATGTTCTTGATAGGGCAGAGGGTTGACCTCATGCTCCGCATCCTGGGACCGAGGGCGTTCATGGAGTGGGCCGTGATCGCGGAGGATGACAGCTTGGAGGAACTGGCGATTGCGGCTATGAACATCGGTGATGCGGCTACATCGGACGCCTGGTCCAGGATTGCCTCAGACGAAAGTCTGCACGTTGAGAGGATAAAGAAGGAAGTGCTGGGCATGGAAGCCTGGGAGATGACCGGCGGTGGTGGCGTGAGAGACGTCATCTTCGGGGCGAACGATGGCCTGGTCTCGATACTCGCCCTGGTCGCTGGGGTCTACGGCGCTATCACTGACAGCCACACCATCTTCGTAGCCGGTGTGGCCGGTGCGGTTGCCGGAGCCATTTCCATGGGTGCCGGCGCCTATCTCTCATCGAAGTCTGAAAAAGAGGTAACGGAAAGAGAGAGTGAGAGAAAGGGGATAAGGAGGAAAGGCACTCCAGAGGAAGAACGGGCGCGACTGGCGAAGTTCTACCGGGCGAGGGGGTTCAGCAAACGAGAAGCGGAGGCCCTCGCCAGTCGAGTGCGCGCGGAAATGGAATCGGCGTCGGAGTATGCCGTTGCAGAGGACACTGGGCTGGCATCGGAAGAGTCCTGGCCCCCGATGAAGGCGTGCGTCTTGACCGGGCTGTCTTTTGCCATTGTGTCGCTTATCCCTATCTTGCCTTTCGCCTTCATGCGGGTGACGCCTGCCGTCATTACGGCGGTGGTTGCCAGCGTTGGCAGCCTGTTCGCTGTCGGGGCCAGCAAGGCCATTTTCACCAGGAAGAGCTGGATTCGAAGCGGGCTGGAGATGATGGCTATCGGGACGCTGGCTGCGGCTGCGACCTATGGCATAGGACTGCTCATCCCGGTGTAGCGGCGACTCAGGGTTGGTCAACTCCCCGGCGAAACATGCTGTCTGCGCACGGCGTTGACGAGGGTTGTCATCGCTAGGCCTCCCTGCGTGGCGTCCTTCTCTGCAGTTCCTCTGGCTTGTGGACCAGGTAGTGCTGTTTCCTGGTACCTATGACGCCATCGGCCTGCAGGTCGTGGAGAAGACGCCTCACTGTGGCGGTGCTCGCTCCGACCATGCCGGCGAGCCCGGCCGAATCCAGAGGTATCGAGATCTCCCATCCATCCGGTGTTTCGCTGCCGTGGGACTCAACCAGCTTGAGCAGGGTCTCGGCAAGGCGGGCCTGCGGTCTGTAGCGGATAATACTCTCTACGATACTGCTCCGTTTTGGTTGGTGGCGCAGTAGGGCACACTTATGCCTACAGGCGTATGAGTCGAACCTGCGGCATTGGTCGGGCTTTGCGCTGTCGCTTCTTGTGACGCTGGGGTTTTCTACCGTAGTACAAGTACGGCAACTCCGAGTCGCGAAGTGGCTCGTGGTGGTTCCACGAAATGCCACCATGCCCGATAGTCCAA
>Ga0180434_10002982_pt1 | contig 21881 bp, 17 predicted proteins | sample SS_ome_7_FD_132453 | JGI IMG/M metagenome (GOLD analysis project Ga0180434, IMG submission 132453) | Hypersaline lake sediment archaeal communities from the Salton Sea, California, USA - SS_1_D_2 metaG | ecosystem: Environmental > Aquatic > Non-marine Saline and Alkaline > Hypersaline >...
CATAAAAAAATGGCGATGTTCATTTATTTGTTTTGATCTCAAGGATATGCATACTTTTTAAAAAAATGACAACTGAAATATTTTTGTTTGTTTTTACTTTCATTTTAATCGCCATTTTTTTACTATATAGGCAAGCCGATCTCACGGCATCTGCTTCGTTACAGGGTACTCGCGGTGAAGGACCACAGCTTCGCCCCCTGTGCCTCGCATCTGTAGCAACCTCGGCTTGTGAATAATCCAGGTTTATATATTTAAATAGGATTTTTATGATTTATTTAATATATGAACAGCTTTATTTTGGGCGTTTAGGGCGGCTTCCATTATGGATTCTGATAAAGTGGGATGCACATGGATGACAGAGCCCAGTTCACTGATTTTAATCCCATATTTTAAGGCTAAGGTTAACTCTGTTATCATCTCACTGGCATTTGGTGATAAAATATGAGCTCCCATGATTTGGTTGTTTTTATGGGAAATGATTTTCACAAATCCCTCTGGCTTTCCCATGGTCACAGCCCTTCCGCTGGCTCTGAGAGGAAATTTTCCGGTCCGGAAATCATCACCATATTTTTCTCGAGCTTCTTCTTCAGTAATTCCTACAGATGAAAATTCAGGCTCTGTAAAAACAGCCAAAGGGATCGCGTTGTAATCCATTCTCTTTTGAATTCCACTCGCATTTTCAGCTGCTGTGATTCCCTCATGAGATGCTTTATGAGCCAGAAGTTTTCCCCCAGTTACATCACCTATGGCATAGATATTTTTTACCGTAGTTTCCATAAATTCATTGACTTTTACAAAACCTGACCTATCTAAACCGAGATCAGGAAGACCTGTTGATACTTTTTCTGAGTTCGGTTTTCGACCTACAGCTAAGAGTACTTTTTCTGTCTTGAATTCAAAAGCAGAATCATCTTTCAGAGAAATACCCTTCACCGTGACTATCCCATCTTTGAAAAAACTTTCCTGAATCTTCATCTCAGTCAGGACTTCTATACCCTGTTTCTTGAGTTCTCTTTCCAGGGACTTTGCTGTGTCCTCATCATTTCCTGGAAGAATTTGCGGCATAATTTCCAAGATAGTGACTTTTGAACCCAGTCTATGGAACAAAGAACCTAGTTCAAGGCCCACAGCTCCTGCGCCAATCACAACCAAACGAGGAGGGATTTCTGTTATATCCAATGCTTGCTTGGATGTGATCACCTCATTTCCGTTCGGCTTAATAAAAGAAAGGCTTCCTGGTCGGCTTCCTGTGGCCAGAATAATTTTTTCTGCTCTAACTTTTTGCTTTTCATTTTGTCCGTTGATGAAGAGTTGTTTATGACGATTAAAACTGGCTTCCCCTTTAAATACCGTCACTTTATTTTTCTCTAAAAGAAATCCAATGCCTTTCACCAACCGAGCAACACACCTTTGCTTGTTTTCCTGCAACTTCTTTACACTTAATTTGATTTCTTCAAGAGGTCCTTGGAAATTTTTGTTTTCTTTTAATTCTCTGAATAATTTGGAGTGATAGATAAGAAATTTGGTGGGGATACAACCCCAGTTTATGCAAACTCCTCCCAATTTCTCTTTTTCCACCAACAAAACTTTTTTTCCTAGCTGTGCTCCCCGTATGGCCGCCACATAGCCGCCTAAACCGGATCCGATAACCGCTATATCATATTCACGGCTCTTCATGACCTCTCTCCTATTAAATTTCCAATCAATATATATATATTATTTTTTTTAGCTTGATGGTTCAATAAAATACAAAAAAAAGTTGACATGAACCGTAAAATATGTATAAATATTCAATCAATAGATAAATATGCAAATATATAGGATATAATGAGCAAGAGAGAGCGGCAAGAAACACTTTCGGAAATTCTTCGGTCTAAAAAGATTGAAAGCCAATTTCAGATTCAAAATGAGTTGAAACGTTTTGGCATTCATGCCACACAAGCTAGCATTTCCCGGGACTTTGAAGAATTAGGAGTGGTGAAAATTAAAGGAATTTATCAATTACCCGCCATTGTAACCAGAGAAGTACAGATGGGAGAGATAAAGGAAATAGACACAGCCGGTGATAACTTGATCGTGGTTAAAACCCCGCCGGGTCAAGCTTCTATGACTGCTCTTGTTATAGATAAAATGAACATTCCAGGAGTAGTGGGGACTGTGGCTGGGGATGACACATTTTTTGTGGCCACAAAATCTCTTGCTGAACAGAAGACAGCAATAAAACAAATACGTAAGCTTATACAACAATCAAAGGAGATATAACGAGCATGAAAAAGGAAAACAACGGAAAAAGAGTGATTCTGGCTTATAGTGGAGGATTGGACACTTCTGTCATACATGTATGGCTTAAGGAAAAGGGCTATGATGTGATCGCTTATTGTTCGGATGTCGGACAGAGAGATGACTTCACTGCTGTCAAAGAAAAAGCTAAGGCATCCGGAGCTTCCAAGGTTTATATCGAAGACTTAAAAGAAGAATTTGTGACAGACTATATTTTCCCTGCGTTTAAGGCGAATTGCCTTTATGAGGGGAAGTATCTTCTAGGTACAGCCATAGCCAGACCTTTGATCGCGAAAAGACAAATCAAGATTGCGGCTGAAGAGAATGCCGAGTATGTGGCCCACGGTGCTACTGGGAAGGGTAATGACCAGGTGCGTTTTGAGCTGGCCTATTACGCCTTAAATCCTGAAATTAAGGTCATCTCCCCCTGGAAAGATCCAGAATTCCTCGAGCAGTTTAAGGGGAGACAATGCATGCTCGATTTCACAGAGAAACACGGCATACCTGTTAAAGCAACCAAGGAGAACTCTTACAGTGAAGATGAAAACCTACTGCACATCAGTCATGAATCGGGAATATTGGAAGATCCATCCAAAGGAGCAGACGAATCCGTCTATTCCTGGACAAAATCGCCCCAGGATGCTCCGAATAAACCAACGCGAATTGTGATCACTTTTAAGGATGGCATCCCTATACAGGTGAAAAACCTGGAAGATGGAACAGTGAAAGAAAGTCCGCTAGAACTTTTCCTCTATTTAAATAAACTCGGCAGCGAGAATGGTATTGGCCGCGTGGATATGGTCGAGAACCGCTTCATCGGAATAAAATCAAGGGGGATTTACGAAACCCCTGGGGGTACTATTCTTCATCATGCTCACCAAGATATTGAAGGCATTGCTATGGATCGCGAGGTCATGCGTTTGAGAGATATGCTGTCAGCAAAGCTTTCAGAGCTGATCTATAATGGATTCTGGTTCAGTCCTGAGATGGATTTCTTGATGGCCGCAGTCGATAAGAGTCAAGAGGTTATCGATGGGAAGGTGTACCTAAAACTCTACAAAGGGAATGTATTTACTTATGCAAGGGAATCGCCGAGCTCTCTCTATGATCAGGAGCTTTCAAGCATGGATATCGAAGGTGGATTCAACCAGAAGGATTCACTCGGTTTTATCAAGATTCAGGCTATTCGCCTGATGGCTCACCATACAATCATGAAAAAACAAAGGGGTTAGGATGCCGCTTTGGGATAAGGGAAAATCTGTAAATCGTCGGATCTCAGATTTCACAGTGGGAGAGGATTATCAACTCGATCTTCGGCTCATCAAGTACGATTGTATTGCCTCCCAGGTTCATGCCAAGATGCTTCAAAAAATCGGAGTTCTGACCAGGGAGGAGACAGCGAATCTAATAGAAGGACTCTCCGAAATCTTAGAAAGTACTGAAAAAGGTGATTTCACCATCACAAAGGAACAGGAGGACTGCCACACTGCCATTGAGGAGTACCTCACAGCAAAGTATGGAGATGTGGGAAAAAAGTTTCATTTAGGACGATCCCGGAATGATCAAGTCCTGACCGCTTTCAGGCTGTATGAAAAAGATATGTTGATAGACCTGAAGACATCTTTAAAGGTGTTTCAAAAGGCTCTGGCTAAAGTCAGAAATAACTACAGGAAAACACCCCTCCCTGGATACACACACATGCGAAAGGCGATGCCAACTTCTATCGGGGTATGGCTCGAATCCTTTGATGCAGCAGTTAAAGATGATCTCAAAATTTTAGCGACAATGTACAAGATAATTGACCAATCGCCCTTAGGTACAGCAGCAGGATTTGGAGCGCCTGTGTTCAAACTTGACCGGAAAATGACGGCAAAGATGATGAATTTTGCTTCTGTCATGAAGAATCCCTCGTATGCCCAGTTCAGCAGAGGAAAGTTTGAGATGAGTATCATGGGTCTTTTTACTGGGATCATGTTCATCATGAATAAACTGGCCACGGATTTATTGCTCTTCAGCATGGATGAATTTGGCTTCATCATTCTGCCGGATGCCTGTTGCACTGGAAGCTCAATCATGCCACAGAAAAAGAATCCGGATGTGCTTGAGCTCATCCGGGCAAACTACGCTGTTGTCCTCGGGGAGGAATTCAAGGTCAAATCCTTAGTTTCCAACCTGATTTCCGGATATAACCGTGACTTACAGCTCACTAAAGGGCATCTATTTCGTGCCTATGACACGACAAAGGAGTGCGTCGAAATCATGAGTCTGATCTTAGCTAGGATTGTAGTGGATAAAAAGAGGTGTGTTTTAGCGATTACCGAAGAACTGCATGCGACTGAAGAGGCCTACAAGCTGGTAAAAAAAGGGATGCCCTTTAGAGAAGCTTACCAGAAAGTCGCAAAAAAATACACAAAGGGAAAGTAAAGAGATAGTTATATGTCATAGACTCAGGTCTTATTTTTTCTGGCAAGTATCTCAGCCATGCATCTTCCTATATAACCCACACCAATAATGTCGATCCTCATTCGAACACCTCCTCTTTGTAGCACCCGAGATATTTGAGCATGACGGTTTTTTCTTTCACTCTCCCTAAGATCTTTGGGATATTGTCATGTATTGAATCGCATTGAAAATCCAAAAAAAAGATAGAATTACCTGGTTCATCCCGGTAGGAAAGAGACTCAATCCTTGTCAGGTTAATCTGGGCATCAGCAAATATTTTCAGAATTTCAAAGAGAGCACCTGCTTTGTGAGGCGTGGCAAAGATGATCGAGCACTTTTTGAAAGAATTTTTCTGCTCCTCTCTTGCCAGAACAAGGAATCGGGTGAAATTATCTTTGTGGTCCTGGACATTTTCTTTGATGACTTCAAGGTTGTACAACTCTGCACAGAGGTGGTTGGCAATGGCAGCCGCCATATTAGGTTTTTCTTTTGCAAGCATTTTTGCTGCTCCGGCGGTGTCATAAAAAGGACGGGCTTCGAGTTGATGGCGATTAAGAAAAGCTCGGCACTGGGATAGGGCTTGAGGATGGGAATAGACTACCCTGATATCCCTATGGCGCATTTCTGGAAGCTTCAGGAGACAGTGATTGATCCGCAATTTGATCCCTGCGATAACTTTTAAATCTGTTTTGACGAGAAGCTCGTTGACTTCTGTTATGGCTCCTCCCAGCGAATTTTCTACAGGAAGGATTCCCATATCCAGCTGGCCCTGTTCTACATCTTCTATCACATCAGCGAACTCGGGACAGGGAAGATCGACCAGGTCTGGATTGTAATATTTGGCAGCGACCTCTCCGAAGGCTCCATGTTCTCCCTGGAAGCCGATGAAGGTTTGATTTGTGTTTTGAATTCTCCGGCTTTCTCTCAGGAACAAAGAATAGAGCTTTTTGATAAATTCGCCTCGGATCAAAGTGTGGGCATGAGAATAATCCTGTAACTTCTTCACAATCTGTGTCTCTCTTTCTTTATCATGGATTTTATCTTTAAATCTCTTTGTCCTGAGTTCATATTCGATTCTTTCATTGAGAAGCCTTAAGATCTCATGGTCAATATGACTAATCTTATTTCTTGTTTTCTCCAGACTCATTCTTTCACCTCATAATCCTTTGAATATTTTTTTCCTTCCTGGGTAAGGAAGGATTCTGGATGGAATTGTACACCTTCCACTCTTTTGCCTTTTACTTTAATACCCATACTTTCTCCCTCCTCCGTATATGAAGAAATTTCTAAGCCAGAAGGGAGAGAGTCTCCTTCCACAATTAAAGAATGATATCTAGTAGCCAAAAAGGGATTACTCACCCCTTCATAAATATTTTTATCATCATGAAAAATTCTTGATAATTTTCCGTGCATCACTCTTTCAGCTCTTCTAATTTCTCCCCCAAAAGTATAGACGATGCACTGATGTCCTAAACAGACACTTAATACAGAAATACTTCCAGAAAATTATCATTTTGAAAATAAATTTCTTCATCATTTAAAATCATTGTATTATTGTTTATTCTCAAAACAGGAGATGGATTTAATCCTATAAAAGAATAACGACCAAGTTTTTCTCCTTTTTCCACACTTTCTAATAAGAATTTAGATCCTGCCTTTTTAAGCTTCAAAAATGCAGAGACAGGAGTATCTAAATCAACGACAACATCTTTCCATAAAGGAATCAATTTTTTTTCTTTGTTTTCATCTCTCCCTTCTTCAAATAAAAAAAACCCACTAATTCCTTTTAAAATTAGTGGGTCTTGAGATTCTTATTTGAGGGTTACGAAATGAGAAGAATCTTTATAGCCCCACCCTTTTATACCACCAAAAATAGTGAGGGTAGGCCCTTCTAATTGTTAATCTTTCTTCCATTTCGTTCATTGGATGTGGATTTTATTTAAAAAAAATAAGATTGTCAATCCCCTGTGTCATTTTTTGTCATTTAAAAATTAAACGTGGACTATTTTAAAATTTATCTAACATTTCCTGGAAGAGCAAGGTAATTATCTCTATTTCTGTGACAGTTTCAAAATCAGTCAGGCTAGAATGTTTAACCACATACCACAAAAAGAAAATACTTTACTTATCTGTTTTATCCAGAATTTTCACTGTGACCTTGCATGACCTTTGGATTTTTGCTTGATTTTGGTTGTTTTCTAACCTAATATCGCTATTAAGAAAGCTTGTGAGATTCGTTTGTATAAAAATGAGCCAAAACCATAACTCATCCAAAAATGACATGGTCATCAGTCTCTCAAAAAAGAAAAACAAAAAAGACAAGGACAAGTGAAAAAAGGACACCTGAAGGCATCCCTACACCTCATGCTGATACTTCTTATCTGCTCTTCTCTGACTTATCCATCGGAGAAAGGCATTATATGGGTTCAAGTTATTGATTCAAAACAAAATCCTTTGGATGAAGTGGTCATAGTGATTTCAAAACAGGGTAAAGGTCAAAAACATGAATTCATTACTGATAAAAAGGGATTTTTCGCAGCTCTAGGTTATTCTCCTGGAGAATACACCATACAGCTCAAAAACTCTGAATATAAAGGATTTGGAGAAAAAAAAATATACTTAAATCCAGGGGAATGCCTATTATTAAAAATCACCTTAAAAGGTCAAAACCAAGATGGCAATTCCGAATGCCGACCCGTTCATCTGGATTATTCAAAAGGAGTTCACAGAACCTTAATCAACAGACTACAGATAAAAGAACTGCCTTCGGGACATAATGTATGGTCTCTTATTGAAAATCAGGACTTATCTGCAGTAACTGACCGTATTGATGTAGGTGGATTGTGGAGCGGTATTCCTACCCTGTTCAGCGCTAGAGGGGCAAGCTCCTGGGCACAAAATATTTTCCTGCTCAATGGAATGGATATTACAGACCCTTATCAGGGTGGAAAGCCATTATGGGTTCCGGATATTTTCTCTCTCCATCATACTCGTTTGACCAATGCGGGTCATCCCCCTGAAAATGTTTATCCTGGAGGATATCTGAACCTGGCTACAGAAAAAGAAACAGACCAATTTCACGGTTCTGTTTCAGGCTTTGCCATCCATCCCTCTTTACAAAGTTCCAATATCACAGAATTCCTCCAAAATGAAGGAATTTATGAAAGCCATGCTTTTGATTCCTTTGCAGAGGGAAATGTACGTATTTCCGGTCCTTTACTCTCAAAAAAAATAAACTTTTTTACCTCTGTGACCAGCTTTTCCCTCTCACGGAATCTGGCTGAATTTGAGGGAGAAAACAAAACCTCCCTGCTTTCTGGACTCCTGAGTCTCAAATATAATCCCTCTCATAAAAACTCGTTCCGCTTTCTCTGGACAGGACAATCCATAAACCATTCCTCTTTAGGAGCCTCCAGAAACAGACCGTTTTCATCCACCAACAAGGCAATTGAAAATTTTAATATCCTTCAGGTTTTTTGGGATAGCCATATAAATCAACACCATGATTTTAAAGTAGGTATTGGTTATGTTTATGGAAATGATAAACTCAGCTTTCGAGAGAATATAATGCTCCCTCATTTGCGGGAAATAGTGTATAATAATTACTTAGGAGGTGCGGCTCCTTTTGCTGAAGATAACGAGAACAAAAAATTTATATTTCAGATTAATGGAAAATCAAATTTCCCCCGATTATTCGGACTGGGTCATACTCTTGGGTATGGTTTCACCTTGCAGCACATTTCTTCTTCTCAAGAGATAGATGTCATTGACAACAGGCATCTTCTTTTTTTCAAAGGAAAGCCCGTTCAAATCGCTCAATACAACACCCCTTTAACTCATCAAGAAGCGGGGACGAATTTTCATTTCTTTCTTCAGGATACTCTCACTTTTTCAAATCTGTTCTCCATTTATATCGGTGCTCATCTTTCCTCATTAAATGCTTGGGTTCCAAATTCAACACAAGAACAAAACAAAATAAAATGGCTGAATATTTCACCCCGTTTAGGACTTATCATCCCCTTATCCAAAGCCAAAACATCGGTTCTAAAACTTTCTTATGCCAGATACTTCAATACTCTCCCCCTTAAATATCTCTCATACGGAAACCAAAATGCCTTAGGATCATTGATTTATGAATGGGATGATTCGAATCACGATCAGATGTTTCAGGAAAATGAACAGGGAAAACTTTTAAGACGCGAAGGTCCTTTTTATTCATCCATAGATCCAAATATCCAGAGGCCTTACACTGATGAAGCTGTTATTTCATACAGACTAAATTTCAAGCCCAAATGGCATTTTTCTCTATCCGGTTTTTACAGGGTATACAGAAGTTTCATAAACACATTCAACAAGGGTGTTCCCTTCTCTGAGTATGAACCTGTTTATATCATTGATCCAGGGGATGACATGGTTCCTTTTACTTATGACGACCTTATTTTTACAGTGTTTGACCAAAAGCAGGAAAGTCTGGGGAAAGATTTTTATCTTCTCTCAAATACAGAGGCTGATACTAGAGCTGCTTATTATTATGGACTGGACATAAATTTTCTGAAAAGATTCTGTGACAATTTTTCTCTGTTCTTCTCATTTACTGCCATAAACGTGGTGGGCACCACTAATCCGGGAAATTCTGTCCTTGAAAATGATATCGGAGTCATTGGCACCTTATTCAATAATCCCAATGCTATGATAAATACAGAAGGAAGACCCTGCTTTGATAGAGGCTACACCGCAAGGTTGGGGTTTTGGTACCATGCTCCGTTTGATTTTCTGGTCTCCGGGATCGTCAAGTACTATGACGGGCAACCTTTTTCCAGAAAGATCATCATAGAGGGATTCAACCAAGGTCCTTTTTATATTCAGGCTCATCCCAGCGGAGTATCCAGGTATGAATTCAACAGCACTATGGACTTGAGGCTAGAAAAAAGATTTCATATAGGAAGTTCCTGTTTAAGATTCATGGTAGACGGGTTTAACATTTTAAACCTGGCACAGGCCACCCAGGAAAACGAATGGACTGGCCCTGAATATCCTCTTCGTTATGCCACTGAAATTCAATCCCCCAGGGTATTTAGGCTTGGAATCTCCTATGAATTTTAAATTCATAAAATTTGTAGAATGTGAAAAGTAGAATTTGAAACTTAAAAAACAACATTTCAAATTATTCTCGTTTCACTTTTCTTCTTTTGCCTTTACCTTTCACTGTTTTAGATAAAAAAATATTTGGAGAATTGACTGAAATACCATAAAATAGCTCAAAACAATGAATGATAAACATTCTAAAAGAGCAAAGGAGGGACCATGCTTTCACCTGTTGGAAAAATAATTTTCAGCCTGGTTATACTAGCCACGATTTTGGCGTTTATGATTCCTGTGGTTTATCGTATCCGGATTATTCTCAAAGGAAGAAAAGACAAGCGCTTTGATAAAATCATCAAAAGAATCTGGGATGCCTTTACTAAGATTCTTCTTCAAAGATGTACACTTCGGAAAGATCGTGTCTGGACCGGATTCATTCATTTGTTCATCTTTTACGGAGCCTTGACCTTTGATACTATGTCTGTGAATCATATCCTGGAAGGGTATTTCCCAAATTTTTATTTATTCGGCAGTGGAAATTTTGGTCTTTTCTTCTCTCTTCTCGTGGATTCATTTGCTCTACTGGTACTTGTGGCTGTCATTTATATGACTATAAGAAGATTCATCATCAAACCAGAAGCCTATAATACCACCCCTTGGGATTCAGCGATTATTTACATACTCTTGACCATCGTGACTCTGAGTTATTTTTATTTCGAAGTTTTTTCCATTGCTCATCATCCGGGAACAGAAAGACTCTCCTTTATCGGAGCTCCGCTAGCTCAAATGATAAATAACTCAGGACTTTCTGCTTCATCTATACCCTTTCATTTTAATTTTTCCTGGTGGCTCCACATCCTCATTGTTTTAGGTTTTATCGCTTATGTTCCTTATTCCAAATATTTTCATATGTTCACTGGTTCGTTTAATGTGTTGGTAAGAGACGATGAGCCCTTGGGAGCCTTGGATCCTATTGACATCGAACATTCAGAAATATTCGGCGTGGAAAAGGCTTCTGATTATACCTGGAAAGACCTGTTAGATACGTTTGCCTGTATGGAGTGCGGAAGATGCCAGGATGTATGCCCTGCTTTCGCATCTGAAAAACCACTTTCTCCCAAATTGGTCATTTTCAACCTCAAAAGACATTTGCTGGATAACGGAAAAAAATATATTGCTGAAAAAAGAGACGATATCAAAGCTTTGATGGAAGAAACCGTTACAGGAGATGAAATCTGGACCTGTACCACCTGCGGTGCATGCATGTATGTGTGTCCTGTTGAAATCGAACACATTCCCAAATTAGTGGGCTTAAGACAGGGTCAAGTTCTTATGGAAAGCAAGTTTCCCTCTGAATTGAACCAATTTTTCAAAAGCATGGAAACAAACAGCAATCCGTGGGGTATTGGATTTTCAGAAAGAGCGGACTGGGCAGAGGATCTGGATGTCAAGTTGATCAAAGACCATCCGGACGTGGAATACTTGCTTTGGGTCGGCTGTGCTGGTTCCTTTGATGAACGTGGGAAAAAAATAACAAAAGCCTTGGTCAAGATCTTGAATAAAGCGAATATTGATTTTGGTATTCTAGGAACTGAAGAAAAATGCTGCGGCGATTCCTCAAAGAGACTAGGGAATGAATATCTGTTTCAGATGCAGGCTGCAGAAATGATCAATCTATTCAAAAAACATGGAGTCAAAAAAATAATCACTTTATGTCCCCATGGTTTCAATACCTTTAAAAATGACTATCCCAAGCTCTTAGACATAGTTCCGGAAATTGAAAAAGACTCAGCCAAACATTTCAAACAAATTAAAGTCATCCATCATATCCAGCTTATCAACAATCTTATCAAGGAAAACCGACTGGAGCTTAAGCAAAAATCAAACCAAACCCTCACCTACCATGACTCCTGCTATCTGGGGCGGCACAACAACATAGTCAAGAGCCCCAGAGAAATACTGAATTTCTTGAGCGAAAATAAGATTTTGGAAATGGAAAATAACAAAGAACACAGCTTTTGCTGCGGCGCAGGCGGTGGGCTGATGTGGACAGAAGAATCTATTGGGAAAAGAATCAATCATTTGAGAACTCAAGAAGTCATTGATACCAAGGCAACTATAGCTGCCACCTCCTGTCCTTTCTGCCTTACCATGATCCAAGATGCCTTAGATGATAAAGAGATTCAAGACATCACAGCCAAAGATATTGCCCAGCTGGTAGCAGATTGTTTGTAAAATTCAGGTGTGGCGTGTACTCCGTTCAGATTTTAATGTCAATACTATTTAAGAAAAGCAATTTGAGACACAGATTTACGCAGAAAAAGCTGTCTCAATTTTGTGCTTGCGCACAAAAATTATTCAATTTCTTGCAGGATTGGTTTATTTCGACTGTTCCACAAGAGAAAGAAAGCAACATTAGTTTTTTATCTGCATTTATCCGTGTCGATATACTCCATGCCTCCCCCATCCTACAGATCCTATGAAGGCAGGAGAATTTCTTGGAAGGCGGTAATAGCTCTCTCCACATCTTTATCATCTATCTCTTTATTTGCCACCAAACGAATCCCCTGAGGAACAGGAAGCCCTAGTATTCCTTTCTGCCTTAACTTTTCCAAAAAATCAGGAACAGATAAATCAGTATGCTCAAATCCGAAAATAACAATATCGGTTTCAACTTCCTCTGGATTTAACACAATTCCTGGGATCTTGTGTATGCCCAAGGCGAGTTTTTTCGCTCTTCTGTGGTCTTCTTCTAAACGGTTGACCATGTTATTGAGGGCTACTATCCCAGGAGCTGCAATAACTCCTACCTGCCTCATAGCCCCTCCTAACGCCTTGCGAATCCTTCGACTGTAATCTATAAAATCCTTGGGGCCTGCCAGGATAGAACCAATAGGTGCGCCCAATCCTTTTGAAAGACAAAACATTATCGAATCAGCTGTCTCTGTATAATCTCTTACAGGAACTCCTGAGGCAACACTGGCATTAAATATCCGAGCCCCATCCAGATGAATCTTTATTTTATATTTGTTCGCTATCCTTCTTATTGACTTCATGTTCTCTAAAGGGACTACAGTACCGCCCCAGTTATTATGGGTATTTTCAATACAAATCAATGAAGTCCTGGGAGCATGGACAGATGGTTTTCTTATGTTCTTTTCCACCTCCTCTGGATCCATGGCCCCTCTGTGAGAAGGTAAAAGCCTGGGAGAAACCCGAGAGATAAAAGTCATGTGAGTGGATTCCATATTATAGATATGGGATCGTGCCTCAACAATGACCTCCTCCAATTCATGGGTCCATGCTTTTATGGCTATGGAGTTTCCCATGGTCCCTGAAGGCACATACAATGCCGCTTCTTTTCCAACTCTTTCCGCTGCCAAAAATTCCAGATCCTTTACAGTGGGATCATCTCCCAAAACATCATCTCCGACAACTGCCTCAGCCATTGCTTTTCTCATCTCAGGAGTGGGCTTAGTCACGGTATCTGAACGAAAATCTGAATATTTTTTCATCTCGGATCCTCCTGTACTCTTTTTATGTTTCTATTCTTGTTCAATGTATATACTTTAAGCTTTAGAAATCAATCTTTCAACTTTTTAAATAAAGACTAACCTTTCACCTTTCACCTTTCACCTTTCACCTTTCACTTTTTACATTTCACTTTTTATATTTCACTTTTTATATTTCACTTTTTACATTTCACCATTAAACTTATATAATTTTCGCATAGATCCATGGGGAAGCAAGTCCCGCTGATCGTGATTGGAGGAGGAAGCCGATCACTGGATGACATGGAGAATCCCATTCTCACTGCTAAGGAAAAGAATTTGACCCACGGCTTGGTGGGTATCGGCTCTTTTGATGATACCGGATATTTTGATGATATATGTCTAAAAGGAAAAATATTCTCTCAATGAGCGCGTCCTCTCAAAAAAAACATCTCAAACGCGGGCTTCCCATGGTGGAAGAACGAGACAGAGATGCCTTGGAACAGGAAAAAGAATACCTCAGGAAAATCAATGCCAAGCCCTATTTCTGGCAGCGGTGGTTCGGCTATTGGAAGCTTTCTGGTCCGGGATGGATCCAGAGTGCGCTCACTTTGGGGGCCGGCTCCGCAGGATCAGCCATTTTTGCCGGCTCTGTGTTCGGGTACAAGCTGCTCTGGGTCCAGCCAGTGGCCATGTTTTTGGGCGTTATGATGTTTTCAGCAATCGGTCATCAGCTCCTTTTCACCCGGGCCCGACCTTATGATGTTTTCTGGAAAAAACTTCATCCCAGTCTTGCTGTGCTTTGGGGAATAAATGTGTTTCTGGCTTCTATAGTGTGGCAGTTTCCCCAGTACTCTTTGGGCACTGAAGTTATAAAGGATATGTTTGATATGATCGGCGCTTCCATTCCCAAAGTTCCTATTGCTCTGTTCATTTTAGGGACAGCTACCAGTATATGCTGGAGTTATGGGAAAGGAAAAAGAAAAAACATCCGGATGTTCGAACAGATCCTCAAATACATGCTTATGCTGATGGTTCTATCCTTTCTTCTGGTGGTCATCAAAACCGGAGTGAACTGGAAGGCTTTGTTGAAGGGATTTTTTAGCTTTCATATTCCAACAGATAAACAAGGAATCACCATTGTCCTGGGTCAGCTTGGAGCAGCGGTGGGGGTGAACATGACTTTTCTTTATCCTTATACCCTATTGGCCCGGGGCTGGGGGAAAGAGCATAAGGGACTCAAGAACTTTGATTTAGGGACTTCCATGTTTTTGCCGTATGTCCTGGCCACCAGTTTTGTGATCATTGCCTGCGCCAACACCCTGCATGTTCAGGGGATTAATGTTGAAAACGCTGTGGACGTGGCCCACTCTCTGGAACCCCTGGTCGGACTCACCATAGGAAGACTTATTTTCTCATTCGGTGTTTTGAGCATGTGTTTGACCACAGCTGTGATTGAAATGCTTCTCTGCGGCTTTGTTCTCAGTGAGATGTTCCATTTCAAATACCACGGATGGGCCTATAAAGCCAGCACCATGCTGGCTAATATCGGGATCATAGGTGCCTTTTACAAGATGCCGTTTTGGCTTCCTGTGCTTACCTCTTCCTTCAATCTAGTGATGATGCCTGTGGCCTATGTGTGCTTTTTCATCCTTCAAAACAAAACTAGCTATTTGGGAAACCAGGTCAACAAAGGGCTTAAAGGCCAAGTGTGGAACGCACTCCTGATATTAGCCATCCTGGTCGTGGCTGCCGGAGCTGCGGTTAAAATTGCATCTTTATTCTGATGAAAATTCATAGATATACTTTGAGGAGTCAGATTAATCATTAAAATTAAATCGAAACAATTTGCTTCGTTATTCAGTATATATATTGAGTCTATTTTTGAAGACATATAAATTCAATCGAGAAAATAAAATGAAACCAAGTCTTAGATTTCTTGTACTCACAGTTTTATTGCTTTGGATAAATCCTGTAACGGGTGAAACCGACTCATTGAAAATCCCACTTTCCGATTCTTTGGAAATCGGGAATGAAAAATATTTATTTTCCTCCATTTCCTCTGTATATGAGGATGTTTCTGGAAATTTCTATGTAGTGGATAAATTGGAAAGAAAGGTCTTGAAGTTTGACCCAATGGGAAATCTTGTCCTTTCTTTCGGGCAGAAAGGACAGGGTCCTGGTGACTTCCAATCACCGGGACGTATCATGTTGACTGACCAAGGTGTATTAGCGGTGTGTGAAGATATGAATGATATCTCATTCCACAAACCTGATGGAGAATTCATCAAACGCATCCATTTGTCCGGACGGCTTTCAACAGGATATGTGGGAAAAGACCGCTATTATGCGTGGATCTGGACACCCGAAGACCAACAGCAGGTCTTGGTTAATAAAAACAATAAAACCATCAAAACTCTTCACTCTGTGCCTAAAAATGCCTTTTCTGTTTCCATTCCTGATGAAACCGGAAGAAGAGTGATGTTCAACTACAGTTCTGACTTATACGCCCCAAAACTTTTTTTCGCTCATCATTCTTCCATCAGTGCTGTAGCTAAGAGCACTCTTTATGACATCGTTCTTCTGGACTCAAGCGGAAATGAAATCAACCGCCTTAAAAGAGATGTCCAGCCTTTAAGAATCAGCAACAAAGAAAAAGAGCATTTTAAAAATGAGATCAAAGACCTCTCGCTTCGATCAGGCTGGCCTTTAAAAGTCACCCATGATTTATTTGATCTGATCCCCAGGAATAAAGCGTTTTTCAACCATATCTGCCTTTCCAACCAATATGTGTTTGTCTTCCGTATTCCAGAAGATATCACCAAAGAGAGCGCTCCTTTGCCGGTGGATGTATTCTCTCTGAAGGGAAAATTTTTAGGAACTGCAGAACTTCCCTCAAACGCGGTGCATATCTCAAAAAATTATATGTATTTTATTAAGACAAACACACAAGGCAATGTTTTTCTTTCCAGAAAATCCTATAAAATCACATCCAATCATTCCGAATAAAAGAGTCTTCTTGACATCTCTGCTTTCCTTGTTTTAGTATCTTTCTATCAGGCAGTAAGAAATTGAAACAGATTTCAAAATCAAAAAATTCAATAAGCCTTATCCAGTCATCTCAAATATTCCATATCTTAAATATTAAAAACTCTTTTTTTATATTAAAATCAAAACGTTAAGGAGGAATGTATGATTAAAAATATCAAATCCCTACGTATAGTGTTTGTTTTTCTACTACTATCCTTTTTAACCCCTGTGTTAAGGGCCCAGGAAGAGATCATCCCTCCTGAAGATTTCTTTGGATTCAAGATGGGGGCGGATCGAAAAATAGCCCGCTGGGATAATATTGTGGACTATTTCTTGCTTCTTCAAAAGGAGAGCCAAAAAATAAAAGTGGTGAACATGGGACCTTCCACCATGGGACATCCGTTCCTTTTGGTTATTATCTCTTCTCCGGATAATTTAGCCGATCTAGACCGGTTCCAGGAGATCAATGCCGCTATCAGTGATCCCAGAGGTATTTCGGAACAAGAAATCAAAAAAATGGTGGCTGAGGGCAAAGCAGTGATCTCCCAGTCCATGAGCCTGCACGCTACGGAAATAGGAGCCACCCAGATGACCCCTGAGCTGGCATATGATTTATTGAGCAGAAATGATAGTGAAACCCAAAGGATACTGGACAACGTCCTTTATTTCATGTTTCCCTGTTTCAACCCGGACGGACAAATCATGGTCACTGATTGGTACCGAGAATATGTGGGCACTGAATATGAAGGATCCAGTCTGCCCTGGCTTTATCACAAGTATGCCGGTCATGACAACAATAGAGACGGAGATTATTTGAATCTGGTAGAATCAAAATATGCCGCACAAATCCTTTACAGAGATTGGGTTCCCCAGGCTTATATTGACCACCATCAAATGGGAAGTTATGGAGCCCGGTTTTACGTTCCCCCTTATTGCGATCCCATCCGTCCCCATGCCGATCCCTTGATTTGGCGTGAGATGAGCTGGTATGGCGCTCACATCGCTTACAAGCTAGAAGAAAACCTAAAAACCGGCATCATCAATGACGCCATGTTTCCAGGTTGGGGACATTTCGGATGGCATTGGATCACTCCATTCCACAACATCGCTGGGATGCTGACCGAATCAGCCAGTACTGAACTCGCCACTCCTCTATACATCCATCCCGGTCAGCTGGAAGGAGGATCCCGTCAATTTCCCGAATATGAAGCTCAGAGCACATTTCCCCATCCCTGGCCCGGAGGATGGTGGACCCTACGTGATATTGTAGAGCAGACAAAAATTTCAGCATGGGCACTCCTGGATATAGCAGCCCGGCATAAAGAAACCGTGTTATGGAACGCTTATCTCAAAGCCAAGCGCCAGACAGAAAAAGGCGCCAAAGGCAGTCCTTATGCGTATGTGATTCCCAAAACCCAGCACGATTATCTCACCTCTGTCAGAATGATCAATACCCTTCTTCTTTCCGGAATTGAAATCAAAGTGGCTCAGAGTCCTTTTACTGTGGATGGCCTCACTTATCCGGAAGGATCATTTTTCATCTCCCTAGCACAGCCCAAAATGGGACTGATCCGAAATCTCATCGGACGCACTCTGTATGCGGATAATGAATGGACCCGAGCTGATGACGGTTCACCACTCCGACCCTATGATCTGGCGACTCATACCATGAATGAATTTATGGGTGTCCGGGTAGACCCCATAAAACAGGATGTGACAGGTGATTTAAAAATAATCAAAGACAAATATGAGATTAATGCCGAATTCAAACCAGGAAGCAATCAATATATGCTGGACGGTAGATGGAACAATAGTTATTGGGCTGTCAATCTTCTTCTTGATAAGGGAATTTCAATTATGAGGGTCGATAAAAAGACCTCAGAACTCAATCCCGGAGACTTTATTGTCACTCAAGGTTCTGAGACACTTCTACGAGATGTCACTGACCTCACTGGAGTGAATTTCAAGCCCTATACCGGGGAATCCACCCAATGGAGCCATGAGCTCAAGAGGATGCGCACAGGTATGTACCAGAGATACTATGGAGGAAATATGGACGAAGGATGGACCCGTCTGGTTTTTGAAAAATTTGGATTTCCTTATTCCAGGGTTCAAGACAAGGAAATCAAAAAAGGAAACCTGAAGAAAAACTATGATGTATTCATCTTTCCGGATGACTCCCCTGGAGTCATCAAAGGAGAAATGCCCGAAAGGTATCGCCGCTACTACAGTGGTTATCCTCCGGAATACCGAAGCGGAATCGGAAAAGAGGGTGTTGAAGAGATCAAGTCGTTTGTTCAAAACGGAGGAACACTCGTGACCTTTGGAAGTGCCTGCGGCTTTGCGATAAATGAATTCAACCTTAATGTCCGAAATGTTGTAGATAACTTGGATTCAAAAGAATTTTTCTGCCCGGGATCGACTCTAAAGGTTACCTTTCGCCATCAAAATCCTTTTGCTTTTGGTATGCCCTCAGAAGGTCTGGTTCTGTTCCGCTCCAGTCCCGCTTATGAGATCACTCCCAGTGATAACAATGAAAATTATGAAGTTATTGTCCGGTATAAAGAAAGAGATCTACTTCGAAGCGGATGGCTGATCGGAGAAGAACATTTAGCCAAAAAAGCAGCTATGATCACAGCAAAATACGGAGATGGCCAAATCGTGCTTATAGGATTCCGCCCCCAGCATCGATGCCAGACACACGGAACATTCAAGTTGCTTTTCAATACCATCCTGCGCTGATAAAAGGGGCACAATACCTATTCACCTATTTTTTTGCTCGGAACGATCCGCCCTAAATATGTATATATTTAATTTTTTCGTCATTGAATCCCCTCTGGTTAATTAACGTTCTCCATATATTTAACCTGACCCATTCATAAAAAAATGGCGATGTTTTCATTACTAATCTATTTTCAGCGATATACAAGTTTTTATAAAGAACCATGTTTTGGAAGTTCTTTCTGTTGACATCTTTTATTTTAATCGCCATTTTTCACCCATTGAGGCAAGCCGATCTGAAATTCAGGAATGGCTTGTGCTCGCTAAAGATTTTTAACGCCATTCTTCTTCGTTTTTCTCAGCGCCTGCGTAACTCCCCCCGTCCGTGGGTCAGACATACTCGCCGCCCGGCTTCGCCGGATACCCTCAAAAAACTCATCAGAAGGCTAAATCTTTAATGTCGCTTCAGCCAAACCTGAATTTTTCTAAGCTTTGTACTACCTCGGCTTGTGAATAATCCAGGCTAGTAAAAATCAAAAATAATAGCGAAAGCGGAATTCAAATCGGAAATCGTTCTGTTTCTCCTTAAATTCAGTTCCTTTTTTACCCAGCAGAAATATTCCCCTGGCTCTGAGCTCTATGTTAGTGACCGGAGCATAGAACAGTTCTGGAACAAGGGAAAAACTGCCGTCCTTAAGGTTACAGATACTAATGAGAGAAGGATTGAAATAAAGGATATTAAATGGTTCTTTCTGGTGTATACGCAGATAAAGATAATTTTTAGCGGGGGTAAAGGTACGGATTTCAGTTAAAGAAGAAGCCAGATGCAGCTGATCTTCATATCCTTTTTCAACAAACATGTTATAAGCCCTGTTAATGGAGCTGTAATAATTCTCCATCTCCTCCTGAGTATAACCTTGACCATTCCAATAATATTCCAGAAAAAAAGTGGTGTTGGTTTTGGTAAGATACCGAACACCGAAAAGAACATTATGGCTGTCTCTTTTTTTTTGGATTGAAATTCCTTCTTCCTCAAGAATCCTTTGGGAATAACAGGTGAAAAAAGCCCACTCTCCATGTATTTCAAAATTGGAAATGATGTTGCGGGAGAAATCCATTCCATACCGGGAGGAAACTCCAGGTCCTGCGAGAAACATCAAGTCCACGTCTGTATCAAACAACAAAAAATACAGCTTTCCGCCGTAATTCAGAGTGTTTGAGCTTCCTAATTGACCATTTATCCCTTTTGCAATCGGGACTAAAACCGCTGTAGCCGTCAAAGTTTTGAGTTTACCGGGAAAACTTTTGATATACTCAGCTGAAATTACAGTAAATCCTTCCAGAGCAAGGTCAGGATCATAAGGATTTTTAGGATTATCTATAAATGCGACTGGATTCCAGGCATATCCTTTTCCCCACTTCAGTCGTTTCTTCCCCGCATCCACATGAAAATAAAGGGAAGGCTTGAATGAAAGAAACCCTTCATACAGACTGGTTTCATGAGACCAGTCCGATTCAAAATAGCTCAACTCGGTATTGAGACGCATCCGGGCCCTGAATATTCCTTTTTCATAGCTTAAATCCAGCAGAGCCTTGAAATTATATTGTGATGAACTCTTTGTCTGGGGCCGGTCATAATACCTCAGCAGATAAAAATAAGAACTCTGGTCCAACAAAGAAAAAATAGGCCTGACCTCTAAATAACCTCCGAAATGAAAAGCTTTTTTTTCAATCTCTGAAAGGTCAAAAGAATAATCTTCTTGAGCATAACCTGAGGGTAAAAACAAACAGCAAAACAATACAATAATATTGAGATGTTTCACTTTCGAAGTGTTTCCATATTTGGCATAAAAGCCAATGTAAAGACTTCGTCTTTTAACTGCCGCTCTTTGATGTTTGCAAACACCATAACCGATTTATAGCCTTCATGAAGAGGGCTTTCTGTCTCCACCACTGAAGGCCGGATAATGCCCCCGCCAAAATCCTTGACTTCCTTGAAGTGAATAGTCTTTATCATCATAAAAGCTTCAGTCATGCATTCTATCTTATTGGGCAGGATACGCGCTTTATCCACCCATACCCTCAACTGGTCATAGGCTACGGTATTTGTTCTGGCCTTGCAAAGAAGAAGCCATTCGGTTCCCAAGTCTTCTGTTTTTTCCACCCGGTACTCAACCGCATAATCCAACCTCAGAATATCTGCATTATTGAAAATTCCTCCCACGACAGACTGCATACTGGTGATCCTTATGGGCTTCCCTACATTCGGAATATAAAGCCACATATTCTCATCCAGCCGGAGAGTGCTGCGGCCTTTTTCGCTTGCCGGTGATAAAAAAAGCGCAGCCACTTTATCCGCACCCTTCTTCACCGTATACAACACAAACTCTTTTCTGCGTCCGTTTGGTTCTATATTGATCAGTTTTCGGTACGCTTCAAAAGATACAGGGCTTAGGTTTCTATCCAGTTTTTTCAAAATCTCATCTCCATCCTCTGCAAAAAGAGGCACCATCCAAAAAACAGCCATAAAAATCACAAAAAATCGACGCATCTGCACACTCCCAAACAAACTTTCCATAATCACTTTTTATATTACATTATTATCCTGGATTATTCACGAGTCAAGGTTGCTGCAGATGCGAGGCACAAGGCATGAAGGTGTGGTCCTTCACTGCGAATGCCTTGGTACGAAGCAGATGCAGTGAGATTGGTTTGCCTGAAAGGTAAAAAAATGGCGATTAAAATAAAAAATATAAACAAGAAAAATATTCAAGACATTGTTCTTGAAAGAAACTTGTATATAGCTGAAAATAAATTATTAATGAAAACATCGCC
>Ga0180434_10002983_pt1 | contig 21872 bp, 28 predicted proteins | sample SS_ome_7_FD_132453 | JGI IMG/M metagenome (GOLD analysis project Ga0180434, IMG submission 132453) | Hypersaline lake sediment archaeal communities from the Salton Sea, California, USA - SS_1_D_2 metaG | ecosystem: Environmental > Aquatic > Non-marine Saline and Alkaline > Hypersaline >...
TGGGCGGCGAGGCCCGCACGCAGACGGCCAACATCGAGGGCGTGATCCACGACGTGGCCGAGAACATCATGCGGCGCAAGGTCGGCGACATCAGCATCGACGAGGCCCTCACCACCGGCCGCGAGGAGATCGGCGCAGGGGCCAAGCCCGAGATGCAGGCGAAGCTCGACTCCATCGGCTGCGGCGTGACGATCGTGCGGGTGGACGTGCAGCAGGCGCAGCCCCCGGAGAAGGTCGTCGACGCCTGGGACTCGGTGAACCGGGCCCGCCAGGACAAGGAGCGCATCATCAACGAGGCCAACGGCGAGCGGAACTCGGTCGTCCCGGCCGCGCGCGGTGAACGAGATCGGGCCATCCGCGAGGCGCAGGGCTACGCCCTCCGCGTCGTCGAGACGGCCACCGGAAAGGCCGAGGCCTTCAAGGTCCAGGCCGCCGAGTACAAGAAGGCCCCCGAGGTCACGAGGACCCGGATCTACATCGAGGCGATGCAGCAGGTGCTGGGCGGCGCGGAGGTAACCGTCATCGACGGCGCGCTCATGGACAACGCCCTGCCCCTCATCGACCTGAACGGCGGCAGCAACCCGCTGATCAAGAAGGGAGGCGAGTAAGGCCATGAAGAAGTTCCTAGCATTCATCCTGCTGGTGGTGGGCGGCATCGCCATGGCGGCCGCCACGTACACGGTCGACGAGACGGAGCAGATCGTCATCACGCGGTTCGGCAAGGCGGTCAAGGCCGTCAAGGAGCCGGGCCTGCACTTCAAGATCCCGATCATCGACACGGCCATATCGCTTGAGAAGCGCGTCATGCAGTGGGACGGCGACCCCGAGAACATGCCGACCCTCGACAAGAAGCGCATCTACGCGGACACGTTCGGGTTCTGGCGCATCACCGACCCGATCAAGTTCTACACGTCGGTCAGGACGCTCCAGGGCGGCCAGAAGAAGCTCGACGACCTCGTCGACCCGGCGGTCCGGAACGTCGTGACGCGGCACAACCTCATCGAGGCCGTCCGCAGCACGGACACGCCGCTCGTGTTCTCCGAGGGCAACGAGACCCAGGGCGGGCGGCAGGCCGCGATCAGCGTCGGGCGCGACGGCATGGAGCAGGAGATCCTCTCCGAGGTCGCGTCCTGCGGGCTGGACCAGTTCGGCATCGAGGTCGTCTTCGTCGGGTTCAAGCGCGTCAACTACGTGGGCACCGTCCGCGAGAAGGTGTACGGCCGCATGCAGGCCGAGCGGACGAGGATCGCCGACCTGCTGGTCTCCGAGGCCAAGGAACAGGCGAACATCATCCGCGGGAACATGCAGTACGAGCTTGAGGCGATCGCGGCGGAGCAGAACCGCGAGGTCGCCAAGACGCGGGGGCAGGCCGACGCCGACGCCATCCGCATCTGGAGCGAGGCCATCGCGACCGCACCGGAGTTCTACTCGTTCCTGAGGACGATGCAGGCGCTCGAGGACATGCCGGAGGGATCCAAGATGGTCCTGACGACGGACAGCGAGTTCCTGAGCCCGCTCAAGGGCGGCAATGGCAACTGACGGGGGGTGATGCAGCGGAGGGGGGCCGCCCGGAGGGCGGCCCCCCTTTTTTCGATGGGAGTCCGAGAAATGAAGAAACGGTGGCTGGTGGTTCTGTTATTCGCTGCCGGAGGCTGTGCTGCGGCCCCGAAGTCGCGATCCGCCGAGTGCCCCGGCTGGAGCAGGTATCCGATGGTGAACATGTTGAGGGCTGCGGAAGGCGATGTCTGCGGGCATTGCGACAGGTGCCGGGATGGTGCCGGGCCGCTGGCCGAAACAATGAGAGAGTTGCAGGACGCGCGCTGACCGCGCGAGCAGAGAACAAAAATGAAAATCGCGGAATTTACATTGGTGTTGACACTGGTTTTCTCGGTGCAGGCAGCCGCTGATCCGCCGCTGGAAAGGTATATCGCACACACGGACGGCACGCCGGCTGCCAATAACGGCGCTGGTCGTAGTGCCGAGGCTCACGGCGGGGTTGCCCTCAGGGGCCTTGCCTCCGGAACGGGTGTCGTTGTGCTGATTCCGCCGCACGCCCGCGGGCCGCTGGCCGACACGCGGGGTGTCGTCGGCGTGGAGCCAGATGTGCTGTTGCACGCCGCCAAGCCGCCGGACGGCAGAGGCAAGCCGCCCAAAGATGACCCGCAGCCCGATGACCCGCAGCCAGATCAAGTGCTGCCGTGGGGTGTCGATAGGATTGACGCTGATCTCGTGTCGGTTGACGCCTCCGGCGTGAGCATCGCCATATTGGACACTGGCATAGATGCCGACCATGAAGACCTGTTCGTCGCGGGCGGCGTCAACTTCGTCGGGCGCCGCAAGGTGAAACCGGACCGATGGGGCGATGACAACGGCCACGGGACGCATGTGTCCGGTACCGCCGCCGCCATCGATAACGAGATCGGCGTGGTCGGCGCGGCTCCCGGTGCCCGCCTTTGGGCGGTCAAGGTGCTGGACTCCAGTGGCTCGGGGAGCCTGAGCAATGTCATCGACGGCATATACTGGGCCGCCGATAACGGGATGGATGTCGTCAACATGAGCCTTGGCATAGAGAAGGATGCACTCGACCAGTTCCCGCTGGACAGGCAGGCGTTGCAGGATGCCGTGGACTACGCATACGCCAGCGGCGTGGTTCTCGTGGCCTCGGCGGGCAACGAGGGCCCGGGCGAGGACACCGTCAATTACCCCGCGAGGTTCGCGTCGGTGATTGCCGTCGCGGCCACCGACGCGTCCGACGCGAGGGCGTGGTTCTCCAGCACGGGCGACGCGGTCGAGCTGGCGGCGCCGGGTACGGCGATCCTGTCCACGACGAACGACGGGCTTTACGGCACGAAGCAGGGCACGTCCATGGCCTCGCCGCATGTGGCCGGGACAGCGGCCCTGTTGTTCGCCGCCGCCGAGGTTGAAGTGACGAACGAGGACGTGCGGTCACGCTTGGCCGCGACGGCGGACGGCCTCGGCGACCCGGCGGAGTTTGGCCATGGGTTGGTGGACGCCGAACAGGCGGCGGTGGGCACGGAGACGCCGTAGAGGGGGGGAGCCCATGAGGGCATATGTCCACAGGGGGATGGTCACATTCTCGGAGCGGGAATACCGCGGCGAGTCCCTGGAGGCCCTGCATTACGCTCTCGATGTGCTTATCCGGTGGCACCGCAAGTGGTACGGCGTGAGCCTGGCCGAGGCCAAGAGGGCGGCCCAAGTCTCCCAGAACCACCGGCACATGCCGAGCAAGCGCGCGGCCCAGGCGTATGTCGACGAGGCCGTCGAGGCCATGCGGCGGGATCATCCGGATCTGGCGAGGCACCTTGTGGCCGATTGGAGGCAGGGGCACCGCCGCGAGAGGGGTAACGCCGTGTTGCTCAGCTTTTGGCTGGACGCGCCGACCCGGGAGCACAAGCGGGCCACGAGGCGCATGTTGGAGGCGAACGCGCCGGAGGCGGCGAAGATTCTCTACGGGAGGCGAGGCGGTGGAAAGAAGAATTGACAACCCCAGGCGGGGCTGCGGCCACTTGAAGGGAAACGCCATGTACCTCAGGGCGGACACGCACCCGGACGGCACGCTGCCGGCGTTCGTCGCGCTCTGCCCGCCTGTGCCCTATGTGGAGAAGCACTACCGCGGCTGGAAACCCTTCCAGGGCACGGCGTTCTGTCTCGCCGGAGCCGCCCCGCGTAGCTGCCTCGTCGAGGGCGACGACAAGAGCGCTGTGATCGGCAGCATGACGAGGAGGTTCACCACCGACCCTCCGGGGGATGTGGAGTCGTTGCTGGCGCGACTCGCGGCTCGCGGGCTTCCTGCCGACCTCGGCCACGCCGATGTCGCGTGGGCGCCGGACCTCATCATGTGGGTGGGCAAGGACTTCTACACCGTCGGGTCGTTCGTCGAGGAGGCCCGGCGGTACGGCGTCAACAAGAGGATACCGTCCACCGGGGAGCCCCCGCCGATCGTGCCTGGCGTGACGCGGCTCTTCCTGGCGCACCCGGACGCGGGGGTGTTCGGCTACACGTACCTCACCCGCGCGGTCTACACGCGGGGATCGAAGCCCGTGCCGAAGTGGGTGGACGACCTCGCGGCGCAGGGTCGGGTGGACGTGTGCGATGTCGGTCCGGAGTACGATCCGGCGCAGGCCACGCCGCTGCTAGACGGCCTGGAGGGGGGGCAATGAGGCAGTTCATGATTATCGACACCAGCGCTGGCCCGGAGCGGAAGGTGGGCGATGTCGGCGGGATGTCGCACGGCCTGTTCGAGGGCACGCCCGCCCACAACGACCACCGGTTCCGCCAGATGGTGGTGTCCGGCTGCACATACAGCGAGGCGGAGCTGATCGGCTGGGCGAACGACACGATAGGGGCGACGCGGCGCGACAGCGATCCCGCTGCCGCCGACTCCATCGAGGACGCGATGGGGATCCTGGGGTCGCGGGGCTGGATTCTGCTGGAGTTCCTGACGCCATGAAATACTACTGCCGCTCCGGCGGGTTCCGCATGGTCCTCGACGCCCGCAATCCGGAGGCGGCGGCGCGGCTCGTCGTCAAGAAGGCGCTGGACGCGATGCGGGACGACGGCCCGGGCCTCGCTCTCCTGATAGAGGTCAGCGAGCGCGGCTTCGACGACGCCGACGCGATTGTCGCCCCGGTGATACCCCTGGCAAAGGAGCTGGGCAGCGTCCTTGGCGCCTCCGCGTCCGAGATAGCCGGCAGGTACGGCATCGATGTCTCAAGGCTGGACTCCGGCACCCGGAGGTGGTTGCTCGGCGATTAGATTCGTCTCGTTGCCGGGCTATAATCCGTCATGGACACTTTCGCGCTCACGCCGGAATACACGCTCGACCTGTCGGATTTGACCAGGACCGTCGATTCCGTCTCCGCGGACTTCACGCTGCTGGATCTCGTGCGCATGGTGTTCGAGGCGGAGCGGAGATGGCCAGGGATCGCCGCCGCGTTCGACATGGGGAAGATCGACGCCTTCTACGCGGAGGTTACGTCCGAGCGCGATGCCGACGATGACGACAACTTGCATTACCTTGAGCTGTACTGGTCGTTCGACTACGACGCGGAGGTGATTCCCCGGGCGCGCCGATGGAACCGCCGCCGCCCCAAAGGGAAGCCCCGCATCCCGGACGTGCGGGACACCCCGGGCCGCGGCACGATGCCCAACCTGATGAGCTTCCACGGCATCGGGCGGCATTGGGAGGACAAGAACATCCCGTGCGACGATCGGGAGAACTGCGGCCACCACAGGCAGTACGGAATCTCGCTCACTTCGCTGAACAACCTCGCGCACCTGCCGATCAGGATGGACACGGCCGCCAAGGTGTACCGCCCGGCGCTCCGCGAGCTGCGGCATCCGATCCGCCGGCTCTTCCGCCGGCTCGGGCGCATTGGCCGGCCGTTGCTCGCCCGGTGGGACAGGAGGCTGGAGACCCCGGTCATGACCATCGAGGTCCGGCCGACGCTCCACACGTTCCTGTCCAGCGTCCTGTGGGAGCTGACCTTCGGCGGCCGGCACCCCGACGATCGGGACGCCAGGTTGGAGGAGCTGAGGAAGTCGTGCGAGGAGGCTCGGGAGGAGAGCGAGCGGGGTAGGCTCATACCGCTTGATGATGTGCTCGACCAGCTCGACGGCATGTTTGACGACGAAGAGGAGGCGGAGTGAAAGCGACCGGGCACAAGGTGCTGGAGGCCATGGAGAACGGGTTGCGCGTCGAGGCCGCCGGCCGGGTCTACGCGATGTCCGAGAGCGGCGGTATCGCCGTCAGGATGACGCGCGGCGCGGGCGGCGAGGAGTTCTGGTCCGACACCGGGATGTCGGTCGCGGCGTTCTACAGAGAGGTCGTGGGACAGATTGATGAGAGCGGGTTTGCGGCTCTGATGGCTGACCTGGCTCTGGCGAAGGCGAGGGGTGCGTGAGGTACGATTTCAGGGAGACGTGCACCGGAGGCACGGTGTCTGCGGCCAAACAGGATGCCGCAGGCATGGCGACGATACGCATAGAGCCGAGCATCGGGCTGGCCTGGGACGGGAGACTGCGCCCGCGGGAGGCCGCCGCCGTCGCGGACGCCCTCGAAGGTTCGATTTCCGTAGGCGCGTCGAATCCCGTCCGAATAGGTCTGGAGAACCTGGCCGTCCGCCGCACGGTGCACGGGGCGGAGATCGAGGTGACGGGCGTGATGGTGCACTCGGAGATAGATGTGAGGCTCGACGCGAGCCAGGCGGCCAGGTTGGCGGCCGTCCTGAGACCCCCTGTCCCCCCGCCCCCGACCTGGAACGCTGGCGCGGACAAGCGCCGGGACGACGGGATGCGGAAGATATTCGGGTTGACTTCACCCGCCCGGCGCGATATACTGGGGTTGGCATGAAGACTTACCGCTCAATCAGTTCCTCGTCGTTTATCGATCCGACGGATCGACCGGCGGGGCTGCGCGGATAAGCCGAGCAGGGAAACCCAAGCCGGTCGATCCTGAAGAGGGTCGGCCGGCTTTTTTATTGGGGCCGTAGCTCAATTGGTTAGAGCACCGGACTGTCGATCCGGAGGTTGCGGGTTCGAGTCCCGCCGGTCTCGTTGGAGGAAGAGGATGCTTCGCGTTCTGTCATCGTTTAGTTCGTCCATTAGCGGCCCTCTGGGTCGTCCGGGATGACCTGCGCGAAGCGCGGTTCAGGCCGGCGACCTCTGGGTCGCCGGCCTTTTTTGTTGGAAGGTGAAGTCGCGGCCGGCGCGGCCCCCGCCTCGAAAGCGGGTGGTGCGGAGACGCATGGGGTTCGACTCCTCCGCCTTCCGTTGAGGGTTGGTAGCTCAGTTTGGTAAGAGCATCGGTCTGAAAAGCCGAGTGTCGCCGGTTCGACTCCGGCCCGACCCAGTGCAGGCTTGTAGTTTAGTTGGCAAAACGCCTTCCTGATAAGAAGGAGACCGCGGGTTCGAGTCCCGCCAAGCCTATTGGAGCATGATGTGGGGGTGGCCCCACCGCCGCCTGCTAAGCGGATGGATCGGAAACGGTTGCGGTTCGACTCCGCCGTGCTCCGTTGGGAGCGTGAAGCCGTCGCGGGACGGCCGCCGCCTTGAAAGCGGATGGGGCGTATCGCCTGGGGTTCGACTCCTCCGCGCTCCGTGGGGGCCGGTAGCTCAGCTTGGTAGAGCAACGGGTTGAAAACCCGTGGTCGCCGGTTCAAATCCGGCCCGGCCCGTATTGGAAGCTGATGCCGCGGCGGCGCGGCCCCCGCCTGGAAAGCGGGCGGATCGGTGAAACGGTTGCGGTTCGACTCCGCCGGCTTCCGTTATACGGCTGGTTGCCAATTGTGCGGGTGTGGATTCACCTCGTCGTCAAAATAAGCGCCGTCGGGCCGCGCCGCGACTATGACGGCCGCCCGGAGGACGTAGAACTTCCGAAGTTCGTCCGGCACGCCGGCGAGCACGCCGTCCCGGCCGCCCAGCCAATCGCCGGCGCACGCCAGCAAATCCGGGACGCTGATGTGGAAGTCTCTGTTGATGTCGGCCGGGTGATGTGTGTCGGTGTTCGCCATGGTCTCCTCCGGGCCTGGGCCAACCGGTCACACTTTATCAAGTTCGCATAGGCCGACCCGCCGTATGGGAATGGGTGTTCTGTACGCGGGCCCGTGGTACGGCGAATTCGGGTGGGAGCTCTGCGCGTGGAACCCGGCCGTGCGGCACATGGCTCCGCTCTACGATCGTGTCGTGGTTGCCTCGCACGCCGCCTCGGAGTATCTCTACGAGTTCGCGGACGAGTTCGTGCCCTTGCAGGCGGAAGGATGGAGCATGTGGGAGGGCAAGCTGCGCAGCCCACGACCCGTGGTTGCGGCTGCTCGTACCGTGCGCCCGCCGGAGGTGCTCGGGGGGTATGGCTCGAAGCTGGACTCCGTGTTTCCCCGGTCCTGGCGGCGGCTGGCTCCCGCGACCCCGACCAAGGTGTCCGATGTGCTGTGCGCGTTCCGCCCGCCGAAGAAGCACATATCCAAGCCGCGAGCGAACAAGGCGAAGAGCTATCCCCGGGAGATGTGCGCCAGGCTGGTGGACATCCTCCTGTCCCGTGGGCTGAGCGTGGCCTGCTTCGGCGGCCGGGACAACTGGTGGTTCGAGGGCGCGTCTGATCTCCGTGGCAGGCCGCTGCCGGAGCAGTGCTCGGCTCTGGCCGCTGCGGGGTGCGCCGTCGGGCCCAGCTCGGGCACGATGCATTTGGCGAGCCTTTGCGGCTGCCCGCACGTGACCTGGTACACCCCCCAGACGCACCGGAGGTTGTCGGAGCGGTACGCGTCGGACTGGAATCCGTTCAGCACGCCGGTGCAGTTCCTGCCCGGCCATCCGCCGACGCCGGAGCAGGTGGCGCACGCGGTTCGCCTTTTCATAAAGTCTTGACGCATGCGCCGAGGCAGGAGGTGTGAGATGGATGAGGCGCTCAAGAAATTCGCCAGCAATGTCCACGAGATGATGGGGTCGATCGAGGGCGTCGACGGTGTCCCAGTCGCCGACCGCCCTGTGTCGCTGGAGGACGCCGATCTGTTCAATGTCAGCGGCAACTGGCTGGGCGACGACGAGATCAAAGAGGCTCGCCGCTCCCTGGCCGCCGCAGTCGCGGCCGAGAAGTGGATGGAGGGCGCCAAGGCGGCGATCAAGCTGCTGAAGCTGTTCTAGGGGCCGGAACCCGCATGGACATGGACGCCATTGTCAGGGAAGTGACCCAGTGGGCATGCCATGTGCGCGCTGCGCGGCTTTCGCAGGTGGCCGAGATCAAGCGGCTGCTCATGGCCTTGAATATCGGTGTGCTCGATGTGGTCGCGGACGGCGCCCGTCTTCGGATCGTGCTCGACGACGGGTGGGAGTCGCTCGACGAGCGATGGACCCCGGTCGACAGCATGGCCGCGATGTTCAATGCGCTTGAGACCGGCGGTTTCCGGCATGTCCCCGGCACATCCGGGTTCGACGGGGAGTCCACCGTATTCGTCAAGGATGGCCTGGAGTTCGATTTCGCCCGCCCCCCGTTCGAGGGCTAGCTACCACTCCATCTGTAGCCCGAACTGCTCGACCAGCGCCTCGAGCGCCCCGTTCTGGCGGATTTTCGCGAACGCGGCGCGCTCGGCGACCACGTTGTTCGCGTTCTCGCGTATCAGCTTCGCCGCCACCGGGTGCCTCGCCGTGATCTCGTCGTGTATCCGCCTGCTGTAGGGTTCCGGCAGGATCGTCAGGGCCATCCTCGCGCGGTTGTGCCAGATGGCGGCGTGGGATGCCGGATACGGCGCCGCGCTGCGGAAGATGTGCCCTATCTCGATGTCCGTGATGATCTTGCACTTTCCGCCAGCCAGCCAGGTCTTCAGGCTGAGGCACGCCTCCTGCCCGCCCCACGCGCTCAGGCCACGGAGTCCGCCGATTTTCTCCCACCATGACTTGGCGATGCCGTAGTTCGCGCCCAGGATGCAAGGGAGCTCGTACACAGTGCCGGTCTGCCGCCCCTGCCACTTCGGCTCCAGCCAGTGCACATCCGTCCTGCCTTTGCGGCCGGTGTGCACCCCCCGGATTATCATCGTCGCGCCGTAGTACCTGCCGTTCGGCCTCTCTATGTTCGGGGGCGTGCGCTTTTCGCCCTTGCCGCCCTTCCAGCCGAGCCCGAGGCAGGCCGTGCAGAAGGCCGTCTGCGGCTCCGACGCGAGCGCGTCCACCATCCTCTCCGCCCATCGGTCCTGTTTGAACCGCATGTGGGCGTCGATTATCATCAGGTTGTCCGCGAGGGCCTGCGAGACCGCCCAGTCCTTCGTGGCGAAGAGTCCCAATCTCTTATCGTTGCGGTACGCTCGCACCCCTGGTACCCCGTCTAGGCTGACGGATTTGCCGGGGTCGGAGCAGTCGTCCACGGCCACCACCTCCACGAAGCCTGGCGGGGTGGTGGCTGCGATCGATCGCACGGTCTCCAGCGATTCCCCCCCCTCGTTCAGGTGGGCCATTATCACGCTCAATCGCGGTTTCCGCATGCACTGGCTCGGCGGAGTAAGACATTACAAGCTCGGACGATAGACTTCCACGGAGGAGGCGGCTATGGTGGACGGCGGCGGGTACACCCCATTCAGATCCGGGCACAATTACACGGATGTCAACAAGCGGAGGCAGACGGAGGAGTACCGCGCGTACCGGGAGCGGTACGAGCAGTGGCCGAAGGCCCGGCGAGTGGCGGATTTCCCGATTCACCTCGATTTGGAGCTGAGCAGCGCGTGCAACCTCCGTTGTCCGATGTGCCCCACGGTACACATCTCGGATCCCAGCTTCAAGAAACTGGGGTGCGATTCGGCCATGATGCCGGCGGACATGTTCAAGCGGGCCGTGGACGAGGCTAGGCGGCATGAGGATTTCTGCTCCATCAAGCTCAACTACCGGGGGGAGTCCACCCTGCACCCGCAGATCGTGGATTTCATCTCGTACGCGCGGGACGCGGGCGTGATCGACATCATGCTGAACACCAACGGCAACTACCCGCTCTCGCTGAACCAGGAGATGGTGGACGCTGGGCTGACCTGGATCGCGTTCTCGCTGGACGCGTCCAGACCGGAGACATACCGCCGTTGCCGCGCTGGCGGAGACTTCTTCACGGCGTACCCCACCGCCATCGACATGTGCCGCTTCGCGGACAGGCTGGCGGTGCAGGTGGGTTTCGTCGTCCAGAAGGCCAACCGAGGCGAGGTCCAGGAGTTCACGGACTTCTGGTCCCGTATGCCGGTCCACCGCATACTCGTCAGCGACGCGTACAACTCCGGCGGGCTCATTGCGAACGAGAAGGCCATCCTGACCAAGCGGTACGAGGCGGCGGAGCAATTCTGCTGCCCGCAGTTGTGGCAGAGGCTCGTCCTCTGGAGCGACGGGCGCATCTTCGCGTGTTGCCACGCTTGGGACGCGCCGGAGGATCTCCATCTCGGCGACTTCCCCGGCACGGCGATCAAAGCCGCGTGGGACTCCGAGAAGCTCCGAGAACTGCGGCGAACGCACGCGGACGGGCGGCACTGCGAGGTCGGGACCTGCGAGAAGTGCCCGTACCCGAGGGAGCCGGTGGACATCGAGTCCAACGAGTAGAAATCCCTTATCTTGTTTCCCCCTAGCCCTGCCCCTGTGGAGGTGCCAGATGGGTATGTTGCAAGATGACAAGGTGATTTTCTACCATCCGTTGAACAACGCGACGGAATACACGCAGACGCAGGCCTGGGAGGGAACGGCCGATTACGGAGCCGGAAAGGTCGCCGATGCGGTGAAGGGCGCCGGAGGCGATCCTGTTGCCGGTAGCGAGAGCGAATGCGTGGGCTCCAAACCCAACTACGCTGCGGATGTGGCGGAGCTGAGCTCCACCGGGTTCGTCGTCGTGTACAGGGATCCCACCGACTCCAACCACGGCAGCGTCAAGGTGGCCACCGTCTCCGGCACCGACATCACCTTTGGCCCCAGGCACGAGTTCCTTGCAGGCTCGGCCGAGGTGCCTGCCGTGTGCGCGCTCAGCGCGACCGCCATTGTGGTGGGGTTCCGCGACGGGGGCGTGGACAACCACGGGAAGGTCGTGGTCGGCACCGTCTCGGGGACCGATGTGACCTTCGGCTCCAAGTACGAGTACTACGGCAGCACGCTTGGCCCGTCGCAGTCCCTCGCCGCGCTGGATTCGTCGCATTTCATTGTGTGCTATCTCCACTCCGACGATAATGGATATGGCCGGGTCGGGCATGTTGCGGGCACGGCCGTGTCGTTCGGTTCGGAGGATGCGTTCCATACCGCTACCACGAGCAGGATACAGGCCGCGTCCCTCAGCGCATCCAGTGTTGCGGTCTGCTTTCGCGACGCCGCCGCCAGCAGCCAGGGACGGATTGTTGCGGGGACCGTTTCCGGGACCACTGTCAGCTTCGGCAGCGAACACACGTTCGTCTCGCGGACCGTGAGTCACCTCGGCATCTGTGCGCTGGATTCCACGCGATTCGTGGTCACATACAGTGACCAGAACGGGGATGACAGCTACCCTGGGCGGGCCAGGGTCGGCACCGTATCCGGGACGGATGTGACCTTCGGCTCGGTGTCCACATACGCCGCCCCCGGCGGGAGCGGGGTGCGGTACGACCGCGTGGCGGCCAGGAACAGCGCATCCGTGCTGGTCTCGTACGCGGACAGCGTCGACTCGTGGGCCACCAAGGCGCAGGTTGGCACGGTCAGTGGGACTGACATCACATGGGGATCGGCCACCACATACCGCGCGAACGCAGGCGGCGACCCCGTTGAGGAAGTTCGGTTGGCCGCGCTCGATCCGAGTCATGTGGCATCGGCCTATTTGCTCCCAACCGGCGGCGGTGTTTCCGCCACCGTGCTGGAGATGGAGAGAGCTGCCTCGCTGGCCAACCCGGCCAGCGACGAGGCGACATACGGTGCGGCCGCCGACTACGACACCACCGTGAGCGGGCAGCAGCGGTCGGCCGTGGCGAGGCTCGACGACACGCATGCGATTGTGTGCTGGGTCAAGCCGCCGCCAGCCGGATCGAAGTACGGGGCGGCGAAGGTCGCGACCATCAGCGGCTCGTCCGTGACATTCGGCTCGCAGCACCAGTTCAAGGCGGACTTCACGGACGGGGACACGGCGATCGATGTGGCCGCGCTCAGCTCCACCAAGGCGCTGATTGTGTACGCCGACCAGAGCGACTCCGGCCATGGCACGGCCCAGGTGGCAACCATCAGTGGCAATGACATCACATATGGCTCCGAGGTGGAGTTCTTGTCGGAGACCTGCTTCAACCAGTGCCGTGTGGCGGCAATCGACTCGACGCGAGCCATCGTCGTGTACCGTAACGCCTCCAATCATGGTAGATCCAAAATCGCCACCGTGAGCGGGTCGGATGTGACGTTCGGTTCCGACGATTTCTGGTCGGGCGGTGCTAGCGGGATGGATGTTGATGTGCTCAGCTCTACGACGGTCGTGATTGCGTACGCGAATACCGGCACGGGTGCTGGAAACCTGATTGCGGCAACCATTTCTGGCACGGACATCACGCACGGAGGAAATACGGAGTTTTCCGCGTCAGCGAATATCCATACGGTGTCGAGGCTTGATGCTACGCGGGCGCTGGTGACTTTTCAGGATAGCTCGAACTCGTACCCCAAGGCTCTGGTGGCTACAGTTAGCGGAATGGGCGTTTCGGCCGGGTCGGTGGTCACGGTGGAATCCGCAGCCTGCGGGTGGCCGTTTAACACCGCACTCAGCTCGACGAGGGGCGTCGTTGTCTACAAGGATGGAGATTCCAAAGGGGCGAGCAGGGTGCTGACCATTAGCGGAACAGGGATTACAGTGGGCCCGAAGACGTACTTCGACACGGGGTCGTCCGACCTGCCGGTCGTCGCGACTATGACCAGCACCAAACTCGCTGTGTCATGGCAGAATGGGAGTCCCGGCTCGCTGGCGGTCGGCGACGCGCTGCTTGGTGGAACATACCCATCGTCCGCGTCCGCGTCAAAGGTTGCGTTCTGCGGGTGGTTCAACAAGCCATCATAAAGGAGGGCAGCGATGTTTTTCAACGACAGTTGGCTGTCCCGGATCGCACTCGCGGTGTGGGCGTTGATCGACAAGCTCAAGTTCTGGCGGTGAGGAGCCGTGAGATAGGGCCGCTCCGGCGGCCTTTCCTTTGCGCGTATACTCCATAAAGTCCTTATCCGTGGAGGGTGAACATGAGCGGGAACGCGAGGCGAGAGGCGGCCAGAATCGCTGATTTCGGCCCGATGGATGTGGCGAGAGCCATGGACAGCGACCGGGTGGCGTACTACGCCTTCGGCCAGATGCTCGAGCGCATTGCTAAGGGCGAGAAAGCCCAGCCGGACACCATCCGCAGGCTGCTTGAGGAGCACCGCTGGGAGTCCGACTGGGACAGTTGAGGAGGGGCAATGTCGGAGAACGCGAGAAGGGTGGCGGCCAGGATTGCGGCCGAGAACCAGCAACACCACGGCGCGTATGTGGTGCTGGAGGAGACCCCGGAGGGCAACCTGAGGATGACCCTGACGGACGACGGTCGGCGCGAGGCCGAGGAGGTCCGCACCATGCCGGAGGAGGACGCCCTGGCAGGCCTGCTGGAGGATCATTTCGGCGCTGGCTGGGAGTGGGTGGCCCCGGAAGAGATCGGGGCGCTGACATCCGCTATGATCCTGACGAACGACGCCACACGGGACGACGCCGGCGAGCTGAAGAGGATTGGACGCGTCTACTGGGATCCGCAGTACCAGGTGCGGAACACGGTCGAGGACTTGCTTGATGGCGAGGTTGTCTGGCAGGGGGTCGACGATGATTAGGAGAGCCTTAGCGTGGTGTGCGAGGCTTGAAGGCCGCTTCTGGCTTTGGGCCGCGAGGCTCAATGACCGCTTGGCGGGCTGTGCCGAGCGGAGGATAGGCCGTTTCCTGTGGCTGGCTCCGGGCTGGAGGATGAAGGCCCGGTGGTGCAGGCGGTTCGCGGATCTTGACCGGAGGTTCGCGGAATGGGTGGAGCGGTAGCTCATCCGCCATGCGCGGAAGGAGTGTTCGGCGCCGTCGCCCCTCAGGCGGCGGCGTCAGTCGTTTCCAGGGTTCCCCTCAGTTCCATTAGCAGCTTGCCCAAGCGGTTGTCGCCGCGCCCGGTCGCCAGATCTCGTCCCCAGAAAGTGTCGCCCCAGGTGTTGCCCTCCACGAGTTCCGCGTCCCCCGTCGCGATGAGCTTCGCGGCCAGCTTCGGGTGTTGCCCGAATTTGGCGAGCAGGACCGTCCGCATGACATCGACCCGCTTCGCGCCCCATCCGCCGACCCGCTTGATCTGGCGGCCGCGGGATTTCGCCGACGCCGCCGTTGGTGCCGCCCGCACCCACTCCCTCCCGGCCTCGGTGGCCGCCTTCATCGCGTGGTATAGGTGCTCCGACGTGGGGTATCGCAGGCCGCCCCACACGATCTCCGCAGGGTAGAAGTTGCTAAGGAAGCGGTACTTTCCGTCGAAGCTGGGTATCGTGTCCATGTCTCGTGTCCTCGTCGAGCCTACGGCCCACCAGTTAATATACGCGCCGGCGATAGAACGGATTTAAGGAGGTCGCCATGCTCTACAAGGACACGTTCGGGCCGGCTCAGCCGGAGGATATGCTTGTTCTGTCGGAAGGGCCAAAGTCGCTCGCGACGCCGATCGCAATCGGAGGCCCGTGCTCCATCGAGTCCGAGGAGCAGGCGGACAGGATTTTCGACGCCATCAAGAGCCACATCACCCACATGAGGGGCGGGGTCTTCCGGCAGGGAACATACCCCGGCGCGCAGGGCTCCTGGGTCGGCGAGCCCTGGCCCCCGGGCGCCGAGTTCTCGCCCGGCTGGCGGATGGATTTGCTCAAGATGTACTATGAGAAGTCGCAGGAGATCGAGCGACCGAATGTCGTGGAGGTCCTCGATGTGCGGGATCTCGACGCGATTTACCCGTATGCCGGCGTCTTCCAGGTCGGCACGCGGCAGGCCCAGCACTACGCGCTGCTGGAGGAGCTGGGGCGGCAGGACAAGCCCGTGTTCCTCAAACGAGGCACCTGGCAGAAGCTGAATGAGCTGCTCGGAGCGATCGAATATCTCTTCAAGGGCGGGAACACGGATGTGGCTGTGATCGAGAGGGGTAGCGTGTCGTTCGTGGACCATGTCAGGTGGGATTTGTCGATCTCGATGATCGCGAAGCTGAAGCGGTTGACCCGCGTCCCGGTGATCGTGGACGCCTGTCACGGTACGGGCGACAGGTCCATCGTGAAGGCGATGACCCTGGCCGGCGTCGCGGCCGGGGCTGACGGGTTCCTGTGCGAGACCCACTACGACCCCGACGGTTCGCTGTCGGATGGCGAGCAGTCGGTGCCGCTGGAGGAGTTCGCGGACATCGCCGAGAGCGTGGCGAGGTTGAGGGGGGCGGTGTGAGCGGGACCATAATCTGCGTCACGATGCGGTACGGCTCCAAACGGTTGCCCGGAAAGGCTCTGGCCGACCTCGGCCTCGGCCTCACTCCGGTGAGTTTGCTGTCCGCTCAATTGTCTCCCGCGCCGTACCCCATGGTGCTCTGTGTGCCGGAGGGGGAGGAGGGGGACCCCATAGCGGCTCACGCTGCCCGGCTTGGCGTGACTTGCCATCGAGGGTCGCTCGCCAATGTGCTCGACAGGATGCTCTCCGCCGCCGAGCGGTTCGGCGCTGACACCGTGGTCCGGATAACGGGCGACGACCTGTTTGTGGATTCCGGGCGGCTCGTTCAGCTTGTCGAGGCGCATCGCGACGACGGGGCCGACCTGACATACTCGGACCTGCCGAAGGGCACGGAGTGCCAGGTGATGTCCACAGCCCTGCTCCGGCGGATGGTCGCGGCAGCCGATGACGACACCGAGTGTTGGGACAAGCAGCGCGACGCCGGTTGGACGGAGGGCGCCAGGCTGCATTTTGTCCCGCTCAGCCCGATCCCGGCCGACGAGGCCACCTTCGCTGTTGAACTGGATACGCCGGACGACGCGGACACCATACGCAGCGCGATCCGCTGGTTTGCGGAGACTGGTCGTTCCGCGCCGTTCCGCGTGGAGGATCTCGCGGCGATGCACGCCGCCCACCCGTTTCCCAAGGCGAGATACCCGGTGTACCAGCCGAGGAGCTAGAGATGAGGCTGAGGCAGGTCGCCGCCGCAACGTTCCTCGCGGAGTTCAAGACGCAGTACCTGCTCGCTGCGACCTTCATGCGGTTACAGGAATACTACGAGTCGCCTCTGCGCGGATTCTGCGGCCGTTATTTCACGCACGAGCAGTACATGGATGCGTACGCCGCGAAGTACGGGAACTTCACATACACCGCCGATTGGGCGGGGTTCAACGTGCCCGGCAACATCGTCGTCAGGTTCTTTTCCCTGTTCCGCGACCTGAGTCGGAAGGAGACGGCGTTGCACGAGGCCATGCTCCCGGTGATGGAGAGGTGGGGCGACCGTTTCTATCTCGTCGGCTCGACGAGCGGCGACCTGGGCACCCTCAAGCACGAGGTGGCCCACGCGTTTTACTACCTTGACCCGGAGTATAAGAGGGAGATGGACACGATCACGGCCCGGTGGCCCCAGGCCGATAGCTTCCGGAAGGCCGTTGTCCGGAAGGGCTATCGCTCGTCCGTCGTGAAGGATGAGACGCAGGCGTACATGGCCACATCTCCGAAAGCGTGGCTCACGAAGTGGTCGGGTCTCCGGTTGGTGATCCCACCCGCGTATCGCAGCGTGTTCTCCGCAAAATACAAGGGTTGCCGGTGAGGCTGTGGACGGTCCAAAACGAGTTTTTCTGGGAACGGCTGGAGGCTGTTGGCGAGATCACTGCGGATTTGGCTCTGGTTGCCGCAGGGCTCTGCTGCGAGGGCGAGCGGTTCCGGAACGCGTACGAGTGGCTGGCGCGGCGGATGGACGAGAAAATCGGTGGTCGCCCGCTCCCGGGAGCCATGCCGCTGTGGGCATGGTGGCAATGGTGCGGCGAGACTCGCGCACGCCCGGATCTCCGTGCGTCCGGACACCTCCCCAAGGGCGAGCGTGGTGTCAGGATCGAGTTCGAGATTGATCCGGCTCTGGTTGTCCTGTCTGACTTCAATCTTTGGCATTTTCCGCTGAACTACTGGTACATCGGCGAGAGTGAGGAGGACAGCGAGTCCTTCGATGCCGAACTGGCGGCACGCGGCCTTGACCCGCATGCCCGAAATCTGCCGGGTTCCGTGCGCAGGCGAATTGAAGGCAGTTGGGAGAGGGTGTTCGATTTGGATTCGGGGCGCGGCCGATCCGAGAAATGCGTCCAGGCTACTCTTTGGCGGATTTCGTTGGACACGGTCGCGGGAGTGAAGAAATTTGTCGCCCGGTAGGCGCGAAGTCAACTGGCTTCGCGGGCCTATAATCATGTTGGCATGGACTACAGTATGGATTACAAGAGCCGGTACGACATCTTCATCACCGGGCATTCCCGTGATTTCAAGAGGGTTCGCGAGATGCTGCCCCTTCTACGGCCGTACGGGACGCTCCATCTGGCCTCGTCCTTTTTCGCGGAGTGGGAGCTGGGCGAGCTCGCGCGGCTATGCGACTTTGTCCACCGGCCGGCGCACCACCCAGATAACGGCTATCGCAACTTCAGCAGATTCTGCGTCCGAGACATAGACAGGATCGCCACGGCTCCGTGGGTCATCAAGGTGGACGCTGACACGGAGCTGGCGGACGGGTGGATACGTTATGTGGACGAGGCCACCGCTGCGCATCCGGGCGCTGCCCTCATTGGCCCCGGCGTGGACCCGGAGTTCATCGATGTGTCCATATTTGGCCCGAAGGCCGTTGAGCGACTCGGCAGCCATCTCGATGTGCGTGGCAAGCCGAAGGTGGTCGGCGGCTTTTACATTTCCCGGGGCGACTTCTATCGGGCCAACTACGGCATCATGCAGGCCATACACGAGCTCGCCGGAGAGCGCAACGAGCGGTGCGTCACCGTGAGCGGCTTCAACTACCGCGACTCGGAGGATCACGCCCGCAACATGACGGCGTATTTCCTTGGTGCACCAGTGCTGCATGTGGCGACGGATTTGGTGACGCTCGCCGGCCGGACGAGCGTGCACGACATATGCCATGCTCATGAGGAGGACATAATGAAGTTCAGGCAGTTTGAGATAGACCCGCCGCTGGTCGTCGTCTTTGCGGAGATACCGACCGACCAACTCTACCCGCTCGTTGATCACGAGGTTGGCTACAACAAGGGCCATGACAAGGACTACTGCGCCAAAATCGACAGGATGGTCGCGTCTGTGGCCCAGCATGGCGTGATAGATCCGGTTATCGCGCACAACCGCTTGGACGACGGCACATTCCAGGTCTGCATCGGGTGCCACAGGTATCTCGCGGCCAAGAAGAACGGCGTCCCGACGGTGAAGTGTATCGTCAACTGCATCGAGGGCCAACGGCATATTCCGCAGGGCAAGCGGCTGGAGTCCTCGGAGGATGTGTTGGCATGCTTCCGGCACCCGGAGCCCCTGAGCCTGTGTCTTGAGGCGATCCCCAACCCCGGAGTGCTGGGCTGGCGTGCGCCGGGCGGGTTCGGCGATCAGGCTTTCGATTACGGGGATGGCGGCACGAAGGGCGGGGTGTTCTGCTCGCCGAGGCGACACACTGTGGACGGAGACGCCACGCCCGGAGGCGGAGATGGCGGATAGGGCGACAAGCCGCGAGGCGCCGTACGGCGCCGTTTGCGAATTCGCGGGGCATAGGATCATCACCATGTCCCCGAACTCCTCGTTGCCGCGGACGCCGGCCGACAGGGTGTGGACAGTCTGCGTTCTGGCTGGCCATGTCGTGTGCGAGTTCCAGTACCCCGGCGGGAAGAACGAGCAAGTGGGCGTCCAAGCTGGACAGTGGGCTGAGGTGCGCCAAGGCGTCGCGTTTTCACTCAGAACCAGAGGTGCGTCCATCTTGGCCATGGTCGATGAGGAGGGGGGGCATGGCGACTCCGATACCTGACAACCTGGATGTGAGGTTCTGCCCCGCCGTCCCCGTGGCCGATCTCAAGCCGATCATACCGCGCAACGTCGTGGACGGAAACAGGCTGACTTTCGGGCGCATAGAGGATAGCATGCGGCAGGTCGGCATCGTGGAGCCGTTCGTGGTTCGGAATGAGGCTCGCGGACTCATGATCGAGGTCGGGAACCACAGGTATGTGCTCGCCAAGAAGCTAGGGATCACGCATGTGCCGTGCATAGTGAACACCGTCCTTCGGGTGGATCCGAAACTCGCCGGAGGCCCGTTTAGCGTCGAGGCGTTCTCTGGCAACATCCCGGAGGGGGACAGGCTCGCGACAGTGGAGGAGGTGTTGGGGAAGGTGACCCATGTGCCGCAGTATGTGAGCATCGCCGAGTGGGGGCTCAACCTGCATTTCTACAACTTCACCGTGGAGCAGAGCGTCCCGCGCGGGTGGGCCAAACTGACGGGCCGAGCCGATTGCCGGGCGGCAACCTTCGGGAGCTCGGGGCAACACCTGACCCTGACACTCGAGCCGCGGGGGAGGGGTTTCTCGCGAGGTGTTTGGTCGGAGTGGATGACACTGGAGTCGCCCGCCATCGTCATGGTTCGCTCCGGCGCACTGCACCTGTTGCGAGGCTCGCCCGGCGCTGGCGCGACGCAGACGGAGATTCGCGAAGGGTGGTTCGAGAGGCTGCCCGCCGGGGAGCGGTTCAGCCTCCGCGCGTATGCCTCCAGTAAGAGTCCGCAGGTCAACGAGGTCATAGTGATAGGCGGAGGGCACGCATGCCAGGCGTAGAGAGAACGGAATGTCCACTTTGTCTCTCGTCCGACATCGGGCAGATTGTCTTCAAGTACACGGCGCCCGACAAGTACGAGCTTGCTATCGGTGTCGCGAAACGAGGATATCGTCGCGAGATGCGGCTGTGCGGTACCTGTGGCTCGCTGGTGCAATCCGGCGGCTCCGGCAGGATTGAGGAAGTCTACGGCGAGGCGTATCGCTCCGAGGGCTTCCGTGGCGAGACGCAGGCCGAGCTGTTCAACCGGATTGTCTCCCTGCCTCGGGAGGAGTCGGAGAATCTGGCCCGCTTAGACATGCTCGCCGCCGACCTTGAGGCGTTTACGAACCCGGAGGCTCCCCTGCACATGCTGGACATCGGTAGTGGGCTCGGCGTGTTCCCGTGGGCTGCGGCCGTCAGGTTCCCGCACTGGCGGGTCGCGACGGTGGATCCCGACGAGAGCAGTTGCAGGTTGCTCGCGGCCCAGGCCGAGCGCGCGCGGACGGAGGTGACCAGCCAAGCGTCCTTCCACGAGCCCGGTCTGTTTGCCGGCAAGCCCGGCTTCGGTGCGGGGCGGTTTGATTTGGTCACGCTGCTGCATGTCTTGGAGCATCTTCGGGATCCGGACAAGATGATTCGACATGTCGCGGAGGATATGAAGGATGAAGGGCTACTGTATATCGAGATGCCCGATGCGCTCAGCGTGCACCTGTGCGACAAGGAACATGACCGGTTCAACTCCTGCCACTATTTCCTGCCGAGCGAGAGGGGATTGTCCCAGCTCCTCGGGAGACATGGCCTGGAGTCGGTCGTGTCGCGGAGGGTGAAGACCAAGCGAGGGATGGTGAACCTCACATGTCTCGCCGCCCGCCCACCCAAGGCGGCGGGCCTGTCGCAGGCCGTGTTGCCCAAATGATAATCGTAGGCGGGTGCGCCATTTAGAGGGAGCGCGCGGATGGGAACGGCGGAATACGGCTTTCAGACACCGGCGGATGTGGCGCACAGGATGGCGCGGCTGGCCGCGACCGAACGCCCCCGGCGAATCCTGGAGCCGTGCTCCGGTCGCGGGGCACTGGTCGCCGCAGCCCGCCGTGTTTTCCCGGATGCGGAGATCACGAGTGTCGAAATCTCTGAAGGATACTGCCGCGAACAGCGGAAAGCCGGGTTCCAGGTCGCCAGGCGCGATTTTTTCAGGATGAGCCCGGACCGGAAATATGATCTGGTTCTCGCCAATCCGCCCCACAGCCCGATGGCGGTGGGGTACGAGATGATGGACCGGCTTGCCGAATTCTCCGACAGGATGGTGGTCATCATGCCCTGGTTGTGGCTGATAAATTCGCAGGCTCGCCACGAGAAGTGGCGCAAACGCATCAGGACGGCGATCCACTTGCCGCGGAGCACATTTCCCGGCGCGAGAATACAGACCGCGATCTTTGATATAGATCTGATGAATGAGCACGAATACACCCGCTACATATGACGCGGTGTATAGTCACGCAGAGCGGGGGCGCGAGTGCCCGAGGGACGGAATTCAAGGGAGAAAGCAAATGCCTGACAACCCCGAAACGGGAAAGAAGAAGCAGCAGCAGAAGCAGAGGAA
>Ga0180434_10002984_pt1 | contig 21862 bp, 16 predicted proteins | sample SS_ome_7_FD_132453 | JGI IMG/M metagenome (GOLD analysis project Ga0180434, IMG submission 132453) | Hypersaline lake sediment archaeal communities from the Salton Sea, California, USA - SS_1_D_2 metaG | ecosystem: Environmental > Aquatic > Non-marine Saline and Alkaline > Hypersaline >...
ACCACGTCAAGGCCGGTACCCGTCAACTCGGCTTCCGCGGAAACGAACCTTACAGGGCCTTCGGTAAAGAACCTTGATTCGCTCTCGATGTAACTGACATCGTCAAGATACAGGTAACTTTGCTCGTCCTCGGGCGAACCGGCCCGGACCATCCTAACGACCACATCGCCTCTGAGTACAAGCTCCTTCAGCCGAGGCCTGCCGGCAATTTCCTCGACCAGTGCACTGCCCCTGTTGGCGGTTATATAGCTGTCGAACCCGTCGCGGTAAATGTTCATGTAGGGTCCTTCAAGATCCCAAATCCGACCTTCCTTATGCAGCAACTTGTTGAAGCCGAATTCGCGAGCCACCCGCTTGTGATCATCGAGCTCGGTAAACACCGCCTTGCCGACGTTCCCGACACCAACCTGCCCCACGGTGCCGACGTGCGGCGATTCAGAGCCTGCCTTGGGTGCAGGCGGCTTGGGTTCGGCTACCGGGGCAATCGCAATACGCTCGGGACGCGACAACTTCAGGTAAAAAAGCCAGACCGCGAACACCGCCGCGAAAGCCGCCGCTCCGACAATAATTTGCCGCCGTGCCAAACCCGTCATCTCAGCCCCGAAAACACGATTATACTATACTTCTATTACCCCACCCTGGCCATCGTAGCAGGTCGCTTCGTAACTGGTCTTCGCGCAATGCAGCGTCGAACGGACAAGAACCTTCATTTCAGCGGTCTTTTCTATCTCGAGCAGCAAAGCCCGCTTGCGGTTCTGAAGGTAGTCAGCCACCTGCGGCGACAGGCGAATCTCGACACGCCTGACTTGTTGGTTGCACGACGCCAAGTTAAGAAACCTGATAATCTCCAGCGCCTGCGATTCCTCGTTCATCACAAAGCCCGTCCCCCCGCAGTACGGGCAGGACGAATGGGTCCTTTCGCGAAGCGACGACCTCATCCTCTGCCTTGTCATCTCCACCACACCGAATCGGCTTATTTTCAGCACCTGGTAACGTGCGCGGTCCGTCTTTGTTGCTGCGCGAAAGGCCTGCTCAACGTCCCTGCGGTTCTTTTCGCTCCTCATATCGATAAAATCGATGATTATCAGCCCCCCGAGATCTCTCAAACGCAGTTGTCTGGCGATCTCGGCCGCTGCCCGTATGTTGGTCCTGTAGGCGGTCTGTTCGGCGCCGGTCCGGTCTCGATAGCGACCGCTGTTGACGTCTATCGCCACGATCGCCTCGGTCTGGTCGATCGCTATGGACCCTCCGTCCTTAAGAGTAACCGTCCGGTTGCCAAGCTGTGCGACCTTGTCCTCGACACCGTATTCGTAAAACAAGGGAACCTTGGAGCCGTGAATGGTCACCTCACACTTGTGACGGGGTGCCACGATCCGGAGAAAATCCTTGATCTTACGGACCATTAACTCCGAATCACACGTTATCCTGGTGATCCGGTTGTCGAAAACGTCCCGCAGCACCCTGATCACCAGATCGGACTCCTGATACAACTCAGCCGTTAAACCCTCAGCGCGGCTTCTTTTTACGATGGCCGCCCAGAGCCGGAGCAGGTATTTCAAATCGTTTCGGATGTCTTTTTTCGAACACCCCTGCCCAGCCGTCCTTATGATAAACCCATGGGCCTTGGGCGGGTTGCACTGCTGAAGTATATCCGCAAGCCTTTTTCGTTCTTCGGGGTCGTCTATCTTCTGGGAAACGCCGTGTTTGCGCATCCATGGCATCATAACCAGAAACCTGCCCGCCACCGAAAGATACGTGGTAACTGTCGGACCTTTTGTGTTTGCGGGGTCCTTGGTTACCTGGACAAGAAGCTCCCGCCCCCTGCCCAGGCACCGCTGAATGAGCGGACGGGACTTAAGCGACGTTTTGCGCCCAATTTTCTCGACATGTTTTTCGCCGTCGCCGAAATACCTCGGGTGAAGATCGCTTATATGCAGAAAGCCGTTCCTGCCGGAGCCGAAATCCACGAAAGCCGCCTGGATCCCTGATTCGATGTTCACCACCCGGCCCTTGTATATGTTGCCGACACGGCTTTCGAGGCTGGCTCTCTCGGTGTAGAACTCCTCGAGGTTGCCCTGTTCTGTTATGGCTATACGGCACTCCTGCCCTTCGGCGAGATTTATGAGCATCTGTCTGGACATATCAGGTGATTAATTTCCTTCCCATTGTATACGTGTCCGCCTTACGGGCGCGGCCAGCCCGCACACCCGCAAGCCGAGCAGCTCGAGAATCTCGTCCACTCGAAGAGTCCCCTGAGGCTCCACCTTACATTCGACCAGTATCCGCACCTCTCCCGCCCCTTCCGAGCCGCCTTCGACGGCCACGGAAGTGAGGAAATCCGCTGAGTCTATCTTTCGATAACCGCCTTGCTTGCCGTCCGTCTTGCGCCTGTTCAGCAGCACGGAACCGCCACCGGACAGCATGCCGATCCGCATTTTAAGGCCGTCATCGAAGGACCGACTCTTGACCGCTATGCGGTACGTAACGCCCCGCGGCTGCAGCTTCGTCCGCGGCCCCACAAGCTCAGCATTGAGCAGCATGAACCCGGCCGGCAAGGCAGCCGACAGCCGTTCGAGAAAGGCTTTGGGCTCAAAAGGCCCTTCTCCGCGGAGACAGACAATAAGCACGTCCGCATCTGTTTCCACTGCCACCGGCCGGGGCAGGGGCAGAGACAGCCTGCATCGCGGATTGAAACGGCCGCTGTACTCCACATCAATGCCCGCTCTGACCAGGGCCCGCTGAAAAACCCTCATTGTCTCGGCGTGCGACAGGTATCTGGCGTTTGCCCTTACCTGAAAAGCAGCGCAAACACGCAGCATCAAAAGGCCTCCGGTAAAACTCTTATGGCGCAGTCCCGCAGGTAGTTCGAAATCTGCCGCTCTGAGTTCATGGTGAGCACCTTTCGTGCCAGCTTGTTGCAGTCGGCGATAGAAACCGACCTTATGATTTGTTTGACCTCCGGTATCAGCGGCGGAGTAAGAGATACCGTCCTGATCCCCATTCCCAAAAGCAACATGATGAACTCCGGCTCGGACGCCATTTCCCCGCACACGCTGATGTCTATCTGAGCCTTGTGAGCATCCTGTATCACCGTCCTGATAAGCCTCAAGACCGCCGGGTCAGCCGCTGAATAAAGTGTTGAAACCTGTTCATTACCCCTGTCGACGGCCAGCGTATACTGAATAAGATCGTTGGTTCCGAGGCTGAAAAAGTCAACGTCCCTGGCGAGGCTGTACGCGGTAAGCGCCGCGGAAGGCGTTTCGACCATTATCCCGACCTTTATATTCTTGTTGTACGGTATGGATTCTTCGTCGAGGTCCTCCATTACGTCCCTGAGAATCATCTTGGCCTGCTTCAACTCCTGCATGTTGGTGATAAGGGGAAACATCACCATGACGTCTCCCAGCACCGATGCCCGAAGTATCGCCCTCAACTGCCTCTTGAACATTGTAAGATTCTGAAGGCAGAATCTTATTGAACGCAGCCCCAGAAAAGGGTTGGGCTCGGGGGCGAACCGCTTGCTCTGGGTATACTTGTCCGCCCCGAGATCGACGGTTCGTATTATCACAGGCCGCTGATTGAGAATTGAAGTGGTTTTCGCATAGGCCTGGTAGTGATCCTGCTCGCTGGGCTCGTCGGGTCTGTTGAGGTAAAGGAACTCGGTTCGGTAGAGACCGATGCCGTCCCCGCCCTTTTCAAGCACCATTTCGGCCTCATCCGGAAACTCTATGTTGCCGAGCAGCGTTATTTTCGCGTCGTCCCGCGTGACGGCCGGTTTCTGCCTTATGGCGTCCAGGCTGTGTTCGAACTGCACAAAATCCCGGGCGTAATCCTCATATTGCTGGATTATCTCATCGTCGGGGTTGACAATGGCTATTCCGCGGTTGCCGTCTATAACAACGGTGTCTCCACCGCTGATGCTTTCGGTTAGGTCTTCAAGCGCCACCACCGCCGGAATACCCAGAGATCTGGCCACGATAGCCGTATGACTCGTCCGTCCGCCTGCATCCGTGGCTATGCCCTTGATAAATCGCTTATTGAAACCGGCCGTCTGCGTCGGGCTCAGTTCCCGGGCCACTATCGCGACCTCGCGGGCCAGGTTCTCTATATTTTCCTTCCTACCGCCTAAAAGCCTCCGGAGCAGACGCCGCTCAATGTCGTAAATGTCCGCCGCGCGCTCGCTTATGTACTGGTCATTGATTTGACTGAAATGACGGGCGATTTTCCTGAAGGTCGCCGATACCGCGTATTCAGCCGTGACCATGTCCAGACGTATCATGTCGGTTATCTGCTTCCTCAGGCTGCGGTCGCGAAGAAAGCGATTATGGACGGCGAAAATATCCCTGATCTTTCTGCCCCAGATGCCCCTTTGCAGCCGGTCGTAATGTTCCAGCTCGCCTGATGCCTCCCTGAAGGCCTTCCTGACCCGGTGTATCTCGTCAGCCCTCTCAGAAGGCTGTATGGACCGCTGAGGAATCCGGTAATCCTCGGAATCCACTATTAGGGCCTCGGCAATGGCTATACCTGGTGAAACCGCGATCCCTTTTTTGATTTCCATCAGCGATATATACCCAACACCGGGTGCTGCCGCCGCATTTAGCCTTCCGGCCTCGCCGGCGGCATCCTGTTACGTTTCGTCGAACATCTTATCCTCTACCAGTTCTTTGAGCGCCCGCACGGCGTCTTCCGCATCGTCGCCCCTGGCGGTGATCTTCAGCCTGGTACCGCGGGTAGCCGCCAGCATGCTCATCTGCATGATGCTCTTGGCGTCAACGCAGGTCTGCCCATTGCTGACCTCAATGCCGCAGTTGAACGTGCTGGCCATATCAACGAACTGCATCGCAGGCCGCATGTGAAGGCCGTCGGAGTTTTTGATCTCCACCTCCATCTCGAATATTCCGCCGTCGGGATCGGCCGTCAAATCCTGCCGACCCCCCCCTAATTTGTCTTCAGCGCCTGTTCCGGTCATTTTGTAAACAGTTGTAAAACATACAACAAAACGCCTTTGCATTCAAGCGGCGTACTTTCCGCCCGGCCGCGTCGCCGGGCCCAAAATCACCCTCGATCCAATGTTCAGCTACGCCTGCGGCCATCTTGGCCCTGGCGTCTTGCCGAACTAAAAGTCGCATGTTTTCGGTGCGACATTCCGTTTTTTCACAAGTTCTTACGCAAAGTCCCTGTCTTCGTCGGCTTCCCTGAACAGATATTCAATCTGCTCTACAGTCTGCGACTGCCTCAAAAACTTCATGAACCTGCCCTGCTGCAGGTGCTTGAATATCTTCTCCATGGCCCGCAAATGACGCTGAGGGCGGTCAAGCGGACTGAGCAAAAGTATTACGGTATAAACCGGTTTTTTGTCCAGGCTGTGAAAGTCTATTCCACCGGCGCTTTTACCCACCGCCGCGACAACGTCATTAACGGTCTTATGCTTGACATGCGGCAGAGCGAAGCCTTTGCCCAACCCGGTACTGGCCTCGTTCTCCCTCTTTATCACCGCCGTGGTTATTCGACGCACGTCAGCCTTGGCAACAGGACCGTGCCTTTGAAGCGACTCTACAAGCTCGGCTATGGCGGAGTTGCGGTCGGTTGATTCCAATTCAGTCACCGTTGCTTTAAAACAGATAAACTCGGAAAATTTCATCGAATGTCAAACCGTCCCGCAACCGCCCTTACGTCAGGTTCGCGTGTGCTTGTTGTTACGTTCCTTCGTCTTGGCCTTCCGAAGCTGACCCTGGAGCTTATGAACCGCCGAGTCAATGCAACCGTACACATCCGGGCCGGATTCGGTGCCGATAAAGACCTTTCCGTGCACAGCGGTCACGATAACCTCGACGTTGGCTCCCGCCGCCTTGTCACCCTCGACTACAATGTCGCAGCGGTTTATACTGTTATAATATCTGGGAAGCTTGGATACCTTCTCATCGGCATATTCCCTGACGGTACCGGTTATTTCAAAGTGTTTGCCCGTAATCGTTGTAAGCAATGCAGGTCTCCCTTCACCTATCGAAAACATATCTCAAGTCGCCTCGGCGGCCTCGGAGTTCGACAAAAAACCGCTGCCAGCCGGGGCTGGAGCCACTACGCCCACGCTCGCGATGAACCTGAACGCCTCTTCTATGGTCATCGGCAGGTCTATAACCTGATCCCTCGAAGCCAGTATGGTAAAGCCGGTGGCCGGCATCGGCGAGTTGGGAATGAAAACCGTAAGCAGCTCGCCGTTCGGATCGGCGGCAGTCTTGCCAAGTCCGCGGCCCGTGACCATCCCTATGGCCCATATGCCCTTGCGGGGATACTCGACCGCCACAACACGGGAATAGGGCAATCTGTTCCGGTCGCCCTCCATCAAAAAGAAATCGGTGAACTGCTTCATGTAGGGATAAATCCGCTTCAGGAACGGCGCCGTTATTATAAGTCCTTCTATCGCCCTCCACAAGGTCCTTCCAACGACACTGGCAAGGGCCACCCCGACCAGGCACACCGCCACCACCGCGAGCAGGAACCCGGCCAGCGAGCCCCAACCCTGGACCCAGAATCGCATCAGCTGTTCCCTGCCGGCGGGGTCTCCCGCTCCGAGCAAGATAATGAGCGAGACCAGCCCGCGGTTTATATGCACACCTATGTTTTCCTGAATGAACTTATAGCCCCAGACGATTATCCATATAGTCAGGATCGTCGGCAGCAGAACCGCAAGCCCCCGGACGAAATATGTTCTCAAACGACCCCTAATTTCCGTATCCCCTTGCAAAAACACAGCTAAGCACCGTCAGGCTGACCTGCGGCGGGTGTTTTTCAGCTTAATCCGCTGCAGAGGGGCAGTCAACAAAAAACCCTCTTCAAAAAGTTGCAAAAGCTCCAAATCGAACCTATAATGCGGGGTTCGAAAAGCGAAGCGGCGCGGCCGCGTGAAAGGTAATGGGAGAAACCGCCATGAAACTGTCAACCGATCTGACACCAGACCTGTTCGGCATGAACCTGCCGTCGAGAAGCGAGATCAGCGACATCAAGATCCGCATACGTTCCAACAGCGACACCCGCGCGAGCCTTCTCAAGCAGCTTAATGCCAACAAAGACGCAACGAAGGCCTCGCTGCCGACCGGAATCGCAATGCATCTTTTGGGCAGGAATGCCGAGGCCGTAGACTTTCTCGGAAAGGCCGAAGACTGCAAGGAAAAATACATTTACCTGGCGCTGGCCCAACGGTGTCTGGGCGACTTCGACGCCTCTATCAAGAATCTCGACAAGGCCGTCGCGAACGGAGCGGACGCACTCGAAGTCGCAGTGGAAAAAGCCGCCACCTATCGCTATGCCTGCGACTTCGAAGCCGCGGACAAGGAACTCCGCAAACACAAGAAGACCGCCAAGAAAAGCAGCGATTATCACTACGAACTCGGCCGGCTGCGGGAAAGCCAGGGAATATACGACGAGGCGATGGCGAATTACGGCATCGTCCTCGAAATTGACCCGAACTGCCCGAAGGCCCTTTTCCGCATGGCCTATCGCTGCGATCTGTCAGGCGACGAGGAAACGGCCATCGGCTACTACAAGAGGATCATAGCCGGTACGAGCGTCTATGTCAGCAGCCTTCTGAACCTGGCTGTAATCTACGAAGACCGGGAACAGTGGGAAAAGGCGGCCCAGTGTGCGGATATGGTTTTGAAATACTATCCAAACCACCCGAGGGCGATCCTTTTCAGGAAGGACATAGAAAGCTCAAAGACGATGATGTACGACGAAGACAAGCAAAGAAGAAAGGACCGGCAGGCGCAGCTTCTGGAAACACCCATCACGGATTTCGAGCTTTCCGTACGCAGCAGAAACTGCTTTGAAAAAATGAATATAAACACGCTCGGGGATCTGCTTAACATAACCGAAGCCGAGCTTTTGGCGTACAAGAATTTCGGCGAGACCTCGTTGAAGGAGATAAAAGCGCTTTTGGCCTCCAAGGGCCTCTCTCTCGGCATGGCAAGGGAAGATGAGGAGGAATCGTCCGAAGACGAAGAGGCAGCGGCTGAGACGGACAATGAGTTTCTGAAGAAACCGATTACGGAATTGAAACTGTCCGTTCGCGCCGAAAAATGTCTCGAAGTGCTCAAGGTCCGAACCATAGGCCAGTTATTGCATAAAACAGAGGCCGAACTGCTCGGAAGCAAGAACTTCGGGTCGAAGAGCCTTGAAGAGCTCAAGGAAGTCCTGAGCGAACAGGGCTTGAATCTGAGACAGATCCAGTAACCGGACCGGATCCGGGGCATGGCGGCCAACAGCGACAGTTTTCACATCCTCCACCGCGACCGCACTTCGCGAGGTCGGCTCGGCCTGCTGACGACCGCCCACGGCCGGGTCCGCACGCCGGCCTTCTGTCCGGTTGCATCCGCCGGCGCGGTCAAGGGAGTGACTCCGTGGCAGCTGGCCGAAACCGGAACGGAAGCACTTCTGGCCAACGCTTACCACCTCATGCTGCGACCGGGAGTACGGGTGGTTGAAGAGCTCGGCGGCCTTCATGGAATGATGGGGTGGGACATGCCCATCCTCACGGACAGCGGGGGTTACCAAATATTCTCTCTGGGCGGCCGCAAGGAAATTCGACCGGGCGGGCGGGCGGCCAGACGCCTCGTCGATGTCACGGACGACGGAGTCCAGTTCGCCAGCCATATCGATGGATCGAAGGTTTTCCTGAAACCCGAAACCGCCATAGAGATTCAAAACCGCTTGGGCGCGGATATCATTATGTGCCTGGACGAGTGCGCCGGCCATGATTGCGGCGCCGGTGGCATCGAAAGGGCCGTCGATAGAACCGTGCGTTGGGCTTCTAGGTGCAAGTCGGCGCACTCCAGGGACGACCAGTTGATTTTCGGCATAGTACAGGGTGGAACCGACCTCGGCATGCGCAGGCGATGCGCCTCCGAGCTGGTGAAGCTGAATTTCAACGGATATGCCATAGGAGGCTTGAGCTTGGGCGAGGCCCCGCTCCAGACGATCAGGACGGCCGCCGAAACGGCCTCCCTGCTGCCTGAAAACATGCCCCGCTACCTGATGGGCATTGGTTCAATAAAGGAGATGATCTCGGCGGCGGCGGCCGGCATAGACCTGTTCGACTGCGTGCTGCCCACCAGAAACGGTCGCAACGGACTGGCTTTCACCAGGCGCGGGCCGCTGCATATCAAGAACGCCGTCCACACCGATGCAAGCGGACCCGTCGAACCCGGTTGCGGGTGCTACTGCTGCCGCCATTTCAGCCGGGCCGCAATAAGGCACTTCTTCAACTGCCGGGAAATGCTCGGGCCTGTTCTCGTGAGCATACACAACATAACCTTCTACCAGGACCTTATGGCCGAAGCGAGACAGGCCATGGAGAATGATGAATTCGGCCCGGTCGGCGGAGCTGTTAAGAAATACCGCCTCCGGCGGGTGATTTTGCTGTAATTTTGCCCGCGGTTTGGTTATAAGTTGTGATCTTGATTATCGAAAGAACGGACTTGATCTGAAGTGAAAGGTGTGAAAATGAACAATAATTGGACTGTCCTGGCCCAGGCCGAGGACCAGCCGGCCCGCGTAACGCAGGAACCTATCGGACCGTCCGAATCCACCGAAACGGTCGTCGTCGACTCCAACCGGCCCCAGCGCGAAACGGCCCCTGTAAAATCACCGCTGGTGCAGTTTCTTCCGCTTATTCTGATCTTCGTGGTGATGTACCTTTTGCTTTTCAGGGGACCACGCAAGAAACAGCAGCAGCACAGGCAGATGGTCCAGTCATTGAAAAAAAATGACAGGGTCCGGACGATCGGCGGCATATTAGGGACGGTGGTGGACGTGAAGGACGAGGAGATAACGCTTAAGGTCGATGAGGCGAACAATACCAAGATAAGGGTGGCCTCATCCGCAATCGGCAAGAATCTTTCGCAGGAAATGGGGTGATCCGGCAAGTATAGGCAAAGTCAAGGAATTCTCAATGGGCAAGAAACCTACCGGCAAACTCGTATTGATAATCCTATTGGTGGTCGTTGCTGCATGGACGCTGTACCCTCCGGACAAAACCCTTAAGCCCGGCATAGACCTGGCCGGAGGCACCAGCCTCATATACGAAATAGACACTCAGGGACTTCCCGATCACGAAAAAGAAAATCTTTCCCAGAATATGATAACCGTTCTGCGAAGGCGGATCGATCCGGCAAACATCCAGAACCTGGTCTGGCGGCCTCTTGGAAGTACCCGTTTCGAAATACAAATGCCTCTGGCCAGCGCCGAGGCCAGGCAGATGCGGCAGGACTATGAAGACGCGATTACCGACCTGATGAGCGGGAACATCAGTGTCGCGGCCGTTATGCGGGCGCTGTCAAAGCCGCCGCAGCAGAGGCAGGCGGATTTTGCCGAACTTGCCGGCGACTCGCCCCAGCGGCAAGACATACTCGAGTCGCTGGCCGCCGCTTACGACCAGCGCGATGAGCTTAGGCGGAAGAGAGACGCGCTGGCGGCTGAAATCGGCGAAAAGGAATCCTCCATCGCAGCTTCGGGAGTTGATCTCGAACGGGTAAAGAGGAACATCGGTCGATGGATCACGCTCGATCAGCAGCAGCTTGAAGACACGCTCATGGAGTTTCTCGAAACCGGAGAAAACCTGGAGCTGCTTAAGGGGTACGTTCGGGCTTATGCGCAGTGGGGCGAAGTAGTGGGCGAGCTGACCGACCCGGAGACCGGCAAGAACGTGCTCTATGAAGAGGCCAAGAACCAGCTCGACAAATTGAACCTGAGTATCGAGCAGGTAAACCTTATCCTGGAGATGGATCCCGACAGTTCCAGAAGAAAACTGGCCCTCGAAGAATTGAAGAATGCCTTTCCGGGGCAGACTGACAAGATAGACAGGGCAGTTGAAGCCTTCGACCGCTACCGGCCGTTTCGGGGCAGGCTCGACGACCCCAAGGACCTTCAAAGAATGCTCAAAGGGGCGGGTGTCCTGGAGTTCAGGATACTTCCCACGACGGACCACCCGGACGTCGACAAAGAGGAAATGGCCGCCTACACGAGGTCGCTGGCGAGCAAGGGTCCCAAGGGTGCGTCGGACAATAAATTCGTCTGGTGCGAGATCGAGGACATCAAAACATGGAACGTCACCGGAGCCGTGGTCGGTTCCTTCGGCGATGAGTATTACGTTTTGGCGAGCAACCAAAGCGACGAGGCAATGCTGCGCGCCGCCGACAAGGACGGCTGGAAACTGCAAAGCGCGTATCCGACGCAGGACCAGATGGGCAGGCGGGCCATCGGTTTCGTTCTCGATGAAAGGGGCGGCAGGAAATTCTACCGGCTGACCGGAGCGAATATCGGAAGGCCGCTGTGCATACTTCTGGACAACATGGCCATAAGCGCCCCTAATCTGAAAGACCAGATACGAACGCACGGCATAATAGAAGGCAGTTTCACGCAGACCGAAGTTCAGGATATGGTCAACAAGCTCAACGCCGGTTCCCTGCCGGCAAGACTGGTCGAGCAGCCGATATCCGTAAAGACGATAGGCCCGTCCATCGGCGCCGATAACCGCAACCGCGGCATAAGCGCGGGCCTGATAGGCTTCGCCTGCACGGCCCTGTGTATGCTGATATATTACCTTGCCTGCGGTGCGATCGCGGACTCGGCCCTCTTGATGAACCTGCTTTTCGTGCTTGCCATGATGGCGATGTTGAGGGCCACCTTCACGCTTCCCGGCATAGCCGGAATCATCCTGACAATCGGAATGAGCGTCGACGCCAATGTCTTGATATTCGAAAGGATCAGGGAAGAACAGCAGCGCGGCTCCTCGCTGAGAATCGCCGTGCGCAACGGTTACCAAAGGGCCTTTCGAGCCATTTTCGATGCAAACCTGACCACCTTTATAACCGCGGCGATCCTCTACTGGCGGGCCTCCGAGGAGGTAAAGGGCTTTGCGATCGTGCTTATGCTGGGCATTATCTCCAGCATGTTTACGGCCCTGTTCGCGACCCGCGTCGTCATCGATATGCTGATCGCCAAGGGCGTGATCAAACGGCAATTGAAGATGCTGCGGCTGATCGGCCAGCCGCGGATCAACTGGATGGGGGCCAGGTGGGTTTTCATGGTGCTTTCAGGTTCGCTGGTAGCCGCCGGAGTGCTGTCGTTCGTGGCCGGCAGCCGGGCGGACCGAATTTACGACATCGAGTTTACCGGCGGAACCAGCGTGGAGGTCAACTTCGAAGACACCGTTTCCATCTCCAGACAGCAGGTAGAGGACCAAATCCGCAACACGGCGGAAATTATGGCCGAACCCGCCCTGGCCGCGGCAACAGTCTACAGTATCGGGACCGGAGGCGACCGCTTCGAGATCAACACCACCGCCACGGGCAGCGTTGTCGAAGAGGCCATTCTAAGCACTTTCGGCGAACAGTTGGAAGTCGAGCGCAACCTCGAGCCTCAGATTGTCTCCACGGATAGGGTCACCGCGGAACTGGTGGAGCGGCACGGCGAACTGGCGGACTTTTCCGGCGGCGTCATGATGCGGTGCGAGCTGTCAAAGGCCGTCACCGCCGCCCAGATCGACCGCAGGCTGAAGGAACTGGTCTTCAAGCCCCAGGCCCGCCACATCACATGGTACTCCTACAGAATCCTCGACCAGCGGATGGCCGGGCCCGATCCGAATGACTCTATTCGGTCCTTTGTTTATTTAAGCGCCCCGCCCGAAGCTTCGCTGCGGCGCCTGTCCGAAGACGAATGGACGGCCTTTGTGAACAACGAAAAGGAAAAGCTCACCACTGCGATGGCCACTGAAAGCTCATTGCCGCGAGTGACTCAGTTTTCGCCGTCTATAGGCACAGAGGCCAAAACCCGGGCCCTTATCGCGGTGGTACTGTCGCTTTTTGCGATCGTTGCGTACATATGGGTACGGTTCGGCAACCTCCGCTACGGCCTGGCGGCCATCGCCGCCCTCGTTCACGACGTATCCATCACTCTCGGCGCGGTCGTGGCCTGCAAGTACGTAGCTGACACCCCGATCGGCCAGTGGCTGCTTATCGGCGATTTCAAGATCAACCTGGCCATAATAGCCGCCCTTTTGACTATAATAGGGTACTCCCTCAACGATACCATCGTCGTTTTCGACCGCATACGCGAAAACAGACACAAGGGCATGATCACCCCGTCGATCATCACCGACAGCATAAACCAGACGCTTTCCCGAACGCTGATGACCAGCTTTACCACCTTTATCGTCGTGCTGATAATGTACATCTTCGGAGGTCCCGGCCTGAGGGGATTCACATTCGCGATCGGCCTGGGAATAATCGTAGGAACTTACTCTTCAATAGCCATTGCCGCGCCGCTGCTGCTGCTTAAGAAAGATTCCTCCGGCGGTAAGCAGTAGTCAGCGCGCCGGCCCGTCATTTCGGAGCATCTCAACCGCCGGCGCGGCAGGTATCCGGAAGAAACAGGACTCAGGATAAAAAGAAGGTGTAAGGAGCCTTTTTCGCGGCGAAAAAAACTCCTTACACCTTCTTGCCCCCTAAAGCAGTCTCGCCGCGTCGCGGTCGACCAGCCAGGTTATCTTGTTAAGAACCGGCCACAGCACGTGAATCGGGTAGCGGACCTCGTCCGGCGGGCTTTCCAGTACGGCTTTCAGGATGCGGGCTTTTTCCGCGCCGCTGACCAACACAAGCAGGCGGGCCGCTGCCCGAAGCACCGGCGGCGTCAGTGTAATCCTGTTAACTCCGTCATCGAGAACATATACCACGCAGACGAGGTTTTCCGAGTCGAACGGCGCATAGGAATTTGCGAGCAACGAACCGGTGTGACCGTCGGCCCCCATACCGAGAACGACCAGGTCGAATTCGGGCAGCTGGCCGCGAGACAAACCAAAAAGCTGCCGTATAGTTTCCTCGTAAGATCCGGCCGCGGCCTTGAAGTCGCTGCAATCTGCGATGATACGGTGGACGTTCTCCGGCGGGATGGGGATTTTGCCGATAAAGGACTCGGCGGCGAGCCTGTAATTGCTCATGGGCGAATCCGCCGGGACACAGCGCTCGTCAACCCAGAACAGATGTATTGCCTCCCAGTGAAGGGCCAGCGATTTTTCGTTTTGGCCGAGCAGCTCGAAAAAACGCCTGGGCGTCTGGCCGCCAGACAGCGCCGCCAGAAACCTCCCTCTGGACTTTATCGCAGCCTCGGCCCTGGAAACAAAGATTTGCAAAGCCCTAAGCGCCAGTTTCTCCGCACTGGAAACAACCTCTACGTCCGGTTTGTGCCCCGTAGCGGTTTCCATGGCTTTTCGGTCAAACCAAAAGGCGGCTCCACTCTACCACAGACAATTATGCGCCCGGAATGCGGCCCGTGCCAGGAAAAAAACAAAAAACCGGCTCTTTTTGCGGGAAACGGCGTTTTAACGGCCGCCGGACAAACGAGAGGCCCGGTGGACGTTATGGACGACATGGACGTTGTGGATCCGTCCATTCAGTCCATTATCGTCCACTGGGTCCACACCGTCCATGCCATTGGTGGATTTCTAAGACTCTACGAAGCTTCAGCGAAGTAGAGCTGGATTCTTTTTCCTTAACTCCGGCCTCTCGGGTTCTCCTCCATCGCAGCGGCACAGTCACCCGCCCGGAATGACACGCCTTTTCACGTCCTCGAGAATCATGTACAACGACGGCACCAGCAGCAGCGTTATCATCGTGGCGAACAGCACACCGAAGGCCAGGCTGATGGCCATCGGTATCAGGAACCGGGCCTGCAGGCTCCGCTCGATCATCATGGGGGCCAGGCCGAAGAAGGTCGTAAGGGTCGTCAGCATTATCGGCCTGAACCTCACAGCCGCGCACTGATGAACCACTTGGTCGAGTCTCTCACCGCCCTTCCTGTGGCGGTTGATGAAGTCGATCAGTATCAGCGAGTCGTTGACCACTACTCCTGACAAAGCCACTATCCCGAACATCGACAGTATGCTGAGATTGAAGCCCAGCAGGAGGTGTCCTATCGTAGCACCCACTATGCCGAACGGGATGGCCGACATCACTATCATAGGTTGGGCGTAGCTTCTGAACTGCACCGCCAGAAGTGCGTATACGGCCAACATGGCAATGAGAAAATTGCTCTTGAGGCTGCCCAGCGATTCATTTCGCTCCCGCTGCTGGCCGGCGAACCGCCATTGCAGGGCGGGGTACTCGGCCATCAATTCGGGAAGGACTGTCGCCTCCAGGTTCATGTTGATCTGGTCCGTATTGGCCACGGATTCGTCCACGTCGGCCGTGACATTGACCACCCGCCTTCGATCAGCCCTCTGGATGGTGGCGAACCCCCTGCCGTAGTGTACGTCAGCCACCGCGGTGAAGGGGATCTGCCTGCCGTCCGGCAGTCTTATGCGCATACCCTCGACGTCCGCGAGGCTGCGGCGCTCGTTCTCGGGGTAGCGGACCATTACCCTTACATCGTGGCGGCCGCGCTGTATCCGCTGAACCTCCTGACCGTAGAACCCCTGCCTTACCTGCCTGGCCAGATCGGAAAGTGTAAGCCCCAGAATGCGGCCTGATTCCTTTAAATTCAGCTTCAGCTCGGGCTTTCCCGGTTCGAAGCTGTCGGCTATATCGGCCGTACCTTCGTACCTCGCCAGAGAGGACTTCAGGTCCTCGGCGACCCGTATCAGTACTTCGAAGTTTTCATGCGCAAGCTCAATATTGACATCTTCGCCAGGAGTAAATATCTCGGAAATGAACTTGAGAGAGGAAATCCCGGCAATCGGGCCGACCTTCTCGCGCCAGCGGTTCTTCAGGGTCACGCTGGACACTTTCCGCCGCTCGCTTTCCAGCAATTCCACATTCACCTCAGCCAGATGCGACTGCGTCGCTGACATTGTGGCCGAACCGCCGGGGCCTTGCCGTTCCATGGTCGGATGCGCGCCCACCGTGGTCGCTATATGGGCTATCACGCACGGACCTTCGGCGTTGTCGGAATCAACTTCACCGGCGACCTCGATCGCCGCTGTTTCTATACGCCTGGCTATCCTTCGCGTCTGCTCGACGGCCGTTCCCTGCGGCATTACAAGCGTGGCCACCATGTTGTCCGCCTCCACGGCATCGAAAAAGGTGAACTTTATGTAACCTCCTGCGATGAAACCCACCGTCAACAGCAGCACCGCAACAGCCGCGGCAAGGGTGACATAGCGCCATTTGACCGCCGCGGCAACGGCGCTGGTGAATCGACCGTCAACAAACCTCGATAGCGCCGCGTCGGCCCTGCGCCTGAAACGGTCCAGAAACCTCGCCGCCGCCGAATGGAGCGTCAGTCGCCCCGACAGGTGGGCCGGCAGTATAAGCAAGGCCTCGACCAGCGAAATGCACAGAACGCTGGATACCACGATCGGCAGCACCCGCAGAATTTTTCCCATAATGCCGGTTGTGTAGGCCAGCGGCATGAACGCGAAGACCGTGGTAAGGACCGCCAGCACGACCGGAATGGCCATTTCCCTCGCGCCGGCCGCGGCGGCGGCCAGCCGCTCAAGCCCTTGCTGGCGGTACCGGTAGATGTTTTCGCCGACCACTATGGCGTCGTCCACGACCAGGCCCAGTGACATTATCAAGGCGAAGAGACTTATCATATTTATCGAAATATCGAACGCCGGCATCAGCCAGAAAGCGCCGAGAAAGGAAATGGGAATGCCCATTGTTATCCAAAACGCCAGCCTGGCATCAAGGAAAACCAGCAGGCACACGAATACAAAGGCCAGGCCGAAGTAGCCGTTCTTCTTGAGCAAATTGATCCTGGACATCAGGATCTTGGAATCATCCTCCCACAATTCCGTGTAAACGCCGTTGGGCAGCGAGCCCTTGACGTCGTTGACGTAATCCTTGACCGTTTTGGCCACAGTGAGGGCGTCCTGATCGCCTATCCTGAAGACCTTGACCAGCCCGGCTCTCATACCGTCGAAAGTGGTCTGCAGATCAACGTCCTCGAACTCGTCCCTGACCGTGGCCACGTCCGCGAGCGTCACCGCCGTGCCGTCCTTGCGGGAAAGCACCACGATCTTTTCGAATTCGGCGCCCACGTATCTCTGGCCTTCGGTCCGAAGAAGCACCTCCCCGGATGCGGTCTTGACGGAACCGGCCGGCACGTCAAGGCTGGATGCGCCGACGGCCCTTGAAACATCGTCGAACGAAAGGTTATAGCGCCTCAGGTTCTCCTCGGAAACCTCGATTGATATCTCGTAAGGCCGCAATCCGTATATCTCGACCTGGCTGATCGCATCATGCGCGGTCAGGTCGTCCTTGAAGCGATCTGCCAACCTCTTCAATACCTTTTCCGGAACGTTGCCGTATAACACCACCGTGATCACCTTATGCCGGGTGGTAAGCTCGGTTACCACCGGTTTTTCCGTTTCCTCCGGCAGCGTTTCTATGCGGTCGATCTGCGCCTTTACGTCTTCCAGAACCTCCGAAGTATCGGCGTATTCCTCTACCTCGATCAACACCGTGCCGGATCCCTCAGCGGCGGTGCTGTTGATCCGCTTGACGCCTTCGACGGCTGCGACCGCCTCTTCCACCCGCAGGATGACGCCCTTTTCAACGTCTTCGGGCGACGCTCCGCGGTATGGAACTGTAACGCTGATTTGATCGACGCTGAACTCCGGGAAAACCTCCATCTTGATGCTGAGAACGGTAAGAAGGCCGGATACCACAATGAACATCATCAGCAGGTTAGCGGCCACGTGGTTCGAGGCGAACCAGCCCAAAAGCCCCCTGCTGTCACCGCCGGACTTCATAAGCCCTCCGCCGCCGTGGGCGGCTCCGCGCCGTTAAGCGGGGCGGCCTCGCCTTCTGCGGCCGCGGCCCTGACGGCCATGCCGTCGGTGGCGGCGTCGAGGCTGCTCACAATAATCATGTCGCCGTCCGACAGACCCCCGCTGACATAGGCGAAATCCCTGTCCAGGCGTATGATGTCGACCCGGCCGATATTCAGCCGGCCGTCTCGATAAACCCACACGTGGTCCCGGTCGTGGAGGGCGGACCTCGGCACCGCAACGACGTCACCGGCCTGCCTGCCCTCGATCGCCACCTCGACAAACGTGCCGGGCAGCAGGAAGGGCCTGCCGTGCGTGTTCTCGAAAGCGCCCGCCACCTCCACCACAACGCCGATCAACCTGGTTGTGTCGTCTATCCTGGCGGTGGTCCGCGTCACCGATCCGGTCCACGCGTAAGTGTCGCCGGCCAGGCGGGCCGTAATGGCGGCGATCGATGAATGCGAACCGCCGCCGTCGGAATCGCCCCACACGCCGCCGCCAGCGACGTTGAACCACGCCAGGTCTTCATCTTCGAGAGGCACCTCTATCTCCATGATTTCGGTGCCGTAAGCACCGCCGACCCTTTGCCCCGTCGAAACGAACTGGCCCAGATCGACCGTCTGCTCGGTTATAAAAACATCCAGGGGAAGGGATATGCTTGTCCGCTCGAGGTCAAGACGAGCCTTTGAAAGCGCGGCCTCGGCGGAAAGCAGTTTCGCCTCGGCCTGCCTGATCTGCGGATGCCTGAAAACCAGCGGCGATGACGGTTCGGCGGGGCCGTGCAATTCGAACCACTCCCTTTTGGCCACTTCCGCCTCGGCCTTTTCCGTCTCCAGCCTGACCTCGGCCTCGGCGACCGCGGCGCTTGCCTGCCGGACGGCCAGCTCATAGTCCCTCGGGTCGATATTGAGAAGCGCTTCACCGGCCCTTACGAACCCGCCGGGCCGGAATTCCTCGTGCACGTGTACCACTCTGCCGGACACCTGCGGGACCACTTCCACCTTCACTTTCGGCTTGACCGTGCCGTAGCCGCGCACTGTTATCCGAACGTCCTCGACGGTCACGGGCTGAACCGTCACAAGCGGAGGAAGCGCGGCCGGCCTCGACCGCGCCGGCGGTTTCTTCAGCTTGACCAGGGCGGCCAGCAACACGACGCCCAAGACGACCAGTACTAAGGCCGCCGCCGCCTGCCTGTGCCGCCTGAAAAATTTCTTCGCTGATGCTGAAAAACCGCTGTCCGGCATTATGCATCCCCGGCGTCCGTATAGGCCTCTTCCCAGTCTCCCCCGACAGCAAGAAAAACGTTTATCCTCGTATTCCAGATCCGCTGCCTCAGAATCTCCAGCTGCTCTTCGGCCGCCCGCCTTCGCCTCTGGGTATCAAGCGTAACCAGTATCGACTCGACGCCCTGCCCGTAGCGCCGCGCGGTAAGCTGCTCGGCGGCGCGGGCCTCTTCCAGTCGGCTGCGGACATGAACAAGGGTTTCCCGCAGCATCTCTTCGGTATAAAGTGCATCCTCCACCTCACTTATGGCCGCCAGGACCTTGCCGCCGTAATCCGCGGCAAGTTCCTCGAACCTGGCCCTTTCCGCCTTGACCCTGGCCTGCAGCTGTCGGCCCTTGAAAAAAGGCTGTGCCAGGTGCATCGCGGCCGAGTAGGTTTCCGTGGCGCCGATCCAGATGTCCCGCCAGCGGTCGGCGGCGTTTCCGAGGCTGGCCGACAGCGTAAGATCCGGATAGAGCTCGGCGATCCTGGCGCCGATCCTTTCGTTCGAGGCCACAAGGGCCAGCTCCGATGAGCGCACGTCCGGCCTGCGCCTCAGCAACTGGGCGGGTATTCCCACGGGTACGACCTCCAGATCTGGCAGGGCCGGAAGCGTCTCTGGCGTTTCTTGAAGTTCGGCCGGGGTCTTTCCCAGAAGCACCGCCATAGCGTTGCGGGCTTTCGCCAGCGACAGCCTCAGCTCCAGCTCGGCAGCTTTCGAAACCTGCAGGTTTTCCCTCGCCAGGCGAACGTCAACCACCGGAACCAGCCCGTGATCGTAACGTCTCTCGACCACCTCCAGGGTTTCCCGGCGGCTTTTCGAATCGGCCCGCGCAATCGCCAGCCGCCGCTGGAGCGTGGCGACCTCGACCCTGGCCCTGACCACCGAGGCTATCAGTGAATTGACGACGGTTTGGCGGGCCGCCTCGGCCGCGAGCATGTCCGCCGCCGCCGCCTTGCTGGCGTGCCTGAGCCTTCCGAAAAAATCCACCACGTAACTTACGGAAATCGCGTGTGAGTACGTCGTGGCCAGGTTGCTGAACCTCTGGGGGCCGAACTTGAAGGACCTTTTGTCCCGCGAAAGATCGAACCCATAGGATATCTCCGGCCACTGCCTGCCGGAGACCTCAGTCAGCACCGCCCTGGCCTGCATCACCCGGGCCGATGCAGCCGCAAGATCGGTGTTGTTTTCGAGAGCCTCCATTACCAACAGCCTGGTCGTCTCGTCGCCGAAGCCGCGCCACCACGCGTCCACGACGGCGAAGTCGTCCTCATCGGCCTTGCCGCCGCTTTCTGACGGGGCATACATAAAAGCCTCCTGTCCGTCCGCGGCCGTGTCGGGCCTGGAGTATTTCGGCCCCAGCGAACAGCCGCAAGGAACAACACAGCCCGCCGCGGCCGACACACCGAGAATCACGTTCACGGCGATATTTTTCATTTCAGTGCATACCTTAACAAAACCGAATCAGCCTTCGCCTCCGCAGCCGTTTCTGATGCCCGCGGCCGAGAACCTCACGACATGCTCGATCATCTCCGCCACCTCCGGCTTGGGGAAATCGGGCGCCCGGCCCCGCTCGAACATCACCCTGACGCGTACGACGTGGATGAGCTGCCCGATAATCGAGAAAATAAAAAGCGGTATCCTGGACCTGTCCGCCTCCGGGCAGGTCCTGGCTATAGCATCGCCCATGGCCTTGACGGTGGGACGGATGACCTCTTCGACGAAAGTTGCGGCCGGCAGTACCGCCTCGAACATCTCATGTTCCATCAACTTGATGAGCCGGCCGCTGCCCTGCCCCGTCAGCGGCCCGACAAACGCGCGGGCGAACGACCGCAGCAGTTCTTCAAGCGGCGGCGGACTATCGCCCTCCATGACCCGCCTGATGCTTTCGAGCCTGACCTCGGTGAGCCGCTTGAGAACCCGCTTCCAGACCTCGCCGTAGAGATTGTCCTTGCCGCCGAAATAATAGTTGACCGCCGCGATGTTGCAACCGGCCGCGGCTGCCAGCTGCCGCACCCCGGTCCTGCCGTACCCCTGCTCGGCAAAAAACCGTTCGGCCTCATCGAGCAAACGATCCTTAACGTCCCCTTCAATACCGTTTTCAGGATTGCAAAGCCTATTCTCACTCATCAGACAAATCCAACAGCTGTTTTATACTATAGTTTAAAACAACTGTTTGAAACACGCAAGAAAAAAATCCTATTTTTTGCGGGATTAGGCTTTTTCAGCTCCTGCCGGCCCTTTTGCGAAGCATCGTAAGGAGCATCTTGAACCGCTTCACAGCGCGAACCGAGTGTGCTACGTCCGCCGGCATCAACATAACCTGCCCCGATTTCACAAGACGGGACTTGCCGCCGATAATAAACCTGCCCTCCCCTTCCACCACCTGGACCAGCGCGTCGTACGGCGATGTATGCTCGCTCAGGCCCTGCCCGGCGTCGAACGCGAACAGAGTGACAGTGCCGGCGTCGTTTCCGGCCAGCGTGCGGCTGACGACGGCCCCCTCGCCGTAATCTACAAGGGCCGCCAGGTCGTGCGCCCTGCCGGCCGGGATCATTCGATTATGCGTCTTGCCTCGAACCATGGCCCCCAGTATACCCGGCCGGCCGGGACCGGGCAAGCCCGGCCGCGGGGCCGTGCAGAACAATACAGAGGCCCGGACGGCGTGGACGACATGGACGAAGTGGACGAAGTGGACATTACGAACCCGTCCATTCAGTCCATCCTGTCCACTCCGGCCACTGAGTCCACTGAGTTCATTTCGTCCACTTCGTCCGTTGAGTCCACTGGTCCACTTCGCCCCTTTTCCCGCCGTCAGCCCCCTTGACAAAACAAAC
>Ga0180434_10002986_pt1 | contig 21856 bp, 18 predicted proteins | sample SS_ome_7_FD_132453 | JGI IMG/M metagenome (GOLD analysis project Ga0180434, IMG submission 132453) | Hypersaline lake sediment archaeal communities from the Salton Sea, California, USA - SS_1_D_2 metaG | ecosystem: Environmental > Aquatic > Non-marine Saline and Alkaline > Hypersaline >...
CTCGAGGGCGCCGTCGAGGCGTTCGGGTTCCATCTCAGCGGACTGGACATGCGGCAGAACTCCGAGGTCCACGAGGAGGTCGTCGCCGAGTTGCTGGCCTGGGCGGGGGTGCATCCCGACTACCGCTCGCTGCCCGAACAGGAGCGGGTGGAACTGCTGGCGCAGGAGTTGTCGACGCGGCGTCCGCTGCTGTACGACGGCGCGGACATCTCGGAACTGGCGCGCAAGGAACTCGACATCCTCAGCGCCGCAGCGGGCGCGGTGGACGAGCTGGGCAGCGAGGCCATCCCGACTTACATCATCTCGATGTGCAAGTCGGTGTCGGACATGCTCGAAGCCGCGCTCCTGCTCAAGGAGGCGGGTCTGCTTGATCTGTCCGGGCCGCGGCCCTACGCCCCAGTGGGCATTGTGCCGCTGTTCGAGACGATCGAGGACCTGCGGCAGGGGGCCTCGATCCTGGAGGCGGCCCTGGCCGTTCCGCTGTTCCGCGCGATGGTCACCGCACGTAACGACTCCCAGGAAGTCATGCTCGGCTACTCCGACTCGAACAAGGACGGCGGCTACCTGGCGGCGAATTGGGCGCTGTACCGGGCCGAACTGGACCTCGTCGACTCCGCCCGCAAGACCGGCATCCGGCTGCGGCTCTTCCACGGCCGCGGCGGCACCATCGGGCGTGGCGGCGGGCCCAGCTACGAGGCGATCCTCGCCCAGCCGCCCGGCGCGGTCAGCGGGTCGCTGCGGCTGACCGAACAGGGTGAGGTGATCGCGGCCAAATACGCCGAGCCCCGACTGGCCCACCGCAACCTGGAGAGCCTGATTGCCGCCACCCTGGAATCGACACTTCTCGACGTCGAGGGCCTGGGCGAGGCGGCCGAGGAGTCCTACCGGATACTCGACGACCTGGCCTCCCGGGCCCAGCGGGCCTACGCCGAACTCGTCCATGAGACACCGGGATTCGTCGAGTACTTCAAGGCCTCCACACCGGTCAGCGAGATCGGCGCGCTGAACATCGGCAGCCGTCCGGTCTCACGCAAGCCGACCAGTTCCATCTCCGACCTGAGGGCGATCCCGTGGGTGCTGGCCTGGACCCAGTCAAGGGTGATGCTGCCCGGCTGGTACGGAACCGGGACGGCGATCGAGGAATGGCTCGGCCAGGACGGCGACGGTGCCGGCGGGCGGATCGAGACCCTGCGCGAGCTGTACCGGAAGTGGCCGTTCTTCCGCACGGTGCTGTCCAACATGGCCCAGGTGCTGGCCAAGTCCGACATGGGGCTGGCCGCCCGCTACGCAGATCTCGTGCCCGACGAGGCTCTGCGCCGACGGGTGTTCGGCAAGATCCTCGCCGAGCACGAGCGCACCATCCGGATGCACAAGCTGGTCACCGGTCAGGACGACCTGCTGGCGGACAACCCCGCACTGGCCCGCTCGGTGTTCAACCGCTTCCCCTACCTCGAACCGCTCAACCATCTGCAGGTGGAACTCCTGAGGCGGTACCGCGGCGGCGAGGACGACGAACTGGTCCGGCGCGGAATCCTGCTCACGATGAACGGGCTGGCCTCAGCGCTGCGCAACAGCGGGTGAGGGGACCGCTCAGCGCCGGAACAGCGAGTTGACCACGCCGCGGACCGCGGATTCGGTGGCCACCAGCGGAGACATCACCGATTCGGTCACGTCGACCATGCGCTCCACGCGGTCGACGATCCCCTCCATCCGGTTGAGGGTGGCGTTCAGCGAGGCCAACGTCTTCTCGAAGTACTGCAGGGAGCTTTCCAGACCGCCGACGGCGTTGTTCAGCCCGGCCAGGCTGGTCTCCAGGTCGTCGAGAACGGTGTCGAGCTGGTCGACGGTGACGTCGGCGTTCAGCGCCGCCTGGGCGAGGGTGCGAATCCGTTCTGCGGGTGAGCGGGGTGTCGTCTTGTCAGTCATGGCTGGCCCTCAACTTTCCTGAGGCGGCTGCATCGAGCAGCCACACGGTTGCTGCGCTCCCGACCGCGCCGGCGGCCGGTACGTCTGCCGGATCCGCGCCGCCGAGGGCGGCGGCGACCGCGTCGGCCTTGGCCGCGCCGGCGACCACCAGCCAGACCTCGCGGGATCGGCGCACCGCCGGCAGGGTCAGGGTGATGCGGCGCGGCGGCGGTTTGGGAGAGTCGGGCACACCGACCACCATCCGGTCGGACTCCAGGACGGCCGGGGTGTGCGGGAACAGTGAGTTGACATGCCCCTCGCCGCCCATCCCGAGCAGGTGAACGTCGAACTCGGGTGTGGGAGAACCGGGTTCGGCGAGCTCGCCGAGCAACTCCTGGTACCAGGCCGCGCACCCGTCGAGGTCATCGCCCCGGGGACCGTCGCTGGCCGGCATCGGGTGCACGTTGGAGGCGGGGATGTCGACGTGATCCAGCAGGGCCCGGCGGGCCTGCTTCTCGTTGCGCTCGTCGTCGTCGCCCGGCACGAAACGGTCGTCGCCCCAGAACAGATGGACCCGGGGCCAGTCGAGTTGGTGTTCGCGGAGCCGCTTGAGCAGTCCGATGCCGGTGCCGCCGCCGGTCAGGACGACCAGCGCCCGACCCCGCTGTTCGATCGCCGCCGTGATCGTCTCCGCCAGCCGATCCCCGGCTGCCCTGACCAGCGCATCGGTGTCGGGATAGGTCTCGACGGCCACGGCAGGCATCCCGGTCAGGCCCCGGCCGCGTACTGGACCTTGTCGATACCGGTCAGGGCTTCGTGATAGATCTCATCGGCGTCGAGCCGGCGCAGGTCTTCGGCCAGGCACTCCCGGGTCTCCCGCCTCGGCAAGGGCAGCAGCGCGGCGGGCCGGCCGGTGCGGCTCAGCGTCGCGGTCAGTCCCTCCTGCGGCCGGCTCAGGGTTATCGTCTGCGACGGCTGCACCAGCTCGACCTTCAGCTCGCCCACCTCGCGCCGGACCTGCCCGGTGACCCGGGTGGCCAGCCATCCCGCCAGGATGTCCAGAGCCGGTTCGTCCTTGAGGCCCGACACGACGGCGGAGCTGACCGGTTCGTAGGGCGGCTGGTCGAGTGCCGAGGCCAGCAGGGCGCGCCAGTAGGTGATCCGGCTCCACGCCAGATCGGTGTCGCCGTGGGCGTAGCCGGCGAGCCGCCCGCGCAGCGCGGCGAGCGGATCCTCGGCTGCGGTGGCATCGGTGATCCGGCGAATCGCCAGTCGGCCCAACGGGTCCTCGGCGGGGACCTCCGGAGCAGTGCCGGGCCACCAGGCCACCACCGGGGTGTCGGGCAGCAGGAAGGGCAGCACCACGCTGCTGGCGTGATCGGACAACGGGCCGGAGATGCGCAGGACCACCACCTCGCCGGCTCCGGCGTCGCCGCCCACCCGGAGCTCGCCGTCCAGGCGCGGCTCAGCCGCAAGCCGGTCGGCCGGTACCACCACGATGATCCGGCACGGGTGCTCGTGGCTGGCGGCCGCGGCGGCCCCGATCGAGTCCTCGACGAGATCCTCTCTGTCGGGTGCCACCACCAGGGTGAGCACCCGGCCCAGGGTGATCGCCCCGCCCTCCTCACGCAGTGAGGTGATCCGTTTGTTGAGTTCGGTGGTGGTGGTCTCGGGCAGGTCGACGATCACGGTCTGGCCCTCCTCACGGCCGTCATGGCCGCCGCCATTCGCGGCCGGACCGTTGCAGCATCTCGAAGGCGGAATCAGGACCCCAATCGCCTGACTCGTAGGGCTCCGGCTTTCCGTGCGAGGCCCAGAACTCCAGCACCGGATCCAGGATCTTCCAGGACAGTTCGACCTCGGCGTTGACCGGGAACAGCGACGGTTCACCGAGCAGAACGTCGAGGATCAGCCGTTCGTAGGCCTCCGGCGAGTCCTCGGCGAAAGCCGAACCGTAGGAGAAGTCCATGTTCACGTCGCGGACCTCCATCACGTGACCGGGCACCTTGGAGCCGAACCGCAAGGTGATGCCCTCGTCGGGCTGGACCCGGAAAACCAGCGCGTTCTGGCTGAGGTCCTCGGTCATCGTCGCGTCGAACGGCAGGTGGGGTGCCCGCTTGAACATCAGCGCGATCTCGGTCACCCGTCGGCCCAGGCGTTTTCCGGTCCGCAGGTAGAAGGGCACCCCCGCCCACCGGCGGGTGTCGACCTCCAGGGTGATCGCCGCGAAGGTCTCGGTCGTCGAGGTCTTGGAGAAACCGTCCTCGTCGAGCAGCCCGACCACATGCTCGCCGCCCTGCCAGCCGGCCGAGTACTGGCCGCGCGCTGTGGTCAGGTCCAGCGGCTGGGCCAGCCTGGTGGCCGCCAGAACCTTGATCTTCTCGGTCTTGACCTCGTCGGGGCCGAAGCTGACCGGCTCTTCCATAGCGGTGAGCGCCAACAGCTGCAGCAGGTGGTTCTGGATCACGTCACGGGCCGCGCCGATCCCGTCGTAGTAGCCCGCCCGGCCACCCAGACCGATGTCCTCGGCCATGGTGATCTGCACGCTGTCGACGTAGTGGCTGTTCCAGATCGGCTCGTAGAGTTCGTTGGCGAAACGCAGCGCGAGGATGTTCTGGACGGTTTCCTTTCCCAGATAGTGGTCGATGCGGAACACCGACTCCTCCGGGAAAACGCTGTTGACCACCTTATTGAGCTCGACGGCACTGGCCAGGTCGTGACCGAACGGTTTCTCGATCACCACCCGACTCCAGCGGCCGGGCTGCGGATCGGCCAGGCCCGAACGTTTGAGCTGTTCGCAGACGACCGGGAAAGCCTTGGGCGGGATGGACAGATAGAAGCCGTGGTTGCCGCCGGTGCCACGTTCGGCGTCGAGCTTCTCCAGCGTCTCGGCAAGCCGTGTGAAGGACGCGTCATCGTCGAAACTGCCCTGCACGAAACGGAATCCCTCGGCCAGACGGTCCCACACCTCCTGCCGGAACGGCGTCCGGGCGTGTTGCTGGACCGCGTCGTGGACGATCTTTCCGAAGTCCTGGTCGGCCCAGTCCCGCCGGGCGAAGCCGACCAGTGAGAAGGACGGGGACAGCAGTCCCCGGTTGGCCAGGTCGTAGATCGCCGGCATCAGCTTCTTGCGGGACAGGTCGCCGGTGACCCCGAAGATCACCAGGCTGCAGGGTCCGGCGATACGGGGCATCCGCTTGTCCCGCTTGTCGCGCAGCGGGTTGTGCCACCCGGCCCGGACCGGGGTGGGAACCGCACCGTGCGAGCTCATTTCACCGACCTCACTTGGCCGCGGCGTCCAGCTGAGCCTGGGTGGCGTCGATCAACTCGAGCCACGACTTCTCGAACTTGGCCACCCCGTCCTCCTCGAGCAGCCGGAACACGTCGGGCAGGTCGATGCCCACCGCCTCGAGCGCCTCGAAGGTCTGCCGGGCGGCCCCGATGGTCCCCGAGATGGTGTCGCCGGTGATCAGTCCGTGGTCGGCGACCGCCTCCATGGTCTTCTCCGGCATCGTGTTGACCGTGTCCGGCGCGACCAGTTCGGTGACGTAGAGGGTGTCGGAGTAGACGGTGTTCTTCACCCCGGTGGAGGCCCACAGCGGGCGCTGCACCCAGCCGCCGGCTTCGGCCAGCGGCGTCCATCGCCCGCCGGAGCAGAACACCTCCTCGTAGGCGGCGTAGGCGAGCCGGGCGTTGGCCACCCCGGCCTTCCCGCGCAGCGCGAGCGCCTTGTCGGTGCCGATCTGCTCCAGACGTTTGTCGATCTCGGTGTCCACCCGGGAGACGAAGAACGAGGCGACCGAGTGGATGTTGTTCAGGTCGTGACCGGCTTTCCGGGCGGCTTCGAGCCCGGCGAGGTAGGCGTCCATGACCGCGCGGTGGCGTTCCACCGAGAAGATCAGGGTCACGTTGACCGAAATGCCCTCGGCCAGAACCGCGGTGATCGCCGGCAGCCCGGCCAGTGTGGCGGGGATCTTGATCAGCAGGTTGGGCCGGTCGACGATCTTCCACAGCTCGATGGCCTGCAGGATGGTCTTGTCGGTGTCGTGGGCCAGCCGGGGGTCGACCTCGATCGAGACCCGGCCGTCCACTCCGTTGGAGGCCTGCCACTGCGATCGCAGCACGTCGCAGGCTTCACGGACGTCGTCGGTGGTGACGGTCCGGATGGTCGCGTCGACATCGGCCCCGCGGGCGGCGAGTTCAGCGACCTGCGCGTCGTAGGAGGAGCCGTGGGACAACGCGGCCTGGAAGATCGACGGGTTGGTGGTGACGCCGACAACGCTGCGGGTGTCGATGAGTTCCTGCAGGTTTCCGGTTCGGAGCCGTTCCCGGGAGAGGTCATCGAGCCAGACGGAGACACCGGCCTCGGACAGCGCGGCGAGATTCGGGTTCTGGGTAGTGGCCATTGTGCAGCTCCTGCCGTTGGGGTCAGTTGTCCACCGCTCGTTCCGCGGCGGCCGCGACGGCTTCGGGGGTGAATCCGAACTCGCGGAACAAGGTCTTGTCGTCGGCGGAGGCGCCGTAGTGCTCGATCGAGATCACCTCGCCGGTGTCGCCGACGTATTTGTGCCAGCCCTGAGCCACCCCGGCCTCCACCGCGACACGCGCCGGAACATCCGGCGGTAACACGCTATCGCGGTACTCCTGCGGCTGCGACTCGAACCACTCCATGCACGGCATGGACACCACGCAGGCCCGGATGTCCCGGGCCGCCAGCAGTGGGACCGCCGCGACCGCGAGTTGGACCTCCGACCCGGTGGCGATGAGGATCACCTCGGCCCCGGCCGCGTCCTCGCCGCCCAGCACGTAGCCGCCGCGGGCAACGCCCTCGGCGCTGGTCCCCTCCAGCACCGGCACGCCCTGGCGGGTGAGGATGAGCCCCGTCGGTCCGCTGAGTGCGGCGCGGGACAGGATGGTGCGCCAGGCGTGGGCGGTCTCGTTGGGGTCGGCCGGCCGCACGACCGACAGGTTTGGGATGGCCCGCAGCGCGGCGAGGTGTTCGATGGGCTGGTGGGTCGGGCCGTCCTCGCCCAGTCCGATCGAGTCGTGGGTCCAGACGAAGATGGGGTCGATCTCCATCAGGGCGGCAATGCGGACCGCGGGTCGCATGTAGTCGGCGAACTGAAGGAATGTCCCGCCGTAGGGCCGGGTCGGGCCGTGCAGCACGATGCCGTTGAGGATCGCCGCCATGGCGTGTTCGCGGATGCCGAAGTGCATGGTGCGCCCGTACCAGGTGGCGGTCCAGTCCTCGGTGGAGATCGACGGCGGCCCGAAGGACTTCGCGCCCTTGATGGTGGTGTTGTTGCTTCCGGCGAGGTCGGCCGAGCCTCCCCACAGTTCGGGCAGCGCCGCCCCGGCGGCGGCGAGCACCTGGCCGGAGGCGGCCCGGGTCGCCACGGCTTTGGACCCCGGTTCCCACTGCGGAAGGTCGGTGTCCCAACCCTCGGGCAGGCGACGCTCCACCAGCCGGTCCAGGAGGGCCTTGCGCTCGGGCTCCCGCTGGGCCCACGCGTCGAACCCGGCCTGCCACTCCTCGTGCGCGGCCCGGCCGCGGGTGACCAGTTCCCGGGTGTGAGCGATGACGTCGTCGGAGACCTCGAAGCTGCGGTCGGGGTCGAAGCCGAGGATCTTCTTGGTGGCGGCGACTTCCTCGGCGCCCAGCGCCGACCCGTGCACGCCGCCGGTGTTCATCTTGGTCGGGGCCGGGTAGCCGATGATGGTCCGCAGCGCGATGAACGACGGCTTGTCGGTGACGGCCTTGGCCTTGGCGATCGCCTCCTCGATACCGGCGACGTTCTCGCCGCCCTCGACGATCTGGACGTGCCAGCCGTAGGCCTCGTAGCGGGCCGGGGTGTCCTCGGTGAGGGCGATCTGGGTGTCGTGCTCGATGGAGATCTTGTTGTCGTCCCAGATGACGATCAGGTTGCCCAGCTGCTGGGTGCCGGCCAGTGACGACGCCTCGCTGGTGACGCCCTCCTCGATGTCGCCATCGGAGGCGACCACGTAGATGTGATGGTCGAACGGACTCGTCCCGGCGGCGGCGTCGGGGTCGAACAGGCCGCGCTCGTAGCGCGAGGCCATCGCCATGCCGACCGCGGACGCCAGTCCCTGGCCGAGCGGGCCGGTGGTGATCTCGACGCCTTTGGTGTGCCGGTACTCCGGATGGCCCGGGGTCTTGGAGCCCCAGGTGCGCAGGGCCTCGATGTCGGCCAGTTCCAGTCCGAAACCGCCGAGGTAAAGCTGTAGGTAGAGGGTGAGGCTGCTGTGCCCGCAGGACAATACGAAGCGGTCGCGGCCGATCCACTCGGTGTCGCTGGGGTCGTGCCGCATGACCCGCTGGAACAGCGTGTAGGCCAGCGGCGCCAGGCTCATCGCTGTGCCGGGGTGGCCGTTGCCGACCTTCTGAACCGCGTCGGCCGCCAGCACCCGGACCGTGTCGACCGCGCGGCTGTCCAGATCGGTCCAGTCGCCGGGGTGATTAGGGCGGGTCAGGGTGGAAATGTCTTCCAGAGCGGTCACGCTAACCTCGTCTCCTGGCTCACTCAAGCCGCACCGGCTCGTTTATGGCGGGCTGTCTCCCTGCACACCCTAAGCGGGGAACCGACCCCGCAGTACCGATTCGGTAGCACTACGGACTACCATTTCACCGGCTACTATTCGGGCTGCGGCACCGCTGTATCGAAGGCGTGACGGATGAACGTGGGCCGTCGGTGAGGAGTTGACTGCGTGAACATTCGCCAGGGCCGTGTGGTCAGTCAGCAGACCGACCCGGCACCGAAGCGGCTTCGCGCTCATCTGCTCGGGTATCTCGCGCTGACCAAGCCGCGGGTCGTCGAACTGCTGCTCGTCACCACGATCCCGGCCATGCTGCTGGCCCAGCGCGGCACGGTCGATCTCGTGTTGATCCTGAACACGCTGTTCGGCGGAATGCTGGCCGCCGGCGGCGCCAACACCCTGAACTGCGTCGCCGACGCCGATATCGACAAGGTGATGAAGCGCACGGCGGGCCGGCCACTGGCGCGGGCGACGGTGCCGCGCAGCCACGCCCTGGTTTTCGGTCTCACCCTCTCGGTGGCGTCGTTCTTCTGGCTGTGGTGGACCACCAACCTGCTCTCGGCGCACCTGGCGGCGGCGACGATCGCCTTCTACGTGCTGGTCTACACCCTGCTGCTCAAACGCCGCACGCCGCAGAACGTGGTGTGGGGCGGCGCGGCGGGATGCATGCCGGTGATGATCGGCTGGTCGGCGGTGACCGGGTCGGTCGGCTGGCAGGCGCTGGTGATGTTCGCGATCATCTTCTTCTGGACTCCGCCGCACACCTGGGCGCTGGCGATGAAGTACAAGGAGGACTACCGCGCCGCCGGCGTTCCGATGCTGCCGGCCGTCGCCACCGAACGCCAGGTGACCCGGCAGATCGTCATCTACACCTGGCTGACCGTCGCCGCGACGCTCGCGCTGGTACCGGCGGCGGGATGGCTGTACGCCGCGGTGGCGGTGTTGGCCGGAGCCTGGTTCCTGACCCTGGCCCACCGCCTGGCCGCCGGCGTGCGTCGCGGTGACCCGGTGAAGCCGTTGCGGTTGTTCCTTCAGTCCAACAACTACCTGGCCGCGGTCTTCTGCGCTCTCGCCGTCGACTCGGTGATCCCGCTGCCGCTGCTGTTCGGCTAACCACTCGAGGACTTCAGGGCAGCAGCACGACCGACCCGGTGGTGCGCCGCGCCTGAAGGTCGCGGTGGGCTTGCTGTGACTCGGCCAGCGGGTAGCGTCCACCGACGGTGACGACGATCGAGCCGTCGCTGATCCCGTCGATCAGTTCCCCCGCGCGCCAGGCGAACTCGTCGGGAGTCTGAATGAAGTGCGCGAGGTTGGGTCGGGTCAGATAGACCGAGCCGGCGGCGTTGAGCCGCTGCGGGTCGACCGGCGGGACGGGGCCGCTGGATGCCCCGAACAGCGCGAGGGTGCCACGTACGGCCAGGCTGGCCAGGCTGGCGTCGAAGGTGGACGCCCCGACGCCGTCGTAGACGGCCGCGACACCGCGCCCCGAGGTCAGCTCGAGCACCTGCGCGGCGAAGCGGGCAGGGTCGTCAGGGTATTGCAGGACCTCGACGGCTCCGGCGCGCCGCGACAGTTCCGCCTTCGCGGGAGTGGAGGTGGTCGTGATCACCCGTGCGCCGAGGCTGGTCGCCCACTGGGTGAGGATCAGCCCGACTCCGCCCGCGCCGGCATGGACCAGAATGGTCTCTCCGGCGGTGACCTTGTGGACGGACTTGATCAGGTAGTGGGCCGTCATTCCCTTCAGAAGTGCCGAGGCGATCGCCTCCGAGGGCACCGTGTCAGGCAGGTAGGCGACGAAATCGGCCGGAGCCGTGCAGAACTCGGCGTAGGCGCCGGCCGCGTTGGCCGTCACCACGCGGTCTCCGACGGTGAGCGCGGCCACGTCGCCGCCGACCGCGGTGACCTCTCCGCACACTTCCATCCCGGCCACGAAGGGCAGCTCCCGCGGATAGAGCCCGGAGCGGAAGTAGGTGTCGATGTAGTTCACGCCGATGGCCTCGGCGCGGATCAGCACCTCCCCGGGTCCGGGGGAGGGCATCGGCTTCTCGACGTACTGAAGAACTTCCGGGCCACCGGTCCGGGCTACCTCCACCGCGTGCATGTCACTATCATCCCCGGTGTGACAGCCCGATGAAGCGTGCCCGCCCGGACGTGTTCCATGCCCGCATCGTGCTGGCATCCTGTCGGGCCCTGCCCGACGGCGACGGTGATGACGCCGGGCTTGTCGCTGCGCTTCGCCGGCGCGGACTGCACGCACGGTGGCTGCCCTGGGACGACCCCCGGACTGAGAGCGCCGACCTGGTGATCCTCCGTGGCAGCTGGGACTACGCCGAGCGTCTCGAGGAGTTTCTGGACTGGACGAGGCGGGTGCGCAACCTGCTCAACGCCCCGGATGTGGTGGCCTGGAACAGCAACAAGCGCTACCTCAGCGATCTGGCCGGGGCGGGAGTGCCGGTGCTGCCGTCGACCTTCGTGGCGGCCGGCGGCGGCACCCGGACCGATCCGGCCCTGTTCGCCGGCGAGGTGGTGGTCAAACCGGCGGTGGGCGCGGGCTCGCTCGGCGCCCGTCGGTTCGTCGAGGCCGACCAGGCCGCCGCCCACGCCGCCGCTCTGCTCGACGCCGGCCGCGACGTGTTGGTGCAGCCCTACGATGCGCGGGTGACCGACGGTGAGACCGCCCTGGTGTTCATCGGCGGGGAGCAGTCGCACGCCTTCACCAAACCGCCGATGCTGCCGCCGGCCGGCCGCGAGCCGGAACTGGACGACTCGGGGACCTTCGCCCGGGAGGCTCTCTCCCCGGCCGAACCCGACTTCGAGCTCTGGGACCTCGGCCACGCGGCCCTGGATGCCGCGGCGCGTCACCTGAACCTGCCCAGAAGTGAGTTCCTCTACGCACGCGTTGACCTCATCGGCGGGCCCGGAGCTGCCGTCGTGCTGGAGCTGGAGCTGATCGAGCCGGGCCTGGGATGGCGACAACTCGGCGAGGAGGACCGGCGGCGCGCCCAGCGCGGCTTCGCCATCGCCGTCGAGTCAGCCCTGGAGCGTCTCGGCCTGGGTCCGTTGTCGCGTCGACGCCCATAGTGCGGCGGTCGCGATGGTGCACGCCGCGGCGCCGGCCACGTGCCCGATGACCAGCGCGGCAGGAACCCCGGTGCGGTACTGCACCACCCCGAGCAGTCCCTGCGCCGCCACGAGCGCCACCAACACGCCGAGCCGTCGCATGACCGGGCGCTCCGCGCGGACGGCGCGCAGTCCGGCGCCGAGGCCGATCAGCAGACTCAGGTAGCTCACCAACAGGGACGAGTGCAGGTGGGCCAGCGTGACGATCTCGACCTCGAGGCGGGGCACCGGCCGCTCGATGCTCTTGTCCCCGGCATGCGGACCGGCGCCGGTGACCAGGGTCCCGGTGACCAGCGTCGCCGCCAGGGCCAGCGCGCTGAGGAAGGTCAGCTGACGCAGCGGAGCGGGAACCGTGGCCGTCGGGACGCCGTCGTCGGGCTCGCCGATCTTGACGTAGAGCAGAGTGGCCAGCCAGACCATCGCCATCGAGGCCAGCAGGTGAATGGCCACCGTCCACCACAGCAGACCGGCAAGCACTGTGATTCCGCCGATGACCGCCTGCAGCACCGTCGATGCCGGCATGAGCCAGGCGTAGACGAGGATCTCCCGGCGCCGGCGCGCCCGGGTGACGGCCAGCACGACGGCGATCGCGGTCAGGACGACGACGAAGGTCAGCAGCCGGTTGCCGAACTCGACCGCTTGGTGCAGGGCCGGCACCTCGGCGTGCGGGACGGGGGTGAAGCTGCCCGGGAAGCACTGCGGCCAGGTCGGGCAGCCCAGCCCGGACGCGGTGACCCGGACCGTGGCCCCGGTTACCGATATCCCGGCCTGGGTCAGGACGACCGCTGCGGCGATGACGCGCTGGACCCGCAGGCTCGGCAGCGGAAGCAGGTCAACGATGCGCTGGAACACCCGACCGACGGCCACCGCCCGATCGTAGAGGACGTCAACTACCCACCGTCGTAGGGCGAGATCAGGTGAAGCCGACAGGGCGAGATCAGGTGAAACGGAACCACTTGAGGGCTGCCGCGGCCGCGGCCGCGCCCCAGACCGTCAGCACCGCGATACCGAGCCAGTCCACCGACACGGCGGTGGCCCGGGACAACGCCTCGGTCAGGGCGCCCGCCGGAGTCAGCCGCGCGACCCAGGCCAGGGCGCTGGGCACGCCGTCGGTCTGCAGGGTCAGCGCGCCCAGGCCGGCGAAGACGAACCACAACAGGTTGGCCGCCGCCAGGACGATCTCGGCGCGCAGTGTCCCGCCCAGCAGCAGCCCCATCGCGGCGAATGCAGCGGTGCCCAGTGCGATCACCGCCGCGCCGAGCAGCAGGCCCGCGGGGTGCGGGCGCCACCCCATGGCCGCGGCGATCCCGCCGAGAAGCATCGCCTGCAGGAACACCACCGTGACCACGGCGAGTGACTTTCCGGCGATGATCCCCCACACCGGAAGCGCCGTCGCTCCAAGGCGTTTCAGCGCCCCGTAGCGCCGGTCAAAGGCCACCGCGATGGCCTGGCCGGTGAACGCCGTGGAAATCACCGCGAGCGCCATGATGGCCGGGGCGAACACCGCGACCCGGTTCGTCCCGAACGAGCCCAGCGGCAGCAGCGTCAGGCCCACCAACAGGGTGATCGGGATGAACATCGTCAACAGCAGCTGTTCACCGTTGCGCAGCAGCAGTTTCAGCTCGAGCCGGTACTGGGCGGCCAGCATCGCCGGCACCGGGCTGGGCCGCGGATCCGGACTGAACGTGCCCGGCGGGAACAGACCGCTCACGAACGCAGCTCCTTACCGGTCAGTTCGAGGAACACGTCTTCGAGGCTGCGTTGCTCGACACGCATTCCGGTGGCCAGGATGTTCAGCCGTGCGCACCAGGCCGTCACCGTCGCCAGGACCTGCGGGTCTATCGGCCCCTCGACCAGATACTCGCCGGGCGCCGGTTCGCTGACCCGGTAGCCCTCCGGGAGTGCCGCGCGAAGCAGCGACAGGTCGAGCTGCCGCGGCGCGCTGAACCGCAACTGGTCTTCGGCGCCGCTGCGCATCAGCTCGGCCGGCGTGCCCGCGGCAACTTCGGTTCCCCCGTCGATGATGACGATCCGGTCGGCCAGCTCCTCGGCTTCCTTGAGTTGGTGGGTGGTCAGCAGCACCGTTACGCCGTCGCGGCGCAGCGCGTCGATCAGCTCCCACACCACGAGCCGGGCGTGGGCGTCCATCCCGGCCGTCGGCTCGTCGAGGAAGACCAGTTCGGGCCGGCCGACGATGGCGCAGGCCAGCGCCAGACGCTGCTGCTGGCCGCCCGACAACCGCCGGTAGGTCGTGCGCGCGGCCTCGGTCAGCCCCAGAGTCTGCAGAAGCCAGGCCGGGTCCAGCGGGTCGGCCGCGTAGGCCGCCACCAGGTCGAGCATCTCCCCGGCCCGGGCCGCCGGGTAGCCGCCGCCGCCCTGCAGCATCACTCCGATCCGCTCGCGCAGGCGCGCGTTGTCGGCGGCCGGATCCATGCCGAGAACCTCGATGGTTCCCTCGTCGGGGTGGACGAAGCCCTCGCACATCTCCACCGTCGTGGTCTTGCCGGCGCCGTTCGGGCCCAGCAGGGCCAGCACCTCAGCCCGTCCGACCTCGAGGTCGAGGCCGGAGACGGCGACGGTGGACCCGTAGCGCTTGGACACTCCGCGCAGCCGCACGGGAGTCGGGGAGCCGGAGGTCACGGAGAATCAGCGTAGGCCCCGGCCGACGGGCTCGTCGCCGGTGGTTGGCGCACCGGGTCGCCGGGGGTGGCGTCGGGGGAGCGATCGGCCTCTTCGGGTTCATCCTGGCCGCTGTAGCGCTCATCGGTTCCAGGCAGGTAGCGCCAGGGCAGCCGGGTCCAGGTCACCGCGATCAGCACCAGCGCGACGATCGCGCTGGCGAGGGTGGCGTCGACGATCTGGAACACCGCGAACCGGTCTCCGTTGGCGGTTGGCCCGAAGATCCCGACGACCAGTGTCACCGCGATCGTGGCGATGCGGAAACGGGGCCGGGTGGCCCACGCGGCCAGCGGAATGATGGCCCACAGCAGGTACCACGGCTGCACGACGGGGAAGAGCAGCACCGTCGCGGCCAGCGCCACACCGAGGCCGCCCACCGGGTGCAGGCGGCCGCGCAACACCGCCAGCAACAGCCAACTCACCGTCACCGCGATGATCAGCACGCCGATGGCACGGGTCAGCGCCAGCACCGCCGTGGTGTGATCGCCCAGTCCGAGCAGAATGCCGACCTGGCCGGTGCCCAGGGCCAGCAGGGTCGGCGGCGACATCCAGCTGCGCACCACATTGGCCGTTCCCAGCGTGAAGACCCAGCCGAATCCCAGACCACTGGCCCAGCCGACCAGTCCGATCACTGCCAGCGCCAGCGACGCCGTCAACGCGCCGGCCGAGACGAAGGCCCGCAGCGTTCCACCCCAGCGGTGCGCGAGTGCCATCGCGATGAAGCCGACCGCGAGCAGTCCGGGCAGCTTCACCTGCGAGGACATCGCGATCAGCATCGTTCCGGCCACGAGCTGGCCCAGCGGCGCCCACCGAGACCAGTCCTCCCGGGACCTTGGCCAGCGTGAAGACCACGGCGCAGACGGCACCAGCGGGCTCGGGCTGCTGATCCCGCGCAGCGCGATCTCGGTGCCCGCGAGCATCAGCCCCAGCATGAGCGCCTCGTTGTGAATCCCGGCGACGAGGTGCATGAGCAGCAGGGGATTGGCCGCCCCCAGCCACAACGCGGTCACCTCGGCGACCCCACAGCGGCTCGCCAGCCGTGGTGTGGCCCAGACGATCAGCCCGACACCGGCGAGCACCACCAGCCGGTGGCACAGCACCGCCGCGACGATGTTCTCGCCGGTGATCGCGGAGATGCCGCTGCCCAGCCACAGGAAAAGCGGCCCGTAGGGCGCCGGCGTCTCGCGCCACAGGCTGGGCACCGAGAGGGTGAAGACGTGGTCCAGGCCGAGGCCGGTAGCGGGCCCGACCTCGTAGGGGTTCAACCCGTCCCGGGCTATCTGGCTCTGCGCCAGATAGGAGTAGACGTCCTTGCTGTACATCGGCGGAGCGAGCAGGAGTGGGAGCATCCACAGCAGAAGGGTGTGGTCCAGCTGGGCCCGCGACATGCGTCGGGGCCCCAGGGCGAACCGGCCGAGCATCAGCCAGGCCAGCGTCATGATGACCGCGCCCGTGGTCGTCATGGTCAGCGACACGGTCTGAATCCGGGACGGCAGGTTGAGAATCCGCACGCCGAAGGTTGGGTCCTGGACGACCGGCCGGGCGCCGGCCCCCAGAGCGCCGATACCCATCAGCATCGTCCCGGTCGCGCCGAACACCCGGGTCCGGCGCATGGCCGTCAGCTCGACGGAATTGAGCGGGGAGCCGACCGTGCGCTCGTCGCCGTGCCATCCCGCGATCGACGAGGTCAGGGAGAGCTGGCGGCCCATTCGTGCACTGTATCGGGCCATGCCCGGACCGCGTCCCAGCGACGAGGTGAGGGCAGGCTACCCTTGCTAGACCGGTCGGGTGAATTCCAGCACACTGATGTTGTGAAATTCCCGCCCGAGTCGTCGCCCGTGCCCGTCGCGGTGTCGGCGCAGGAGGGCCGGACCCGCCGGGAGATCGTCCGGCTTCTGCTCGAGTCCGGCTCGACCACGGCGGCCGACGTCGCTCGCTCCCTGGGGATTTCCGCGGCCGGGGTGCGCCGGCACCTCGAGGCGCTTGTCGACGACGGGGACGCCGAGGCGGTTCCGGCGGCGGCCTGGCAACACACCGGGCGGGGCCGCCCCGCCCGGCGCTACCGGCTCACCGCCGCCGGCCGGGCCAAGCTGGAACACGCCTATGACGACCTGGCCTCCGCGGCGATGCGGCAGCTCCGCGAGATCGGCGGCGACGATGCGGTGCGCGAGTTCGCCCGGCGCCGGGTCGACGCTATCCTCGCCGGCGTGCCGGCCGCCGACCCCGCTGACGGCACAGCCGTCGCCGAGGCCGCCGACAGGGTTGCCGGTGCGCTCAGCCGGGCCGGCTACGCGACGACGACGGCCCGGGTCGGCGGGCCGGTCGCGGGCATCCAGATCTGCCAGCACCACTGCCCGGTTTCCCATGTGGCCGAGGAGTTCCCGGAACTGTGCGAGGCCGAGCAGCAGGCCATCTCCGAAGCGCTCGGAACCCATGTGCAACAGTTGGCCTCCATCGTCAACGGCGACTGCGCCTGCACCACCCATGTACCGCTGAACAATCCGAATCGCCCAACCAAGGAGGAGCGTCGCCCATGACGACCACACCTGAGGTTCAACCACTCAGCCAGGAAGAGACCATCGCCTCGCTGGGGCGTTACGGGTACGGCTGGGCCGACTCCGACGACGCCGGGGCCAGTGCGCAGCGCGGGCTGTCGGAGGCCGTGGTGCGCGACATCTCGGGCAAGAAGGACGAGCCGGAGTGGATGCTCGAAACCCGGCTCAAGGCGCTGCGCATCTTCGACAAGAAGCCCATGCCGGGCTGGGGATCGAACCTGACGGGCATCGACTTCGACAACATCAAGTACTTCGTGCGCTCCACCGAGAAGCAGGCGACCTCCTGGGAGGAACTGCCCGAGGACATCAAGCGCACCTATGACCGGCTGGGCATCCCCGAGGCCGAGAAGCAGCGCCTGGTGGCCGGCGTCGCCGCCCAGTACGAGTCGGAGGTCGTCTACCACCAGATCCGGGAGGACCTCGAGGAGCAAGGCGTGATCTTCCTGGACACCGACACCGGCCTCAAGGAGCATCCCGAGGTGTTCCGGGAGCACTTCGGCACGGTGATCCCGGCCGGGGACAACAAGTTCTCCGCGCTCAACACCGCGGTCTGGTCGGGAGGGTCGTTCATCTACGTCCCCCCGGGCGTGCATGTCGACATCCCACTGCAGGCCTATTTCCGGATCAACACCGAGAACATGGGCCAGTTCGAGCGCACCCTGATCATCGCCGACGAAGGCTCCTACGTGCACTACGTCGAGGGCTGCACCGCCCCCATCTACAAGAGCGACTCTCTGCACTCGGCGGTGGTCGAGATCATCGTCAAACCCAACGCCCGGGTGCGCTACACCACGATCCAGAACTGGTCGAACAACGTCTACAACTTGGTCACCAAGCGGGCCCGTGCCGAGGCCGGCGCGACCATGGAATGGATCGACGGCAACATCGGATCCAAGGTGACCATGAAATACCCGGCGGTGTGGATGACCGGGGAGCACGCCAAGGGCGAGGTGCTCTCCGTCGCCTTCGCCGGCGAGGGCCAGCACCAGGACACCGGAGCCAAGATGCTGCACCTGGCGCCCAACACCTCCAGCAACATCGTCTCGAAGTCGGTGGCCCGCGGCGGCGGTCGGGCCTCCTACCGGGGCCTGGTCCAGGTCAACAAGGGCGCCCACGGCTCCCGGTCCAGCGTCAAGTGCGACGCACTGCTGGTCGACACCGTCAGCCGCAGCGACACCTACCCCTACGTCGACATCCGTGAGGACGACGTGACCATGGGACACGAGGCCACCGTCTCCAAGGTCAGCGAGGACCAGCTCTTCTACCTCATGAGCAGGGGCCTGACCGAGGACGAGGCGATGGCGATGGTGGTCCGCGGCTTCGTCGAACCGATCGCCAAGGAGCTTCCCATGGAGTACGCGCTGGAACTGAACCGGCTGATCGAACTGCAGATGGAAGGTGCGGTCGGCTGATGACACTGCTGGCGGTCAACAAAGGCGAGCAGTTCAGTTCCTTCGAGGTCGATGCCTTCGAGGTTCCTGGGGGACGAGACGAGCTCTGGCGCTTCACCCCGCTCAAGAGGCTGCGGGGATTGCACGACGGGACCGCGGTGGCCGACGGCCACGCCACGGTCACGGTGTCCGAACAGGCCGGGGTGTCGGTGGAGACGGTGAAACGGGGCGACGGGAGACTGGGGGAGGGCGGAGTCCCCGCCGACCGCGTTGCCGCCCAGGCGTTCTCATCCTTCGACGCCGCAACGATCGTGACCATCGACCGCGGGGCGCACACCCAGGTGCCGGTGGAGATCGCGGTCGACGGCCCGGGTGCGGGCAGGACCGCATACGGTCATCTCCAGGTTCGCGTCGGTGAGACCGCCGAGGCGGTCGTGGTCATCGACCTGCGAGGCGGCGGAACCTATGCCGACAACACCGAGTTCGTCCTCGCCGACGCCGCCCGTCTGACGGTGGTGTGGATCGCCGACTGGGCCGATGACATGGTGCACGTCAGCGCCCAGCACGCCCGGCTCGGTCGTGACGCCGTGCTGCGGCACGTCGCGGTCACCCTGGGCGGGGATCTGGTCAGGCTCTCGGCGACGGTGCGCTACGACGGTCCCGGCGGCGACGCGGAGATGCTGGGCCTGTATTTCGCCGACGCGGGCCAGCACCTGGAATCGCGCCTGCTGGTAGACCATTCGCAGCCCAATTGCAGATCCAACGTGCTCTACAAGGGCGCACTGCAGGGCGACCCGGAATCCGCGGAGTCCGATGCCCGGACGGTATGGGTGGGCGACGTGCTGATCCGTGCCGAGGCCACCGGTACCGACACCTTCGAGGTCAACCGCAACCTGGTGCTCACCGACGGCGCCCGCGCGGACTCGGTGCCCAACCTGGAGATCGAGACCGGCGAGATCATCGGCGCCGGCCACGCCAGCGCGACCGGGCGGTTCGACGACGAGCAGTTGTTCTACCTGCAAGCCCGCGGAATTCCCGAGGAACAGGCTCGCCGCCTCGTGGTACGGGGCTTCTTCGGCGAGATCATCGCCAAAATCGGCCTGCCCGCGGTCCGCGACCGTCTGGCCGACGCCATCGAAAAAGAACTGGCCATCACCGAATCGAGAGTCGACTCATGAGCACACTGGTAATCAAGGACCTGCACGTCTGCGTCACCACGCCCGAGGGCGCCGAGAAGGAGATCCTCAAAGGCGTTGACCTGACGGTGAACTCGGGGGAGACCCATGCGGTGATGGGTCCCAACGGGTCCGGCAAGTCGACGTTGTCCTACGCGATCGCGGGGCACCCCAAGTACACGGTCACCGAGGGCTCGATCACCCTCGACGGTGAGGACGTGCTGGAGATGAGCGTCGACGAACGCGCCCGGGCGGGACTCTTCCTGGCCATGCAGTACCCGGTCGAGGTCCCCGGGGTGTCCATGTCGAACTTCCTGCGGACCGCCGCGACCGCGGTCCGCGGTGAGGCGCCGAAGCTTCGGCACTGGGTCAAAGAGGTCAAGGCGGCCATGGCCGACCTGGACATCGACGCGCAGTTCGCCGAACGCAGCGTCAACGAGGGCTTCTCCGGCGGTGAGAAGAAGCGCCACGAGATCCTGCAACTCGGTCTGCTCAAGCCGAAGATCGCCATCCTCGACGAAACCGACTCCGGTCTGGACGTCGACGCCCTGCGCGTGGTCAGCGAAGGGGTCAACCGCTTCGCTCAGGCCGAGCACGCCGGTGTACTGCTGATCACCCACTACACCCGCATCCTGCGCTACATCCACCCGCAGTTCGTGCATGTCTTCGTCGACGGCCGCATCGTCGAGTCCGGCGGCCCGGAATTGGCCGACGAGCTCGAGGAGAACGGCTACGTGCGGTTCACCCGGGCCGCGGCCGCGACCTAGGCGGCGCGAATGGCCGCCCCGGCGGGTGCAGAACTCGACGTCGATCGGATTCGTGCCGACTTTCCGATCCTCAAGCGCGTCATGCGCAGCGGGCACCAGCTCGCCTACCTCGACTCCGGCGCGACGTCGCAGAAGCCGCTGCAGGTTCTCGACGCCGAACGCGACTTCCTGACCACCTCCAACGGAGCCGTGCACCGGGGGGCCCATCAGCTGATGGAGGAGGCCACCGACGCCTTCGAGCGGGGCCGGGCCGATATCGCCGCATTCGTCGGCGCGCTTCCCGACGAGCTGGTGTTCACCAAGAACGCGACCGAGGCGCTCAACCTGGTCTCCTACACCCTCGGCGACAGCCGGTCCCCGTACCGGGTCGGGCCCGGAGACGTCATCGTCACGACCGAGCTCGAGCATCACGCGAACCTGATCCCGTGGCAGGAACTGGCCCGCCGCACCGGGGCCACCCTGCGCTGGTACGGCATCACCGACGACGGTCAGATCGACCTGGACTCGCTGGCGTTGGACGAGCGGGTCAAGGTGGTCGCCTTCACCCATCACTCCAACGTCACCGGGACCGGGGGTCCGGTCGCCGAACTGGTGGGACGTGCCCGGGCGGTCGGAGCCCTCACGGTCCTCGACGCCTGCCAGTCGGTACCGCACCAGCCCGTCGACCTCTCCTCGCTGCAGGTGGATTTCGCGGCGTTCTCCGGTCACAAGATGCTCGGGCCGACCGGTGTCGGTGCCCTCTACGGGCGCGCCGATCTGCTGGCCGCGCTGCCGCCGTTCCTGACCGGCGGTTCGATGATCGAGACGGTGACCATGGAGACGGCGACGTACACCGCCCCGCCGCAGCGGTTCGAGGCCGGTACCCAGATGATCTCCCAGGTGGTCGGACTGGGCGCGGCGGCGCGCTATCTCAAAGAGATCGGCATGGATGTGGTGGCGGCCCACGAGCACCGCCTGGTGGCCGCCGCTCTCGAGGGCCTGTCCCGGATTCCGCAGGTCCGGATCATCGGACCGGCGGACCCGGCGTACCGGGACTCCCCGGTGGCCTTCGTCGTCGACGGTGTGCACGCCCACGACGTCGGGCAGGTGCTCGACGACGAGGGAGTGGCCGTCCGCGTCGGTCACCACTGCGCGGCCCCACTGCACCGGCGATTCGGGATCGCCGCGACGGTCCGGGCCTCCTTCGCCGTGTACAACACCCTCGACGAGGTCGACCGTCTCATCGGCGGTGTACACCGGGCGATCGAGTTCTTCGGCGAGCGGGGAACCGGCTGATGCGGCTGGAACAGATGTACCAGGAGGTGATCCTGGACCACTACAAGCACCCGCACCACCGAGGCCTGCGGGAGCCGTTCGACGCCGAGGTCCACCACGTCAACCCGACCTGCGGGGACGAGGTGACGTTGCGCGTCGCGCTGTCGGGGGACGGCGACCGGATCACCGATGTGTCCTACGACGGCCAGGGGTGCTCGATCAGCCAGGCCGCCACCTCGGTTCTTGCCGATCAGGTGATCGGCCAGGCCGTCGACCCGGCGCTGCAGGCCGTGGCGGCATTCGTCGAGATGGTGTCCTCGCGCGGTTCCATCGAGGGCGATGAGGAGATCCTGGGCGACGGCGTGGCGTTCGCCGGCGTCTCGAAGTACCCGGCCCGGGTCAAATGCGCGCTGCTCGGCTGGCTGGCGTTCAAGGCGGCGCTGGCTGAGACGCGC
>Ga0180434_10002987_pt1 | contig 21848 bp, 18 predicted proteins | sample SS_ome_7_FD_132453 | JGI IMG/M metagenome (GOLD analysis project Ga0180434, IMG submission 132453) | Hypersaline lake sediment archaeal communities from the Salton Sea, California, USA - SS_1_D_2 metaG | ecosystem: Environmental > Aquatic > Non-marine Saline and Alkaline > Hypersaline >...
ACAACGTCTTGTAAATACTTGCCTTATGACACTTGTTGCAGCGGTAGCTTTCTTGACTCTGTGTTCTCTGTGCCCTCTGTGGTTGATTGATCTGCCCGCCACTTCAGTTGGCTGAAGTATTACGCCCACTTGAAGACGCTCTGCATGGTCGCCAATGTGTCACGAATCGAACTCGGAGACAGCCCGCCTTCCCGGAGATGCTTCTCCACATCTCTCAGATGACCTTTGTTAACCGCCGCAACTCGGAGATCCGTGCCAAGGATTCGCAGGGCCCGCAAAAGCCTGTACCTGTAGTCTCTGTAGGTAGTCGACTCCTTGCTTTTGCTTTCCAGAAACTCGTCGCAGAGACTCGCGAACGGAGCACTCAGCCAGTCCTGAGCACCTGCTCTGGCTCGACCCCGATCCCGGAGAATCTTGGCGAGCTTGCGTTTCGCCGCACGATAATCGCGGTCCAGGTAATGAAGCTTACCTGCGATCTTCTTGCACCAGAACCCGCTGGCAGTATGGAGCCACGGTTCGTTGGGAGAGAGTTTGGGATTGGGCATCGGATCCTCCTCGAAAAACAAGGTCTTCGGAAGTACCCAATGCGTCAGCCGGGCGGCAGCTCCAGGGTGTATAAGGGGAGTATGCCGTCCGGCTGGCCACGTTTATTCCATCAACGTGGTTCTGTAAGTCAAAGCAATAACATGACTTACAAAGTCGGGGCGAAAGGATTTGAACCTTCGACCTCTGCGTCCCGAACGCAGCGCTCTAGCCAAGCTGAGCTACGCCCCGATACGGTGAAGTTGTTCCAGCGAGCAGAGAATGTCATGCCAAGGTGGCTGCATGCAGCGTAACGTGCCACAGTTGCAATCCGTGCCGTACCCTGCAGTGAAGATATCCCCCGCTAGCTGAGAGAAGAAATTATAGCAGTGCGGACGGCGGCCTGCAATGCGTTCGGCGGAAGAAATATTGCGGCAATGCGACAGGCGCGCTGAAATGGCCCGACCGCCGGTTCGCAAGCCGACAGTGGCGGACCCAGGAACACCGCTTCGTCGCGCAGCCGGGGTGCAAGGACGAACCCCTTGCCCCGCCCGGGCGGGGCAGATCGCCGGTCACTACAACTGCCACACGACGCTCATTTCGTAGCGCGGTTGTCTCAAGCGATTTGAGATATTCGGTCGGGCCTCTGTCGCGCGGGGAGTCGCCGATCATTCCACGGTAACGCTTTTGGCCAGATTGCGCGGCTTGTCGACATCGCAGCCGCGCAGGACGGCAATGTGGTAGGCGAGCAACTGCAAGGGGATGGCCGCCACGATCGGCTGGAGGAACTCCGGCACTTCCGGCACCTCGATCACGTCGTCGGCCAGCCGGCAGACCTCGCAATCGCCCTCGCCGACCACGGCAATGACCGGCCCGCCGCGGGCTTTGATCTCCTGCAGGTTGGCCATCACCTTCTCGTAGGTCGGCCCTTGCGGCATCAGGAAGACGCTCGGCGTGTTGGCGTCGACCAGGGCGATCGGCCCGTGCTTCATCTCGGCCGCCGGATAGCCTTCGGCGTGGATGTAGCTGATCTCCTTCAGCTTCAAAGCTCCTTCCAAAGCGGCGGGGAAGTTGAACTGCCGGCCGAGGTATAGAAAGTTGTTGCACTGGGCATACTTCCCCGCAATTCGCTTTACCTCGTCGTTGCACTGAAGCGCCTTGGCCACCTTATCGGGCAACTCGTTGAGTTCCTCGATGATCCGGACGCCGGCCTGATAGCTCAAGTGCCGAAGGCGCCCGAAGTACAGCGCCAGCATCGCCAGCACCGTACACTGCGACGTGAAGGCCTTGGTCGAGGCGACGCCGATCTCCGGTCCGGCCCGGAGATAGATTCCGCCATCGGCCTCCTGGGCAATGGTGCTGCCGACCACGTTGTTGATCGCCAAGGCGTGAAGCCCCTTGCGCTGCATCTCCCGCAGCGCGGCCAGCGTGTCGGCCGTCTCGCCGCTTTGCGTGATGGCGAACAGCAGCGTGTTGTTTTCCAGCGGCGGATTGCGATAACGAAGCTCGCTGGCGTATTGTACTTCGACCGGCAGCCGGGCCATGGCCTCGATCTGGTATTCGCCGACCAACGCGGCGTGCCAACTGGTGCCGCAGGCGGTGAACATGATGCGCTCGACCGAACGCAATTCGTGCGGAGTTAGCGTCAAACCGCCGAACTTCGCCGTCGCCGCGTCGGAATCGAGCCGCCCCCGCATGGCGTTGCGGATGCTCTCGGGCTGCTCGAATACCTCCTTGAGCATGTAGTGCTCGAAGTCGGCCAGGTCGATATCTTCCGTCTCGATATCGAGCACTTCGACGCTGTGGCTGATGTGCCCGTGGTCGCGGTGGATCACGCGAAGGTTGTCCGGCGTGATGACGGCCAACTCATTATCGGCCAGATAGACGATCTTGTCGGTGTGGCCGGCTAGGGGCGAGGCGTCGCTGGCGACGAAATGCTCGTCGGAACCGACACCAATGATCAGCGGGCTGCCGCGCCGAGCCGCCAGCATCACCTCGGGCCAGTCGCGGAACAAGATCGCCAGGCCGTAGGTCCCCTGCAATTGGGCCAGGGCCGCCTCGACTGCGTCGACCAGCGGCTGGTAGTCGCTACTCCGCCCATCGCGTGGGACGGCGAACCGCTTCAGTTGGCTGTCGATCAGATGGGCAATGACTTCGGTGTCGGTGGCCGACTGGAACTGGTAGCCTTCGCCGATAAGCCGCTGCTTGAGAGGGCCGAAATTCTCGATCACACCGTTGTGGACCAGAGCTACAGCGCCGTCCCCGCCAAGGTGGGGGTGGGCGTTGGTGTCCGTCGGCGCGCCGTGCGTGGCCCAACGGGTATGGCCAATGCCGATGCGGCCGGCGATCGGGCTCTCGCTGAGGCACTGCTCCAGACGCTCGATTCGGCCCGAGGTCTTGCAGATACCCATGCCGCCTGTTGAGCTATTTGTCGCTACGCCGGCGCTATCGTAGCCGCGGTATTCCAGGCGATGGAGGCCGCGAATCAGGAATTCCACCGCTTCACGCGGGCCGATATATCCGACAATCCCACACATGGTTTTCCATCCCGGTTTTCTCAAAACCGTCTATCGAAGCCCTGAGAAGGCAAGGTCGATCGATGGTTCGATCGACCGCGCTACGGCCCAGCCTTCGCAGAGCCACCTCCACGGCTTCGCTCGGTCGCAGCCTTGCCGCTTATGGGTGTGGGCCCTATGATAGGCTGTAGGACCTCGGGGACAAATCCCAAGATTCTATTATACTAGAATCTTTTTCGTGGCACCCTGCCGGTCCTCCCCGAGTATGGAAAAGATAGCTTGTGGACCCGCAGAAGTCAAACACCCCGCAATGAGTACCCCGCTTGGCTCGCCTCTTGTTAGGTTCGGAATGACCCAAGGGTGGGGTCAGTAGACAATATGCGGACAGGAGTCCAGCACCCCGAATGGGGCTCGCATGGAGATTTAAGAGGTTTTTCATGCCCATTCTTGGAGAGCAAACCTGCCTCTGCCCGGAAAATCTGCTCGACGAATTTGCCTTGGAGGGAGCCCCGCGGCAGTGGTGGGTTTTGTATACACGAGCCCGCCAGGAGAAGGCGTTGGGGCGGGAACTGCTGGAATATGGGGTACCTTTCTACCTGCCGTTGGTGAAGAAGGCGGTGCGTTCGCGCAATCGCACGATCACGTCGTACATTCCCCTGTTTTCCGGCTACCTGTTCTTGTTCGGTACTGAAGACGAACGTGTTCGCTCTCTGAAAACCAATCGGATTTCGCGAATCCTTACCGTCGATGACTCGGAGCGGCTGGTGCATGATCTGCGGCAGCTCCGTCAATTGATCGTCTCGAATGCCCCGCTGACTGTCGAGAGCCGCCTGGTCCGCGGCGACCGGGTTCGGGTTAAGAGCGGCCCTTTTGCGGGCCTGGAGGGAACCGTCTTGCAGCGCCGCGGCGCGACACGCCTGATGGTCGCCGTTAATTTCCTCCAGCAGGGCGCTTCCGTCGAAATCGACGACTTCCTGCTCGAACCCTTGGGCTGAGAGCTTGAAAAGGTCTTCCTTCGAGGGTTTCCGTGAATTGACCGCCGAGTAGATGCAAGCTCGCGGTGCTAGCGAGCGCGTGTGGGGCCGCGATCAGAACCCACTCGCTTGCGCTTCGAGCTTGTATTTCCCTAGTTCGGGCGGGAATTCACTGCCCTTGAATGTACTTCAATTGGATGGCCGTTTCGGGCAGGGTCTCGCGAAGCTTCTCAACGCCCTTGGCCGTGACGGCGGTGCGTGTCACCTTCAGGTCCTTCAGCGAGACGAGCGGCTCGAGCGCCGGCATGCCGGCGTCGGAGACGGCCGTGGAACCGAGGTGCAGAAATTCCAACTGGGTCATACCCTTGAGATGGACGAGTCCGGCGTCGGTCAGTTGGGTGTTGTCGAGATTGAGCCATCGCATATTGACCAGGCCGGCCAGGTGTGCCACGCCCGCATCGGTCACCGGCGCGCGCCAGAGGTTCAGCCAGGCGAGGTTGGTCAGCTCGGCCAACGGCTCCATGCCGGCGTCGGACAATGAGGCACATTCACTGATGTCGAGGCTCTCCAGCGCTTTGAGGTTGGCCAGGCCGTCCATGCCCGCATCGCAGAGGCCGGTCTGGGAGATCCGCAGCTTCTTGAGCCGGGGAAAGTGCTCGGCCAGCAGAGCCGGAGTTTTATCGCCGACCAGGGTGCCGGCGAGGTAGAGTTCCTCGAGCTTGCGGCTGTTCTTCAGATGGGCCAGGCCGACCTCGCTGACCCAGAGTTTGTCCAGTGCCACGGCCTTCAGTTCGGTCAGTTCCGCCAGCGCGGCCAGCCCGTCGTCGTCGACGGTGGTTTTTCCCTCGGAGCCGGCCAGTTTCAAGCCACGCAGCTTTTTCAGGCCGGCGAGATGGGCCATTCCGTCGTTCGAGACGGCGCATCCGCGGAGATCGAGGTTCTCAAGCGTCGCGATCGTTCCGAGAGTGGCCAATCCGGCATCGGTAATGGCCGTGTCGTTTAGCAGTAGGCTGCGGAGCCTGGGCAGCGAGGCGAGTGGTTCCAACGCGTCGTCTCCGACGGACGTGCCGCGAAAGCTCACCTCGACGACCGCGCCGTCGCCATCGTGCTTCAATTGCGCGCCGCTGGTCTTCAATGCCGCCACCGCGTTTGCGACATCGGATGCCTCGGTCGATTCGTCCGCCTGCACCCGCGCCGGCGTTTCGTCAGATGGCTCGGCGCTTGCGGGGGTGTGCGTCGGAGTCTCGACCAAATTGCTGGCCGGGGGCCGTTCGGGGGCGTCGCTGTCGGTTGTGCCATTACAGCCAAGCGCGCTTGCCAGTAGCAGTGCCATCGTCATGGGGACAAATGGTTTCATTTCGGAAGAATTCCTTTCTCACACGATTTCCCAGCCGGGGCGATAGGTTTTGCGGAGCAGGGCGTCGGCGGCCGGACAGTTGGTGGCTCGCAGATTGGCCGCATCCCACTGGAGCCGCTCGCCGACCCGATAGGCCACATTGCCCAACAGGACCGCCTCGGTCAGAGGGCCCGAGTAGTCGAAATCGCAGGTGGTCGGCGAGCCGTCCTTGCAGGCCTTGATCCATTCGGCATGGTGCCCGATCGACGCGGGAATGGTCTGCGGCGGCGGTTGGAAGTCGGCAAATTTCTCGCGTGGGAAGAGACGGTAGCTGGTGTAATTGGCGTACATCTTTCCCTCGCTGCCGACGAACATGACACCGCTGGGCGGCACCCGCTCGCCGGCGACGGTTTTCGGCGTCAGGTTGCCGTCGTACCAGGCGAGCTTCACCGGCGGCAGCCCGTCGCGCTCGGGGAACTCATAGCGGACAATCAGGCCCATCGGGCAGGTTTCCGGATGCCGCTCGGGTCCTTCCGCCTCACAGGCGACCGGGTGGCGCAGCTTCAGCGCCCAGAAGGGCAGGTCGACGTAATGGCACGCCATGTCGCCGAGCGTCCCCTGGCCGAAGTCCCACCAGCGCCGCCACTGCGCCGGATGGTAGCGGCCGGGATAGTAGGGCCGTGCCGGCGCCGGGCCGAGCCAAAGGTCCCAACTCAGCGTCTCCGGCGGCTGCTGGCCGGTGGCCGGTCGCTCGCCGCCGCCCCAGCACTTGCCGACCCAGACATGCACTTCGTACACCTCGCCAATCACGCCGGCCTGGATGATCTCGACCACGCGGCGGTAATTGTCCTCGGCGTGGATTTGGGTACCCATCTGGGTTGCCACACCCTTGGCCTTGGCGGCTTTCGCCACGAGTCGGGCTTCTTCGACGGTGTGCGTCAACGGCTTTTCACAATAGACATGCTTGCCGGCACGGATGGCTCGCATCGTCGCCGGGGCATGGTGATGGTCGGTTGTGGCCACGACCACCGCGTCGATCCGATCGCCTTCCGCGTCGATCATCTCGCGGTAGTCGGCGTAGGTGCGTGCGTCGGGAAACTGCTGCGTCGCGCGGTCGAGGTAGTTGCGGTCGATGTCGCACAGGGCGACGATGTTTTCTCCCTGTACGCCCAGGACATCGTCCGCCGCACGGTTGGCCGTGCCGATGCATGCGATGCTGAGCTTCTCGTTTGGCGAGTTCGATTGGGCCGGGGCAAGGCCGCTGAAGACACCCCCGGCAAGCAGCCCGGCCGCACCGCCGGATACGCGCAGAAAATCACGCCGTTTCATTTGTCTCATGGGATTGACTCTCCGCAACCGCAGGGGGAGAGTTGTCAGCGGTCAAGATAGTCGCGCACTACTGAAAGCTACTCAAGAAACCGGTAGCCGACGCCGCGAACCGTTTCGATGTACCGACTGGCGGGACCGAGCTTCTTGCGCAGGCCGACGATCAGCACGTCGACCGAGCGATCGGTAATAATGTAGTTCGAGCCATGCACGCCGTCGAGGATTTGCTGGCGCGTAAACACCCAGCCGGGCTTGCTGACCAGGAAATGCAGGACGCGGAACTCCGTCGCGCTGAGCTGGATCGGCTCGCCTTGGAGGATCACCTGGTGGCGATGTGGGTGGATGACCAGATCGTGGATGCTGATCGTCTCGTCGTCCACCTGGGTGGTACTGGGGGTCGGTTTGCCGTTGCTGGCTCGGCGCAGCACGGCGTCGATCCGCGCCAAGAGGACCTTGGGGCTGAACGGCTTGGTGACGTAGTCGTCGGCGCCGAGGTTCAATCCGGCGACAATGTCGACCTCGTCCCGCTTGGCCGTGAGCATAATCACCGGGATGGAGGCCGTCTTTTCGCCCGTCTTCAGGCGGCGACAGACGGTCAGGCCGTCCATGCCCGGCAACATGAGATCCAACAGAACGAGATCGAACGTCTTCGTGCCGGCTGTGGCGAGCGCTTCCTCGCCCGTCGCCACGCTGGCCACCTGGAATCCCTCCTTGAGCAGATTCCAGCTCACCAACTCGCGAATATCGGCTTCATCCTCAACGATCAATACCGAGGGCTTGACCATACGACTCTCCCCGGTTCCGCCACGGTAAGCGAAATTAACGGACATGCCCCAATCAAAAAACGGACCGCAGGGCGGCAGGGCCGCCAACCAAAAACGAGCTTCCGCTTGAAGGCGCGATCAAGAATTCGGGAAAAAGCTCACAATTCTGTGTGTTCGCAGTACAGGGCTCTTTCTTCCGCCCACGGGCAGCTTTCCGCCCGAGCGGCCCCAACCATACTTGTGCCTTTGGCTTACGAAACGGCCATAACCCCTATTGTGTGCCCCAGGTAAGACCTTGTCAAGACGGTCAAGCCCGACAAAACAGAAAACGTCTTGACTGGTTCGGGGGGACAGTTAGCCACCACTCGACTTGCCCCTTCGGGGGCACCAGTGGCGAACCGGCGTGCCACGGGTTACGCTATTCGCGTGGCGCCCCTTGATCGATCGTCCACCAGCTACTGCGAAGCCGCGCAGTCGTGGACTTCTTCATCAGGTTTCCGCTTGCCCTCGATCGGAACTTCAGTAGTTCCAGATCCGGCCAACAAATCGTTTAACGGAAGCCGAAGGCGCTGGTGTTCCAGGGCTAGGCCGTTATGCATAGCATCGCCTTCGGCTTCCGTTAAACGAGACCTGCAACTACTGAACCTGGATTGGCCGGCGGCCTTGCCGCCCTACACGACGAAGGAGACATGTGGAAAAAACGACCGTAGCTCAGGCCGATTGGTAGGACTATCCGCAGGAACCCTTGGCGGTTCGACGTATCACTCGCAACAAGTGACCGCACAACGGCTTAGGCCATTTCGGCCGCGTCGCCTCTCGGGTGTCATCAAGCCGTTTGGGGAGGGTCTTGGGTGTCCGTGACATCCGGCCGACACGCGGCCAGCGCACAAAAAAGCCCCCCCCCGGATCGACCTTGCCGGGTGTGGGGGGGCCCTGGTTGACGAGGTGATCGAGCACAACGAGGATCGGCACGACGACCACCTCGGTGCCGACGACGTGGCTAATTTCCATCCGAAGCCCCAGGAGCGATTCTGACGGCCGCTTGCCTGATAGGGAGCACAGGCCCGCGTGGGAGCGTACAACGCGACGGCTCAGGCAGTCGGATTTCGCCGGATGGCGTTAAATCGGCTCCGAAGCCGCAGCCAGTGGGTCGCGCTGTAGATACTCCAGTCGCCGGCGGGATACTGCCGCGCGACGAACGGCCGCAAGAAACAGGGCCTCCTGGCCTTTGGTACGACTCCCCCATCTCCACCGGCCCGCTGGAAGGCACCAACAACGAAATCAAGATCATCAAACGTCAAGCCTACGGCTTCCGCGACCCTGCCCTGGGTACCTCAGACCTAAAATCCTCGGCATGCACGACACAACCTACGCTTTCGTCGGATGAACCTGAAATATTACAGATCAGAAAGTAGAACCGTCATCCGGTAGGACGGAAGCGCTGGGGGCAATGGTCCAAAATCAGGTTGGCCAGTCGTGCGGCTTCGGTTCGGACGTCATGGTGCCGTTCGACCAATCCACGGCCCTGGACTCCCATGGCGGAAAGCCGATCGGGCGACGCGGCAAGCACCTCGCGCATGGCGGCAGCGAGGGCGTCGACGTCGCTGGCGGGAACCAGCCAACCGTTCTCATCGGGTCGGACCAACTCGGGAATGCCGGCCACGTAGGTGCTGACCACCGGCCGCCCCGCCGCCAACGCCTCCATGCAGACCACCGGAAGCCCTTCCATCGCGGCAGGCAGGACCAATGCCCGGGCGGCGTCGATCTCCTGCCGCACGCGGTCTTCGTCGGCCCAACCGGTCAGCCGCACTTCGTCGCGAAGAGCCTCCTGGGCAATGGTCCCTTCGACGGCCGACCGCATCTCGCCGTCGCCGACGAGCACCAGTTCCAACGCAACTCCCTCGCGTTTCAGGAGGCCGGCCGCACGGATCAGGACAAGTTGCAGCTTCTCCCGGCATAGACGCCCAACACAGACCAGCCGCGGACGCAACGGCACCGGCGCAGGCGGCACGGCCAGGTAGGCATCGTCCACCGCGCAGCGGACCACGTGAATCTTTGCCCAATCGGCGTAGGAACAGAGCCGCATCACTTGCGACCGCATGAATGAACTGGCCGCCACCACAAATCGCGCATAGCCGACCTTCTCGGCCAGACCGCCGTGGGGCATCGTGTCAAGCTCGCTCCCGCCGTGGCAGGTGAAGCTGTAGCCGGGGCCGCCGACTACAAAACAAAGCATGGCCACCGCGGTGGCATTGGTGCTGAAATGAGCATGGACGTGCTCAACGCCACTTTGGGCCAGCCACCGACGCAAGACACACGCCTCGGCCAGGTAAGCCGCATGGCGCAAAAGCCCTCGGTCCGACGACCGGCCGATCCGCAAGGCAAGCCGCGCGGCCTTGGCAAAGCGGCGGGGGTTACACAGGGCAGTGCACACAACGGCCCAGCCCAGCCCTGTCGCTCCGGCGCCGAGGATCGCCCGGGTTCGGTCCAACTCGGCCCGATCGGCCGGGTCGACGAGTTGCTCCCGGGTCGGCCGGATCGTCAGTCGGACCACCTTGACCCCCAGCCCTTCGAGCGCCGCGATTTCGCGACGGATAAACGTGTGGCTGGTCTTTGGGTATTGGTTCGTCAGGTACGCGACGGCGAGTTGCTCGGGCGTCGACACGGTGGGCCTCCTGGTTGCAACCCGTCAAATTCCGCCATTCCCAATTTCAGTAGTTCCACGTTTGGTCCGTAGGTCGTTTAACGGAACTTGGAACTACTGACATTCGAATACGCTCGCCGCTTCCCGCTCAAGAAACTCCCGCCAAAACGCGGAGGGGCTCGCTTCCGGGAAATACCGGCGAATGAACGCATGGCCGCGGTCGGCCAACTGCTGTCGCAAAGCGGCGTCTTTCAACTCGACCAGGCAATCGGCCGCCTCTTCGGGCGTATTGGCCACCATGGCGGTCTGCCGGTGCCGCATGCAGAAGTTGGCCCCACGGGCGTCCCGACCGACCACGACGATGCCGGCCGCCATGCACTCCTGCGGCGGCAACGCGCAGCCCTCGACCTCGGCCGAGGCCAAGAACGCCTGTGGCTGGCGGAACTTGCGGGCAAGCTCGTGAAACGGCAGCCCGTCGACCGCTTCGGCACGCCAGAACGTGCCGCCGATCGCTTTGTACCGCGCAAGCACGGCGTCGATGAACTCGGCCCCCTTGCGCGGGAACATCAGCAACAGGCCCTCGACCCGCTCGGCCTGCTTGATGAACGGAAAGGAGGTCGGGTCGATGATGTTTGGCACCAGCAGCGGCTCCTTGTCGGGAAACGTCTCGCGGCACCGATGGAGCATGAAGGGAGAGTCGGTCCATAGGCTAACGTCCGGCCGCCGGTAGTCGAAATTCAGCCGCAACCACATCGGGCTCTGCAAATAGGCCACCGCCGGCCCCTCGACCGCATCGATGCGGTCGGTCAGTGTGTCGGGCACGACGCAAAGATCGCCGGGCGTTCGGTCGCCCCATTTCATGAAGGGCAGTTGGATACCCCCGCAGCACTCGCCGTAGCTGTCTTTGCCCGAGTCGGTCGCCAGGCATGCGTCGACGCCCATACTCCGCAAAAGCGCGCAGTGGCGCATGATATTCAACACGCCGCCGGACGTCTCTTCCTGCTTCGCCATATCGTGCCTCAGGAGGCGGGCGCCCGGCGTTCGACCGATCCATGTACGCCACTGCCCCATAAGAGGCCCGTATTTGGCCGGGATCAGGAAGTTGACTCGACGTGTTGCCACGCTGGTTTCCTCCAGGTTGTGGCCGGCCGGCAGAAGGCTGGGCGCGGCGATAGGATGTCGCGAACTGCCGTGATAACGCGATCCACCTCTTCGTCGGTCAGCTTCGCGGAGAGCGGCAGGGAGAAGATGCGCTGGCTGACCTCCGTGGCGACGGGAAAACTGTCCGGACTGAGCAGATACCGCTGGCGGTAGTATTTGTGCAAGTGAATCGCCCGGTAATGGACACCCGTGCCGATCCCCCGCTCGTGCAACGCGGCCATGGCCTCGTCGCGCGTCAGGCGCGCTCGGTCGGGGTCGACCTGCAGGGTGTACAGGTGCCGGGCGTGGACGGTGTCGGGCTCCACGGGCGACGGCCGTCGGCAGGAGAGGCCCTCGAACGCGGCGTCGTAGCGTTGCCAGATCTCCTCTCGCCGTTTCTGCCAGGAGGCGATCTTCCTCAACTGGCAAAGCCCCAACGCGGCTTGGATGTCGGTCATATTGTATTTGAACCCGGGATAGGCGACCTCGTAATGCTTGTAGCCGTCGTCGCTGAACCGTCGCCATGCGTCGGCGCTAAGCCCGTGCAACGCCCGGGTCCTGATCTGCTCGACCAGTTCCGAATCATCGAGACAAAGCATGCCGCCTTCGGCCGTGGTCATGTTCTTGGTGACGTAGAAGCTGAAGCAGGTGATTGGGCTGATCGTGCCGATCTTCCGGTCGTGGAACTTGCCTCGATCGCGTGGGCTGCATCCTCCACGACCCGCAAGTCGTACTGCTGAGCCAGGGCGGTGATCGCGTCCATGTCGCACGGACGGCCCGCGAAATGGACCGGCAGGAGCACCTTGGTCCGGTCGGTGATTTTGTCGGCGATTTGCGCGGGATCGATATTGAGCGAATCGGGATCGACGTCGACGAACACGGGCGTTCCGCCGGCGTGGACGATGGCGTTGGCCGTGGCGGCGAAGGTCAGCGGCGTGGTGATGACTTCGTCGCCCGGCTCCAGCCCGCTGGAGAGCATCGCCAGATGCAGCGCGGCGGTACACGAGTTCACCGCGACGGCCGCATTGGCGCCGATATACCGGCGGAACTCCTCCTCAAAGCGATGGACACGCGGCCCGGTGCCGATCCAACCGCTTTCGAGCGTGGCCCGAACGGCATCCATCTCCTCTTCCCCGAGGCAAGGGCTGCCGAAGACGATATAGGGCTGCGTGGACATCAGGGGGTTCCTTACAGGGTTGACAACACTGTTCGGGATCTGCCGAGGCTCAAGACGCCGCGGGCCAGCATGCGGCGGGTGCTGCGCCAATGCACCATCGGCGCTTTGACGATCTTAGCGCCCCACTGCCGCTTGAACCGGTCTAGGCCGGCGTTGCCTTCGTTGATGCCGCCCAGGTTGACGTAATGAAGCCCGCGCTCGACGGCCCTTTCGAGGGCCAAAGCGTAGAGCACGGCGGTCGGGTACACGCCGGGCGTGTCACGGTCGGTCAGGGCGTGAAACAGGTGGACGGCGTAGCGGTCGAACAGCATGATCCCCCCGCCCACCACGCCGCCGTCGTGACGCATGACCACCAGGTTCCCGCCGCGGCGCAGCGACCGGGCGGCTCGGTGGAAGAAGCCGCGGCTGAACGGCTCGCCAGTCCACCGGCGCTCGGCATGCACGCGCTCGTACAACGCGATGTACTGCTCGATCAATGCGTCCGACGGGCTGTCGACGACCTCGATGCCGTTGCGGTGGCTCGCGCGGAGATGCTGACGTTGTTGCCTGCGTACTTGGGTGGCCAGGTGTTCCTCCAGGTTCGCTTGCACCTCGATGACATAGATCTCGTTGGAGGTGTACTCCCGCCGTCCGTTCCATCTTGCTTCCGCGAATTCCGTCCTCAGGTGGGCACACCAGGGCGACACGCCCGACCGCTCGCAAGCGCAACGACCGCGGTCGCTCGACGCCAGGCTCCTCCACCCACACCACGGCGGCAGCCACCAGGTCAACTGCGCCGACGCCAGGGCCTCGCCTTGCCGAAGGATGGCGGGCAGCGCGCACTCGCACAACAACGGCCCCTCCTCGATCGGCAGAACCGGATAGCCAACCGGCAGCATCATCATCTCTTTCCTACCCCAGCGTCCTTCCTGGACGAACACGGGCAAGGTCAGCCGGCGGCCGTCGGGCTGTTCGGCCCTGAGCACCATCAGCTTCGAGCCGGGCGGTTGCTCGCTTTCCAACAGGGTCTGCCACTGCGGCGAGCTGAACACCGAACGGCCCACGCCGTCGGGGAAATGGCGGTTCCAATACACCCAGTCGGGCATTTGCAGTTCCACGAAAAGCTTCACGGCTGTGCTTCCACCTTTTCGAGCCACTCTACCCGCCAGAAGAAATAACACGTCCGGTCGCATCCGCGGCTCTGCGGATAGCCGGAGCCGTCGCAGAAGACGCCGTCGAGAATCACAATGTTGTTGCACCTGACCAGCTTCCCGCGCGCCTCGTCAAAAAACCGCTCGATCCGCTTGGCGACGACGAACTCTTGACCGCAGTAGCGGAACATCGGCTCGGCGAACGGGCAACCGTGCAGGCGGCGCCGCACGTCCAGCGTCTGCTCGATCTCTTCCGCCGATTTTACGCGGACACGGTCCGACGGTCCCAGGCGACACTTGGCGACGACCGCGCTGCGGCTCCGCGATGGCGTGGCCAATCGGTCGGCTGCTGGGGGATCACTGGTTGCGACCGACGCGAAGAGCCGACGATGCGCGCGACGGACGGCCCCCTTGGTCCGATCGAGCAGGTAGCGGGGCGTCCGGCCAATGCGCTCGCACCCTTGGCGCCCTTGCCGGGCGGCCCGCCATAGCCATGGCTCGGTGCCAATCGCATCGTTCTGCAGAAGCTGGCATCCGCGGCATGTCCGAGGTCGGTCGTCGTGGGTGTTGTCCATTTGTGTTGCCTTATGCGTGTCGAGCCAGGCCTCTTCGGCGTTCCATTTCCGGACACCCTCCCATTATTCACTCGGGCGCGGCGATACCCGCACACTTACCGTCGATGCAATGGCATTGCGCTCTCCGGCCGACAGGGCGCCGTACCACATGAGCAATCCCGAGATCGCGGCCGAGACGGCGCCGGACATTGCCAGGGCCCACAGCATGGCCCATCGTCCGGCCAACGAGCCGTTGGAGAAGATGGGCAACTGGCTTATGAGGATCATCGCGGCCGCGGCGGGGATCGCGTAGGCCATCGGTCGCAATAGGGTCGTCTTGAAGTAGCTCCAGAAGCCGATCGCTTCGATCGGCAGGAAAGCATGGAGGAACCAGACGGCCGCCAGCAGTCGGGCGGCGGCCAGTCCGAGGATGATCCCCTGGTAGCCCAGCCAATGGTGGGCGACCAATGGCAATGTGAACGTCAGGCAGAGGGTGATTAGGGCGAAGAAGGTCTCCAGGCGCACGGTGCCGGCTCCTCGAAGCGAGGACGTGGCAACGCCGGTCTGGACGACGACGATTTCCGTCAGCACGAGAGCACGGATCGTCCAGGCCGCCAGGGGGAAGGATTCGGCAGTCCAAAGGAACACAATCTGGTCGGCAAATGCCGCGAGGAAGCCGAACGTGATTAGCGAGATGACGCTGACCATTTTCGTGGACCGCTGGAACAGAACCCGGTGCCGCCGGTGGTCGCCGCTTGCGTAAAGATTGGCAAATGCCGGCATCAGCGGCGCGATGACTGCCCCGCACGCCGCCTCGCCCAGGGAGAGGATCTTCACGGCGAGTTCGTAGATGCCCAGCAGGGCGGGCCCGAAGAGCGCCGACAGGAGGATTCGCATCCCCTCGACGCCCGCGGTCACGAGGAACGAGAGCAGTTGGAAGCGTCCGCCGAGCGACATGCTGGCACGGAAGCCCGCCCGCGAGAACCTCCAACGGACCGCGCGGAGTTCGGGACAGATTGCCAGGCACACGACCCAGGCCAGGGCAATGGTGCCGAGTTGGCCGCAAAGATGGGCAATGGCCAGGCCCAACAGGCCGTAGCCTTGGATCAGCAGCACCAGTGCGATGCAAAACTCGGCCAGGGATGCCAGCATGGTGAATTTGTAGGTCAGGTCCATCCGTTGTAGGCCGGCGAGGATCTGGAAGACCCCACCAAGGCTCATGCGTACCAGCAGGCAGATGGCCACCAGCAGCAGGGCGCTTTCGGCGTCGCTTAGCAGCCTTTCGGGGACGTTCAGCAAACGGAGGACTGAGGTCCGAACGCTCCACAGCACCGAGAGGGCCACCAGGACGAACCCTCCCACGAGGACCATGCCCGAGGCGAGAATTTCGGCCAGCCCCGCGTAATCCCGCTTCTTGTCGTATTCGGCGGTGAACTTGCTGAAGGCGAACGTGAAACTCGTGTTGAACATCGACACATAGGCACACAGGCCGAACAGCAGCGTCCACGTGCCGTAGCCCTCCAGCCCGATCTTCGCCAAAATCAGCGGCGTCAGCACGAACCGGGAGCCGATCCTCCAGAGTTCGGCCAGGCCGCCGAAGAGCGTACTGCGCCCGAGTGTTTTGGCCTCGACTTCCGCCACGGTTGCTTGTCCTCGGGATTACAAAGTCGGACAGCGTTGCAGGCGCCCCGCCTCATCGCGCCAGCGCTTCGGATTGATCGCATAGCGCTTGATCTTCCGGTACAGTGTGGCCTGCCCGATACCGAGCACTCGGGCGGCGGCCGCCACGTTGCCCTTCGCTGTGGCCAGGGCTTCGAGGATGGCCCGCTTCTCGATGCGGTCGATCACGCGCAGATCGTCGGCGTCGTCGCCGGACATCTTGGCCGCGGGAGACAAATCCAAGGCGGCCGGCTTTGCCGTGCGGATATGTTCCGGGAGCAGTTCGGCACCGATCAACGGGGCATGCCACAAGATGGCCAGACGCTCGACGAGGTTCTCCAGCTCGCGGACATTGCCCGGCCAGTCGTAGCGTTGAAGGCTGTGCAGGGCGCCGTCGGTGAACCCCTGGCAGCGCGGCTGGCGGTGGCCGGTTTGCCGTTGGAGGAACCAGGCGGCCAGCAGGGGGATGTCTTCGCGACGGTTGCGAAGAGGCGGCACCACGATCGGGAAGACATTCAATCGATGGTAGAGGTCTTCGCGAAAACGCCCCTCCTGAACCAGACGCCGCGTGTCGCCGTTGGTCGAGGCGAGGATGCGGACGTCCACCTTGCGGGCCTGGTTGGCGCCGACAGGGTGAAACGCCCGGTCCTGCAGGAAGCGCAACAGCTTCGCCTGCAACGCCAAGTCCATATCACCGATCTCGTCGAGCAGTAAGGTTCCCCGGTTGGCCGATTGGCACCAGCCATCCCGCGCGGTCTCGGCACCGGAGAAAGCGCCCTTTTCGTGGCCGAACAACAGACTCTCGGCCAAATCGCGCGGCAGGGCCGCCATATTGACTGGCACAAAGGGCCTGCCGCTTCGGGGGCTGAAGTCGTGGATGGCTCGGGCCACCAATTCTTTCCCTGTGCCGGTTTCGCCTTGGATCAGAACCGTCGCATCGGTGCCGCCGACCTGGCGGATCATGCGGTGGAGGTGCTTCATCGCCAGGCTGTCGCCGACAAGCTGCTCCGCGGAGCAGCAGCCGTCAGAACCGGGCGCCCACTGATCCACGCGCCGTCGGAGCCGCCGATGCCCAACCGCCTTGGCGACCACCCGCCGCAGATGCTCCAGGCTAGTGGACTTGGGCAGGTAGTCGAAAACCCCCAGACGCATGGCCTGCACGGCGGACGCAATGGTGCCGCCTGAGGCAAGGACAAGCACGGCGGGACTCGAAGGATGTTGGGCCAACTCCGAACAAATATCGAGGCCGTCCTCGTTGTCCAAACGCGAATCCAGGAGAACCACATCGGCAGGACTCTCGGCCATCTGTGCCAGCAGCGCTTGCCGATCCCCAACACACGCGACGTCGTATCCCCACTTGAGGAAACGAAGCCTCAACATTTCCCGTTGATCGCGGCCATTCTCAGCAATGACCAGCAAAGGCTTCACGAGAGAGTGCATGAAATTGTACCTGTGCGGTAACCAGAGTTGCCACGTCACCGGAAACAACCGCACTGCCCCTGCTTGAAGGAAACCGCATGGCCCCTCTCGGCAGTACCAGACTTCGAGGCCAACACCGACGCCGGCAAGACCCCGTTCCGCGACATCGGGCCACAGCACTGAAATGATATCGGGGCAGTCAAGTCGGATTTGGCGGGGCGAGGCTCCCGCCGAGCCGCCAACACGCCATAATGACGGACCTGTCGCCACCATCGACGGGCATCACGACCGCCGGAGCAACCTCTTCAGCTCCCGCCAGCTTCGCGTGTTGATCACGTCCGCCGGCTCCAGCCAGCCGCGCCGGGCCTGGTCGATCCCGTACCGCATGAAATCCAGCGTAGCCGTGCTGTGCGCGTCGGTCGAGATGGCCACCTTGATGCCCATCTGCTTGGCCAGCTTGCAATGGGAGTCGGACAGATCGAGTCGCTCGGGCTGGGCGTTGACCTCCAAAAAACACCCCCGCTCGGCCGCCGCGGCAATCGCTCGCTCCACGTCCAACTCGTGCGGCTCCCGCTGGCCCAGCATCCGGCCGCTCGGATGGCCCAGGATATGGAAATGCGGATTGTCCATCGCCCGGATTACCCGTTCGGTCTGCTTGTCGGCCGGCAGGTCGAACTTCGAGTGGATCGAGCCGACCACCACGTCCAGCTCAGCAAGCACCGCGTCGTCGAGGTCCAGCCGGCCGTCCTCGAGGATATCGACTTCGATGCCTTTCAGCAGCCGGAAACCCTTGAGCTTCTCGTTGAGCTTGTCGATCCGCTCGATCTGCCGGCGAAGTCGCTTTTCGTCCAGACCTCGCGCGACCGTTAGCCGCTTCGAATGGTCGGTGATGGCGAGATAGTCGTATCCGCGCTGTTTGGCGGCCTCGGCCATCTCTTCGGCCGTGTCCTTGCCGTCGGTCTCGTTGGTATGGGCATGCAGGTCGCCGCGGATGTCGGCGAGGGTGATCAGCTTCGGAAGGTTGTCCGCCTTGGCGGCGTCGATTTCGCCCCGGTCCTCGCGCAGTTCGGGCTCGATATAGGGCAAACCGACCTGGTCGTAGACCTCCTGCTCGGTCCGTCCGGCTATGCGATTCTGACCTCGGAAGACGCCGTACTCGTTGATCTTCAGCTTCTTGGCGACCCCCAACTTCCGCACGGCGATATTGTGGGCCTTCGAGCCGGTGAAGTAGTGCAACGCCGCGCCGTAGGAGACCTCGGGAACCACGCGCAGGTCGACCTGCAACCCGGAGCGAAGCCAGACGGTCGATCGGGTTTCGCCCTGCGAGACGACCTCGTCGACTTCGTCGTAGTGGACGAAGCGGTCCATCACCGGCGAGCCGCGGGAGCAGGTGACCAGGATGTCCAGATCGCCGACCGTCTCCTTCCGGCGGCGGTAGCTGCCGGCGATCACGGCCCGCTTCACGCCCCGGACATTCTGCAAGTAGTCGAGCAGCGTTTCGGCGACCTCCTCGACTTCGGCCAGCCGGAGCCGCATCTCCGTGTCGCGCCGTCGCTGGAGTTCCTGGAGGATTTTCTGTTCGGTTTTCGGGCCGAGCCCTTCGAGTTCGCGGACTTTGCCTTCCTGGACCGCGGTGAGCAACGATTGGCGGTCGTCGATGCCCAACTTGTCGTGCAATGCCTTAACCCGTTTGGCACCCAGGCCGGGCAGGGTGAGCAATTCGGCTAACTCGCCCGGGACGCGCTGTTGGAGTTCTTCGAGCTGCTTGAGCCGGCCCGTTTCGACGATCTCCACGATCTTGCCGGCCATATCCTTGCCGATGCCGGGCAAGTCGCTAAGGTCTTCGCCCTGGGCGGCCATCTCGGCGACGTTGCGGCCGAGGCCTTCGACGGTTCGGGCCGCATTGCGGTAAGCCCGAACGCGGAACGCATTGGCTCCGTCGATCTCCAGCAGGTCGGCCAGCTTGCCGAGGATGGTGTTGATGTCGGAATTATGGACGGGCATGGCTGCGTTTTCGGGTTCATCCGAATTTCAGTAGTTCCCAGTTTTATGGCAAGACACGCGTCATGGGAGGGCAAAGCTCCTACTGAGCCGTGTCTTTTGGGCTAGCCCGCGGTGCGGCGGAAGAGCCCGGTTCAAGGGCGACACCTTTCGCGCGGCGCAAATCGGAGCATTGGCGATGCCTGGCCGTCCCCTTGTCCGAGATACGAGTTTTTGCAACAATCGTGCCGAACGGAGTTTGTTTCGAGGCCGTTTTCCCATGGATCGGCCGTGCGTTTTGCCGATTCTCCCTTAGAATGGAGAATTGGGAAGGCGTACGCGTTGCTTGGTTGACAAGGGAAATCGGCTGCGTTAGTCTGGTGATGGGGCCGTGTGGGGTATTTTGGGCAAAGGCGCTGGTTGCGGCGGCTTGGCCGCCATCGGGAGGCCCTCCGGGAACAGGACATGGCAGCTATGCCCCTCTGAGAACCCCCGGCTTGTCACTACCACCCCCTCGCAAGGTGGGCCCTGGAGTCATTTATGGCAAAGAAGAAGAAGGCTGATTACACGGAGGTTCTGATACGCCGGGGTGTGATTAGTCCGGAGCAGTTGGCCGAAGCTCAGGATATGGCGGAGCAGTCGGGCGTGAAAGTGCCCGAGGCGTTGACACGTCTGGGCTACGCGACGGGTGAAGACGTCATGCGCGCGATGGCCGAACAACACAATTGCGATTATGTCGACCTGAGCGAGGTGGCCATCCCCCCCGCCGTGGTCGAACTAGTCCCCGAATCGGTTGCCCGCGAAAACGCGGTCCTGCCAATGGCGGTGGCCGACGGACACTTGACGGTGATCGTCAGCGACCCATTGGATTTCGAGACCATCGACAAGCTGCGCTTCATCTTGAATCGGCAGATCGACATCGCGCTGTCCCCTCGCGAGAGTATTCTGGAGGCCATCAACCGGCTCTATGGCCAGACGGTGGGCGAGAGCAGCGACTCAATGCTGCAAGAGTTCACCGATACGGCGATCGACTTCACGGAAACGGAGACCGAGGGCGAGACCAGCGAGGAAGACGTTGACGAGGCCAGCGCACCGATCGTCCGGCTGGTCCAGTTGATTATCGGTGAGGCGGTGCAGCTTCGGGCTTCGGACATCCACGTCGAGCCTTTTGAAGACCGCATCCGGATACGGTACCGCATTGACGGACGGCTGGTCGAGCGCGACAGCCCCCCCCGGCGGCTGCTTGGGGCCCTACTCTCCCGCATCAAAATCCTTTCGAAGCTCGACATCGCCGAACGCCGGCGCACTCAGGACGGCCGGATCAAGGTCAGCGTCGGGGAAAAGGAACTCGACCTCCGCGTCAGCGTCATCCCGACCAACCACGGCCAGTCGGTCGTCATGCGGTTGCTAGACAAAGACAACATCCGGGTCGGCATCCGGCAGCTCGGGTTCTCCGAAGAGGATTTTCGTCGCCTGACGTACCTGATCAATCGCCCCAACGGCATTATTTTGGTAACCGGTCCGACCGGGTCGGGCAAGACCACCACCTTGTACGCGGCGCTGAACGAGTTGAATACGCCCGACCGAAAGATCATCACCGCGGAAGATCCGGTCGAATACTACTTGGCGGGAATCAACCAAGTCGAAATTCGCCACGATATTGGCTTGGACTTCGCCCGGGTTATCCGGGCGATGCTCCGGCAGGCACCGAATATCATCCTCGTCGGCGAGATGCGCGACCTGGAGACCGCACAGATGGGCATCCAGGCCTCGCTGACCGGCCACCTAGTGTTCAGCACGTTGCATACGAACGACGCGCCCAGCGCGATTACCCGCCTGATAGACATGGGCGTTCCCTCCTATTTGGTGGCGAGCAGTGTCGTGGCCATCATGGCCCAGCGACTCGTGCGAGTCGTGTGCCAGAAATGCAAGCAGCCCGACACCCTCAGCGATGCCGCCATGGAGTCGGCCGGAATTACCCCCGAAATGGCCGCCAATGCTAGCTTCGCCCGGGGGAAAGGTTGTGGCAATTGCCAGGGCAGCGGGTACCGGGGCCGGCTGGGTATCTTCGAACTGATGATCATGTCCTCCAAAATCCGGGAACTTACGTTCAATGAGGGGTCAACAACCCAGCTACGGAGGGTATCGGTCAGCGAGGGGATGAAGACGCTCTACTGGGACGGCATCGATAAGGTTTGCCGGGGGGTCACCACCCTCGATGAGGTCCTCCGGGTCTCGAAACGCGGCGAGGAAGAATGAGGGCGAGATTTCGCTTGAGATTTCCGGGAATTTGCCAATAATCGGTAGTAGTAAGGTCCAGGGAAGTCAGATCAGAACGGAATGCCATGGGTACGATCCTAATCGACAAATTGCTGCAAACGGTCGTCAACCGCAAGGCGAGCGACCTGCATATCACCGTCGGTCAACCGCCGGTGCTGCGTTTGGACGGGCGCTTGGTCCGCCTGGAGACCAAGACCCTGGAGCCGGAAGACACAATGGCCTTGATGAAGAGCATCACGCCCGAGCGGTGCCAGCAGGAATTGCAGGGGTCGGCGGTTCCGACTTCGGCTTCGCCTTCGGCGAGATGGCCCGATTCCGCGTCTCGGTCTTCAAGCAACGCGGCAACGTGGCTATGGTGCTGCGGCAAATCCCCGCCAAGCTGTTGAACTTCAATGACCTGGGAACGCCGACGGTCCTGAAGGACCTG
>Ga0180434_10002988_pt1 | contig 21846 bp, 46 predicted proteins | sample SS_ome_7_FD_132453 | JGI IMG/M metagenome (GOLD analysis project Ga0180434, IMG submission 132453) | Hypersaline lake sediment archaeal communities from the Salton Sea, California, USA - SS_1_D_2 metaG | ecosystem: Environmental > Aquatic > Non-marine Saline and Alkaline > Hypersaline >...
CAGTGCTCGCTGCGGACCATCTCGATGATCGCTTCCTCGGGCGTGTACCTCTTGCACTCGTTCGGGTCGATCTGACCGAGCCGGTAGTAGTCCCCTCGCATCAGAACGAGGTTCTGCCCCTGAGAGCGATCCACCACCAGCGAGATCTCCTCGTGAGACGTGCTGACTTCGACCCAGGCGTGGCCGATGCGCCGCCCCTCCAGCGGCCCCTGCCCACTCACGACGCCATGGACGAGGGTCAGGTTGCCCGCGTCGCCTGTGAGCGTCGCGTCCTGCACGTAGCGCCCTGCGGCCTCGTAGCAATCGCCTGTGGGCTCGGGCTCTGAAGATTGCAGGCTCACTCTGCCCCTCTTGCGTCTATGTGACCGGCCGGGGTGTAGTCCCCGATCCAGTCGCCGATGTCGCTGTTGCGGCTCCCGTCCGGCACGAGGTGGAGCAGACCGAGCAGTCGCTTGCAGTGGTAGCGCCTGGTCTCCATGCCCGAGTGCAGGTAGCCCAGCGGCCGGTAGGAGGTCGAGCCGAAGTTGCTGGCCGGGTCGATGTCCTCCTCGGCCTCGTCCAGGTGCGTGCCGTCCTTGTCGATGAAGAACCAGCGGCCCATGCCCGAGACGAACCGAAGCCCGTGCTTGTCGCAGAACGGGACCAGGTACTTCTCCCGGACCTCGTCCGCGATGACTTGGACGCCCTCCTCGTAGATCGCGTAGAGGGCTTCGAGCCGCTTCTCCTGTGAAGATTGTCGTGTCATCCCTCGCCTCAACTCTGCTCGTCGTACAGGAACTCCAGCACCTTGCCCTCGCGGGTGACGCCGTTCCAGTGGCCCAGGCCGTCCGGCCCCGCGCAGGCGAAGCAGGGGACGTCGCCGTCGCGCACGGTGAAGACGCCGCAGAAGGGGGCGTGCTTGACGCCCAGTTCCTCGGCCACGTCCTCGTGGGCGACGTAGATGTTCTCGGGTGCGAGGTCGCCCGTGTAGCTCTGCTGCGTCTCGACGAACGCGCACACGATCTCGCGCATCTCGTCGGTGAGGGGCTGGTCCGCGAGGGTCTGAATCGGCTTGATCTCGAAGATGCTCATCCTGGCCTCCTTCGGGGAACGCATCCCCGACCTGAGACCAGCATTACACAAGGAGCGGAGGGTGTCAAGAGCAAACGTGAAAAAAGATCGGCTCGGGATCACTTTCGTAGGTAAGTGTGAGGATGTGTAGGTGCAGGTGCTCAGCGGCGCGGGTTGCGCGGCGGGTGCTCGGGGGGAGAGGCTGCGGCTCGGCAGGGTACTGAAAACTCCTCGGTCAGGCCCCTTCGGAACTTCGACGGCTCCGAGGTATGCGGCCGGTCCGGCGGTCTGTACTCGCCGCCCGAGTACCCGAAGCACGGGCACTGCATGTCCTTGTGAGTTGGGTCCCCGCAGAGGCTACACATCGGCTCTCTCCCATTCGGTGACGGGTGGGCAATCGTCGGGTAGCTCGACCACGCGCTTGACGGCTCGCGCCAGCGCGTGGATCGGTTGCTCCTGCCCCTCGTCATCGTAGCGTTGTGCCAGGAAGCGCCCCGCGAACGGAAGCGTCTTCACGGCGGTGTAGAGCACAGGTGTCGTCGTCGGCTCGAAGACGACCCCGGGCGGCAGAATGAACTTCTCGCCCCGGTCCAGGGCGGAGTTTGCTTGAGTCACGAGCACGGCCTTCAGGTAGGTCTTGCCCTTGAAGGTCGCGTATGGGTTCGGCCCCGTGTCCAGGCTGAGTTGACCACCCATCAGTCGTTGGGCCTGTCGACCCAGAGCCCGTACTGTCGGCCGGTCTTCAGGAGCGCGGCAGCAGTCCTCGGTCCAGGCACGCCGTCCGGGAGCAGGTCGAGCGCCCCTTGCCGCTCCTCCCAGACCTCCTTGTCCTCGTTGTGAGCGAAGTTGAAGGACTCGTACCCGGCGTCCCGCAGCATCTCCATGATCGGATTGCCGGGGTCGCCCTCGCCTCGGTTGTTCGAGACGTCGCGGTGACCGAAAACTCCGACCATGTCGATGCCGCGCTTCAGGCCGCGCTTCAGGGCTTGTCGGCCGTAGGGCCAGTGCATCTGGCGCTGGATCGAGAAGGTCTTGGTGAGGAAGTCGACCAGCCGGACCGTGGCCTCCAACTGGCCCTCGTACATCTCGGCCTTGGAGCCCTGGTAGATTTCGATCCCGATGGTGACGTTGTTCACGTTCCCAGCGTGGAACGCGGCGTGCCATTGGAGATCGGCAGCGCAGACGATCGAGGCGTCGTGGTCGACGATGAGGTGGGCGCCCGCCTTGCGGTCGTCCAAGGCCCACATCTGCGGCAGGCGCTCGTCTCGGCCCGTGTCCGGCCCGATGCCGGGGCGGATGTCCTGGGGGCGCCTGTCGCGCCCGCCCGGGATGCCCTTGGTCGTGTGCAGGATGATCCCGCGTACCCACGTGTCGGGCCGCTTGCGGTAGTCCCCTTGCTTGAGCTTCAGCTTCGGATCGTCCTTCCACGAACGGACTTCGAGGTCGGGAACCTCTACCTGAGCCCCAGCGATGATCAGTGCCATGAACCCCTCCAGAAGTTTGCCCCTCCCCCTTGCGAGGGAGGGGTGGTGCTACCAACACCTGGTGGAGCCGGGCGGAATCGAACCGCCGTCCGCGCACCGTCTAGTCGTAGGCTCTACGTGCGTAGCCGGTTTGATACTCGCGACGTTCGGACCGGCGACCGTGCGCCGCGAGGGTGCGCCCTTCATCTCGTCTCACGCTCGGACGCCCCCGACGCGAGACCAGCCCACTGCATGGCGCCCCATCCTCAGCCGTGGGCGATCCGAGGTGGAACGGGAGGTCACGCCGCCAGGCGGGCCTCCGGGTAGTTGTCATGGTTGGCAACTGTGTGTTGACCGCGTTTTTACGGGCGACGATCATGCCCGGCACGCTCCTGCTACCTTCTCAATACCCGTCGAATCCAAGTCGGCCCCAGGGCTCTGAGGATAGGACGGGGAAAGCTCCCATGTCAAGAGCAATCGTTATGTGGTAGGGCGCGATAGTCAGGCAGCGTCGCCACTCGGGACCGGCGTCGGAGAGGGCTCGGTCGGGGTCGAGTCGGCAGGCTCGCTCGCGATGGCGCCGTCCGGCTTCACACGCTCCTTGTGGAGCCGGGACTCGATGAGCTTCTTCAACTCCTCCTCACCGATGCTCGGCAGTCCAGAGGCGTCCAGTTGCTCGCGGATGAAGTCGACAGCGCTCTGCATCTTGGCCGCGCCCTCGGTCTTCACCTTGCTCGTGCGAAGCGCCTTCCGGGCCTGCTCCTCGGCGAACGACACGCCAGCCCCGACCATATTCTCGGTCAGGCGGATGACGGCCTCCTGCTTCTCGGCGTCCCACTTCTTCCCGAGCTTTCGGACGACCCAGGTGCCGAGGACGCCGAGGATCATCGTGACGATCGGCGCCGACAGTTGGACCAGGAAGTCCAGGAGCACCATCCACCACTCCTGAGCCTGGTCCGCGACCGACAGGTTGACATCGACCGGCGGGCAGGGTTGCCCCAGTGCCAGCGCCGGGAGAACGAACGCGGCGGCGAACACCGCCAGCACGATCAGCTTCTTCATGACTCCCTCCTTCGGGCTGGAAGAGCGTACCACGAATAGAGTTTTCGGTAACAGCGAGCGACTGCGGCGGAAGTGCGGCGGAAAGTCTGACGAGTCTGACGGAAAGTCTTGGGAGTGCGGCGGAAAGACTACTCGACGATGAAGCCGAGGTCGTTGAGGATGTCGATCGTGAGGACGGAGGGAAAGCGGCCGAGGTCGGCCCCGAACGATATGTTGTCGTCGGGCGGGTAGCGCTTGATCAGGCAGTCCTTGTCGAACTCATCGAGGTAGACGAGCGCGGTGACCCACGTCCGGATGTGGCCCTCGGTGTCCGGCCACGTCTTGCGAAGCCCGACGATCTCCGCGCAGCCGTCCTCCTTCGGATGGAACCACTCGGGGAGGATGACGGGACGACGTATGCGGCAGAACTCATCCGAGACCCACGAGACCTCCTTCGCCCGCCTCATCCGCTTGAGCCGCTTGCCGGGGCTGGTCTTTCCACCGGGCATGGAAGATTACCGGCGCCCTCCCCGGCGTCGGCGGTTGGGCCGGGCCATCGCGGCCTCGAAGCGCGCGATGTCGTCGGGGGTTGGGTTGTCGATGACGTCATCGAGGTCGAAGGTGTCGTGGGTCCCTTCGGGCAGGTCGACCACGACGGCGGAGTCCTCGTCCTCGTCCAGCCACTCCTGCCAGCCCCGGGAGCCATAGAGCGCCTGCATGTCATCGTCGCTGCGAGGGTCGCTCCTGGGGGCGCTCCTGGGGCGCTGAGGGCTCATCCAGAAGCCCAGGGAGCCCTGGCCCCTCCCGCCTGTCCTGCGTCTTCTCAGGCGGTCCTGAAGCCACCGCTCGGCGCCGTGCATGACGCTCCAGACCTTCATGTAGAGGTCGTGGCGGGCGTTGCCCTCGGCTCGGGTGCGCGCGTTGCGCGTGACCGCGTTCTTGAAGTTCGAGTAGTCGACGTCGGCCACGAGCGCGCCGACGACCTTGACCCACACCTCGTGCGTGACGAGCAGCCGGTACGGGTAGTCGTGGCCCGGCAACTCGAAGATTGTGGGCATCTGCCCCGGGAAGCCGGGCTCCATGAACTCGATGAGCCGCACGAGGTCATCCCGCACGCGAGCCCGGACCATGATGTAGGGCACGGTCTCCCAGTCGGCCGGACGCGGCATGTCCCTGTACGATCGCGACTTGAAGTTGGCGAGGGTCCCGCTGAAGAACCCGATCTTGGTGAAGAGCCACATGGTTCGATCCTTTCCTTGGCCGAGTCGTCGGCCACCTACCCTCTAAGCCTGCCACAGGAAGGGCTGGCTGTCAAGAGCAAACGAAGATTGCGGTGCCCTTCCCCCGCGAGCGCGGCGGGAAGCAGGTTCCTAGCTGCGGGCGTAGATGACGACGCCCATCCCGAGCGCGTCGACCGCCACGCCGATGCCCGCGTCGCTGAAGTCGTCGGGGTCGAGGTAGTCGCCGCTGACGGCCGGGCACTCCTCGCCGCACATCCCGCGCCCGGAGTACATGCGGGGGGCCAGGTCCATCTCGCGCGCCTTGTCGATGAACGCGCGCTGGTTGTCGGACCAGTCGCCCCCGTCCACGCGAGTCTGCTCCTCGCGCGCCTCGCGCTCCTCCTGGCGCTCCCAGAGCCAATCCTGGAGCCGGTCACCGAGCCGGTAGGCTCTCACGTCGTCTGACTCTTTGAGCGCGTCGATGAGCGCGCTCGCGATGTCGTCCCCCGCGTCGGTGTCCGGGGTCGCGCGGATGGCGTCCTCGATGACGGTCGGGCTGAGGGTGAAGGTGATGGGGGTCACGTCGGTCACGGTGATAGCGGCCATGGTCTGTCTCCTGTTGGTCCTTGGTTGAAGATTACGGTCCCGTTCCCCCGCAGGGGAAGCAGGTTCTACCAGCCCATCTCGTTGCGGTCCGCGCAGGCGTCGCAGCAGTAGCCACGCGCCTCGTCGATGCGCGTCAAGACGTTGGGGGTGCCGCAGTCCGGGCAGGCCCGGTCGCGGGGGTTCGACGCGGTCGCCGCTCGGAGGGCGCTGTTGCCGCCCGGATCGGCGAAGCCCACCCCGTCGATCAGCCACGCGGGGTCGTTGGGGTCGTCGCAGGGGTTGTCGTCGTAGAGCGAGGCGTCAACGTCCTCCGCCCGCTCGTCCGCGCGGCGAGCGAGGTCACGGGCGCCCACCGCGCGGGCCGCGTGGGCGAGTTCCCCGAGCGCGTCCACGTCATCGCACGAGGCGACGAGCGCGGTGAGGGTGGCGATGTTGAGGGTGACGGTGCTGTCGTTGTCGTGGGCCATGGGAGCGTCCTTCCTTCGCGGAACCATCCGCGATCCGGGTTTCTGCCGGGCTGTCTCTCCCGGCTCGCACTATCCATTCTGCATATCCCGGGGTCGGCGTCAAGAGCAAACGACAGAGCCCGTGCGTTTTTTCGGAGCTTTCCCGTGTAGGCTCACGGAATCATTGAACAATTCGTGACGATCTCAGAGGCGATTTTTTCAGTCGACGGGGGTCCAGCGGCCAGTCTTGTACTGGCGCATGAGGACCGAGACCTCGCGCGCGACGTTCGTGCTATTCGCCGCGCGATCGGCGTCGGAGCACTTCATCGAGCAGAAGGTCAGGTCCCGGTCGTAGACCTTCTTGCCGCAGACGGGGCAGCGCTTCGGCTCCGGGGGCTCGGGCGGGGGTGAGAGGTCTTCCACGGCCTCGCCTCAGTTGATGCTCCACGGGTGCGGCGGTGGGCCGGGTCGCACCAGGAGGAAGCCAGGGGGAGGTTCGTAGACCGTCCCGGGCTCGAAGGGACAATCTCCGTGGTGCTCACAGGTCGAGCAGTCCGGGATGTCCTCGTCCTCGCACTCGCCATCGAACTCCAGCCGCTCGTGCATCTCCTCGATGATCTGCCCGACGTGCGGCCTGAGCATTCTGTGGAGAACCTTCGTCAGGGCCTCGGCGATGGCCCCTCCTGCTTTGTATCCGGCCTCATAGGCCGGGCTTCGCTTCTTGTCGCTCACTGAGTTTTCCCCTTCCTATCCACAGTCAGGTCGTGCGGCGGTGCAGGTCGAGGAACAGGTCCAGGGGTTCGAGCCCTTTGATCCTGGCCGCGAGCCCTTCCACCGCTTGCTGCCGATCGGCCTCGGTCAGTCTGTCCACGTCCCAAGGCATATCCAAGACGGCCACGCCCTGACGCTTCAACACGTCTGCCATGTGGTCGATCTCTCGGTCGAGCCCGATCAGATAGTCCTCCTCGATCGCGGTCTCGCACTTCCGGCCCGTCTCTCGCTCCATGCGCGCCATGATGCGGCGCTGCGCGATGTGCGGGGCGACGAGCAGCCGCACGCACACGTTGGGGAGCAGGACCGACGCCGTCATCCGGTGGTAGATGGCGCGGTAGGTTTCAAACTCCCGCATCGTCATGTCGCCCATCGCCACCTGAAGTCGAGCGAAGGCGGTGTCCCCGAAGTAGCTTCGGTCCAGCACCGCGTGGCCCACTCCGTTCATCACGTGCCACTGCGCCTGAAGGTGCATCGCGAAGCGTGACTGGAGCAGGTGTAGCTGGATCGTGAACGCCCAGCGCTTGCGGTCCTCGTAGAAGTCCGCGAGGTAGGGGTTGCGCCCCTCCTTCTCGTCGGGCTCCATCAGCATCAGCGTGTTCTCGCCGAGAGCTTTCCCGAGTTCCCTCGACAGGACGCTCTTGCCTGCTCCGATGATGCCCTCGACGATGATGACCTTGCACTCCCCCATGGCCTAGTACTCCACTGCTTCCGCGTGTCCGGATTCCAGGAGCGCCCTGTTCAGGCTCTCTCCCTTCTCGTTGTGCACCACCACGAGCCAGCGGCCGTACTTGCCCTGCCCGAGTCGCTTGCCGTCGTGCGAGGTGATCGTGACCTCTCCGCTCTTCGGTGGGAGCCCGGTGATCGGGTCCGGCTTCAGGCCCAGCCACTCGGTGACGAACTCCGTCGCCGCCTTCCCCCTGGCGTACTCGTCGCTGTCCTTCTTCACCCCGTAGGTCTCCGGGGTGTCGACGCTGTGCAGGCGCACGCGCAGCTTCGCCCAGATGCGGAATCCGAGGTCAACGAACAGATCCAGCGTGTCGCCGTCGACCACGCGCTCGACCCGTGCCCTGTACGTGTAAGCAGGCTCCATCTCACTCACCCTCCGTCCGTTTGCAGGATCGTCCTGTGCTGCTTATCATAGAGCTTTCCCGGGAGGCGATCCATGGCGTGGGAACCCTGGTTGAACGGAAACCGCGAGGCCGAGGAGCGGGAGCAGTACGACCCGGAAGATCCACGGCTCCTGGTCAACGTCCTCACCAAGGACATGACCGAGGAGGACCACGAGAAGGCCCGCGACTGGGTCATGGACTTCATCGGCGACCCCTCGAAGTAGACCGTCTCCGTCGCTTGTTGCTCGGTCCTGGCTTGGTCCGCTTGCCCGGCTTGTACCAGGACTTCCAGAACTCGGTCCCCGGCCCCTTCTCTGCCACGAGCGCGATGAGGCGCTTGCAGCCCTCGATGTCCTGCTTGTAGATGTGCGCCTGGTCAGGCGGCAGCACCATCACGCGGCGGAACCAGGCATAGGCCGTCCCCCGGGAGCAGTGGCCCTTCTTCCAGAGCACGTCGAAAACTTTATGGGCCTTGGCCCTCCAGCCCTGTAGCTCCTTCGTCCGGGGCTCGCCGCGTGGGGCTCCAGCCTTGTCGGCAGGGAGCGAGCCGTTGCAGCGTGGCCAGTGCTCGCAGGAGTACCAGTAGCGCTGGACGCGGTCGGACCATCGCAGGCGCAAGATGCCGTCGCAGCCCGGCTCGGCACACTTCAAGCCCAACACCTCGCCCGGGGCGCCGAGAGGTTGGTAGCGCTCCTCCTGCTCCCACTCCGGGCCGTCCGGTCGGTGCTGGTCGAGAACCGCCTTCCACCGCTCGTCAGTCGTCACGGCTCGGCCTTGCTCCCGTCGTCGTCGAACCAGTTGCCCTCTGGCTTGTAGCCGCTGTAGCGCTTCAGGCGCTTGATCCGGCGATGGTGCTTGGTGACGCCGTGCTCCTCGCACGCCTTCTTGTGGTGCGGTACGCCGTAGCCCTTGTTCTGCTCCCACCCGTACTCGGGAAACTCTGAGGAGAGCCCCACCATGCAGTCGTTCCGTGCGGTCTTGGCGAGGATGCTCGCGGCCATGATGGCGGGGAACTTGTCGTCGCCCTCGACCTCGAAGCGCGGGTTCCGCCAGCCCCCGCTCCCCAGCATCTTGATCAGGTCGTAGTCCTCCGGCCCGTCGATGAGGAGCGTGTGCTCGTGAGCCTGCTCCCGCTCGATACTCAGCGCCTTCTTGATCTCCCCGAGGGCCTTGGAGATTGCGATCCGCCAGGCTGTCTTCGGGCCGAGGTTGATCTCCCAGACCGGGACCTCGATCACGGCGGTCGCCGCTGCGTGCTCCTTGATCAGCGGAACGGCCTTCCGCCGCTTGGTGTCGCTCAGCTTCTTCGAGTCGCGCAGGTAGCGCCCGATCTCGCGGTTGAACGGCAGCACCTCGACGGCGACTGCCCCGACATGGAACGGTCCGGCCCAGGCACCGGTCCCACTCTCGTCCACTCCGATCACGTAGCTCATGGCATCCCCGGCGTCATCATCTTCGAGTAGTCAAAGGGGTTCTTGAACGCCTGCCGTATCGTCTCGTTCGGCGTTCCCGGCTTGGCCCCGATGACTCGGTTCCGATACACGTAGAGCACCTTCGGCAGCGCCAGCCGATCCTCGGCGTACTGCTTCCCCTTGTCAGTGATGCGCCACATGCCAGAGGCATTGTCTGTCGAAGTCCTCCGGTCCTTGCGCTCGATGAGCCCCCAGAACCTCAGCTTCGCGTAGTCCCCGCTGTTGTTCTTCCCCGACCACTCCAGCGCGTGGACCCACCCATCGGGAGCTTTCGGGGACAGGTGGTAAAGGCGGACCAGCGCCGCCGCCATGCCTGTCGAAATGACTCGCTTCCGGACGACGTGCGTGTGATCGCAGCAAGGGCATGTTGCCTCGCCCTCGTCTTGGAGTTCCTTCCGGAAGGTTCGCTGGGCATCGATCAGGTCAGGCCCCGGCGCGTTCACAGCGAGCCAGTCCATCACTCGGTCGACACCCTCTGTCTTGACCTGGGGCCACTTCCCTGTGACCCGGCGAAGGAGGTCGAGCGCTTCCGCTACCTCCGCATCAGTGGGCCGGTACGTCATACCCCTCCCTATCAGGTAAGGGAGGGATAGTCAATAGCAAACTTCGCCTAGCCGAGGCCGGTGCCGAGGGGTGCGCGGGCGGAGAGCTTCTTCAGGGCGTCCTGGCCCTGGGCCGTGCGCTCGGCGCCGCAGACGCGGCACTTCAGGCTGAAGGTCGGGTTCCTGTCCGGGCCGTACATCTGGTTGATCGTCGTGTCCACGATCCGCCAGTCGTGGGGGCAGTGCTTGTTCCCTGGGTTGCTTGTGCCGCTCATGTCTCGTGCCTCGCTCTCGTCAGCGCGTCGACGAACTCGCCGAGGTCGCCGTCCAGAACCCGCTTCACGCCCGTGACCGTGAGCCCGACGCGGTGGTCGGTGACCTGGTCACGAGGGAAGTGGTACGTCCGCACCTTCTCGCCACGGGAGCCGGTCGGTCCGGTGCCCCCGAGTTGCTCCTGCGTCTCGACCCCTCGTCGGGAAAGCTCCAGACGCAGCCACATCTGGAAGGTCTTGCTCGCGACCAGCCGCCTGAACGCCTCGGACCGATTGCGCTCCTGCGTGCGGTGGGTCTGGCACTCGGCCTTCGCCCCCGACGCAGGGTGCGTGATGTGGACCTTGGTGTCCCGCTTGTTGACGTTCTGCCCGCCCGGTCCACTGCTCCTCGCGGTCTTCACGAGGAAGTCCCCGTTGGCCTTCGAGAGGGAGAACAGCAGTTCCCGCTCGCTCACTTCCACACCTCCGGGCTCAGCCTGTACTCGCTCGTGAGGTAGGAGCTTGCAGGTCGAGCCTCGATCCAGCCAGCGATGAGCAGCCGGACCGTCGTCACGAAGAACCTCACCCGCCCCCACCGAAGGAACTTCCGGAGCGGTCCCTCTGCCGTCCAGAGCCCGTCTGAGAGCGCGTCTAGTAGCTGACGGTCGCCAGTGCCCAGAATGCGCCAGGGCGCCGTCAGGGCCTTGTCTGGCGCCCGCATGGGGTCCCTGGCCTCGTCCCAGTCGAGGACGTCGCTGGCTCGCGTCCCGGTCATAGGCTCAGCGTGTGGTCGGCCGGGACGTGCTTGACGAGCCCCTTGGCGTGGATGCGCCAGCCCGGAACGCCCTTCTTGGTCTTGACCCCGGCGACGGTGACGGTGATCGGCTTGTCGTACATCGCCTCCAGCGCCTCTTCGAGGTCGGCCTTCAGGTTGACCTTGATATGCCCGAGGACCAGAGGGAGCACGGCCTCCGGGTCGCGGATGAAGGCGTTGTCGCCCTTGCTCCCGAGAAGGAGCTTGACCACGCTCCGGAGGATGCCCGCACGCACGAGCTTCGGGTTGGGAGGCTTCTTGTCCGGGTTGATGAGTCCGAGGTCGACGAACCCCTTGCCCATCGCCGCCTTCCACTTGGCGCTCTCGAAGACGCTCCCGATCTTCGGGTAGCTCTTCGGCTTCACGAACCCCGGGGGCAGGTCGTAGAACGCCTCATCGAGCCCGTCCATCTCGACCAGGATCTCCCCGAGCGCTCCAGCCACCGTCTGCTCCATGGTTGCCTCCGCCGCCGATCATACGAGTTTTCCCCGACAGCTAAAAGAGAAACGCGGCCCCGGTGAGGACCGCGCTCTCTCAGGTTGCTTCGGTGAGTTCGTCGTTGGCGTGCGGGCACGTGCGTCGGTTGTGCCCCTCTTCGCCGCATATCGAGCAGGTCTGAGGCTGGTAGTCGTCGCCCCGCCGCTCGCGGATCTTCCTCATCCGCTGGTCGCGGTGGCGCTCACAGTAGCAGGACACGACGGCCTCATCGCCACAGATCATGCAGCGGCCCTCGACCTGCTTCCCTCGTTGCCACTCCCGTTGTCTACTCGCCACTGTCTCAACCTCAGACGTACTATCGCACGTCTTGAGGTCAAGAGCAATCTCTAGGTCGTGGGAGCCGGGGGCGTCGTCGTCAGGAGCCACCGTGGGCGGCGTCCCAGATGCGCCGCAGGTTCGGGTAGCGCACCCACCCCGACCTCCGCTCCCACTCCGTCTTGTCCACGATGCGGATGCCGGGCTTGTCCACGCGGCTCGTGTCGTGCTCCGCGAGGAACAGCACCTTGCCGGAGCCGTTGACGTCGGTGTGCTCGACGAGGCGCGGCTTGGACCATCCACCGGCCCGAATGAAGTCGCCCGCCTCGACGTCGTCTCGCTCGACGGGCTCGACCTCCAGGAGCTTGCGGGGGTCGCAGGCACGCTCGGGCTCGGGGGCCTTGGGGGCCGCGATGGGCTCGCCCTTCGGGGGCCTCGCGTTGAAGTCGCCCGTGGGGGTGACCAGGTGCGGGTTGTTGAGGTCGTTGAAGTCGTGCATCTCTGTCTCCCTGCGGGATACGCTTCCCGCATCTATGAGCGCCCGACCCGGGAGCCTGGGGGGAGAGCCCCCGGGCCGGGCTGGTAAAGTCTTCATCGGAGGCAAGCCGATTTCAGACTGTCACCCTACGCTTCCGGCGTCTCCTCCCCGTTGAAGATTGCCGCCACCTGAGCCTGCACCGAGTCGACCGCCTCCTCGGCGCCGTCAAGCGCCGCGATGACCTCCTCACCGAACGCCTCGGCCAGAGCCGCCTTCGCCTCCGGCCCGCCCTCGCGCGCGATCTGCGCCTTGGCGACCTCGACGAACAGGGGCGCGGGCATCTCGAACTCGACCGCCAGCCGAGCGCCCATGCGGATGCAGCGCTCGATCATCTTGGCGGCGAACTTCTTGCGCTCGCTCGGGGGCGCGTGCAGGACTGCCGCCGCGAACTGGATCACGAACGGCTGCATGGGCCAACTGCTGGACTTCTTCAGGGATTTGAAAGGCCACTCCATGATTTCCTCCTTCGGGGACGCTTCCCCGACTCTCCCTAGAACCTACCACGCCGCCGCTGGCGTGTCAATAGCAAACTTTGCCGTCGCTGCTCTTTTTCGAGAAGCCGCTTCTCGCGCGCGCTCAGGCTCGGGTTGGCGCAGAAGTAGGGGATGAACCCCAGGTCGATCAACTGCCCGATCATGAAGAGCCCGCCCGTCGCGAACCACAGGAACCCGGTGAAGTACCGGCCGGTGTAGAGCCGGTGGAGCCCGCACATGCCGACGAAGCACGTCGCCCACGTGAGGTAGCCGAAGAACAGGTCACGCTGCCCGATCATCACCAGCCCCCTTTCCGGGTCGCTACGACGTCCTGGGGCTCCATGAGGTCGTCGATCTCGTCGAGGTCGTCAGCCTCATCCACGAGCCACACGACCTGGACCGGCTCCGGCTCGAACCCCGGGTCGTCCTCCACGTCGTCTACGAGCCCTTGTCGCATCAGAGGGATCGCAAGCTCCTGGAGGCCCTGCTCGAAGGAAGCCTCGTCGACAGGTTTGGGTGAGCGACGGTTCGCCTCTCGCATCCGCTCCAGCGCTTCCTCGATCTTCATCGCGGGGGCCTCCTGGTGACGCGCTCGTAGGGCGCCGGTCGCCGGTACTTCTCGCAGTCGCAGAGGCGACACTGGTGCGGCCCGGTCTTGCCGAGCCGGTCCGGGTCCTTGCTCGGGTCGTACTCGTGGACCGAGATGTCGTGCCCGCAATCCGCGCACTCTCGTCTTGGCTTGCTCATGACGTGCCCTCCCTGCTCTTGTCTCCTGCGAAGCCGCTGATCTGCTCCCAGCCCGTGCCCCCGTAGGTACGATCGGCGCCGGGACCGTACCAGCGGTCGTGAGGGTTGCTTGTGAAGCCCCTGACGGCCTTCTGAGGCTCGCGGGGGACGAACCGGAGCCCGTACCCCTCCAGCGCCTTCCGGACGTCCTGGAGGCGCGTGTGGGTCGCTCTGTTGAGTGCCTGCATGTCAGCCGTCGTGAAGTGGTCGCGCTCGTCGTCGAGGCAGTACTCTACGAACGCCTCGATCGTCTCGTACTCGGGCCAGGGTGAAGATTGTAGGCTCATACCGCCACCCGATACGACCTCACTCGCCCGCCGCACTCTGGGCAGCACGGCTCCCCGTTGCCGTCGTGGGCGCACTCGGCCGAGACGTCCAGAACGGAGTTCCAGCCGCAACGCGCACCGCTCGCCTCGACCTCGCGGATGTGTCGGCAGGTGCCCCGGTACTTGTAGCCCTGGCACGTGCACTGCCAGCCTCGCTGGGCTCCCGTCTCCATGGCGCGGGCCTCGGGCAGTCGCCCCCAGTGGACCGTGTAGACGTCGCCCTTCGAGCCCGTGACCGTGGTCTCCCAGTAGACGTTGGACGCGCAGGTCCAGGCGTTCTCCAGCGTGAAGTCAGGCATGGCTCACCGCCTTGTCCGGGCAGTAGCCGCGCAGAACGCACTTCCCGGTGTCAGGGTAGCGCGGGGCGCCGCAGGTGCAGCCGTGCCCCTCGATGCGTCCCTTGTGCATCTGGTTCGCTAGCGTGTACATCTCGCGCGCCCGGGAGCGGATGCGACCGAAGATTGCGTCCGTCTTCCCCGCCCGGTGAACGCGCTTCGCTGAGGAGAGACCGAGCCGCCCGTTGCCAGGGACGCGGTCCGACTCGCAGACGAGGCAGACGCGGATCGCGTCCTTGCCCTTCTTGCGGACCGTGCCGCTCTCATCGGGCGAGCACGACGTGTAGATGAGCACGAGCATCTGAGGGTCGCCGTGGTGGCGCCTCTCGTAGACGACCTCGTGACCGTCCTTGGTCTTGATCGTGGTCTTGGTGAAGCCGAGCCCTTCGATGAAAGCGAAGAGCGCGGCAGTCGCGAGCGCGTTGAATGTTGCGGCCATGTCAGCCCTCCATGGTGGCGACGAGCGCGTTGATCGCGTCGCAGCGGCGCGAGACGGCGTCAGAGTCACGTGAGCCCATGTCCTTCGCCTCGATCTCTTCGGGGCCGAAGCCGACGTCATAGACGCACACGACGTTGTACTTGTCGTTGCAGTCGCGCTCCTGTGAGGGGTGAGCGCTGATCAGACCGTCGAGAACCAACTTCGCTGCCATTTAGAGCCTCCTTCGGGGTAGCAACCCCGACCTATCTACAAGCCTGGCACAGAACGCAGAGCGTGTCAAGAGCAAACGTCAAAAAAGATCGGCAGGACTCACTCCCCTGTAGGCTGGTGTATGTGCGACCATTGGTCGCGCCGATTGACCTCCGCCGAGGGCCGAATGGCCCGAGGCCCGGGGAGGGGGCGAAAACTCAGTAGTGGCGGACCTCCCACACGACGGCGTTTCGGCCCGGGATGTCCCCGACGAAGACCTCGTAGGCGGTGAACTCGATCACGGCCTCTGGGTACTGCTCGCCGAGGGCCAGGAAGTCGGCGTAGCTCCCTGGGCTGAGCGTCCGCTTCAGGAGGAGTCGCGCGCCGGGGCCGAAGAGCATGTGACGCTCCTTCGCGAAGGCCGCTCGCATGTGAGTTTTCGCCGTCGACCACTCCAGGACAGGCCCGTTGTCGAACTCGCAGAACTCACCCTGAAGCGTGATCCACTGGTCCGGGCTCGCCTCGTAGTATCGGACCGGGTAGCCGTGCTCTCGACGCAGTCGGGCTCCGATCTCGATGGCCTCCTCGTAGGTCTTGTGGTGGAAATACGGTAGACCAGGACAGCCGACACAGCGCACGCCCACGAGCCAGTCGAAGCCCGCGTCCACAGCCGCTTTGAACTCCTCTTCCGTCTCCCAGATGCGGAAGCGATTTCCGAGTTTTCCCACGGTCAAGAGGTCGTACATCTGAGCCTTGGTCGTGATCTTCATCGCTGTCCTTGGGTTTGGGTGAAGGTCGGGAGGTAGGGGAGGTCGTCAGGCGGAGGGCTGCTCGGGAGCATCCTCGGCCGTGGTCTTGGCGCCCTTCTTCTTCGCGACCTTCACGCCCTTGGGCGGCTTGGTCGTCGCCTTGCCGTTGCCCTTGCTCGCCTTCTTCGCCGCCTTGGCGTCCTGGACGGCCTTCAGAACGCCGGAGAGCCCGTTGACGCTCTTGGCGTCCCGGAGCCCGATGGCAAACGCCACGCCCGCCAGGAAGTCCTCGGACAGCGTCTCCTTGTGCTCGGGCGTCTCGACGATGGCCCGGAGGATCTTCTTCGAGGGGGCGACGTTCGCGTTCTGCCCCTTGGCGCCCTTCTTCGCCGTCTTGGCCTGCTTGATCGTCGGCGCCTTGCCCGTGGCCTTGGCCTCCTCGATCAGCTTGTCGAGTTGCGCCTTCTGCTCGGGCGCGGGGAGGTCGTGCAACTGCGCCGCCGCGCTCGCCGACACTGCACCCTTCTCGACGGCCTTCTTCACAGGAGCGGACAGGGAGAGCATCTTCTCCCAGTTCGAGATCGCCTTGGTCGAGACACCGAAGGCCAGGGCAATCTCGTCGTCCGAGAGCCCCCGGTCACGGAGTCGTTGCGCCTTGCGGGCCTTCGTGAGCGGCGGGTCGTCGTGGTTGAACTCGTTGGTCGAGACCCCGATCGTCATGATCAGGGTGTCCTCTCCCGCCTGAAGCACGCAGGGGACCAGGAGGCCCGGCTCGCCGAGCTTGGCGAGGCGCTTGTTGGCCTCGCGCGCCGCGCGGACTCGCTGCCGACCGTCGACGACGTAGGGCTGTGTCCCGATCTTCTCGACGATGACGTTCTTCTTGATCCCGAGCGTCATGATGTTCTGGATGAACTCGTCGCGCAGCGGCATCTCGACTCGCTCGTCGTAGAGGTGATGCAGGTTGCCGTCCTCGTCCTTCTTGTCGACGTCATTGGGTCCGTCACCTCCGACAATGATGACGTCGTTGGGGTCGAACTTGAAGCCGTTGAGCCTGGAAACGCCCTTGAATGCCTGTCCGCCCATGATTCTCTCCTGTTCTCCTAGAGGTCGCCTCCGACCTCTCCGTTTCCCGATCAGCCGTACCAGCTAACGGGAAGATTGTCAACCCACGAATGTCCAGCGCGACCTTCGTCGCCGCCGTCCGTCCGATTTCTTCAACACGCCATCGCGTGTCAGTTCCCTCAGCGCGCGATCGGCGCGTCTCCAGCACCGACCGCAGATCTCGATCGCGTCCGAGGCGTCAATGTAGCCCCGGTCGCGTAGTTCCAGAAGCAGCTTCGCGTCAGGGCTCATCCGTAGACGACCTCGCCGAGGAGGCAGCACTGGATGAACACGTCGCCCGTGATCGCGTCCTCGTTCTCGCGGATGAAGTCGCCCCAGTGGCGCGGGTACTTCTCCGCCATGAGCCGGAGGCCCCGCTCCACGGCTTCGCGGTCGAGCGTCAAGGTCTCGGGCTCGTCCTGGAACTCGTCCTCCAGGTGGGCCTCACAGAGCACCGCCCCGCCGCACAGGGGGTAGTCCACGTGACAGAAGATTGTGTCGTCACCCCACGCGCTGCGCGGTGTCTCGGGCTTGGTGTAGCCGGTGATGCAGCACCAGTAGCCGACGCCGCCCTCGAACCCGCAGCAGAGCAGGTCCGCGATCCTGGACTCGGGGATGCTCGTCTTGACGTCCATGCTAGTACCCCATGTAGTCGTTGTAGGAGTCGATGCCCATGCACATGCCCGCCTCCATGGCGATCTCGCGGCGCCAGTCCTCGTCGAAGGTGTCATCGCTCGTGGGAGTGTACTCGGGGTTCTCGCGTGTCTTGTAGACGTCGGGGCCGTCGATCTCGAAGACCGCCGTGCACGCCTCGAAGTACGTGCGGTTGAAGACGCTCCACGGGTTGAGGAACGCCGCCATGGCCTCCTCGCGCGTGGCGAAGTCCTCGCCCGTGTTGCAGTCGTCGTTGCCCGCCTGCGGATCGGAGCCCCACAGGTTGACGGAGTAGGGAAGGCCCTCGGCCTCGCGCGTGTCGGAACGGAGTGTCTGCATCTTCGCCTCCTTCGCGGAACCCATCCGCGACCTGAGACAACCATCGCACAGCGCAGCGCCGCCGTCAAGAGCAAACGGAGAAAAAATCGCCGCACCCCGCATTTTTGTCGGGAGATGTGAGGTGGTGTGAGTCAGGCGTCGCGGAGCGCGAGCGGTAGCGAGGAGACGAGGCGGTAGCCCTCGGGAGCGAGGGCGAGCGCAGTGAGCCCGAGGTCCGGCTCCTCCGAAAACTCCGAGGTCGGGACCCCTTCGGCCCGAGAAGCGAGTTCCAGGAGCGCGGCCTCGTCGGGAACCTCCAGGAGGACGATCGTGTTCGACTCCCGGAACCAGGTTCCCTCGATCTCTGGGTACTCTTCGGCGAACTGCCGAGCCGCGTGGAACATCTGCGCGACCCGGAGCCCAGGTGGGAGGTCTCGCCTCCCGACGATGAAGAGTTTGGGGGGCGTGGTGCGAGTCGAACGCACGGCCTCCGGGCTCATTACACCCGGCGCTCTAGCCATCTGAGCTACACGCCCTGAAGTGCATGGGGATGGAGTCGGACCACCTACCTCCTGGCTCCGGAGCGAGTCCGGGTCCAGGCGCTCTACCGTTGAGCTACCCATGCAGACGAATCCGCCGCGCACGGTGGCGCGTGGGGGAGTGATGACGATGTCGGGGATGCCCTCTTCGGGGCGGGGAGCAGCGGAGCCCTCGTGGGGCTGGCTGTCAATGATTCGAGTGGGGGCGCGCTGCGGTCATGGGCTCAACCTAAGTCGCCTTCTCGGGGTGTCAATAGCAAGGATGAAGATTTCTCAGTCCCTCCAGCGGGCGGCTGAGACGAGGTCAGGGTTCGAGGGGTCAGTGAGGATGGAGATCTGCCGCTGCTCCTCGAACCGGGCCGCGTGGGCGCCGCAGAGCGCGACCTCCATCGGGATGAAGCCCCGGGTCGGCGGCACCATCACAGTCGCGTCGCAGACGTACTCTGCGGTCTCTGTGCAGTCCTCCGCCTGGCAGAGGAGAGGAGCAGCAACGTCGAGAGTCACAAGGACTCGTAGTTCACCATGGACAGGGCATGGCTTATGCTGTGCGCGTTGTGGTCGGCGAGCTTCTTGGCCATCGCTGGTTTCACCCCGAGGCTGACGAGGTGTTTCTTGAACGCTTTGATAGCTGCCGGGGCGATGACCTCCCCCGCATCTACGCCGGAGAACCTGATCTTCTTCCCGTTCGAGTACCCGAGGTCGGCGTAGGCCAGCCGCTCCTCCGAAAGCTCCTCGCCATCGGGCGAGCCCGTCTCGGTGATGGGGCCGACTCTGGTCTTCACCAGGTGCCCTTCGTGCTTGGTGTGTCGGAGCATCGGAGCCTCTACCAGCGGCCGGTCAGGTTGCCCCCGACGCCGCCCATGCTCTTGCCCTTGACGCGCTTGATCAGCGCGGCGCCGGAGCCCTTGTACTTCTTCGGGGCGCGAACTCCGGAGGGGACCTCGATGACGTGGCTCGTCATGTTCCCGCCGTGGACCTTGCTCCCGACAAGGTCCATGAGCTTCGTGAGGTCGGTGCCCTGGCCGACCTTGAACCACTGGTACTCCTTCGAGCCGCTGTACTCCGCGACGCCGACGTAGGCGACGAAGCGGCGCTTCGTCGCTGGAGCTTCCTCCTGGATCGGGCGCGTCTTCAGCAGCAGCCCCTCTCGGATCGTTCGCCTCAGCATGGTCGCCTCCTAGTAGCGGTCTTCGATGCCCTGGCCCTTGGCGGCTTGCATGAGGTCCCTGCCCAGCTTGTGCATGGGCGCGGCCTCCTTGCCCCAGCCGATGGCGGCGACCAGGACGCGCGTGCTCTCGACGAGCATGGAGAGGTCGTGGAGGGCCTGGGTGTCGTCCTTGTGCTTGGCCGCGAGGATCAGGCTGTCGGCGATGTCCTTGATCTGTCGCGCCCGGTTCGAGAACTTCGGGCTCATGAACTTCATGGCCGACGCATCGCTCTCGTCGATGCCAGCGGCCTCGGACAGAGCTTGCCGCGTCGCCCCGTCGAAGAGCGGGCCGTCCTCGGCCTCGACGCCCTCGCGGATCGTCTTGCCGGAGACCTTGCCCTTGTACTTCTTCGGGATCATGTCGTCGTAGTTGCCCAGCTTGGCCTCGTCCTCGAAGTCGTCGCGGAGGGACTGCGCGACGTGAGTGCGCTCGGCCTTCGGGAACATCTGGTGCCACTTCGCGTCACGGCTCCCGTGCTCGCGGGCGTACTTCTTCGCCCCGGCGTCGACGAGGTACATGAACAGCTTGACCGCCGCGTTCCGGTCGTAGCGCCCCTGCGCGTGCTTGGTCATGAGGTTCTTGAAGATCGGCACGTGCTGTTGGCGGTGGAGGTCCCCATCGTTGTTGATGAAGAGTTCCAACTCACGCGCGGTAACTTTGTCCATGGTGGTCTCCTCCCGGCTCGCGATCGAGCCTACATCACAGCGTTATCCCTGACAAGCGGCAGCGTACTCGATGGCCTCCTCGGCGAGCTTGCGGTCCCCGAAGGCCGCGACGAGCGCCTTGACCTCGTCGTCGGTCAACTCGTCCCCGTCCGGGCCGATGATGTAGTCGACCTCGAAGGTCGCGTGGCCGGGGTCGCCCGTACCCGGAACGTCCTTCCAGCAGTCGCAGCCGTCGTAGATGTCCTCGGGCTCGTCGTTCCACTCGTCCGGCGGCTCGGTGCCGACGAGGTAGGTCCCCTCGCCCTTGCACTTCGGGCACTCGGGGTCGGGCTTCTGCTGAGGCTCGACGTCCCCCTCCCAGCCACACTGGCCGGAGATTTCGTAGCTCTTCCCCTCGTGGGTGATCTCGAACTCGACGTTGCTCATACCTTCCTCACTTCGCACTCCTCGCCCATGTAGCACCAGTAGCGGGAGTTGCCGGGCCAGCCCCATCGGAGGCCCTTCTCACGGTCGTTGGTCAGGCACACCCGCACGGGGTGTTCCGGGTCGGGCGGAGTCACCGTGAAGCGGTCGCCCGGTCGAAGTTGCTTCGCCTTCATGATCAGTCCTCGATGCAGTCGGAGGGGTCGTCGCCGTCCCAGCGCAGGGCGTTGGCCCAGCGCCCGTCGACGCACGTCTCCAGCGTGACGGTGTTGTCCCAGGGCTCGCCGTCGAGCGTGTCGCAGCGCGACAGCCACACGCGCGCAGGGGTGCCGTCGTCCAGCGTCGTCTCGACCTTCAGATCGTCGACCTGCCCCTCGCACAGGGTCGGCATGGCCTCCAGAGCGTCCGTGGTGTACTCGTATCGGTCGAACATGGTCATCCTCCTAGACCGACTGCGTCGGCCTCCTGATACCCTAGACGCCCGGGGAACCCTTCCTCTGACACCCCGGGCGAAGATTACTGCTCCCTACGCCCCCATGTCCGCGTGCACGGCCTTCGCGGCGGCGTAGCTGTCGTACCCGTAGTTGCGGCGCCGGTCCCGGTCGTTCTGCCAGCCCTTGCCGTCGCAGCGGTAGCAGATGCCTCCCGGGCCGGTCGGCTTGCCGTTGACGACCTGCGTGATGTACTGGCCCGTGCCCGCGCAGCGCCGACACGTGAAGCCGACCAGACGCGCGGCCTTCAGCCACTCGTCAGGCTTGGCGGTGTCGGGCGCGATGTTGGAGTTGAGCAGGCGCGAGGCGACGGCCGCGTTGAACTCGGCGGGCGTCTTCGCGAGGGAACGCTTCTGCACGCGGTGGTACGCGCGCTTGATCGTCATGATGTCGTCGGTCGTCTTGGTCTTGTCTGCCATCTGGGCCTCCTTCGGGGACGCTTCCCCGATCCGCAAGACAACCCTGGCACGGATCAGCGGGGCTGTCAAGAGCAAACGACGAGACAGTGTCGATTTGTGGGTAGGTGTAGGGCGGTGTAGCTACTTCTTCTTGAGCGACGGCCCGACCGTGGGGGCGAAGTGCTTGGGCGCCTTGGCCTTGGCCTTCTTGCCCGGCGCCTTCATCTTCTCGGGCTTGTCGTGGGGGTGGAGGTGCTTGTGGACGTCGATGCCGTGCTTCTTCGCAAACTTCTGGAGGTGGTGGTGCAGCCCGGCCTTCGCTCGCTGAGCAGCGGCGCCGTGGGACAGCCGGTGTCCGAGCGACTTCAGCTTCGAGCCGCTGTGCTTCAGGTAGCTGCCCGGACGATCCTCGGCCTCGGTCTGCTCCTCGTCCTCGTCGTCCTCGGGCTCCTCGGGAGGGGGAGCTTTCGCCTTGGACTTCTTGGCCGGGGGAACCTGCTTCTTGCCGTCGTCCTCCGGCTCTTCCTCGGGCTCGTCGTCGCCCACGGTCCCCTTCACCTTGCCCTTGCGGACGATGGGGGTCTCGGCCGGGTCGTCGTCGGAACCCCGCCACGGTCCTGAGCGACCGCCCGGGGCTTCGTCAAAAGGGCGCTTCTTCGCCCCCAGCGCGAGG